>Ga0209496_10000001_pt1 | contig 59328 bp, 78 predicted proteins | sample Plant_0915_D1_FD_187692 | JGI IMG/M metagenome (GOLD analysis project Ga0209496, IMG submission 187692) | Wetland microbial communities from Old Woman Creek Reserve in Ohio, USA - Plant_0915_D1 (SPAdes) (version 2) | ecosystem: Environmental > Aquatic > Freshwater > Wetlands > Sediment ...
CTGCTTTGAAACTCAGCGAAATTCAAGAAATGATAATGTCCGACAGTCGAGTAGATATGTCGGACATGGCGAAAGAGAGTGTCAAAGTCATAGAATTGCACGCCAAGTATCTGGGCTTCTATCAAGATGAAAAGGGTGTGCTTCTTCTCATCGAGAGAGAATACAACAAGCTCAAACTTAAAAAAGTAGAATACTATCTGGGAAGAGCCGAAGATAGAGTGTACGAAGAGAAACCGCTGCATCTCAAGATTCCCAGACAAGATTTGGACTTCTACTTGGATGCCGACGACGAACTGAGCGACTTGAAGAGAAGATTGACCTTAGCGCAAAACAAAGTCGACATTCTGAAGAGCTTCATCGAGCATAACCTTAACCAGAGATCGCATCATTTTCGTAATGCGATCGCTTTCTTGAATTGGTCACAAGGTAAGTAAGAAGACGCCAGATTCTGTGAAAAGGCACTCTTAACCTCTTCATCTTCTTAATAAAAAAGACGCCAGATTTTGATTACAACGAATCCGTCATCCGACTACGTTTTTGATTTAAAGAATGACGTCTTTTTCATTCATCCAACAATTTCAAAAGGTTAAAATGATAAGAGTCGAGAAACTGAATGAGTTGACCTTAAAAATCTTCTGCGACAAAGACATTGCCATGGAAATCTATGAAAAGTTCAGTTTCCAAGTCGCGGGATACCAATACACCCCCAAGTATAAGAAGGGTCTTTGGGACGGTCAAATTCATCTCTTCAATTTAAGATACCGCACTCTTCCTTCCGGTTTGCTGGTTTACCTCTACAAGCTCGCCAAAGATAACGAGTGGCAGATTACGATCGACAAGAGTCTTAAGCTGGACTCATTCGATCAAGACCTCGAGCAGTTCGTCGAAGATGTCCTACCCGATCTCATCCTCGAACCTTACGATTACCAGATGGACGCGTTCTTAAAATCTATCAAGCTCAATCGTTCTTTGGTACTGAGTCCTACGGGATCCGGTAAATCGTTCATCATCTATCTTATCATTCGATTCATCTTAAACCATGTACCGGGTAAAGTCCTGATATCGGTCCCCTCCATCAATCTGGTCAGACAGATGAAGACGGACTTCTGCTCCTATGAAAGCAATCGTTTCATCTGCGATCAATGCTATGAGCTGCTTTCCGGAGTGTCCAAGCAGACATCGCGACGTGTAATGATTGCCACTTGGGCCATGCTCTACCGCCAAGATGTCAGTTTCTTTACACAATTCGATGCCTTCATCTGCGATGAGGCGCACCAAGCCGACTCCATGGCTCTCGGCAAAATCATCAACATGATGCCGCATGTTCGTTATAGATTCGGTTTTACCGGAACCCTGGACGGCAGCAAGACTCACGAACTGCAATGTCGTGCATGGTTCGGCTCGCTCATCAAATCATCGTCGACGAAGGAACTGATGGACAAAGGGCTGCTCAGCACTTTAGAAATCCAATCCCTCTCGATCGAGTATTCCGAGAAAGATAGGGAAGCGATGAAGTCCTCCGATTACCAAGATGAGATCTCCTTCATCGTCAGCCATCCGCAGCGAAACGAGTTCCTGGTTGATTTGGCTCTAAGCCAACCGAATAACACCTTGCTGCTCTTCAATCTAATCGAAAGACACGGCGAGGTTATCTTTAAGCTGGCGGAGCAGAAAGCCGCGGAGAAAGGCAAGAAGGTGTTCTTCATCTCTGGGGATACCAATGTCGATAGACGCGAGTACATCCGTCAAACGATGGAAAGGGAAAACGATGTCGTCCTGTTCGCTTCGTTCGGAACGTTGGCGGTGGGAGTGAACATCAAGAATCTGCACACTATCATCTTCGCCCATCCCTATAAAGCCAGAATTCGAACGCTTCAATCTATCGGAAGATCGCTTAGAAAGCTGATAGGAAAGGAGAAAGCCAAATTGATTGACATCTGCGACAATTTGTGCTATCATAAGCATACTAACTTCGCTCTGAAGCACGCCACCGAGCGACTTAAAATCTACGAATCTGAAGGATTTAGTATTTCTTATGACAACATCAACTTCGAGTAGACCATCATGGCAGAAAACTATATCGACAATGAACGATTTCATCAACTCATCTTAGAATATCACGAGAGGAAGAAAACGAACCCGAAAGAAAGAATCCCCGAAGAAGCAGGTAAGATGATCATCCTGATGGCTAAGCGATTAGCCACACGCTATGTCTTCAACAACTATACCTTCAAAGAAGAATTCGTCAACGATGCGATTTTGAGAGCCGTAGAGATCTTTGATAATTACGATCCCATCAAATACGATAAACCTTTCGCCTACTTCACTTTAGTGATGTGGAGAACTTTTTTGCAGAGAATTCAGAAAGAGAAGCAGGAAAGAACCAAGAGAGAGAAACTGGTAATGGTCGACGATATCTTCTCACTTCAAGAAGGCGACGATTGTCATGTAAGCAGGGATTCTCTAATTCAAGATTACATCTTCAACTCGTATGACGAATAGAACATATGAAAATCGCAATCATCACAGATTTACATTGGGGAGTTCGAAATAACAGTCAATTCTTTATCGACAAGCAAGAAGAGTTCCTCTACAACCAATTCATCCCCTACCTAATCGAACATGAGATAGACACTATCTGGATGCTGGGCGACTTCTTTGAAAACAGGAAGATGATATCGACTCAGGTTCTTAACAAGGCGCATCAGTTCCTTCAAAAGCTCGAGGAGTTGAAGATCCACTCGTACTTCTTAATCGGTAACCACGACGTGGCTTTCAAAAACACCAATATGGTGAACAGTTTGGTGCCGGTAACCAAAGCGTTCGATAAAGTGCATTTGATCGAAAAGTACGAGGTTATAGACTTCGACGGTGTATCCGTGGGATTCATCAGTTGGATCAGTCCGGAGATCTACTCGGAAGCCATAAAGTGGATCATGAGTCTCGACGCTCAAATCTTATGCGGACACTTCGAGATCAACTCCTTCGAGATCATCAAGGGAGTGGTATGCAGTAAAGGTATCGATAGCACGATCTTTGAAAGATTCGACAAGGTCTTTTCGGGGCACTTTCATATCAGAGCCACCAATGGAACCATCCAGTATATCGGTAATCCCTTTCAGACGAATTGGGGCGAGTACGGGTATCCAAAGGGCTTCGCGGTCTTCGACACGCGATCGAAATCGGTCGAATTCGTCGATAACTCTACATCTGCCTATGAAGTTCTGCAGTATGATGACAGTATCGAGATCGGGCTCTTCGATAAAGAAAGGTATGCCGGTAAGATCGTCAGAGTAATCGTGAATGTCTGCAAGAACAAGAAGAAGCTGGAAGTTCTTCTGGATGCAATCAGCCAGGTGTCCTACTCTTTAGAGGTGCTGGAGAATAAGGAAGTCGTCATGTCGGACGATAACCAAGAAACCATTCCGTCGGATACCATCCAGCTCATACAGCAATTCCTCGAAACCTGCAAGATCGATCATCTCGATAAGAAGCAACTCACCGAAATCATCTTGGGCATCTATTCGGAAGCCGTCGAGAAAGGAGTTTCTGAATGCTAAAATTCAAGCAACTGCGATTCAAGAATGTGCTGTCCTTCGGTAACATGTGGACCACGATAGATTTTTCGGATGCCTCATCGGTTCTCATTCAAGGGAGCAACGGCTCCGGTAAAAGCGCATCTATCCTCGACAGTCTGACATTCGTACTCTACGGTAAACCGTTTAGAAAAATCAACAAGACGGCTCTGGTCAACAACAAGAACAAGAAGGAGATGATCGTCGAGGTCTGGTTCACCGATGAGAAAGACGAGGAGTACCACATCATCAGGGGATTGAACCCTTCCGTCTTCGAGATCAGACAAGGCAAGGAAGAGACGCTGGTCAATCAGGATTCGAATGTGAGGGATTACCAGGTCTATCTGGAGAAGCAGATTTTGAAGATGGACTTTCAGATGTTCACTCAGATAGTGGTTTTGGGGAAAGCGACCTATGTTGCATTCTTAAGACTCGCCCAGCATGAAAGAAGGAAGTTTATCGAGAACCTACTCAACCTGTCCATCTTCTCCGTGATGAATGATGTCACCAAAGCCAAGATGAGCGAAGTCAAGAACAAGCTCATGGTGATTCGAAACTCGTTGCAGCTCTTAAAGAATCAGATAGAGATGTCGGAGAATCACATCAACGATCTGGAGCAGGAGTCGATCAGGCGTCAGATAGAGCACGAGAAGATGATCGACGAGCAGATTAAAGAGATACAAGACGAGATCGCGTTGATACAAGCCGACATAGATGGTAAGAAAGAAGGGTTCGTGGAGATCGATGCCGATTTGGATGCTCTCAATAAGAAGCTGGAAACTTGCTACGATCTTCAATCCAAGATAAACTCTAAAATCAGCGACACGAAGAGGAAGATACAGTTCTTTTCCCAAAACAGCATCTGTCCGACTTGCGATAACGAGATCGATGTCGACATCAGACAGAGTAAGATCACTCAATTCAATCAAAAAGAGCAGGAGCTGGCTACGGCGCAGGATCAGCTATCGAGTAAGACTTCGAATGTCTTGTCCGACATTGGTGCCATTCAGAAGAGGATGGAAAGCAATAGAAGACTCGAGCAGCAGATCGTTCTGTTAGAGCAGACGATACAGCAGAAGTTGGGAGCGATTGCCCGAATCGAAAAGAGCAAGATGACCAAAATCTTATCGAACGACGATATGATTAAGGAGTACAAGAAAGAACTGGCGGGCTTGATCGCCTCGAGAGAAGGACAGAACGATGAAAGATCGCTGGCTAACTCCCAACAAGATTGCTACGAATTCATCTTAGCCATGCTGAAGGATAACGGTATCAAGACATCGATTATCAGAAGGCATATCCCTAACATCGTTTCGACGACCAATCATTATCTCAGGGCTTTGGGGCTCTTCGTTCGATTCGAGCTGAATGAGAATTTCGAGGAGTCGCTACTCGGAAGAGGAATCGACCATATCACTTACAACGCCTACTCGGAAGGAGAAAAACTTCGAATCGATTTGGCGATGCTTTTGACGTGGAGAGACCTGCTAAGAAAGCAGAATAACCTGTCGGTCAACTTCATCATCTTCGACGAGATTCTGGACAGTTCGGCAGATGCCAACGGTATCGAAAGTCTCCTCGACATCTTCAAGACGATGAAAAGTGAGGGGACGAAGATTTTCGTGATCTCTCATTCCGATCACTGGATCGACAAATTTGACAAAATCTGGATGATAGAAAAAACGGGAGGTTTCTCGACGATCAAAACTCAGTCAGAATGAGGACTTGACAAACCATTTAAACTGTGCTATACTATCCAACATCCCAACACATCCGATAAGGAGATGACTAATGAAATTAAGTAAAGTGACTATTGATATCCTGAAGAATTTTGCCCAGATCAATCAGGGAATCCTGTTCAAAGCCGGCAAGGAACTTCGAACGATGAACGTGATGAAGAACATCTTCGCCGTGGCCCAGATCACCGATGAGATCCCGAATGATTTTGCCATCTATGATTTGAATGAATTCCTTTCGACCTTCTCCCTCTTCGATGGCTGCGAAATCGCATTCAAGGATACCATGCTGGTGTTCGAGAACCCGGGAGAGCAAATCGATTACCACTACTCCAGCCCGTCGGTTGTGGTATCTCCGGGTGATAAGAAGATTCGTTTGCCATCGGAAGACAAGAAGTTCGTCCTAACCAAAGAGGTGTTCGATAAGATTCAACGCTCTTCGGCGGTAATGAAGTTGAAGGATCTTTCGATTGATTGCTCCGGCATCACCATCTTCAACCGCAATGCAGTGGGCAACAAGCACCACATCTCTTTGAATGTGGAGTGCGCCGACAACGCAGGACAAGCGCCGTCGTTCATTAAGGTCGAGAATCTCAAGCTGATTCCGGTCGATTACGATGTCGTGATCTGTCAGAAGGGTCTAACAAGATTCACCAGCCGAAGCGAAGAATACAAGATAGAGTACCACATCGCTCTGGAAATCGATGGGTAAGGACTGCTGCTATGATAGATGAGATCGCATTGACATTTGATGATATCAGCGTCATCCCGCAATACTCGGAAATTCTGCCTTCCGAGGTAGATACCTCGGTTCAGCTCACTCGCGAAATCAAACTCAATGTTCCTATCATCTCGGCAGCCATGGATACCGTAACCGAGTATAAGATGGCTATCGCGCTGGCCCAACTCGGTGGACTCGGAGTGATACATAAAAACATGAGTATCGACAAGCAGACGAGTCAAGTCAGGATGGTTAAAAGACATGACGGTGGGGTCGTCAAGGATCCCATCACCATTAACGGTTACCATGATTTAGGAGAGGTCAAAACCTTATCCGAAGTGTCGGGTATCAGCAGTTTCCCTGTCGTAATGGACTATACTCGATATGACTCTTCGAAGAAGATTTTGATCGGCTTTCTAACTGCCCGAGATATCAGGTTCCAAACCGATGATAGCATTACCGTCGAGCAAATCATGACACCTTACTCTCAACTCGTCGTGGCAACGGAAGATATGACTCGCGATGAGATGAAGAGCAGGATGTATCAATTCAAGGTGGAAAAGATGCCGGTGGTGAAGATGGAAGGAGATACCCCGATCCTCCGAGGGCTGATTACCATGAAGGACATGGAAATCATGGATAAGATGCCGAACGCCACCCGAGATAAAGACAGGCGTTTGGTTGTAGCTGCAGCCATCGGTGTCTCGGAAGCGGAAAGAGAAAGGGCCATCGAGTTGATCAGTGCCGGTGCCGATGCCTTGGTAGTGGATAGTGCCCACGGGCATTCCAAGAGAGTCATCGAGATGGTCGAATGGCTGGCGATGAATTATCCGCAGATCGGAATCATTGCAGGTAATGTGGTCACCGCCGAAGGCGTTCATGCTCTTTATCAAGCCGGAGCCAATTGCGTGAAGGTCGGTATCGGTCCTGGATCCATTTGCACGACACGAGTGGTCTCCGGAGTAGGTGTACCGCAGTTCACTGCTCTCCAGAATTGCTTCTCACGATACCCGGATTTGACGATAATCTCCGACGGTGGTATCAGATACTCGGGAGATATCTTAAAGGCGTTCGTTGCAGGAGCCGATGCGGTGATGTTGGGAGGGCTTCTGGCTGGAACCGACGAATCTCCGGGAGAAGTCGAGCTGTTCGAAGGCAGAGCTTACAAGCACTATCGCGGTATGGGCTCTCTGGGGGCGATGAGCGGTACTTTCTCCTCGAAAGATCGTTATTCTCAAAGCCACGTTTCTTCCGATAAGCTCGTCCCCGAGGGTATCGAAGGTCGAGTGCCTTATCGCGGATCGGTGAATAAAGTCATCCACCAATTGGTCGGCGGACTGATGTCGGGAATGGGCTACATCGGAGCCGCGACCTTATCCGACATCTATAATCGCGGGCACTATGTTCAGGTTACCGCAGCGGGTATGAAGGAAAGTCATCCGCACGACGTATCGATTACCAAGAACGCACCGAACTATGCAGGAGGTCTTTGCTGATGGATATTGCTGTTCTGTTTTCGGGTAGGGGGTCTAACATGAAAGCTATCATCGAGCGTTCTCTGAAAGAGGACTCTCGATATAGCGTGAAGGTAGTGGTCACCGATAATCCCGTAGCACCGGGTATTCAGATAGCTCACGATTTCAGTAAGCCTTGCGTCGTGGTAGGGAAGAAGAACTGGGAATGGCACACCTATGATGCTCTGAATTATTACGGTGTGAGGTTCGTAGCACTGGCAGGATTCATGAGGATACTGCCCACTCTCTTTTGCATGAGATGGAAGACTCGATGTATCAACATTCACCCCTCTTTGCTTCCGAAGTATAAGGGGTTGCACACCCACAGAAGAGTTTTGGAATCCGATGATAAGGAACACGGATGTTCTATTCATTTTGTTACACCTGAGCTGGACGCGGGTCCGATTATCGCGCAAGCCAGGGTACCGATTTTCAACAAGGATAACGAGGATGGTCTTGCCGCAAGAGTTTTACAACAAGAAAATCTTCTTTATCCTGAGGTATTACAGAATATCGCTATCAACAGAATAGGTACCGACGGCGAAGTGATTTGGTTTAAAAGAAAACCGATCGAAGAGCCACTCACCCTTCATGATTTGACAGTTGACGATATTCGTAATCCCCCGTTTCATCATTCTGTATGATACTCGGGGAGAATAAGGCAGGGCCATTATAGATAACCACATGATTGAGGAGTTCAGTATGAATAAAATTCTTTGTTCTTTAGCACTTTGTTTTGGATTGGTAGGACCAGCTTTAGCCGTTCAAACTTGTCCGCCACCGGGGTTTGGCCCATGGGCAGAGGGGTGCGTGACCGACCCCGATGAAACTGTCGTGGTTCCTTACTTCAATACTCGTAATAGCTGGAGCGCTCGCTATTCCATCACCAATCCTACCGATAAGAAGGTCGCCGTTACGGTTAGAGCGGTCGATGTCGACGGATACGTTCGTGCTTACAACCACTATGTCTTGGGTCCTAATGACATGATCGTTTCCAGTATCGGTAAGGGGTCTAAAGCCGGTACTTCTTTCTGGTATGTTCCCGAAAACGAGAAGAGCTGCCAGTTCTACTCTAACAGCGAATTCGACATCGATGAAGGCTACCTGACAATCACTTCGGAAGATTTCACCACGTTCGGACCGGGCGGTTTCTGCGGAAATGACTACGAGCTCACCGATGTCAAGCAACTCAGCTATGAGTACACTCTTTGGACCGAGAAGGGCACCTTGTTGAACGACTATCGCGAGCTGCCGGCATTGCAGGATCCTGTTCGCACTGCATGGACGAAGAATGGCGGTCGTTCGACGGACTGGGTAGTCAACCTCAAGACCTCGCCCGGTTACGGTAAATGCGCCGAATTCGAATATCTGGTCTCTAATCGTGACGGCGTCAGTTTCCAGACGTATGATGTGACCGAACCAGGACCGGCGGGCTGGGGCAACTTCAAACTGTGCCATAAAGTCAACGTGGTTCATTTCGGTAATCCTATCTTGGACACTCAAGTAGGCGTTCAGGCGGAAGACCAGATACCCTTCCTGAATAATTCGGCAGTTTTCAACGACCCCAATGCAGGATGGGCTCAGTTGATAGCTCCGGCTCGAAGCGTTTCTATCCGTAGCGAATACTAAAAGAGGACTACCTATGCAACTCTTCAGCGGAAATTCCAATCAACAGTTATCTCAGAGAATCGTCACCCAGTTGTCAAGAAAGATCGGGGATTTGATGGTTTTAGGTCATGCAAAGATCGATAAGTTCAGTGATGGCGAGGCTTCTGTAGAAATTTTGGAAAACGTAAGAGGACAGGATGTGTTTATCATTCAATCGACCTGTGCTCCTGCTAACGATACGCTGATGGAGTTGCTACTAATGGCGGATGCCCTCAAACGAGCATCCGCCCGTTCGATCGCTGCGGTCATTCCCTACTTCGGTTATGCCCGACAAGACCGAAGACCGCGTTCCGCTCGAGTACCGATCTCGGCAAGAATAGTCGCCGATTTGATGCAGGTGGCGGGAATAGAAAGAATTCTTACCGTGGAACTTCACGCCGACCAGATACAAGGATTCTTCAAGATACCTGTCGACAATGTCTACTCTACGAAGCACTTTGCCGACGATATCAATTCACTCGGATTAGATAACCTGGTTATCGTTTCGCCCGATGTGGGGGGAGTTTTAAGAGCCCGAAGTTTAGCCAAGCAAGTGGGTGATGTTGAACTGGTCATCATCGACAAACGACGTCCTAAAGCGAATGAGTCGGAAGTGATGAATATCATCGGTGACGTCAATGGTAAGAACTGCGTCATCGTGGATGACATCGTAGATACCGGCGGGACGATGATTAAAGCGGTCGATGCTATCTTCGAAAGAGGCGCCAAGTCGGTAAGAGCCTACTGTACCCATTCTATCATGTCCGGGAACGCGGTTTCGAATTTCTCGAATTCGAGTATAACGGAATTGGTTGTTACCGATACTATTCCATTCGATATCGATCCTCCTCTTCATAGATGCTTTCGTCAGCTGTCCGTTGCGGACTTGCTCGCCGAAGCCATTCTGAGGATCGACAGCGGAACGAGCATCAAAGATTTATCGTAAAATTTTGGCAACGAAAATGCGACATCCTTGCGGTGTCGCATTTTTGTGGAAATATTTTTCCTGAACGGCTTGACATCGGGCTTCGCGGCTGTTATACTACGCACATCAAGTAAGCCAACAACCCAGGAGTAGCACAGAATGTTCAGCCAGCTCGTTTCCCAGCTTGCCACGAACCAGCCCGTTCCCAGCCCTGCCAACTCGAAGCAGTATCAGTTCTTCCGCGCGCTGCGCCAAGCGGTTCCGGATGCTTTCACCAAAGTCGGAAACCGTACGATCTTCGTCGGCGATAGTGCCCAGTTGGCGCTCAACGAAGCGAGCATCATGGAAAAGATGCGCTCAGCCGGTTTCGGTGGCTTAGAAACCCGCGAGCCGGTGTCTCATGTTCCTACGAAGCGCCAGAAGCGCATTGCCGAACTGGAAGAGTTGACGGACGAAGAGCTGTTCAAGCGCATCCAAGACACGTTCGACTCTCTTACTCTGCTCTCTGAAGCTTCGGCGGACCTCAAGATTCGCTCGATGATCGTGTCCGGTTCTCCGGGTACGGGCAAGACGTTCGAAGTCATCAAGGCGATGAAGGCTAAGTCTCGCGAAAACCGCAACTTCTACTTCCACCAAGTCAAGGGTACTATCTCGCCCATCGCCCTCTACATCGAGCTTTACCGCGCCCGCCACGGTGTTCTGGTGCTGGATGATGCGGACGAAGCGTTCACCGATCCCGAAAGCCTGCAGTTGCTCAAGGCGGCGACCGAGTCCTCCAAAACCCGCTCTATCAGCTACCGCAAGCTCTCGATGGCTCTGGAAGCCGAGGGTATTCCGCAGGAGTTCGAGTTCGAAGGTTGCGTGGTTATCCTCACTAACACCAATCTCGAAGAGGCTCGCAAGCAGCGCCAAACGCATTACGACGCTATCATGAGCCGTGCTCACTACATCAATGCGGTGTTGGAGACGGACCGCGAGAAAATCATGCGCATCCGTCACATCGTAACCACAACCACGATGCTGCACCAGTTCCTGGATCCCGCTTACCACCAGGAAGTGATCGATTTCGTCGAGGAGCACCACACTCGCTTCCGCGAACTCAGCATCCGCACTATCGTCAAGCTCGCCGAACTCCGCGCGGCTTTCCCGAAGAAGTGGGACACTCTGGCTCGCGGCACGCTTCTCGACCTCTAAGCACGAGCCGGGCAGGGATGCCCACCTTTATCCTAAGGTAATCATAAATAACGGTAAACAACATACAGGAGTCGTTTATGAAAACCAGGAATTTTTCTCAGTTCTTACAGGAAGAAGCCGCTAAAGGTAGCTGGCGCAATCTGATTGATAAAGCCCCGATCTTCCCGCCTCGTCAGGATTCTCTGAACGATCAGCTCATGGATCTCATCTTTGTCGCCAACAAACTCGGTTTCCAGGATGCCGCCGATTTTATCAAACTTCATACCAAGGGACGATAAGATATGAAAAAGTTTTCACAATTCGTAGTCGAAACCACACTGAAAACGGGTATGGTATTCAGAACTACCGATAAGAGTGGAGATCTCGCTAACAAGATTCTCTTCGCGAAAAAAGTATCTCGGTGACCAAATCACCGTAGTAACACCGGACGGCGATGAGGCGGATACGACTCTTTCGATTCTGAATATAGACACCAAGAGTATCAGATCCTACGACCGCAATAAAGACCCCAAATTCAAATAACTGGAAGAAGCCACCATGTTAATTCTCGAAAATACCGATATCTGGACTCTCGTCGACCAAGGTGTCATCGGAATACCGACCAACGGGTTCGTTTCTCGCAACGGAGCCGGAGTGATGGGTGCCGGCTTGGCATGGGACGCGAAGAATCGATACCCGGGAATCGTGTTCGATCTCGGTCTTCTCATTCGAAGAGAAGGTAATGTGGTAGGCTGGTTACGCAAAGAGCCGCACCAGATTATCGCCATTCCCGTCAAGCCATCGTTTCAAAAGATCGAGAACCTGAACCAGAAGAAGAAGCTCTTGCCCAAAGTAAGAAGCCTCTATGGTATCGGTGAAACCGTACCCGGGTTCTATTGCATGGCGGACATCAAACTGATCGAGTCGTCTCTTAATCGACTCGTCTCTTTCATCGAGGAAAATTCTCTGAAAACCGTGTTCATGCCGATGCTCGGTTGCGGTAACGGTGGGTTGTCGCCGACGAAAGATCTGTTCCCGCTTCTCGAAAGGATGGACTTACCTGATTCTATCGTGCTGGTCGTTCAAACTGCTGCCCAGAAGCATGGAGTCGAGGAAGGTATACTTTAACTCGAATAAACCGACACTGGAGAGCTCTGGATAGGGTACCCGGTAAGCTCGCAGGGCGCCAAGGTATGAGGTTCGATTCCTCACTTCTCCTCCAAACTGTTTTATTTCCGCTAAATGAGGCTGGTTATGAGCGTTTACAAAAAGATTGCTGAATACGGTAGTGAATTCGGCGTAGATAACCTCAATGTCGATACCCTCATTTCGAGTCATCGAGCCATGCGAGGAGCCATTAGATCAGACCAAAAGATTTGGCTCGATGCTCTCGATGGCGCCAGACAGCGAGCGTATCAGCAAGTCATGGATGCGACCTGGGTTCGTATCGAAGACCTAAGGAAAATGAGTGTAAAAGAGTTGGTAGATCTTCTAAACGAATAAACACCGATGCTGCCATTGTAACATCTTCGTGGAAAAGTTTTCCTGAACGGCTTGACTTTCCTGCCTGCGGCTGCTATACTATGCACATCAAGTCAGCCAAAAAAGGGGTAAGAGAGATGGATGTAACGATTATCGACAGCATCGAAGACGAGCTCTTTACCGTGCATTTTAAGTCCGACCATTTCTGCGAGCTGGCGCGGCGCCGCGTGATCTTTACCATGCCGAAATGGATACGCGGCGAGCTGTACCAGGTCCCCACGATGAAGCATACCGACCTTATCCAAGCCATTAACGAAATGGCGCTCTAAACCACATCAAGTACACCAGTGCAAACAGGGGAAGCCCAGTGAAACTCAGTAAACTGATCAAAGTTCTGCAGACTGCAAAAAAGTCCTATGGGGACGTAGATGTGAAACTGATGAACCCCAATGATGGACGGTGGGATGATGTCAAAATGTTGATTAAACTGCACCCGTATACCGATCAATATGGCTGTCTAAATCGGCAAGATCCTGTGAACGCGGTCGGGATCGTAGATTGTGTCTACGATACTGATCTGAAAATTTCGTAAGAAGGAAAAGAGAAATGAACTTTGATCGGATATTTCAATCATTCCAAACAGTAAACAAACAACTCGGGTGAAATGATGAAAACCATAACTGTCGATTTACCAAAATTCAGTTTTACCTGGCAAGAGTATCCTGCGTATCTAACGCAGATTATTAACATCGCTTGTCAAAATTCCCAGGCTACTCGGCCTAAACATATCGGATCAATGAAAGATTTGTTCTGCGAATGGAGTCAAACCGGAACAGATCTTTCTCCTGATTCATGGAAAGAGTTTTATTACGATAAAAAGGGTAAACACTGCATTGATGCAGCGATTAGAAAGATTTATGTGATGACTCGAAACATGATTAGTTCCGTTTGCCTTCAGTGTGAAGAATCGCCTTCGCTTCAAAGCGACATCGCTCGTTGGGTCGAACAACTTGTTTTTGAGAAAACCTACACTGGTATGATTGCAGAGATGCGGGTTGCGAAAGCCCTTGCCGATTTGACGGGCGAAAAGGTATCTCTATCTGATGCGAAGGGAGAAAAGGATGGCATCGACATACTTCTTGGAAATCGATTGATTCAGATTAAACCTGAAAAAGGAGGTTACAGCCCTTCATTATTCTTCAATAAGGTAAAGACCGGTTGTATATTGGTAACATACGCAAAGAGAGGGGATAAACTTGACATCTTCATTAGAGAAGACGAAACCGAAATTGAGAACAGATGAGATCATAACTTGTGATGTGATGGTGGGGTTCGATCGAGTCGAAAACTCTTCGATAGATCTCGTCATCACATCACCTCCGTATAACATCGGGATCGAATATGATTCATGGAATGATAGTCTACCTTGGCAAGAATATCTCGATTGGTGCCGCCTCTGGATTCGAGAGATCAGACGAGTGCTCAAACCAGACGGGCGTTTCGCTATCAATGTTCTGGTTGAGATGGGGATCGATAACAACAAAAAACGAGTGAGTCCTCAGGTTGAGTTCTATAAAATTCTTCAAGAAGAAGGGTTGAATATGATGGCTATGCCGTTGTGGGTCGATCCAACAAAATCTACTCTAACAGCCTGGGGTTCTTGGCAGAGCGCTTCCGCACCTTACATATACAATCCTTCTGAAGTGATCTTGATCGGTTATAACGAATTCGCTAAAAAACAGTCTCAAGGCGAATCTACTTGTTCCAGAGAAGACTTCATTCATGCCGTATCGGGGATCTGGAAAATCATACCTGAGAAAGATTCTATCACGAAAGTGTGTTTTCCTCTCGAACTCCCAAAACTTGCAATAGAGATACTGACTTATAAGGGCGATACCGTTCTCGACCCATTCATGGGATCGGGTACGACTGCCGTAGCCGCGAAGATAACCGGGCGACATTGGCTGGGTTTCGAAATTTCGAACCATTATGCTGAACTGGCAAGACTGAGGGTCGAAGGCGCGTCATCCGATGTTACACTCGACCCCATGAAAAAAGTCCTGAAAGGAACCAAAAAATCAAAAAATAGTGTAACATCCTTCTTTTCATAGGCGTCGCATTTTTGTGGAACTATTTTTCCTGAAAGGCTTGACTTTTGGATCTGATGTGCTATACTATAGGCACAGTAAGTAAACCAACCCAGGAGCCAAAAATGCGAATCCTCAAATGTGCGTGCTGCGGTGAAGATGTCACTATGCCGTCGTTTAAGGATGGTCAGCCCTACGGCTACACTTGCTTCGCCCGCCTGTTCGGCAAGGGCAAGAAGCCGGTCGTCTACGCTCCGGTCGAAGTCAAGCAGGTTCTTCGGCGCTGGGCCGATCTCAAGGACAACATGAGCCCGGAAGGTTGGGAAATGAAAAAGGACCATTTCACTGTCAACTATGTCCACCGGTTTATGACCGTACAGTCTAAGCCGTTAGTCGCTCAGTCGGAATTCGCTATCCAGGATACCACTGGTCAGTTCTGGATTCCGAAGGATGAGCTCAAGAAGGCGCTGCTCGGCTGCCGTGTTAAGCTCGGCATTTCTTCCGATGTCGCCCGCGCCGAATTCAAAGCCATTGGTGTTTGAGGAATCTTAAATGATCATCTTCACTGAAGAGTATTTCATCGACCACGCCGAAGTTATCGAAGAACTAACCGAACGGCATGGCGGTAAGATTGTACCGGGTAACAACGGCAACAAGTCAGCAATAGCGGTGACTTTTAAGGATGAGACCCGAGAAGATTGTTTCTGGGCCGATTTCCGTAACATGCTCGACGCCCGCTTTTCAAACCGTCCGCAACTGTAAACTCGGAGAGTATGATGAAACTGAACGAACTGTGCGAAGTGCTGGGTATCTATAACCATGAAGCCCTTACCAAGTACCGCGGCGTCTATACTTACCGAGTTGGGTTCTTCTATACTCACGGCAAGGATCATCACAAGATCCGTGAAAACCTCGAAGCCGCTCTGAAGAAGGCGGGTATCGAGTACCGCATCATCGACAGCGGCGAGCAGTGGAAAGCATTTCGTGGCGGCGACACCTTGAAGCAGGGTAGTCACTGGTGGGTTAAGTTTAGCATTATTGAGGACAAGTGAGATGAGTTCTATTAGTTTATCACTTCGTCATAGTGATGATGAATATCTTATTGATGAAGTTGCTTCGAATATTGATGCAATTTGCGACATCACTGGATGCCGACAGGAATCCAGTTTTACCACCGATGGCGCTCCTACTAAAGAAACGGTGTCGTGGTTGTTTACCTTTAAGAACGAAAATCAAGAGGAGTGCGCGAGATCGATGCTGCTGGACTTGATTGACGACTATCCCTACCTTCTGACAATGAGTTAATAGAATGATTAGATACGAGTGGACAGACATTGAAGCGGACATCCGAATCTTAGCCGACAAAATCAAGGGCGAGTTATCTCGTTCCGATAGGAAAATCAGTGCCATAATCGGCATTCATCGCGGGGGCTTGGTCCCGGCGGTGATGCTCAGCCATCTTCTTAATCTTCCGCTGAAAACTCTCGAGTGGCAAACCCGAGACCAGGGGCAGGCTGCCGATGTTGATGGTCTCATTCGAATCCTTCTTGACTGCCCGTCCGATGAATCCCTTCTGGTTATAGATGAGATTGCCGACTCCGGAAAGACTCTCAATGCCATTCACGAGCAAGTGGGCTTTATCAATGCTCGATTCGCTTGCTTCCCCATCAAAGTCTACTATGGTGTTATCGTGAAGAGGACTGCATGTCGTTTAGATATGCCGGTTCTTTCGGTGCATGTCCTCGATTCGGAAGAGTGGGTTCACTTCCCCTGGGAAGCCGATTAACAACAGATTCGTTGTACAACAGATTCGTTGTCCAATTCAAATTTACTGTACAGTAAAAAACAACGATGGAGTCAATATGAAAGCGAAAGTGGTCGGTCTGTCTCTTTGTCTTTTCGCATCTACGGCTATGGCGCTGCCGGAGATCGTCGTTAATCGATCCAATCAGTCCTACACCGTCATAGATAACGGTAAGGTGATTAGAGCCGGGCAAGCGAGCACCGGCAAGCTGGGGTATCGTACTCCAGCAGGACGCTTTTCAATCCACGCTAAATATACGAAAGTGCGATCGGCAAAGTATAAAGTGATAATGAAGTACACCATGCTCTTTAAAGGGTCGCTTTATGCTATTCATCAGGGAGTGGTTCCTGGGTATCCCGCATCGCATGGCTGCGTCCGTGTACCAGCAAAAGACGCCCGATATCTGTTTTCGTCGTTACCAATCGGGTCAACTGTGCTTATCAAATAATGAGGTATACTATGAGTGAAATGACAGAATTTCCATCCTTGAAGTTGCTAAAAAGAGGTAAGAATAGGGATATGTGGGAAGTCGATGACAAGCATCTTCTGATCTACACCTCCGACAGACTCTCCGTATTCGACTCCATTCTTCCCACGACGATCCCCGGTAGAGGCGAGCTTCTGACTACCGCCACTCGATACTGGTGCGATAAGACCAAATGGATCATTCCTAATCACATCAGCCGCTCTCAAATCACTCTCGACCAAGTTCTTCCTGATATGGAGGAACGTCCCAATGCCTGCAAGGCATGCCAAATCGTCCGCAAGTATAAACCGATTCTCGTGGAAGCCATCGTTAGAGGCTTCCTGTATGGTAATGCCTGGCTCGAGTATTCAGAGTACGGGACGATGAATGGCGACCCACTCCCCGAAGGGATGCAAAAGGCTCAAGCCTTCCGCTATTCCCATTTCACTCCGACGACTAAGGCTCCGGTTGGCGAGCATGACCGCCCGATGTCGCAGAAGGAGTTCTTCGATGTCTTGGGCTCCGAGTTGGCAGATAAGATCCTCAACCAATCCATCTTCCTTTACGAGTTTGCCGCCCATCATCTTCTGAAGAAAGGTTACATCCTCGCCGATACGAAATTCGAGTTCGCCGTGGATGAAGATGACGGCGAGCTGGTTTTGATTGATGAGGTGATTACGCCCGACGGTAGTCGCATTTGGAATAAAGGCACCTATACTCCCGGGCAAAACCAAAAGTCCTATGATAAGGACATCGTAAGAGAGTATGTCTCATCCTATATCGCGGCTCGTCCGAACGAGACCGTCGATATCTCTAAAGTCTCTTTACCAAAAGAAGTGGTCGATCTGACTTACAGCCGTTATCACGAATTCGTTGAAACCCTAACTCATGAGGTGTAACATGCTTAATAACTCCAGAACTTCATCCCTAATAGCCTCGATTGTCGAGTATGCTGTTCAAAACATGAATGCTGCTGTCGAAATTTTGACCCAGCAGAAAGACGAGTTCGATGACGACGACGATTTCTATAAGGAAGTGAATGAGAATACTTCGATACTACTGGACGAGTTCGTGTTGGGTCTGGCCACATCGGAGCCTTATCTTCCAGACGTACTCGATGCTCTGATGGAGAAGGGCTATGAGATCGGAGAGCACGAAGATTCGAATCATTCCCGCGATGAGACCATTTTGGAAGACTTAGTCACTCGCTTTGGAAAGAAGAGACTGATTGCGATGATTATAGATTTATAACAATCACGGTTGTAGGTGTGAGGAATTCATTATGAAAATCTTAGAAAATCTTGATGGTGGGCAAATCACCATGATCGTGGTAACGACCTTGGTGGCAATCGCTCTGGTGTTTACGGTATCTATTCTCAAAAGCTGCACTATCGAAGAATCCGAGATGTATTTGAAAGCAGGCTGCGAGAAAACTTATGTACCTGGAAGGTCGGATGCCGTTTGGACGAATTGCAAAAAGCCTGTTGAGAAACCGCAATGAAGACCATTATGATACTGGGAGGTGACGGATACCTCGGATGGAGTCTTGGTCTTTATAGAGCCTTCAATACCGACGACAGAGTCATTCTGGTAGATTCCTATTTGAAAAGGAGCTTGCAGAAGTCTTTGGGTATAAAGGAACTGTTCGACTTTCCATTCTTATCGGAAAGAGTTAGAAATTACACCGATATCACTGGAAAACGCAATCTAACGAGTCTTTCTATCGATGTCACCAACTACGGTGCGACCGAATTGGTGATTAGTCGATACAAGCCCGACGTTATCATCAATGCCGCGCACCAGCCATCGGCTCCTTACTCGATGATGAGCGCCGAAGCCGCTGCGTTGACAATCACGAACAACGAAAAGACGTGCATGAATGTCCTGTGGGCGGTCAGAGATCATTGTCCGGAAAGCCTGGTCATCTCTCTCGGGTCCGCAGGAGCTTATCAGTCTACCGACACCGATTTCATCCCTGAAACACGAAAGACAATGCATTTTTATCACGATGGGATGTTGCACGCAGTCAAGGATTCGTGGTTACCGATGCAGGCTTCCGACGTCTATCATCAAACCAAGGTCCACACTTTCGGCTTGACCGAGATGTGCTCGGAAATCTGGGGTCTTAAAGCTATCACGGTTCAACAGAGTATAATTTTTGGACAATGCGTCGAAGGAGAGTTAGATGATCCGCATCTTTATTCTCGTTTTAACTATGATCATATTTTCGGTACTGTGCTAAATCGATTCGCTTGCCAAGCTGTTAAAGGTGTGCCACTGACGGTTTACGGTGATGGGTCGTCTCAAACCAACGTTATCTGTCTTTGCGATGTCTTAAGAGGTTTGAGTGGCTTGATGGATTCGAATATCGCCCCAGGGTCTCATAAGGTAGTAAACCACTTTACCAAGACCATGAACGTACAGGGAATCGCTGAAAAGGTAATAGAAGTCTACGGTAAGGGGGAGATCGAGCATATCGAGAACCCAAGAAAAGAGAAGGTATGCACTCAGATTAAAAGGTTCGAGAATCTTTCGACCAAGTCGATGTTCGACATCGAGGCAAGCATTCGCAATACACTTGACTTCGCCGACCGTTTCAGTTATAATATAGATCCTGGTCAATTCACACCGACCGTAAGATGGCGAGGTTAAACATGGTTGCAAAGAACGACATCACCGGCGCTCCCATCACCTCCAAGGCGGCTACGGACGCCTTTAGAGCGGGGTGGGATCGCATCTTTAATGCAAAAGAAGATACGGTCTTAATCGAAAAAGACTACGATGGGGAGTTCATCATCTCGGTTTCCGGTAACAGGAATCTGATGAAACTCTCTAAAAAGCAGTTTGATCGCTTGATCATCGCAATTCTGAAACACATCACCGCCGAACATATAGCCGAGGCTCTTAAGGAGGTTGAATGAGAGAACAAACTCTATGGGTTGAAAAGTATCGCCCTCAGACTATCGATGAGTGTATCCTTCCGCCGCGCCTTAAAGACTTCTTTCAAGCTCAAGTCGACAAAGGCGAGCTGCAGAACATGCTCCTTATCGGTGGAGCGGGTACGGGTAAGACAACCGCCGCTAAAGCGCTCTGCAGAGAGCTGGGTATCGATGTTCTGTTCATCAATGCCTCGGAGAGTGGCGGTATCGACACGATTCGAGTGGAAATCCGCTCCTTCGCTTCGACTATTTCCTTTGCCGAGGGGAAGACGAAGTGCGTTATCTTGGACGAGGCAGACCATCTTAGTTTCGCGGCTCAACCCGCTCTTCGTGCCTTCATTGAAGAGTTCTCCTCTAACTGTCGATTTATTCTGACAGCGAACTACGCCAATCGAATCATCGATCCGATCAAAAGTCGTTGCGCCGTCATCGACTTCGTAATGAACAAGGAGGAGAAAGCGGCGAGTATTCTGGCGTTCAACAAGAGAGCGAGGGCGATCCTAGAAGGTGAGGGCATCGTCTTCGATAAGAAAGACCTCGCCGAAGTGGTCATGAAGTATTTTCCCGATTACAGAAAGATTCTAAATGAGTTGCAAAGGCATAGCCATTCCGGTGAGCTGAAGGTCTCGGCACTCGCGGGCGTGAGCGATGAGGCGATCAAGCAGGTGATGCGCTTTGTCAAGGAGAAGAAGTTCGGCGAATACCGCAAGTGGGTTGCACAGAACGCGGACATCGACTTCTCGACTCTGGTACGAGCCATCTACGATAGGATGGGTGAGTTCATCGAAAGTCAGGATATTCCCGAACTCGTCATTATCCTTTCGGAGTACGATTACAAGCGAGCATTCGTGGTCGATGTCGAAATCTTAACGACGGCGATGCTAACCCAAATCATGGGGTCAATCAAATTTAAGTGAGGTAAATCATGAAATTATACATCAATCATCCGGAAACATCTAGAGTCAAGGACATCGTCTCCAAGCTGGTTAACGCAGCAGGAAGATCGGTTCTGATAGAGAAGCCGGACATCGATAAGGGGCTTATTGAAGAGGTCGTCAAGGTTGTGAAGAACGTGATGTCCGATACGATGGACACTCTTCTGCTCGGTGCTTCTTCTGTTATCGTCGAATTCGATATCGAGAATGCAGTCGGTCAAGCGTTCGAGAATGTCACGAAGTTAATCAAGTGGGAAAGAGAAGAGGATCAGCTCGAGGAAGAGACGGAAACCGACCAGACCGAAGAACAAGATTAAGAGGGCTCCGACATGAGTGGGCTATTCGATGTTATCAATCTCATTCATACGAAAGACCACTATCCCGATGAAGATGAGATGAAGGAATACACTTCATTCATGGGTAACCGCGCACTATCTCAGTTTCAGGAGTTGATCTTTCACGCTCAGGCTATGAATGAAAACTGGAGCGTACCCAAAGAAGCCAACTTCGCATTCTACTACCATAGCGTGACGAAGAAGAAGCGCTTCTCGAAGTGGGCTAAGAAGGACGACGCGGAAGAGGAGAAGATCAAGAAGTTGAAAGAGTACTACGGTTACTCTACTATCAAGGCTAGGGAGATCATTCCGATCATGGATCAGTTGGATCTTTGGGGGCAGATAGACAAAGACCTTCATAAAGGTGGTGCTAAGAGACAGACGAAATCCAAGAAAAGGGTGTCATCTAAATCTCTAAATAGATAAGAACCTTAGTGTTCTAATAAAAATAATGAAGGAGATTTACTATGACAAATTCAATAGACACTGAAGAATTGCTCTCATCTTTTATTTGGATCGAACCGCTCGATAGTGATTCGTTTTTTAAGGTTAAAGAGACCTTAACTCGAATTCGGTCTGGTGAGTAGAAAAGAGGGTGATAAGAAACCAACACTCTGGCAGAGTGGGCATATCCTCCATAAACGCGGGCAATATGCTATTGTCCATTTCAAACAACTCTTTCTATTAGATGGAAGATCGAAGCAAACAGATTTCACTCCGGAAGACGCCGAGAGAATCAAACTTATAGCCTGGCTCCTGCAAGATTGGGGTCTAATCAAATTGAAGAAATCGTTTGAGATCAACGAAAAGACATCAGATGTGGTTGTTATATCGTATGCAGAAAAGCCCAATTGGAATTGTAAAGCGAAGTATACGATAGGCAAAATTAAGAAATCTAAAACTCATGAGGAATGATGTATGAGAAAACAGAAGCCTAGAAACGCTTTCGTGGCACAAGATACCGATTTCACCGATTTGGGTGTACTGAACATGACTCCAATCATAGCAGCCGAAGTAAACGAGCCCGAGTCAGAACCCGAAGAAGAACCCGAGTTCGACATCGCATTGAAAATCCTGGAACCGAAGACTTGGGGTATCAGAAATAAGGTGATCGTCCGGGATCCATAAGCTCTACGAAGATGTAGAGACTCCCAAATACTATACCCAGAAGAGCGCGTGCTTCGACTTACCGGCTTATCTCGGAAAGGAGATTGCCTACGTCGATGTCTACAATAGGATGTTGATGCACCTTATCAAGACAGTGGCACCGATGAAGGAAAGAGACGGAGAACGAGGGTTCAGTATCGAGCCGGGAGAGAGTGCATTCGTTCCGACCGGATTGGTATTCGACATTCCCGAGAACTTCAAGCTCACCCTCTATCCGAGAAGCGGCACCAGCGGCAAGAAGCATCTGAAACTATCCAACTGCGTCGGTGTTATCGATGAAGATTTCACCAAACCGACGATGGTCCTTATCTTCAACGATAGCGAACAGCGTCAAGTCATCTGCCACGGAGATCGATTAGTTCAGGCGGAAATCGTCCCCGTTTATAAAGCCCTCTTCGAAATCTGCGATGAACCCATAGCGCAAAAGACCGACAGAGAAGGCGGATTCGGGCATACCGGCACCAAAGTCGTTTAATGGAGTTCTTATGATCAAAGCATTCTATCTTCCCCAGGGTCTTATCATCGGTGATGTTTCCGAATTCGATGAGAATCGCATCGTCGTCAAGAATCCTGCGCTCATCATCGCTCGAGCAACCGAAGTGATACTGGCACCGCTTCTTCATCTGGTCGAGGAGACTCAAATCGAACTGAACATGAAAGACGTGGCGTTCAACGCTTTGTTCACACCGAAGCGAGAACTCATCAATCATTATAACCAACTATACGGGAGCGGGTTAGTCCTAACCACGGCGATGCCTGGCGCTTGACATCTTCCAGACGATGTTGTATAATGTGGTAAACTTATGAGAGGAGATGTCGATGGCATTCTATACCAACGTGGAGCAGATTGGCAATCGTATCTTTCACAGATATGTTGACAATGACGGGAAATCAAAATCGGAGATCGTTAAAGAGTTTCCATTACAGCTATTCGTAAAGAGTGGACCGCAAAATAAGACCAGAGTTCAGGCGATGTCGTTGATGGGGGATCCGCTGATCCCCGTCGACTTCGACAATCTCGCGGATGCCCGAGAGTTCGTAAGAGAGTATCAGGATACGCAAGACATCTTTGGGCAGACGCAATTCCTATATCAGTTCATCGCCAATAGGTACAAGGAAACCGTCTCCTTCGATTTCTCGAAAATCAAGATTTTGGTTATCGACATGGAGACCGCTTATGATTCCACCGGGTTCCCGACTCCCGATAGAGCACAACAACCTATCCTGGCGATAGGTTGTAAGGTTCTGGGGGAGAAGAACCCTTTCATAGTCTTTGGAACGAAGGCTAATACGGTCAATAACTACTATTCTTATGTCCAGTGTAACGACGAAGAGCATCTGTTAAGATCGTTTCAATCCTACTGGAGAGAAGTCGGTCCCAACATCGTAACCGGGTGGAATGTCGAAGGGTTCGACATACCCTATCTAATCAATCGTTGCAATAGAGTGATGGGCGAAGACTTCACCAAGAAGTTTTGTCCTTTCCACGGATCGATCGATAAGTGCATCACTCCTTACGAGATCAAAGCGCAGAAGATCAACTCCTTCGAAATAGTGGGTATCGCTATCGTCGATTACCTCCCCCTCTATAAGAAGTACTCGACAGATACTTTGGAGAGTTATAGATTAGATGTTGTGGCTCGTCATGAGTTGAGCATCGGTAAAGTCGATTACTCGGAATACGATGGCTTGATGGGTCTGTACGAACAGAACTTCGAGCTTTTTTGCTATTATAATTATATGGATGTAAAGATCGTCGAGGACTTGGAGAACAAGCTCAACTTCTTGTTTCTGTTAGCCACGGTGACGTATCTCGGTAAATCGAATTACTTGGATTCTATGGGGGTTGTTCGTTGGTGGGATGTCTACATCTATAACGAACTTCTGAAGAAGAACATTCAAATTCCACCCGGGAAGAAAGTTAGTTCCGATTCCACTATCGTCGGTGCCTATGTTAAAGACCCGATACCCAAACTCTATTCGTGGATCGTCACTTTAGATTTGACATCGCTGTATCCCAGCATCATCATGTCTTTCAATCTAAGTCCGGAGAAGGCGTATAAGACGGCAATCTACGATCTCGATAAAATCGATGATCTTATCGACATGAAGGAAGACTTGAGTTGGATCAAAGAAGCCAACGTGGCTATGCTGGCTAATGGTGCCACGTTCAAACGAGACAGTCAAGGGATCCTTCCCGAGTTGGTTGCGGGCATGTTCGCCTCCCGAAAAGCGTTTAAGGCTCACATGCTGAAGGCAACTCAAGAGCTGGAGGAGATGAAGCACTCGGGTGCGGACTCGTCAACCTTGGCAGAGAAGATAGCCGAAGTTGCCACATTCTCCGCCAAACAGCAAGCCTACAAGATCTCATTGAACTCTCTTTATGGTGCCACTGCCAACGCCTACTTCCGTTATAACTCGCGAGACATCTCGGAAGGCATTACGACGACGGGGCAGCTGGTTATCAGGTACATCAGCAAGAGGTTGAATGTTCATCTAAACGATCTCTTCAAAACGCAAGATGTCGATTATGTGATCTTCAACGATACCGACTCGGCGGGGCTCAATCTCGAGTACTTCGTCAATAAGATGTTCGAAGACCAATCCGACAAGCAGAAGATTGTCAACTTCCTGGACAAGTTCGTTCAGAAGTACATCAATCCCTATCTGGCACAGGAGTTCCAAAGACTGACCGTCTATCTCAATGCCTTCGAGAATCGATTGAGCATGAACCGAGAAGTGATTGCCGACAAGGGTCTTTGGAGAGGAAAGAAGAATTACATCTTGCAGATGTATGACAAAGAAGGCATCCGATACACCACACCGAAGATGAAGATCATGGGGCTCGAAACTGCCAAGTCGTCGACACCCAACATCGTCAGAGACAGTTTAGAGAAGGCGATCAAGATCATCCTGAATGGAGATGAGAACGAACTGCAAAGGTTCGTGAAGAAATTCAAAGAAGAGTTTGTCTCCGCATCGGTGCAAGACATCGCTTTCCCGAGAGGGGTGAGCGATATGGACAAGTGGGTCACCTCGAATGGAACTATGGTGAAAGGAATCCCTATCCATGTCAGGGGTGCGGTGGTGTATAATCGACTTCTAAAAACGATACACTCGGGTGAGTATGCACCGATCAAGAACGGCGATAAGATCAAGTTCGTCTATCTGAAGGTACCCAACTCGGCACAATCGCATGTCATTGCATTCCTGGATACCTTACCCACTGCTTTCGAGTTAGATAAATTCGTCGATAAGGAGACGCAGTTCGATAAGACGTTTTTGAATCCATTGAAATCCCTGGCCAGCATCATTGGTTGGAACACCGAAAAAACCAATACTTTAGACATGTTTTTCCAATAAGGAGCACGAATGAATATCAAAGATATCATCAAACTCAGTCAGAACGAGTACGCCAATGTCGCAGAAGATGCTATCTGCGGAGAGATTACGGGGTGGGTCGATTCTGGCTCCTATGCTCTGAATGCCATTCTCTCCGGTTCTATCTTCAAGGGATTCCCGTCGAACAAGATCGTGGGGTTTATCGGAGTGGAATCGACAGGTAAGACTTTCTATACGCTCGCCGCTTGCAAGAACTTCCTCGAGATGAATCCTAACGGTGCCGTCGTTTACTTTGAAACCGAGAACGCTCTAACGAAGGAGATACTGTCAGGTAGAGGTATCGCTCTGGATCGATTCGTTCATCTGCCGGTGGCGACCGTACAGGAGTTCAAGAATCAAGCTCTACGAATCGTGGACGAGAAGCTCAAGGAGAAGGAAGACATGCCGATGCTATTCGTCTTGGATAGTCTGGGCAACCTCTCGACCAACAAAGAGATGGAAGACTCGGCGGCGGGTTCGGACACGAAGGACATGACACGAGCCCAAATCATCAAAGCCTCTTTTAGGGTTCTCGCTCTGAAGCTGGGAATGGCTAACATCCCTATGATCTTCACCAATCACGTCTACGATAAGATAGGGGCTGGGCCTTATGCGGGCAAAGAGCAAGGGGGTGGTTCGGGATCGAAGTATGCCAGCAGCATCACCGTATCGCTCACCAAAGCCAAAGAGAAAGACGGCGACGAAGTAATCGGGTCCGTCATTTCCTGTACCGTAGTCAAGAGCCGTTTAACCAGAGAGGGTCTCAAGGTTAAGACTCTGATTCGCTTCAGTGGTGGACTCGATAGATACTTCGGGCTAATCGATTTGGCGGAGAAGAGTGGAGCCTTCAAGAAAGTGTCAACCAAGTATGAGATGCCTGATGGTAAGAAGTATTTCGAGAAGGCTATCGAAAGAAACCCTGAGAAGTTTTTCACAACCGATATCCTGGACATCATAGAGAACTATGTCCAGAAGAACTTTAAGTACGGAGTCGCCTCCGTAGAAGATGAAACTGCAATTTATGAGGAACTCAACGATGAATAGAGACGAATTTTACCAGAAACTTGAAGAAGGTGATCTCGAGGTGACATTCGAGAAGAAGACCGATGGCTCGATTAGAACGATGAGATGCACCGCTAATGCACCCAAAACCGAAAATCTGGACCAGAGAAAATCATCACGACCTGAAACTCTTATCACGGTTTACGATACCGAAGCCAAAGGGTGGAGGAGCTTCTACGCCGATAACATCAAAGAAGTCAAGCCTCTCGGGACCAACTTCAGCTTATTGCAGGAATGATTATGATCCCTAAATTCGAAATTGTCGATGTTTCTATGGACGATGGTCTGGGCATCAAAGTTGTCATCGTCGATGATCCCAGGTTCTTGGGCTATATCTTCCACTTTCATAAAATCGAATTCGATTATCAATCCGATGGTGTCGGTATCTCTTACGATCTCAACATCGATATCCACAAAGACTATCTGCCTACCACGATAACAGACGAGCAGACCAAGATGATCAAGGAAACGGCTCATGGTATTCTCGAAAAAATCATGACCGATTTTGTTGATGCGCACAATCTCGGTGCACTTGACAATCCGGCGGAGATGTTGTAAACTAATAACAACCAAAAGGAGGTACGTCTATGCCGTTGCTGCCATCAGAAAGAATCGTTCAGAAATTACAAAAATCAAACCTTCCGTTCCACGCTAACGATAACATTTCAAAAGTTCTTGAGCCGAATGACATCGCCGATCTAAAAGTAGAGGTGGAACAGAGGGTTCTGGAACTTCTGAAGAGTTTAGTTATCGATGTCGATAACGATCATAACACTCACGACACGGCTCGAAGAGTCGCCAAGATGTATGTCGATGAAGTCTTCGCCGGGCGATATCAGAAGCGACCCGATATTACGGTGTTCCCGAACATCAAGGATCTGGATGAGCTTTATACACTTGGTCCTATCAAGGTGAAGAGTGCATGCAGTCATCATTTCGTGGAAATCGAAGGGTATTGCTGGGTCGGTGTTTATCCATCGGATATGGTGATCGGTATCTCCAAGATAGCGCGCATCGTCGATTGGGTTTGCCGTCGCCCGCATATCCAGGAAGAGATGAGCATCATTCTCGCTAACGAACTCGAGTCGATCATGAATCCCAAGGGACTCGGTGTGGTCATCAAAGCCAAGCATCATTGCATGACATGGCGCGGCGTCAAAGAAGAAGCGTCCGAGATGGTCACCAGTGTGATGCGAGGCGCCCTGCGCGAAGATACGCTCAAGACCGAGTTCTTCAATCTGATCAAATCACAAGGGTTTTAAGACATGGCGAATAGAAAGATAATCTGGGTCACTTTTCAACGCGCGGGGTTTCATAGATACCCCGATGCTCCCGATGATGTTCGTTATCTGGCTTACGAGCATCGTCATCTGTTCAAGTTCAAAGTGGGCATCGAGGTTTTCCATGATGATAGGGAGATCGAGTTTCATCAGTTCTTAAGGTGGCTCGAAAGTCTTTACGCCGAAACTCTCGTTCTCGATCATCGTTCTTGCGAGATGATTGCCGATGAATTGGCACAAGTCATTCAATCTCGATATCCCAATCGCGACCTCGAGATCGAGGTCTCCGAAGACGGCGAGTGCGGTGTCTTCGCCACTTACAGTAAGTGATAACAAGATGATTAAACCTGTCAATAACTTAACATCAGAATTTGTCTTTAGTGCTCCTTCCTATCTGCGAATCATAACGCATGGTAGATTACGAACCGTCCCGCATCTAAAGGAATTGACGGATAGAATCGTAACCGACGGCATCATGCGTATCAAAGAAGAGTTGAAGGAGATCGATTATCCGATGATGATCAGTATTCTTTTCAACGCTTTTACCGAGAAGAACTATCTCGAGCGAATACTCGCGTCGGGTAAGTTCGGATTCGATCGAGTCTATGCCGACTCGGGTGGATTGCAGATGATTACTCTTGGGATGACGGCGAATCATCAAGCCAAGCAAGACGTCTATGCTATTCAAGCTAAAACCGATTTGGCTATGTGCTTCGATGAGATACCGATCAAGAATGAGAAGATGGTCGGGCGAGCCGGGTATCTGGATAAGGTCTTCATGTATGAAGAACATGCGAAGTGCGCTTTAGAAACCTGCTATAATGTGATTTCTCAGATCGATTACTTCAGAAAGGTGGGGTCTTCGACCAAGGTATTCTTTATCGTACAAGGTAACACCTACAGCGACATGAGCGAGTGGTTCGAAATAGCCACGAAGACGATACCCAAAGATTACTGGGATCACATCGGTGGGTTGGCTATCGGAGGTGTCTGCCTGGGATACGGGCAGAGAGAAGATGTCGAGAAGATTGCTATCTATCGTCAGTTAAGAGATGACTTCGGCGTCGAGTATACCAAGAAGCATCTGCATATCCTGGGTGTGGGATCGGTGATGCGACTGCAACCGCTGATCATCCTACGCAATACGGGACTGGTTCCCGAAGATACTCACGTATCTTACGACTCCACCACTTTGAGCATGGCGTATACCTACGGTAACTTCATGGATAAAGATGGTGACATTCAGAGAGATACCCCGCTTTGGGAAAGCAACTTCCGAAACTATTATGATACCATCACACCCATCTATCTCGATTACGGATACACGCAGGCGGATATCGACTTTTATTATCACCAAGTCGTTAAAGACATGCTGTGTCATGATAAAATCTATTGCGATCATGAAGATGATCGACTAAGAGTTTTCCACCATTGCTTTACCGCGCTGTCTAATGTCTGGCAGATCATCAACTTCACGCATTGCTTGCATCGCATTTATGTGAATTGGGATCAAGGTAACGACCCCATTGGGATGCTGAAGCTCGTAAAGGACCTGGATTCCTTCTACGAGTGGGAGAAGGTATACGGTTCAATGGTGCCATCGAAACGCCTCACTCGAAAGAAAGCATCTATGCTCGAGGAGATGGTTTCCGGAGAAACCAATGGAGAGAAGGTGGTTTTACCAAGAGTAACCAACAAGCGTTCAAAAGGATCACTATCAGCTTTCTGGGAGGATTGATGAAAATTCGACTATCCGAGATTTTTGCAAGCGTTCAAGGTGAAGGCAGATTTACTGGGATGCCCACCATATTCATCAGGTTTTTTGGTTGTAATTTGAAATGCGACGGATTCGGGCAGAAGTGCCCGACAGATCCATCGACCTACATCTTGCCTTATAAGGATTTGGACATATCTCGATATCTCTCTATGTCCGAGTTACCGGTCTTCGAGTATGGCTGCGACTCCTCTTATTCTTGGTCTCCACGCTTTAAGAAGCTGGCTAAAGACTACAGCGTGTCCGAAGTCGTCGATGAGATTTTAAGAGTCGGTAGAGAGAGTCTCGGGCTAAGACTGCAAGAAGGCGAAGAAAGTTTAGATAACTGGACTCATACTCAAACCCGAATGCCGGCTCAAATCTGCTTTACCGGTGGTGAACCGATGATGCAGCAGAAAGCGATAGAACTCATCTTGAATGAGCTGGAGCACAGGAGCCTAAATCCCATTCAAGTCACTATCGAGACGAATGCGACTAAAGAACTGGTGGATCGCTTCGGTGCTAATCTCTATACCAAGCATGTTCACATGAGCTGTTCACCCAAGCTCTATACGGTGAGTGGAGAACAGGATGCTATCGATTACGGTATTCTGGCTTCTTACATCACCTATGCCGACTCGGGCGCCATCAAGTTCGTACACAACGGCAGTCAGGAAGCCTGGGATGAAATCGACTCCAAAATGGACACGCTTAGAGACCTCATTCGAGGCGAGCCTTGGCAGCTTTGGATTATGCCGGTAGGCTCCGTTCTGGAGTCGCAATCTCCCGACTTTCTGAGTCGTGTAGTAACCGAGTCTCTAAGGAGAGGTTTCTGGATCAGTCATCGAGTACACATCTCTATCTTCGGTAACAAAGTGGGAACATGAGTATGGAAGACATCTCTTTAGAAGATGTGGTCCTCCAAAATCTGATAACCAATGACGAGTTTTTAAGAAAGGCTATCCCTTACATCAAGGAAGAGTACTTCGCGGATCATATCAATCGTTGTATCTTCCGTTCGCTCAATGCCTACTTCCAGAAGAACAATCAAATTCCTAATCAAGCCATTCTGGCTATAGAGACCAAGGAAGACAACAGCATCTCTCACAAGGAAGTCGATGGTGTATTAAAAACCATCGGCAATATCTATCAAAGCGAGATGGTCGGCGATACCGAATGGCTGTCGAAGTCGGCGGAGAAATGGTGTCAAGACAGGGAGATGTATCTCTCTATCGTCAAAGCCATCGCGATCTATGATGGCACCGATAAGTCGCTGCTGCCTTCCGCCATCCCGGATATGATGAAGAGCGCCTTATCGGTCTCTTTTAACACGAGCATCGGGTTTGACTGGATAGACGATTCGGAAGACAGGTATGATCGTTATGAGTTGCCGCAAAATAAGATACCTTTCGATCTCGAAACATTGAACGATATCACTCTTGGTGGAATCACTCGAAAGACGCTATCCCTGATACTCGCCGGCGTTCATGTCGGTAAGACGCTATCTCTGGTTCATCTTGCAGCCGGTTATGCTCGTCTGGGTTATCAGGTACTCTATATCTCGATGGAGATGGATGAGAACGAGATCTTACATCGAATAGACGCCAACATGATTAAGACCCCCATGCATCTCATCAGAGAGATGGGTAAGTCCAAATTCATGAAAAGAATGGACCACATCAAGTCCAAGGGGTACGGGCGAATCAAAGTCATTCAATTCCCGACTTCGGCGGCTCATGTGGGTCATTTCAAGAACACTATCAACGAACTGAACATGAAGATGAACTGGATGCCCGATGTCGTCATAGTCGATTACATCGGTTGCGTGGCGTCCAATCGAATCAAGGTAGGATCGACTAACAGTCACTTCTATCTGAAGAGCGTAGCCGAAGAGATTCGAGCTATGGCTATCGAGTATAACATCGCTTGCTGGAGCGCGATGCAGCTTACTCGATCGGGTATGGGTTCTAACGATGTAGAGATGACGGACATCGCCGAATCCATAGGTATCCCTGGAGTCTGCGATCTCATGCTCGCCGGAATGCGAAACGAGGAGACGGACTCTATCGGACAGATCATCTTCAAGCAGCTCAAAAACAGATTCAGAAAGATGCAGTATCGCCCCAAGTTCGTTTTAGGGTGCGACTTCGATCAGCAACTCTTCTATGATCTGTCTCAGAGCGAACAAAATCTGGTCGCAGATACGGCAGCCGTTCAAATCGATTCTGCGAAGATTCAAGAGAAGTTCCAATCTAATAAGAGAAGAAAAGGTCGCTTCGAAAACGTCGATGTAGGAGAATAGCTGATGCTTAAAAAAGAATTTATCGATTTTGTCTATCTGAATAACATCATCCAGCTCGGAACGGTTCAACTAAAGAACGGTGATTACTCGGATCACTTCTTCAACTTCGGTAGGGTGGATACGCCCGATGCTCTATTCCATCTATCGAAGTGGTTAGTCGAGTTGGTGGGCGATGTCGAGTTCGATGCGGTTTTTACTTCGGCTTACAAGGGGATCACCGTTCAAACCGGTTTCGCTTTGGAGTATGGATACCAGTACCCACTCAAGAAGATCAGATTCGGATATCAGAGAAAAGAAGAGAAGGCACACGGGGAAGAGGGGAAAGTAGTTGGTTATCAGCCGAAGAAAGGAGACAGAGTTCTTCTACTGGATGATGTCTTCACCACCGGTTACAGCATCGATGAGATGATGAAATTTTTAAAAGGCTTCGGTGCCATCCCGGTTCTGGCGATGGTGTCGATACTTCGAGCCGACGAAAAGCTCTTCTCCAAATTCAAGAAACAGATTGGTATTCCGATTCGTTATCTCATCCACGATGATGAGATCACGGAAGTTTATAGAGACTACAGAGGTTGACATCATGAAAAAATTGCTTTTGGTTGGTTTGCTGCTGTACTCCACTCTCGCGCCCGCGCAAGGGTATGGGCCACCTCCACGTTGGAATGGGCCCGCTTATCCGGAAGGTAGACATCATTATCCACCTCCCCCACCACGATATCACGAACACCATCGATATCATGAAAATTATCGATACGAAGGGCCCAGATTTCATCGCCCACCGCACCCCTGGGGGTGCAACTGGAGCGGCAGGCACGGTTGGGACTGTCGCATTAGGGATACCGAGCGCCCCTACCCACGCTGGTAGGCGCTGACGCGGTGTAACATTTTCGTGGAAATATTTTCGCAAAATTTTTCCTGAAAGGCTTGACATTCAGGATCGTTGTGTTATACTATGCACAAGAAGTAGGAAAACACAACGGAGACCGAAGATGACGCGCAAAACCTCGAAAACTGCCACTCACCGCCACGTTTCGAACTGCACTGTTAAGTTCTCCAACGTCAAACACAAGTTCGGGGGTGACATGATTCGGGTAGTCTTTAGTAACGGCGAAGTGACCACTTTGTCCGCGAAGCGTTTCAACGAGCTGTTCACCGTAAACTGATTGGAGCCTACCGATGTTCAACGTATCCGAAATCCGCGAGACCCTGAAGACCGCCGCCGCTGCTCAAGTGCAGCAATACTCGCAGTACCGCGGTCACTTCGATGACTATGTGCTGGTACGGGCTCGCAAGAACGTGAAGTCGAAGCTGGGTCAGTCTTTCGTGAAGGACGAGGTCGCGATTGCCCGTCCCACGATTTACGAACAGCAACGCACTCTCCCAAGCGGTCGGGTAAAGATTTATTACACCATCGTGGTGTGGTCCCTGACCAACCGTTGCGATACCCACGTGATACTGGACGAGATCCAGATTCTCGAAGACGTGAAACTTTCCCGAGACACGATTTAAGTGGAGACCGAGATGGAAACTTCCGAACTGGTCCGTGCCATTGCGCTAAAAGCGGATTCTAATTCCCCGATGTGGGTTGCCTGGTCCAAACTGAATTTGGCTAAATTGGTAGATGCCGGTAAAGTGGACGAAGCGTGGGAGCTGCTGCTCGAAGCGGCTCGCGAATCGGTCCCGGAATTGGTTAAGTCTGTCGAAAACCAAGGGTGAGTGAAATGACGACTCTCAAGCAGATGTATTACCGCTACCTCGAAACCCAAGTACCTGGGTCGTTCTTCGAAGTAGATCTCTGCACCGGCAAGTACCTTTGCTGGTCGGTCCCTCACCAGCAGCAGTACACGATTTATAATTGGCTGGGCAAAGTCATGGGACAGGGGATCAGCCAAACCAGGCGTTATGTTTGGTTGGGCAACAAGGGTGCGGTTTACGTGACTAAGTCATCTAAGTTCGAGAAGAAGGAAGCGGATGACACCGATATCGTGCTCCCCATGAAAAAGTGGGTTTGGAAGACTTATTTTAACATCGACCTATGAGGTGAACCGTGACCGTAAAATTGTGGAAAGTGTATCTTTTCGTTCTGGTGATGGGAGTGGGCTGGGTTTTGAATGTAATCTCTCTTGCTAACCTGGCAATGGCGAATGCCCCTGTCGACACGATGTTCGTCCTCAAGATCATAGGCGTCTTCGCCGCCCCAATGGGGTCTATCCTCGGGTGGTTTTACTCATGATCAAACAGCTCATTATCATTCGCCGCGACCTCAAGATGAGGCGCGGTAAAGAGATCGCCCAAGGCGCTCATGCTGCCATGGCGTTTCTCACTTCGGTCATCTCACCAGAAGGGCATTTCAAGCGAGCCCTGACCTATAAAGAACTGCTCTGGATAGGCGGGTCTTTTACGAAGGTCGTACTGCAAGTCCACGATTGGGATGCTCTGATAAACGCTTTCCAACTCGCCCGAGAACACGGCATCGAGGCAAAACTGATTACCGATAACGGAACAACCGAGTTCAACGGTGTTCCGACTGTTACCGCTCTCGCTATCGGTCCCGAAGATAGCGAGGTTTTAGATCCATTGTTCGGGAACCTGAAGCTTTACTAAACTTTACTCTAACACAAGAGGTGAATATTATGGCCAACAAGAACGTTTTTCGTACCAGCCGCTATGTTGCTCCTGCTCCTACCGACACCGTGAATAACGCGGGTGGTGTGGCGTATGCTCTTGCCGATAAGGAGGCTCTGGCTCAGTTGGTGATGACCGGTACCTTTAACGGCACCTTCTACACTTCGGCTGAGAATCAGATCGACAATGTCAAGAATCTGCTCGACAAGCTCGGTCCTGCCGAGGCGTCGTTCATTGCCAAGCTCGCTATCCACGCGCGCAAGCAGGGTTTTATGAAGGACACCCCGGCGTATCTGGTGGCGTGGTTGTCCAAGAACGGACCCGAGGTCTTCAAGACCGCTTTCGGGCATGTTATCGATAATGGTAAGATGCTGCGCAACTTCGTGCAGATCATGCGTTCTGGTGCTATCGGACGCAAGTCTCTGGGTACCGCTCCGAAGACCATGGTGAAGAACTGGATTTCCGGGTCTTCAACCAATCAGCTGATTCGCGCGAGCGTGGGTAACACTCCATCTCTGGCGGACATCATCAAGATGGTCCATCCGACTCCGATTAACCTGGCTCAGAATGCGCTGTTCCAGTGGATCCTGAACGGCAAGGTGGATGCCGACTCCTATCATTATCTGCCGCAGACGGTCAAGGATCTGATGGCGTTCCGTTCGGGCGATAGCAAGGAGATGCCGAACGTGCCGTTCGAGCTTTTGACTTCTTGCGAGTTGTCAGTTGACAACTGGAAGGACATCGCGCGCAATGCGGGCTGGCATATGACTCGAATGAACCTCAACACCTTCGAGCGCAAGGGTCTTTTCAAGGATCCGGAAATGGTCTACACCATCGCCGACAAGCTGCAGGACACCAGTCAGATCGTGAAGGCTAAGGTGTTCCCGTATCAGATCTTCACCTCATGGATGAATGCGACGAGTGCGCCGGTTCCGATTCGCGAGGCTCTGGAGAAGGCTCTGGATTTCTCTCTCCAGACCGTTCCGGTCTTCGACGGTAAGACTTACATCTTCGTGGATGTCAGCGGCTCCATGAACAGCCCGATTACCGGACATCGTGCTGGAGCGACTTCGAACATGCGTTGCGTGGATGTGGCGGCTTTGATTGCGTCTTCGTTGATGCGCGCCAATGCAGGTAATGTGGAAGTGACTATGTTCGACACTCGCATCCATCCCGGTACGACTCTGCGTCCTACGGCGTCGGTTATGGAGAACGCCCGTATTATCGCGAAGTTCGGTGGTGGTGGAACGTCTTGCCAGTTGCCGATGCAGGATCTGGTCTATCGCAAGAAGAAGGGTGATCTGATCATCTACATCAGCGACAACGAGAGCTGGTTCACTCTCAGGCAGAACGCTTGGGGCGGTAACCACGGCACCGAGACTGCGCAGGCCTGGGCTGACTTTAAGGCGTACAATCCGAAGGCTAAGATGGTTTGCATCGATCTTCAGCCGGGGATGACCACTCAGGTGCAGTCGGACCCGCGAGTTTTGAATGTGGGCGGGTTCAGCGATGCGGTTTACGATGTAATCGCTAACTTCGCTTCTCAGTCCGCGGACAAGGACTTCTGGATTAAGGAGATCGAAGCCTCGGTGACTATCTGAATAAATAGTGTGATGGATCACACTAAAAAATTTAAACACTAAATTTGAAGGGTGCATGGTCCTAAAGACTGTGCACCCTTTTTTATTCGGAGAACAACATGCTATCATTCAAAAAATGGTATAACCTACACGAAGGCGGTAATGTCATAATCGGCGACACCGCAGCAGAACGAATCGACCTCAAGACAATCGATAGAAAGAGAGTGGTATCCGAGATCGGTAAGGCTCTTAAAGCCATCTCCGACCGTTACGCCAGTTTCCACGGAATGCCTCTCTGGGGCGATGACTTATTCAGAGATAAAGGGTTCTTGAGCGGTTCTTCGCTTCATCTCTTCAATGCCGCCATCCCGGATGAGACTTTCGTCAAGCACAAGCCTACTGTCGGAGATATCGATACCCAGGTAGACGGCAATCAGAAGAAGCAGATAGAAGACTTCCTGAAGAAGTTGCCTGCCGGTGAGAAAGTCGGTAACACCCTCTATGTCGGTTATAAGCCGTCCGGTGATCAGTTCATCACTCTCTGGACTATACCGTCTCTCGGTATCTCGGTACAAGTCGATTTAGAACTCGTGGACTTCAAAGACGGACGCCCGACTCCGTGGAGTACGTTCAGTCACGGCTCTCCTTGGGAAGACCTATCGATGGGTATCAAGGGAGTCTTCCAGAAGTATCTACTCAGAGCTTTCCAAGCGCGCACAGCCAAGGATGTCTTGATCAGAGCCAAGACGCCCAGAGGTAAGGACAAGATAATCAGGAAGTCCGATTTGGCTTTCTCCTTAAAGGGACTTCGAGTTAGAATGACTCCGGTTCTCGATGCTCAGGGTAACCAGACGTTCAAGAACGGGATGCCGGTATATGACGAAGTCGACTCGGCTACAGCAGATTACATCACCGATTTAGATGTTCTCTTTACGTCCTTCTTTGGAGTGAAGGGGAATAAAGCGGAAGTCGAGCAGATGGGCTCGTTCGTCGGTTTAGTAGGGCTGATGAAGAAGTACATGAGTCCTACGGATCAGAAGAAGGTTCTCGACGGATTCGCGAATGTCCTTTGGGAGAAGGGTGCCCAAGGTTTAGTCAGAGGAGATCCCAGAGCCGATTACGATACCAAGATCAGGGCTTTCGATTTCATCACCAAAGGCTTGGGCATCGGTTCAATCGAAGATTTCGACTCGGTAATAAATAGTTATTACAAGGGATATAAGGCATGATTAGGTTTAGAGATTTTATAGCCATTCAAGAAGAAGTGGTCGCTTCAAGAAGACAAGGCATTACTCACCTCCAGGAAATGAAACCCGAAGAATTCGTCGCCTGGATGAGAACCGTTAAAACCGAGTTAGGGGGTATCTTGAAGAATGTCAAAGCCGTCATGAAGATCGATGGACTGGGTGCTCGATTCGGAAAGGATGCTAACGGCCGACCTTTCTTCGAGGGCAGCAGGACCGGTCCCGTATTCGATAGCGGCGCCTTTAGTGCTCATGCCAGAGGGAAGACGGACGATGTCGAAATGATAGCGAGAGCCGTTCACTATGATAACATGCTCGAGATCTTCAAGAAAGAAGACTTCATGAGTGCTCTTCCGAACAACACGAAAGTCGTGTGCGAAATCTTCTATAACCCGATGGCGGAAGAGACCGAGAAGGGAATCAAGTTCGTGACAGTGAGCTATGATAAGAGTAGGTTGGGCTCTCTGATGACGATTATGCCTTATACGGTACTGGATGCGTCTTCTGGGCACGATTCGCCGGATAAGAGCAGCATTTTGAAATCACTCTATCAGAAGAGCTCGGATAAGATCAAAATCATCGATCCCAATCTCAAGTTCACGGAAATCGATGTCAGCGTTTACGCCGACGCGGCGAGCGTCTATAGCGATGAGTCTCTGCAAATCTTAAAGAGCCGTAAGGCAACGGACAGGGCAGACAAGCAGAACCTTCTGAACGCTCTTCAAAAAATCAAAGATGATTTGGCTGATTACCTACTGACTCATCCCGGAATAGAAGGTAAGTTCAAACTAGGCCCTGAGATAGAAGGCGTGGTTCTGCACTTGCCCGATAGGGCCACGGGTACGGCGCCTTATAAAATTACCACCGATGCTTTCAAAGCATCGCATTCTAGGAAGTAGAACATGATTGGCAGAAAGACACTAGCCGACTTGGCTGATCAAAATAAAACCTATTATGATCTGATTGTTAAACCGAGCAAGAATGTTAGAAAATTGCCTTACAAGATTCACCCTAAAGGTGCGGTGATGCTGAAGGCGGCACGGAAGTGAGTATACTCAATACGCGGTAATTCCTGCGAAAGAAAAGGTTAACATTCTGAATTCCAAATTGAAAGCTATCGGGAGCATGGATACGCTTCAGGTATCTTGGAAAGGAAAGGTAGGCTATGTGTCGCTGAATAGAATTTTAGCACCCAACCTCATCGGACGATTGAAGAATGTCTTTCAGAAACCTGTCAAACAACCTGATTCCAGAATCAACTATCTGAATAAGAAGATACGAGAGTGTCTGCAGTCGGTTGCTCAAGCACGATCGGCTCTTCCTAATGCTCAACCGCTTCAAGGATTGACGATACAGATTAAAGGTCAGAATTCGACGAAAGAGATGGAGAATGTGGCTTTTGCGTTCGACATCCCGCTAACGAAGGACTCTTTAGCTGATTTTGCTTTCGGGTCTTCTCGAACCGACCTGTCATACTGGTTTGCAAAGGTTCCCGATCCACCCAGCCTATCCGAGTTCTTTCAGGATATCAAATCCTTCATCTACTCCGACTCGTATCTTCAGAGGTTTTTAGACCAAGTTTTCAATAACTACATCGATAAGTCAGAAGGTAAACTCGCTCTCCAAACTTCTGTCTATCAGATACTCAATCCCAGCAACAATGAAGCCAGACAGTTCTTTATGAAAGCTATATCCGGTCCTACCGGAGCCATGAATGCCAACAGTGCTTCTAATGTTACATTCTATGCCAATGGTGATCCTACTCTCACTTTGGTAGACCCGGTCGCTGGTTTATGCAAGATGACCTTTAGTGAGGAAGTTCAGTTGAAAGAAGATTTGATCGCTGTCTTCAATCAGAAGAAATCGTGTATCGTTGTCGAAAATTCTATGGGAGCGGTTGCTAAAATCAAAGGGAAAACGATTAGGAACATTTCGATAGGTCTTTATTACATTGATTACATTAGAATGTTAAGAGATGCCATCGAACTTAAATAGATAGATTATAGGAAAAGCAAATGGAAAAACTAAAGCCGGTCGAGTTGTTCTTGGGGCGTATGCAACCGCTGCATAACGGACATAAGAAGATTATAGATTCGATGAAAAACCCTATCGTCGTAATCGTTAAAGGCAAGAAAAGCGGTGCCGATGCGGAACGCAATCCTCTGGATGAAGAGTACCAGAAGAAACTGATCGAAATGATCTTCCCGGGACTCGAGGTCTCTATCAGCCCGAACGGGTTCTTACCGGGCATCCTGGGATACTTCAGAAAGCAAGGTAAAGAAGTCACCAAGATCTATGCCGGTGCCGACCGTATTGCCGGCTATCAAGATGCTATCAACCGAGCCAACGAGAAGATGCCGGAAGACCAAAGATATCGTGTCACGTTCCAAGAGACCGAAAGGGTGACGAGCGCGACCACGGTAAGAAACGCTATCAAGAGCGGAGACAAAGACACCTTCAAGAAACTGGTGCCTTCCGCTATATGGGGTGAGTGGGATACGCTCAGAAAGAAGTTAGGTGTCATGAAAGAAGGGATTCTCAAATTCGGTCAGTGGATGGAAGATGCCGCAGTAACCACGACCGTTGCGATTAAAGATGCCCAGAAGGATATTCCTTTGGGTCCTATGGTGAGAAGAAAGCGAAAGAGAGGTGCATAACATGCGGACTACCAAAGATCCCGTCTGTCGTTTATGATTTAACTATTCCCGGAACTGGTGAGGTTATCAAGTTCAGACCGATGCTCGTAAAAGAGTATAAGGCTTTGCTGCAATCTCAAGAACTGGGAGATGATACCGGATTTATCAACACTATCAGAGGAATCATCGATGATTGTCTTCTGAATAAGGTAGATGTCGACGATTTGCCGATGTATGCCATCGATTACATCTTCCTTCGAATCAGAGCTAAGAGCGTCGGGGAAATGGTATCCGCCGAGTATAAGTGTAACGCTATGGTTGACAAGCTAACCGATCACGATGAAAACGGTGTAGCCCACTCATCGGAGAAGAAGCCCTGCGGTCAAAAGTTTATCGTTCAATTTAACCTGGAAGATGCCTTCGTTAAGTTCCCTGAAGACTTTCATAAGAAGTGCGTCATACAATTAACCGACGACATCGGTATCAGACTAAAGGCGCCGACTTTTAGGAGATTTCGCAGCGTGGGTTTAGAAGGGAAAGGTATGCTGGACATTACCGACGAATACGTTTTCGCTTGCGTCGACTCCATCTTCGAAGGAGAGAAAGTGATTACACCCTCCGAGTTCACTCTCGACGAACTCAGAGAATTCATAGAATCATTTCCGGCGGATAAGATAGATGCTATCTCCGAGTTCTTTCAGAATCAACCGAAAGTGACTATGGTGATGACGCTCACTTGCCCTGCATGTAAAAACCAAGCCATCGTCGAACTCAACGGGTTAAAAGATTTTTTCGACTGATGTTCGCGAATGGCGAGCTTGCGGACATCTATAGAACGGATTTTTTGCTTGCCAAGGAACATAACATCACGTTATCGGAAATCAACGATATGGTTCCGTTTGAAAGGATGATTTACATAGGTATCATCATAGATTACCTAGAGAAGAAACAGAAGGCTATGCGCCAATTTTAAGGGAAGAGTAAATGCCATTACCCACTATAAAAACAGTCGCACAAAAAACCGTTGGGGGTTTAAAGTCGATAAAGGAACGTTTGAGTACACCGACACCGGCGTCTCCAGCAGAGACTCCCGCTCAATCGAATACTCCACCGACACCGACTAGAAATGTACCTACTCAAAGAGCTGCAAACAACCCGATTTCCAGGGTATCTAATACTGCCCGAAATCGACCTGCTGTTCCCGATGCCGGTGCGATTGCTTTTTCTAGAAACCAAGAAGCCAATGATAGGGCCATAGAGAGATCGAGAGCAGGATACAATCCGCTGATTCCTCTGATCCAAAATGTCAATATCACTCTGGTTCGGAATCGATAAAACTCTAAACAGCATTTTATCTATTCTTAAAGATCATCTCGACAACCTGCAATCCAATATGGGTAATACCGGAATCGGATTTACCGACATTGCAGGAGTCGTAGGTGGTGCAATAGGAGCGAAGACCCTTAAAGATAAGATCTTTGGACCGAAGGGTGGTCCAAAGCCACCTGGTGGAGCTACACCACCGGGTACGACGGCACCTAAGAAAGCGGGCTTCTTTGAAAAAGTCTTTGGTAAAAGTGGTTCGTCTATTGCCGATGCCGCTCACGGAAGACCACCTATTTCGACAGCCGCAGGTGCGGCAGGAGAAGTGGGTGCGGCTGAAGCAGGAGCAGCAGGAAAGGCGGGAGGCTGGTTTGGTAAACTCGGCAAGTTCATGAAGTTGGGTTCTAAAGTCGCGGCGCCATTAACGGTTGCCATGACCATGGCGGAAAACATGGATGAGCTTTCGAAGACAGGCGCAGTAAATCCTCTCGCGCAAGCTGGAAAAGCGGCGGGAGGATTAGGTAAAGTGTTCGATACGGATAAGCCTTTCTTCTCGATGAGTCGTTTGGAAGGTGCCGGTGAAGCCATAGGTGGCGCTACGGGTGCTGTCTATGGTGTCGGAACGCAGATAGGTAAGGCGATAAACGACATCATACCCGATGATGTCTCCGATCAGATCGTGGATGGTATAGTCAGTCTCTTCGGTGGGGAAACGAATGCCGATAGAGCCAAGAAGCAGAAAGAACTGGAAGAGAAGCAAGCCAAGGACTGGGAAGAGCGCAAGAAGATTCGCGAAGCCGAAAAGAAGAGACTGGAAGACGAACAGAAGAAAGTCGACGAAGATAAGAAGGCTGCGGAAGAGAAGAGGATCGCGGAAGAGAGAGCTATCCTGAAAGAAGGACAGATGACTGCATCTGCTGGTAATACGGCAGGCGCGGTCAGTGATACTCCTGGAGTCAATGTCGCCAATACAGCGGACGTGGGTGGATTGAAACCATCATCTTCTTCGGTATCAGGAACGCTGAAAGGATTCGATACCAGTAAGCTACCCAAGCAGTTTAAAGACTTTGTGGCAGAAGTAGACAAAGAAGGCACCTATAAAGGTGACCCGAATTGGGCTCGAGAAGAAGCCAAGGATCGCTGGGATGAGTATGTGATGGAGGAGAAAAAGAAAGCCGTTCAGGCTCCTACTCCTACTCCAACTTCTCCTACTCCAGTGACTTCTGTAACGACACCTAACATCGTAGAGGCTACGCAAAAAGCAGCAATGGCGGTACAGATTAACCAGCCGAAGGATCAACCGATTCCGGTGGTTATGACCGATGAGAAGGGAACACCGTTAGTCAGCTCGGTCGATAGAAAAGAGCAGGCCAACCTTCTTGGTGGGTCTACGCCAGCGCCAGCGCCAGCGCCTCCCGCTCCACCGCCAGCGGGAGCGCCAGCGGCACCGCCGGCAACCACAGGGGCGGGAGCGCCAGCAGCGGTACCAGCGCCGGCAGCAGGAGCACCGACGGCACCAGGAGCGCCGGCAGCCGCGCCAGTGGCACTGGGAAAGATAGATCATACGCCATCGACATCAACCAGAAGCGTATCACAAACTCTGGAAGAATTAGGTTTAACTCCTGAAAGAATTTCGACCATTGCAAAAGCGGCGGGATTCGACATCAGTGTCGAAGAAGCCAAAAACAGCCCGGATAAAGCATTAGCGAAGATCGGTGTTAATGTGGCTTCGCTCTTGCATCAGAGCGAAGCTGAAACGCATATACCGACTGAAAAAACGCCATGGAGAGCGTTTAGTACAGAACAAAGAGGTAGCGGTAGTAGAGCCGGGACAGAGACGAAGAGAACGAACTCTAAATTCGGTGGGCAACCGACGGTAATAGAACAAGCTAAAGTTCATGCGGCAGTTCAAGATGTCGTGGCACAAGCACAAACGCCGACCACTCCATCGACACCGGTAACCACTCAACCGATTCCTGCACCGGGAATGGGCACGGGGGCACCAACAGCACCCGTGGCACCAGCGGGAGCGCCAGCACCAACCGCACCCGGACAACGAACGGTTGCGGGATCATATACACCGACACCCGAAGATTCGAAATACTTCAAAGGTGATTTGAGTAAGCTGAAGGGAATGGATCCTGTCTTTGTCGATAAGCTCAAAGCCGCATCGGCAGAAGCGGGAGTCGCGTTGCCATTGACATCTGGATTTAGAACGCAAGAAAAGCAAGACCAGCTAAGAGCCGAAGCCGTTAAGAAGTATGGAAGTGAAGAGGCGGCATCTAAATGGGTCGCCAAAACCAGTATTCACACAACCGGTAATGCAGCCGACTTCAGCATGGGCGGCGATGCGGAGAAGTTCTGGAACAGCAATCCCGCTCTCGTTAAAGCGATGGAGAAGCAGGGGCTACATCGCCCGCTATCAAATGAAGCCTGGCATTGGGAAAGCGATCTCACTAAGGGTCAAAACCGAAAGGGACTTGCCGCTAAACTGATCGAACAAAGAAATGCTTCGCTTGCCGCAGGGACTCAACCACAAACAGGACAAGCTTCACTTGCTCAAACAGCACAAGGAGTGGCAACAGGAGTACCTGCAATGCTGGCTGCACAGGGAGTACCTGGTGCAGCCGCAGTATCTGGCGCAGTAGCAAAAGCACCTAAAATATCTGCGGATGTAATGGGAAGATTCAATCAGGTAAAAGGTAATCTTCAACAAGCTGCTCAAGCAACCGGTGTCAATGCGGGCACTTTGGCAAAAATAACCAATATAGAAAGTAGGTTCAAGACAGATGCAAAAGCGGGTATATCGAGTGCTCAAGGATTGGGTCAATTCATAAACTCGACATGGACAGAACAAATGGCTGCTCATGGAGCCAAATATGGTGTAAAGGGTTCTGGACCTAAAGGACAGATAACCAAAGAAGATGCTGAAAAGTATCGTAATGATCCACAGATGCAGGCTAACATGCTGGCAGAGTATAGCAAGCAAGGTATTAAGCTGGGCGAGAAGTATAACCTTGGCGATCAAGATGCCATGGTGTATGCACACCATAACCTTGGTCCTGGTGGTGCGAAAAGGCTATTTGAAGCTGCGGGCAAGAATCCTAATGCGCCTATTACTTCGGTTCTTACTGCTAAAGAAATAAAGAATAACCCGTCTCTTTATAAATCAGGAATGACTGCTAAAGAAGCTTTTGATAATCTTGGTAAAAAGATGCGTGAAGGCGAGAAATTCGCACAAGAAATGGGGGCACCATCTCAGCAGATCTCAGCATCTCCAACGACTCCTACAGCACCACAAGTCACTCCGGCTCCAACGACTACGACGGCACCACAAGTCGAGACGGGAACCGCAATGGCTCCGCCGCCACCGGCAACCGCTGCTGCTCCTGCGACTCAACCGGCTCCAACGACTACGACAGCAACTCAACCAGCACCTACTCGAGTACCGGTCGCTGCGGGTAAAATCGATCATAAGCAATCCACTTCAACCAGAAGTGTCGATAGCTCTTTGGCTGAAATGGGATTGACTCCCGATATGGTGAAAGCCGGCGCTTCCGCATTGGGTATGGGTGAGAAGAGCGCCGACGAGCTATTGACCATGGGTGGAAAAGAAATCGCCTCATTGCTTCATCAAGGAGAAGCCTACACTCATACACCGACTGCAGAAACACCATGGAGAGCGTTCAGTTCGGCACAAAGAGGTAACGGTAGTAGAGCAGGAAAAGAAACGATTAGAACCAACTCGAAGTTCGGTGGACAGGCTACGGTCGAAGAAAAGGCGCGTCTTTCTCCAAATCCTATTGCTCAAAATACGGTTAGCGGCATGACTCCACCGGCTGCCGATATCTCTACTCAGGCGCCATCGGATGTTGCTGCATTAGGACCAAGAGCGGCTCAAAACTATAACCTGCTGGGTATGCCGCAAGTCCAAGCATCATTGGATGCTTTGCAAGCAGGTGGCGCAAAGATAGGTAGCGGTCTGTCGGCAGTCGATGCGATCAGGCAAAGCGGCGGACTCGGTCCTATGGTGGGCGGTGACCTTTCAGGATTAGTGGGTCGTGTAGCACCGGAGTTATCTTCTGCGGTCAACGGTATTCAAGGTGTCTTTAATCAGTCGTTATCCGGCGGTGGGGGATTCGCAAGGAACTTCAATCAAGCTACCGGCAACGCCTTAAAAGGAACCGGAATACCTAAAGCCATAGGCTCTGCATTAGGCACCTCTGGAATTCAAGGACCTATATCGGTCGGCAATGCTGCAGGCGGGGTGCTTTCATCTCTGATGGGAGGTGGGGCTGCTCCATTACAAGCCACACCTAATCAAGGACTCGGTAATGCATTAGAGAACGCGGGATGGAATGATAAGATGGGTGAAATGCAAGCCAGTGCCTCGACTCAAAGTGCTATGAGTGCCCAGAATAGTGCAATGAGACCGTCGGAGACCAGAGGACCTTCCGAAAGAGGATCCTCTGTCATGGACGGTCAAAATACACCAATAGAGGTTAGAAACCCCGAGTCGAGTATCAGGCGATTAACCGATATGCTGATCGCGTATACCTTCGGTTAAGAGTTTCTTCCGCCCGATAGGGCATCGAAGAGATTCGCGAGGCTGCTGATTAAGGTGTCGTCTTCTGCCGGTGCGCTTCGAGCGAGTGCGATGAGGTCTGCTTTTTCGCTCTTCGCTCTATTCAAAGTCGAGGCTCTGACTGCTGCAGAAGATGATTTAAAGAGCGCGCTGTTATTGGCGATCTTGTAGTCTTGAATAGCGGAAACGATGTCGACGTCGCTCATCTTATCGATGCTTCTTCCCGATAGTGCCTTGGTGATGAGCGAAGTTCCTCCACCGAATTGCACGCTCGTGGACCATATCGCATCCTGTACGGCTGGACCTCTCTTCGTGAGATCGATCCCTTTTTGCCTCAGCAAATCGATTTGAGGTTGATAGTGAGTCAGGCGAATGAACTCATGCTGCTTCTCGCCGAAGTCGGGATAATACTCCGGTGCCTTCTTCCAAAGCGCAGTGAACTTCGGTGTACCGGGTTCGGCAAAACCGAAGTATTGCGTATATCCCATTCGTTTGACGAAGACGGCACAGGTTCCGGTTTTAGAGGATAGCTGATAGGTTCCGATAAGAAACACCACCGCGATCGCCCGCACCGGAAGAGACGGTCGTCGGTCCGCCATTCTTTCCGACTTCATATCTGCGAGATGTATCTCCTAATTGCCAACTCATGACTTATCTCCCCAGCCGCTAGATGGCTCTTCTGGTTCTTCGTAAGGTACTCGTCTAGTGACAGGCTTAGTTCTATGATTATCATCGGGGTTATCCTCTTGATATTCTATTTCAGCGTTCTCGGCAGCAGTATTCTTATTATCCGGTAGGAAGGCACCGATAGATCCGACGATAGCTATCGCGATGGGGATGATTGCCTCGGCTTGTTCGGGATGCTGGGTTGCCCATGTACCGGCAATCAGCATGATGATACCACGCCAGGTACTGGCTTCTCTCAATCGAGCCAGAATGTATTTGATGATGATTTGCTTCATTTCAATCTCCTTTATGATTTTAATTATTTGGAGAAATCGTATATTGATGTTTGATGTTTTTTAAAATGTCCAGCATTCTCTTATGGTGAGGAACGGGATCGTTCGGATTCAATGAATTCAAGAATAACAGGCATGACTTAACCACACCGAATTCATCATCGCAGCATATCACTCTCCAAATCATATTGGATGCTTCGATCCCAAAGACATTCAAACAGATGATGATGTTATTGAGCAGAAGTCGGTCACTCACGGAACCAGATGCGAGAAAACGCCTAGCCATCTTTCGAGTGATATAAAAACGAAAGAAGTCGCGTCTGAACTCTTCTTCATTGAATAGAGTTTTATTGGGATAGGCGTCGAGAGCTATCTTGACGACATATTCACGATCGGTAAGTAACTTAGACATTATGAACCGTTTTGAATCTTCTTGGGGCGTCCTCTTCCTCTCTTCTCGGGAACCGCTTCAACTACCTTGGTCTCTTCGGAAACCGGTTCCAATGTGGCTACGGATCCCTCGTAACTCGGTTCCGTAATGATTTGAACGAAGGCGTTCTCGATGACCTCGGGGCTTTCTTCCGTGGTGATTTCAACGAATGAATTCTCAACCGGGCATTCTGCAGGAGTTTCGATTTCGAGTACGACAGACGGTTGCTCTTGTTCGATTCTGGATTTGAGACCTCTCAGAGAGATTAGAATTTCTCCGGTTTTAGGGTGAACCCAGCCTTGTTCGGTTGCAACAGCATAAGGAGCCCATTTTGGGGGTGTCAGATTTTTCATACTTCTTACCTCTTTTACATGGATATAAACGTATTTATGCCCCAGGACTTGACAAGTTGGGATCGATGTGCTATACTATGAAAAAGTCGAGGTGAACAACATGCTATGGGTAGACATCAAGTATGCGAATATTCTGGGAGGCAAGCTAACCAAGTTCAAGATGAAAAGTCAAACCCCCTACATCGCCAACTATAGATGTCCTCTTTGCGACGATATCGAAGAGAAGAAGCGAGCCAGAGGTTATCTGTTAGAGAAGGATGGAAAGATTAGTAGCTATTGTCACAACTGCGGGGCATCGATGTCGTTAGGCTCCTTTATCGGAACGATAGACTCGCATCTGTATCAGGAATACCGACTGGAAACTATGAAGGAACGCTGGGGAAAGCCCGTTGAGGAGAAGGAGATAAAGTTCTCCAAACCCGTATTCAAACGATCTATCAAGCTGGGTATGCCACTTTCTGAAGGACTAAATAATGCTGCCTATGATTATGCGGTGGGTAGAAGGATACCTTCTCGATTTTACGATAGTCTCTTCTATCTGGAAGATCTTAATCTCTTGACCAGTCAGATAGAGAAGTATAAGGACACCCGATTCAGTAAAGAACCCGTCTTGGTGATCCCCTTCTATACATCGGAAAGAGAGTTCAGCTACATCAACTGCCGCTCCATCTCCCCGTCAGCGTCTTTCAGATATTACGTTTTAGAAGTCAGCGATAGTCATCCCAAGATTTGGGGACTGGAGTTCGTTGACTGGACGAAGCCCGTCTTCGTCTTCGAAGGACCTATCGACGCCATGTGCGTGCCTAACTCGATTGCCATGGCGGGAGTCAGCGGAAACGAATCCATTAAGTTCATCACTTCTAAGAAGAAAAAAGAGGACATCTGTTTTGTTTACGATAGCGACTGCATCTACAACAAAGAAGTTCACAAACAGGTTCAGAAGAGAATACACGAAGGTTTTAGCACGGTTATCTATGATAAAAATTTCCCAGGAAAAGATGTTAATGAGGTGATATGCCATGACCTAATGACACCCGACGAAGTTTATGAGTATCTTCAAAATCGTTCGTTTAGTGGGCTTCGTGCCCAGATAGAACTTTCGCATCAAACCAAAGCCCAAAAAATCTCTTAGAGGAAACCAATGAAAGAATATGATGATGATTACCCGCGCCGCTCGAAGCCAGTAGAAAAGGGTAGAAAGACTCAGAAGTTAAGAAATCTGTTCAAGAAAATCGATCCGCACGCCATCCCTCAGATTGAAGAAGATGAAGAGTTCGAGGAGTTGGATCATTTTACCAAGATAGTCCATGCGAGAAGATAACATGCTAATCTTATTTGATTTTTCACAAATTGTGATCTCGTCCGCCATAGAATACCATTCACAAACCAAGGAAGCCATCGAACTTCCTCTCTTGCGTCACATCTCTTTGAACAACATCCTGTCGTATAGGAAGAAGTTCAAAGCGAAGATCGAGGAAATGATCATCTGCTGCGATGGCAGAGACTACTGGAGAAAGGGCGTCTTCCCTCTCTACAAGCAGAACCGAAAGAAGGATCACGACAAATCGGCGTTCAACTGGGACAAGTTCTTCGAGGACTTCAACCAAATCAAAACCGAGATCAAAACCGAACTACCCTTCAATGTGGTCGAGGTCTATGGGTGCGAGGCAGACGATGTCATTGCAGTTCTCAGCAAGCAGCAATGCCCGCATCAAGACAGAATCATCATCATATCCAGCGACAAAGATCTGATCCAAATACAAGAGAACATCTGCCCGAAAGTCGAGCAGTGGTCTCCGTTTCACAAGAAGAACATCTCCCCCAAAACCAACTCCTATAGTCTATTCGAGCATGTGATTAGAGGAGACGCCGGCGATGGCGTACCCAACATCTTAAGCGACGACGACGTCTTCATGGACGATAGCAAGCGATCAAAACCGATTCGAGCCACCAACATCATGCAATGGGAACAGAACGGCGGGCTCGGGTACCCCGAAAGGTTCTGTAAATCGGAGGAGATGCTTGAGCGTTTCAACCGCAACCTCAATCTAATCGACCTCCGCCAGATCCCCGAATGCTTCGTCAAGAAGATCGTAGAAGAATTTTCGAACTTCCAGAAACCCCCAGCTAATGTATTCGGATATCTTACGAAACACAAGCTCAAGAAGATTTTAGAATCGGGGGTGCTATAAGATGAAGAGGTGTTTGGTGGCGATGGTGAGTTTCATAATTTTTATTTTCGAGTTTTTGCTGCAACTTATCGGGTTATTCATCAACGCCATCGCCACCATTCCTGTCATCTTCCTACTCTGCATCTTCAGATACCATAACAGAATACAATTCTTGACATCTAAAACTTCATTCTTTATAGTAGAAGAAACAGAAGAAACTTGAGGAGTCACCATGCCAACTTTTAGTTATAGATGCGGTTCCTGTCACCAAACATTCGAGCTCGTCTTACGAATTCGGTGAGAACGATAGGCCAGTTGTCGAACCTTGCCCCTACTGTCACCAAACCAGAGTACAGCAAACTATCACATCGGCTATACCTGTAGCTGATCCGTATTCCGTTGGAAGATATCATCATACGGATGAATGGAGAAGTATCTTAAAAGGAATCAAAGAAAGAAACCCTAAGGCGAACATCAATATCCCATAGCAATGAGGTGCATACCATGGCAATTACTTTAAAACAAGGTCTGATTTTGAAATCTTCGGATGGTGAGTATGTTTACAACATCTTCAACTTCCATGACGATGAAGATATGATGACCGTAGATGTTCTCAATCGTAATCTTGAATCTCTGGCATCGCGCCAATGGTCTAAAGAGAACTTTCAAAAGCAAATCGACAATGGTACGATTGTAGAGTTCAAGGAAGGAGAGATTATCGGAGAATAAGATGAAGCAGAGCGAAAGATTACATACCGAAATTTCTCAACTCGCCGAAAGACTGAATTGTAGTTTCGTAGATGCGGTTTTAGAGTTCTGTGAGTCTCATCAATACGATCCGGAAGATGTGGTCAGGCAAATGGATGGCATCACCAAAGATCGTTTGAAACAAAGTGCTATTGATGAAAGGATGGTAAGAAAGTCCGTATCTGCTGTCGACACTCTCTCGTTACCTCTGGTGAAAGAATGAGCGCTGCCTTCCAAACCTATGTCGATTATGTCTTTCTAAAAAGACACTTCTCCGATGAAAAGTTCATCTGGAGCGAAACCGCTAACTATAAAAGAATGAAACTCGAATCGTTTCTGAAACGAAGAGATGTTTCATTCTTCAATGCTCTTTACAGCGCCTATAAGATCAGAAGACCGATCGTCGATCATCTGATCTCCTGCTTCTTGTACGACAGCGATTTCTGGATCGGTAATGCTCTAAAGGACGAATACATCATGCGACATCAAAATCGAATGATGAGATTCGGTGCGTTGGAACGAACCTTCCTGGATGATGGCGAAAAGATCGAGGAGTATCTGAAAGACCACGAACTCCGTATGGATGCCTTGGTCTTGACATCGGGTATCAAATCGCCTATAATAATGGAACTATACCCCGCCACGATCAGTTTGGAAACCCTGGCAGTTCTGGAGCATCTGACAGGGTTCATCGGATCCTGGTTTCCCATCAACCCACTGCAAAAATGGAGGAGGCTTATCATCCATAAGTATAGTTATCTACTTCGTTTTGAGGAACGAAACGTGGATAAGATTCAAAGTGTATACCAAAACCTAGTGCAATTATAGCGCCAAGCGCATCGCACATCATTTAAGGAGATTAGACTATGTCATTTGCACAACTCAAGAAAGCCTCGAAGACCTCATTCAAACAACTCGCCGAGAAGATGGCGAACGAAGGCAAGAAAGGAAGCTACGACGACAATCGTTTCTGGCAGCCCGATGTAGATAAGTCGGGAAGCGGTTTCGCCATCATCCGTTTCCTACCTGTCGCCGAAGGAGAAGAGTCTCCTTACATCAAACTCTACAATCACGGATTCAAAATCAACGGTAAGTGGTACATCGAGAATTGCCCGACTTCTATGGGTCAAGGCAATCCCTGTCCTGTCTGCGAAGCCAATACCGCTCTTTGGAATACGGGAGTGGAAGAGAACAAGGAAATCGTCCGCAAGCGCAAGCGCACGATGAAGTATATCTCCAACATCATCGTTCTGTCCGATGCCAAGCACCCCGAGAATGAAGGTAAGGTGTTCCTCTTCACTTACGGCACCAAAATCTTCGCGAAGCTGATGAACGCCATCAATCCCGAGTTCGAAGACGAGAAGAGCTTCGATCCATTCAGCTTCTGGGATGGTGCGCCATTCAAGCTCAAGATTCGTAATGTCGAAGGATACAGGAATTACGACAAGAGCGAATTCGGCGAATGCGGTCCGTTGTTCGAAGACGATGATGCGATGGAAGCCGTGTGGAAATCGCAGTATCCTCTCCAGGAGTTCTTGAGCCCCAAGAACTTCAAGCCATACGATGAGCTCAAGACCAAGTTCTACTCGGTTATCAACGCTACACCTATCACTGCTACTAAAGAAGATGGTGGCGATGACGATGACGAGGTTCCCGCTGCTAAAGCTCCTCCGGTACGTCAACCTAAACCTTCTGCCGATACCGTAAAAACGAAGGGATCGAAGGAAGACGACGACGACTTCGAGCTTTACCGTTCTATGCTCGACGACTAAACGGTGTGAGGGTGGGGTCGCTCCCCACCCAGCTATCGAACAGGAGATTTTGATGACACCTAAATTCTATGCACATTTTTCGCTTCTACAAAGAACTCTTGCGGCGTATAATAAGAAATGCGACTGCCGAGGAGTAGATGCGAGTATCACATTCGAGCAATCGTTAAGAACTCGAGTAGAAAACGACTACGATATCTGGATGGCCAAATTTACCAGCGATGCCTTCGGTGATCAACGATTCGGTGGCACCATCGAGCGAGCATCGGAACTGGTGACTATCTTCATCGAACAAATCATCAGACAAACCCTGGAAGCCTGCATCGCCAATGCAGACGAATGGTATAAAGATAAGCCCGAGGTGAAAGCCGAGCTCTACGATCTTCATGCCGTTCTCACGGGCTTGGGCGGTCCGGTATGAGTACCGTAACCCACCTACTCGTCGACATAGAGACTCTGGCAACCGATCCGAATGCAGTGGTTCTATCTGTCGCCTGCGTGCCTTTCCTGTTAGAAGTGCATACCTATTTCGGAGAGTTGGTTCCAACCGGGTTCTTTGTGAAGTTCGATGTTCAGGAGCAAATCAAGCTCTATCATAGAACTGTCGAGGATGACACGGTGAAGTGGTGGAAAAAGCGTCCGAAGGAAGTCTTCGATTCCATGGTGCGACCCACAGCCGAAGATGTGAGCCTGAAAGAAGGGCTGACTCGTCTGAATAAGTTCGTAGCCGGCGTCAAGGACTATCACTTCAATCAGAGTTATGTCTGGTCCAGAGGCAATAACTTCGACTTCCCCATTCTAAAATCGCTCTATGATGCATCCGGAATCGGTTATCCTTTCAACGAATGGAGAGCCAGAGATGTTCGCACTGCCATCGACATCATGGCAGGTACCGATGATGGTCAGTACCAATTACGATTTGGCGGCGATGGATTCATAGCTCACAATCCACTGCATGACGCTGCCATGGATGCAGCACGTCTCAACGAGCTGTTTTATCTTGCGATGAATGAAGGCGATGTCCCCTTCTAACCCTAAATAAAAGAACGGTTAAAGAGGAGATTACGATATGAAGTGGCTACAGCAGTTGATTGAAAGAGTATGTCAGACGGCGCAGGTGGTGAACCAGAATGGATCTATCAGATTGCAGCATTATTCGATTTCTGTCAAAACAGAAGAAGATAGTCTTTATTCTATCAGAGTCGTAGATCTGCTAAATGTGAAGCCACCCAAGGTTAGTAAACAACTATATCATGATGAAGTCGAAGACCAACTCATGCAGACTATCAATTCGTTATGAGGCGATAGCTGCTCAAAGCCCCCGAAAGGGGGTTTTTTTATCATATAAATAACATGAAAAGACAGAAAAGGATTTTAAAATGAAAAGGTTCTTATCATCCAGCCTTCTTTTCTTTGAAGAGTTCATCAAGCCTCCCGTAGAAAACTCCAAAGGAACCATGAAACCCATAAGTATTCTTTGGGAAAGCATACCACAGAAATCTTTTAGACTGGGGTCGTATCTGAAATCTTTGAACGATGAAAGCATGGCAAAGGTATTCAAAACGGATTTAGGATACTTCAGAGGTCTTATCTACAATGACCCGCCCAATTTCATCGTTTTCGTTTGGGGTGGTGAGCATTTGCACACGAGCGTTTCCGCATCTCTTTCGAAGAATAGGGAATCTCTGAAATTGCCCAATCTTGCTTACCAGCAAGAATACAAGAACAGCCTGGAGGGCAACTTTGGAAAGAACTGGTGTTTTCCGGTGGTGTATGACAATAAAAAGATGTTTAGTAACCTAACTCAGAGTCGACTTATCACCTTCGATAAGGAACACTCAATCCAAGCACTTCTTAAGATAAATGATATGCAGTGGAAGCATTTTCTTGATGAGGCATGGTCTTAGTAGTGAACTTTAAGTAACCAGAATATGGAGATTATTCGATGCAGAAATTTTCTAAATGGCTCATAAAAGAAGCCATATCAGCAACGGCGGTCGATTCCGTCAACAAAATCGTCAAATCATTCTTAGCCAAGAAACTAGGTACCAAAGTCTACAGCTATCCTGGAGTCGAGCAGTATGCTAACTCCACAGGAAAAGGCTTCGGCGTTCGCTACTTCTACCAGGATAAGAGCATTCGTTTCAACTGGAAAAGTGCCAGTATCAACGCTTTCACTCTGGATAGCGTCGACTTGTGGGATGGAACCTCTCACGATCCTAACTGGCATATGGACTTCGATGCCCAGCAGAGTTTGGTTAAGACTCTACCACTGATCGTCGATTTCATCAAGAGCCCATTCGGTGCCGGTACCTTCTATCTGCTTCCCGACGATTCTAAATCGACATCGGTTAAAGAAGAATACATCACGGAAGCCGCACAAGATGTCGATGCCTTCGACTTCGTCATTCAAAAGATGAAGCCTAATACAGAAATTTCCAGTACCGCTTTAACCGCCGAATATGGATCGTATAAGCCTTATCCTGTTCTGAAGGCGATAAAAGATCTTTATCCTCAACTCTTCCAGAAGAAGAGCACCAAGCTCATTTTCGTTGGAACAGCCGACGATGTATCCAAGATTAAGGCCCAGAAAGATGGTATCATCGGGTCGCTGGGTGGAGTGAAGATTACGGTTTCTAAAGGTGGCAGCAAAGAAACTTACGCTCCTAACGAGCAAGAATCGGAAATCGAGCAGCAGGGTATCGAGAGAGTCGCTTATGAAGAGCAACTCAAGCATCTTGCCGTCCTGATGAAGATGGTTATCAAGGGCGCCACTAATGCGCTCTTCGTGGCAGGTAGAGGCGGCACGGGTAAGACACAGACTGTCGAGGACGAACTCGCCAAAGCCGGTTTGCAAGATGGTGAAGGATACTACAAGAACACCGGAAGCGCAAGTCCTATCGGAATCTACATCTCACTCTACAACAATAGAGACGGTATCGTTCTATTCGATGACTGCGATAGCGCTTTGGCAGATCAAGAAGGACGAAATCTTATTAAGGCAGCGACCGACACCAAGAAGATCAGAAAGGTTGCGTGGAATAAGAAATCGAGTGTGATAGTCCCGAAAGATCAATTTGAAGATGCCGAATCCGATGACGGAGTTCCTACGAACAAGCATGGTGATCCGCTTTACCCCAATTCGTTCGAGTTTACCGGGCGAGTGATCTTCATCTCTAACCTAAAGCTGGATAAACTGGATCCTGATGGCGCCCTCAGAACTCGTGGTTTCATCATAGAAATTGATCCGACAGATGCAGAAATGATTGATTATATGGCAAAGATCGCGCCAAAAATTCGATTGGAGGGTGGCGTGACTTTGAAGCAGTCCGAAATCGATGATGTGATTGCCGAAATCAGAAAGAGCCCTAAGAAGAGCGATATCTCCTTGAGAAAGCTCGTTCGTGGGTTGAATGTCAAAGCCGAGCTGGGAAATGACCCGATGTGGAAAACCATTCTCAAACTTTACGCTTAATGCTTCCTTCAAACGGATAATACCACATGATAGTTTCAGACGTTGCCATTGGATTTGAGTTTATCTACGTTCAGTCTACGCCCGCTTCCGTATGGGTGATTGAGCACAATATGAACTGCCATCCAGTGGCGACTGTCATCGACAGCGGCAATAGCCAGGTTGAAGGTGACGTGACATACGATACCCTCAACCAAATCACGATTCGATTTACTGCCGGCTTTTCGGGCAGAGCAATTCTTCGTTAAGCGCATAAATACACGAACACAATGAAATTTAGGAGATAATACAATGGCAAGAGCTTTTTTAACCTCGATTGATCTATCGCAGAATGAACTGTTAAATGGTGTCATTCATAACACGGGCACGCCACCCTCCGATCCGGTAGAGGGTCAAATCTATTGCAACACTGGCGACCACAACATTTATATCTGGTTGAATGGCGCATGGGAGACATGGGTTAATGCCGCTCTGCTTGGTGCAGCGAGCGGTGTTGCCACACTCAACGCCTCTTCACTCGTTGTCCAGAACCCAGCCAACGCACAAACCACTCCCGCCGCCGATAAGATTCCGTTAGCTAACGGATCAGGTAAGATCGACAATGGCTGGTTGAATACAGGTACAGGTAATGGACTTGATGCTGATACGTTAGACGGACAACACGGCTCTTATTACCGCGACCGCGCTAATCATACCGGAACACAGACTGCTTCTACGATCAGCGACTTCAACACCGCAGTAAGAACTAACCGCCTCGATCAGATGGCAGCGCCTACGGCTTCCGTGTCGATGAACAGCCAGTTGCTTACCAATCTGGCAACACCTGTTGCTGGTACGGATGCAGCTAACAAAGATTACGTCGACAGCGTCAGCCAAGGTCTGGATCCGAAGCAATCGGTTAAGGCTGCGACTACCGCCGCAATCGTAATGAATGGACCACTGAATGTCGATGGCGTATCGCTTATCGCAGGCGACCGCGTCTTAGTCAAGAATCAGGGTGCTATCGCAGAAGTGGGGCTGATTAACTTCGCTGGCTTGACTGCGGCAGGGTTGGCAGGAACATACTTCACGATTAACTCGCCAACTGTTCCTTATTATGTCTGGTTAGATCTCGATGATACGAGTACCGATCCTTCTGCAGCCAACCCCGGCAAGACAGGGATTGAAGTCAACATCGCAACAGGTGATAGTGACGCCGACATCGCTGGTAAGGTACAAGCTGTTCTGAATGCTCACTCTGCATTCTCGGCAACTCTGAATACCGCAGCCGTTAGCATTACCAATCTCGTAGCAGGTCCTGTAACAGACATCAATTCTGGTGACACGAATGCCGTTGCTTCTACAACCGTTCAAGGTGCCTCGGCGGGCGCTCTTAATGGTGTTTACACCGTTCAGGCTGGTGCGTGGACGAGATCTCTTGATACGAATATCTGGAATGAGCTGGTATCCGCCTATGTATTCGTCGAACAAGGAAGTCAGAACGCCGACAGTGGTTGGTTGTGCACGGTTGATGCCGGTGGCACGCTCAATACCGATTCGGTGACTTGGGTTCAGTTCTCGCAAGCAGGTACGGTAACAGGTGCTAACGTTGGTTCGGCTCCTGTCGAAGTCTTCAAGCAGAAGAATGGTACTACTCTGGAATTCCGTACCCTCAATGACACGACTTCCGTAGACGTCGTTCAGACAGCCGATGTAATCACGTTCAATGTTCTGCCTGGTGGTATCAACATGAACAACCTGGGGGGTGGACCGCTATCTGTACTCAATGGTGGTACAGGAGCATCCACAGCCGCTGGCGCCAAGACCAACTTGGGCTTCACGACCAAGTACTCAACGACATTTGGTTTAGGCGACACCACTAAGGTCTTTGTTATCACCCATAATCTGGGATCAGAAGATGTGGTTGCTCAAGTCCGTTATGCAGCAGGTACTAAGGCCGTGGTCGAGCCTGATATCGAAATGACTTCTATCAACACCATCACCTTGCGCTTCAACAAGGCTCCGTTACTCAACGAGTTCAGAGTGACAGTGATCGGCTAAAGGAATCCCTAATGGCTCGTGACTTTCTTGGTGAAAATCCGAATATCCTGATAGACGGTGACCCCGTCTATCCGGGTTACCAGACTGCGGAACAGACATCTGTGGGTACTTCTGAGTTTACCCATATCTTGAGTATCGCAGATGATAATGTTCAGAAATGCTTCAACAAGCTCGACAAAATCAGTCGATATCATGATGGTGGTCGAGCCAATGAGATTTATTATGGGTGTCGTGTAATCGATGGAGGGGGAGCAAATGGCTGATAAGATACAACTTCGAAGAGATACAGCAGCGAATTGGGCATCTACCAATCCTATACTCAGTATAGGCGAGATGGGCTTGTGTACCGATGAACTCAACATCAAGGTGGGTAATGGTGTGGCTGCTTGGAATGACCTGCCATATTACATCACTGGAACGGTTTACAACGATGAGATGGCGCGCGACGCTATTGGAGCTATTCTAACAGATACGGCTTCAATCGATTTCACTTATGATGATAACAACAATCAGATTTTAGCGGCGGTTATTCCTGGAGGTGTCAATCACGACAACCTCTTGAACATGAGCGCCAACAAGCATGTCGACCACACCTTAGTTTCAATTACCGGATCTGATGGGTTGTCGGGCGGCGGTGATATCAGTATCAGCAGAACGATTACCCTGCCGAATGTGGGTACGGCTGGTACTTATGGTAACTCATCGAGTATCCCCGTATTCACGACGGATGCCAAAGGGCGAATCACCGCAGTCACTCCAACGAACATCTCCATTGGCAGTGGTGCGGTCAGTGATTTCGTTGAAGCAGTTCAAGATGCTATAGGCGGTGCTCTGGTCAATAGCGCCAGCATCAATTTCAGCTATGATGATGTCAACAACACGATTACCGCAACCGTAAACAGCCTAATCACTAACGGTGTTCAAGGTTTACAGACGCTATTCGTCGATGTTAAAGATCCTACGGGGTTCGTGAATAACAACCAAATCGCTTGTTCGTACAGCGTAGCTAATCGAACTGTCACTCTGACAAAGACGGGTGGCATAGAGTTCTACTGGCGTGGAGTTAAGACTACTCTAACCAGCCCGTGGACCAGCAGCGCCCACTCAAAC
>Ga0209496_10000004_pt1 | contig 33596 bp, 41 predicted proteins | sample Plant_0915_D1_FD_187692 | JGI IMG/M metagenome (GOLD analysis project Ga0209496, IMG submission 187692) | Wetland microbial communities from Old Woman Creek Reserve in Ohio, USA - Plant_0915_D1 (SPAdes) (version 2) | ecosystem: Environmental > Aquatic > Freshwater > Wetlands > Sediment ...
TGCGGCCCTACGTTGTCGAGCGCGACGACGAGACCATCAACGCCATGCGCGAGAAGGCCGCCGAGTTCTGGACGCGCTACGTCCTGGCCAAGCTGCGTCCGCCGCTCGACTACGCGGACAGCAAGACGCTCGACACGCTGCGCCGGCTGTACCCGGGCACCGACGGTTCGGTCATCGAGGCCACGGCTGCGCATGAGCACTGGCGTGCCGTGCTGACAACCGCTCACGACATGGCCGCCAAGTACGAAGGCGTCATTGAAGGCGCCAAGGCGCATCTGCTCGCCGAGATGGGCGCCGCCGCCGTCCTCAAGTTCCCCGACGGCAAGGCCTTCCGTCGCAAGGAGATCAAGACCAAGGCCGTGACCATCGAAAAACCTGCCTGCCGGCACATCGACTTCCGGCTCGTCAACTTCAAGGAAGAACAAGCATGACCACCGACCGCCTGCGCGCCGTCGCCACCGGCAACAAGGCTGAGACGCCCATCGCCAAGTTCTCCGGTTTCATGGACAAGCTCAAGCCCCAGTTGGCGCTGGCTCTGCCCAAGCACATGAACGCCGACCGCATGTCGCGCCTTGCGCTCACCGCCTTCAGCACGAACGCGGACCTGCAGCAGTGCTCGCCGCAGAGCATCGCCGGCTCGATCATGACGGCCGCCCAGCTCGGCCTGGAGCCCGGCATCAACGGCCAGGGCTATCTGATCCCGTACAAGGGAACCTGCACCTTCGTGCCGGGCTGGAAGGGTCTCGTCGACCTGGTGGCGCGCAGCGGCCGGGCTACGGTCTGGACGGGCGTGGTCTATCCGGGCGACCGCTTCGAGTACCAGCTCGGCGACGCGCCGTTCTGCCGCCACGTTCCGGGCGACGGCACCGAGGGCGACGAGTTCACACACGTCTACGGCATCGGCCGCGTTCGCGACGCCACCATGCCTGTCATCGAGGTCTGGACGCGCGCAAAGGTGCAGAAGCACTTGAAGCAGTACAACAAGGTCGGCGGCCGTCACTACGCGCACTCGAACGAGAACAACTTCGAGATGTACGCCCGCAAGGTCGCGCTGCTGCAGGTGCTTAAGTACATGCCGGCCAGCATCGAACTGGCGAACGCCATCGAGGTCTCGCACGCTTCGGAGAGTGGCCAGCACGTTGTTCTTGACGGCGATCTCGTGCGTGTCACCGAGACACCGGAAGGCTCTGCCAAGAGCCTCGCCGATTACCGCCTGATGGTGGAGAGCGCCAGCGACCGCGAGACCGCGCAGCTGGTCATGGATGAAGCGCGCGATGTGCTGACGCCCAGCGAGATCGAAGAGCTGACGCAGGCGCTGGAGCAGGCATGGACCTGAACGTGCGCCGCAAAACCCTGCCCGACTTCCGGCTGGACCTGCGGGCCTGCACGGACGCAGCAGCAGCGCGAGAAGTCGTGGCCGCCGCTCGCACCGTTCTGAGCCGCGACGACTACCGCGAGCTGCAAGACGACTACCGCAACACCTTTGAGGCCCAAACCCAATGACCCAACGCCGCTACTACCTCGTCACCGACAAGGTCACCGATAAGCACCGCCTCGTCCGCGCGACCCACCCGTCCACCGCACTGCGCCACGTGGCTGCCGACGCCTTCACGGTGCGCGTGGCGAGCCAGGACGACCTGCTGACGGCCATCGCGGCCGGCGTGAAGGTCGAGACCATCGCGGCCGAGCAGACCGAGCTGCCGACGACATGACCCCTTGTCTCCCGCGCCCATCGGTGCCGGCCTACCCGGCGCCTGCTTTCTCCCTGACAGGCGGGCGCGTTTCCCCGGGGCCTTGTGCCTCGGGGGTTTTCTTCTCAACTCGCTGAAAGGCGCCTGATGTTCCAACTTGTTACCCCCACCACGGCCAAGCTCAAGAGCCTGACGCCCCGCATCGAGAAGCACGGCGACGAGAATGTGCCGGCCGTGTCGCTTGGCCTGTCGATCACCGGCCCGAACACCCTGCTGGATCTGTTCAGCGAGACGCTGCGCCAAGCGCTCTACAAGGCCGCCGAGGACGCGGGCGACAACTTGCCAGGCATTGACGCACCGACGCCGCTGCTGCGCACGCGTGGTCTGGAGAAGATCAAGCTCAAGACCGGCGACATGGTCGGATATCGCCTCGTCGTGGACCACGGCATTGGCGACGACAGCGCCATCGACCTGCACGACTGCAAGGTTGATAAGTGGGCACTGGAGCCGTTCGAAGGGGGCAGCATTGAGCTGAGCTTTCGTGTGGGCACGTCTGACATTGACGAGACCTGGGCGGGCCGGCTGGCGATGAAGCTTGGCCAGGAGGTCGAGATCACGCTGCACGCGCCCGAGCCCAAGCCCGATGCCATTGACGGCACCAAGGCCGCATTCGATGCGGACCATCCCGAGGCGGGCGACCTGTTCGCGGCTGAGCACGGCGGCCAGCAGCAGGACGACGACGAGACCGAAGGCGCCGAGGGCTGATCATGCCCATCCGCTACAAGCCCTATGCCGGCAGCACCGAAAGCAGAGTCGTAGAGCTGCTGCGGTTCCTTCCCGCCGGCACTGCGCTACACGGCGGCGACCTGGATACGCGGCTAGGGATTGGCGAGCGGCGAGGGCTGCACACCAAACTTTATCGCTGCGTCAGCCACGGCTTGCTGCGCGCCGAGAAGCGCGAGGACAGTGCTGGCCGCCTGCGCATGCACTGGATGGCTGGCAACGGTGCGCCACACCACGGCACTTCGAATACTTGAGCGACACCCATGGGCTACGAAAACCCTCTCCTGAAGCTGCCGGCCGCACAGAAGCTGCTGGCGCTGCCGCCCGATCAGCGCCAGGTCATCGAAGCGCTGATGCGCGAGCTGCGCGCGGACGCCGATCACCAGGCGGAGGCGTCGTGGCGCAAGCGCAAGGGGCCGATGGCGGCCTATTGGCGCGCCGTGTCCACCTACGCCCGCCACGTCGCCCATGCGCTGAGCAAGGGCCGGGCGAAGCCCTGAAACCCAAGCCCCTGGAACTGAACATGAGCGACCTACTCCGCAAGATCGAAGCCGCCCGCGTCCGCGCTGCCGAGGACGCAGTGGTGGCGAGCCTCCCGCCCGAGCTGCTCGAAAGCGTGCGGACACCCACCATGGCCGACTGGCTGCACCTGAAGGCCTATGGCTACGCGCCCGGCGACTACATGAGCCGCTGCCGTAAGTGTGGCGACACGCCCATCAACATGGACAAGCGCGCCACCACTTGCCGGCCATGCGCTGAGGCACTGCACGCCGCCCGCTCACTCGCCGTCTCGGCCGCTGATGGCGTCGCGCTACCGCACCCTGCTGGGCGCATCTATCGGGACGATCCGCGTGATGCGAACTACGCCAATGTCGTTCCGGTCTACACCGGGGAGCAAATGCGCGAATACGCCATCGCCGTGCTCACGCAGTCGTTGCTTCGTCAACCCTGAAACCCAAGCCCCGGAACTGAGGTATCCCATGAAACGCGAACGAGATGACCTGCCGGCAGAACGCTTGCGCGAGTTGCTGAACTACGACCCGGGAACCGGCGTCTTCACTTGGCGCATCGACCGGCGCGCAATGGCGCGGCCCGGCAGCTTGGCTGGAACCATCACGCCCAGCGGCTACCGGAACATCTGGACCGATGGCTACAACTATCGGGCGCACCGCCTGGCATGGCTGTACGTCTACGGCAAATGGCCGGCTGGCCAGATCGACCACATCAACCGTGTGCGCGATGACAACCGCATCGCCAATCTGCGGATCGTCACGCACGCCCAGAACATGGAGAACCGCAAGGTTCAGCGCAACAACACCAGCGGCTACACGGGCGTCTACCCGGATCGCGGAGGCCGGCGCTGGCAAGCGCGGATCAGCTCCAACGGCAAGTGGCTTTACCTGGGGTACTTCAAGACCCCCGAGCTGGCCTACGCCGCCTATTGCAAGGCCGCCGCTGAACTGCACACCCACAACCCTGCTGCCCGGAATTCCCATCCTGCGGCGGCCGCGTCCGCTAATTAAGCCTCGGACATAGCCATGTTCTGTACCACCTGCTTCGGCCATCCAAAGGACTGTGACTGTGGAGCCCTCCAACCAAAATCGACTGGCGTTTCTGTGGTGGAAGTTCGTTCACAACGCGCTGATCCACCCGCTGCTTGCCCTGCCATGGGAGCCCCGCTGGGCTCAGCGGGCGCACGACTGGACTGCAAAGCGCTGTCCGGGAGCTGGGTGAGGCGGATCGCCGAGCGCAAGCCCTGAAACCCAATCCCCCGACTGTGCACACCATGAGCAACGACCAAACCGCTTGGCTGATTGAAGTCGCGCAAAGCCCCACGCTGTACTGGGACGGGTCGCTCCACTCCGACCGGGATCGCTACCGGGACGAGGTCTACGTGATCCCCAACATGCAGCCAGACGCGAGCAAGGCCGTGCGCTTTCCAAGCAAGCAGGCCGCAGAGAAGGCCTTCAACAGCTTCTACCCCAAGAACGTCTGGCCGATTCCGATCCGCATCTTGGGCCGCGACTGCTACCGGATCGCCGAGCACATGTGGCCCGGCGCCTGACCCCCATCCCCCGAACTCGCACATGGCGGCCTACTACAACGAGATCGACCCCTATGCAGCAGCCTGGCTCCGAAACCTCATCGACGCTGGACACATCGCGCCCGGGTTCGTCGATGAGCGCAGCATCGAAGACGTCCACCCGTCCGACATCCGTGGCTTCACCCAGTGCCATTTCTTCGCCGGCATTGGGGTATGGAGCCTCGCCCTTCGGCGCGCCGGTTGGCCAGATGATCGACCTGTTTGGACCGGTTCCTGTCCGTGCCAACCTTTCAGCTCGGCAGGCAAAGGAGCTGGGTTTGCTGACGAGCGGCACCTCTGGCCGGCTTTCTTCCACCTCATTGGCGAGTGCCGCCCTCCAGTCGTCTACGGAGAGCAGGTTGCGAGCTCTGATGTCGGGCCGTGGCTCGACCTTGTACAAGCTGACGTGGAAGACCTGGGCTACGCCTTCGGGTGTGTCGCGTTCCCGTCTGCGGGCGTCGGCGCTCCGCACATCCGCGACCGGCTCTTCTGGCTGGCCAACGCCAACAGCGGCGCTCGCCGAGAAGGGCGTGCGGACCTTCGAGGGCGGGCTGATCGAGGCAATGCGGAACCACGGCCCGGACTTGGCGGCGGCGGCGTGTCTGGCCGGCTGGGGAACGCCGAACGCATCGGCCCCGGGCGGGACGCCGGAGCAGGCCCTGGCCAGGAAGGCGGGGCTGGCGTGCGGGCAGTCGGTGACGACGCTGGACCATCAGGTGCAGCTTGCAGGATGGGCAACGACCAGCGCGCGGGATTGGCACTCTGCGAGCGGCTCGCCAGAATTCCTAGCGGAGCGAGCGGAGCAGACGCGGGGCAAGCCACTGAGCGAACAGGCATTCACGCTGCTGTCGGGATGGGGGACACCCAGGGCAGCGGATGGCGGGGGCGACCGGGGCAGCTCGGCGGGCTTCGGCCTGAGGAACGACTGCAAGCTGGCCAGGATGGAGCAGCCGGCCCGGTTAACGGCCTCTGGCGAGCTGCTGACTGGCTCGCATGCACAGACGGCAAGTGGCGGCCAGTTGAACCCGGCTCATTCCCGCTGGCTCATGGGGCTCCCGCCCGAGTGGGACGCCTGCGCGCCTATGGCAATGCGATCAACGCCGAAGCGGCGCGCGTCTTCATCGAAGCAACCCTCTGAACCCAATACCTGAAGCCTACCCATCATGAACACACGACACACCCCTGGCCCGTGGGCATGGCGCGACGACGGCACGGCCCTGGTGGGCAATCCGCCGGAGTATTCGGGCCCCTATTGCGGCTATGTCTGGTGGCCGAGAAACATCGGCGGCGAGGTGGATTGCCGAGTAGACGGCTGGTCCGCTGCAATGGGCGATTCGGTCGGCGATGACGCGCAAGCAGAAGCCAACGCCCGCTTGATCGCCGCCGCTCCGGAGCTGCTGGAGGCGCTGCAGGAATCGCTGCGGTTGCTGGAGGCGGCGCTGACGGTGGGCTGCGAGTTCCAGCCCGGCAGCGTTGGCTGGAAAGCCCACGCCGCCATCGCCAAAGCTACCGGCCAATCCCCATTTAAGGAAACACCATGAGCATCCGCAGAGAGTTTCGCGCCTGGATCAAGACGCGCCCGGCCGGCGTAAGGGCAGCAGCGCGCACAGTCAAACCGTGGCACGCCTACCGCCTCAAGACAACGGGGCAACACGTCGTTCTCCAGGCGTACGCCGAGAACGGCACCGTGCGCGTCGGCGTGATTGGCCACGACGATCCCATTCTCGCGCTGATGAACTACGTGGGCCTGAGCGTGTTCGGCATCAGCCCGGCAGACCTTGAGCGCCTGCCCGTCCCATGTGCCGCTTGAAGGTCTGACCATGAACACCACCGAACTGGACCCCAACGGGCTTGACGCCCATGCCCCGGGCGCCAAGTTGGACGCCGGCAAGCTGATGCCGTGGCTGTGCATCGCCGGCTTCTCCCGCGCGCTGGCCGCCGTCGCCGACGTGACCACCAAGGGGGCCGTCAAGTACACGCCGAACGGCTGGATGCACGTCCCCGAGGGCGAGGCCCGCTACATGGAAGCCTTTGGCCGCCACATGCTGGCCCTGGCGCGCGGCGAGACGGTCGATGCCGACACGGGTGCGCTGCACAAGGCGCAAATGGTGTGGAACCTGCTGGCCAGCTTGGAACTGGAACTCCGCCGTGAGTCCGGCTGGAACAAGCCCTAAAACCAATCCCCAGGAAGAGATGACCGACCTGCTGCAAGACGGACCCGGCTGCGCTGAAGGCAGGCGCTACGCCCGCTGGTTTGCTGACCGCCTGGACGCCATGTGGCTGCTGCGCAAAGCCCACAACGAACGAGGACTGACCACCATGACCACACCTGACCTGACCCAGCGCCTGCGCGACTTTGCCGACACGTACCGTGGCATCGATGAGCTGGGATACACCGGACTCATGACCCAAGCTGTTGACGAGTTGGAGCGGCTGCGCCAAGCCGCTGCACAGCAGGACGAGGCCATCAACTGGGTTACCAAGGGCGTGCAGGAGATCATCGCCGAGCGTGACGTGCTGCGCGCCAAGGCGGCGCTAGGCATGGCGATGGCCGATGCCGCAGCGCAACTCGCCGAGCTGGAGCGCCTGCGCGCCCAGGTTGCGCCGGCCGATGTCACGCCCGAGATGCTGCGCGCCGGCCAGATGACGGAAGCGGGCGGCTATGTCTGCTCAAGCCTCTCTGGCGCGTACGAACTGCTCACAAAGTTGTTCAAGGCCATGCTCGCCGCCGCCCCGGCACAGCAGGCCGAGCCTGTCTTCCACCTCCGCAGCTATGGAGATGTGACGCGGGCGCAGCTGGACGAACTGACCCAGCAGCAGGCCGCCCCATCCCTGACGCTTGCTGCGGCACTGCGCGCCCGCCACAACCTCCCGATTACAGCTCCCCGGCGCTACCCGCTGGTTGGTGAAATCGTCGAGGTGGACGGCAAGGTCGGCGTGTGCACCGAGTACCACAAGGGCTGGTGCTACGTCCGCGACATGGACGACGAGTGGCTCGACTTCATCAGCGATGAGGCGCGGCACGGCCCCTGCGGTAAGACGTGGCGCATCCTTGACGACGCCCCATCCCTGACGGTTGAGGATGACCCAGAGAACGACCCGCCCGCGCGCGAAGCCTCCGACTGGGCGCCCGGCCCCGACTACGACGGCGACGGCTCTGTCGCGGCGATGGCGAGGCGTGCGGCTGCGCAGCCTGCCGCGCAGGCAGAGCCGGTGGCCGACCTGACGCCCGAGCAGCTCGCCGACAAATGCGAATCCTGGCTCCAGACGGGGACGCTCACGACGAACGTTGTGGACGCCTACGAAGCCGGCTACCGCGACTGCGAGGCTGCACATGCGGCCGCCGCTTCCAAGCGGCCCGCGCAGGGGGTGGAACTGACATTCGAGCAGCGCCGCGCGGTCCACGAGGCCGAGCGCAATGCCGCCGCAGATCGCTGGTTTGCTGCGCGGGCCGACTGGGTGCTCGACTGCCCGGACGCGCGCCGCAAGTTTGAAGCTGGCTTTGACGCCGCGAAGGAGCAGCCGTGACCTGCATCAACTTCGGTGGCGGCATCGTCTGCGTCAACGACAACTGGGGCCGTCTCAAGGTCGGCAACCGCTACATCTGGGTGGACATGCACCCATGGTGCGGCCCGAGCTTCTTCACCGACTCCGACATGTCCAAGGTCTACGACCCGGTGGATGAGACGGACCCGGTGTGGCCTGTGTTCGGCGAATGGCTGGAGCGCAAGAAGGCAGAGAAGGCGAAGGCCGAAGCCCGCCGCAAACCATGAAACCCAATCCCCGGAAGATGCCCATGAAAGCAACCATCGAGCTGACCGTGCGCTCCGGCTGGTACGGCGAGAAGGCGCAGACCTTCGTCGTGCCGCTGGACGAGCGCGCCTGGCGCGACATCGCAAACCCCGTGGAGTTGAGCGACGAGCCGCTGTCGCTGCTGCTGGCCTCGCCCGGCATGATGGGCGGCCGAGGTGATGCCGTCACCATCCGCGAAAGCACGTTCAAGCTGCGCCGCAGCTACGCGCAGTCGATTGCGGACGCGCTGACGCGGCAACTGCTGGAGGCCTTCGGCGTCAATGACGAGTTGGACGGCCACAAGGTCTCCGGCATGTCGGATGAGGAACGCGCCTGGCACCAGCAGCGCGGCCGGCTGGCGCCGCAGCGCCATGAGCCTCTGCCGCCATCGCCTCTGCAGTCGATGTCCGAGGTAATCGAGCGGCACGTCAGCGAGTCGCTGCACGCCCCGCGCAAATCCAGCAAGAGGAAGGCCTGACCTTCCAACCCCCGAGAACTGAGGACCGACCGTGATCCGATTCATCATCAAGCGCCACATGGACAACGGGCGCACCGTTGGCACGAGCACCTTCGAGACGTTTGACGTGGACGTGCCCGAGCTGGAAGCCGCGCTGACCGGTGGCGGCCATGACCACGCCGGCAGCTACGACGTGCGCGAACTGGTCGGCGTCGAGGTACTGCCTGCGGAGTCCGACCTGTGCCAGAACTGCGGCGACCTGGCCCACCCCGGCTGCAACTCCGAATTCAGCGCCGAGCCAGCCTGCCGCTTCTGGGGCCCAGGCGCTGCGTCCCGTACTTGAAATCCCCCGCCGCAAGGTGTGCCGGTTCGAGTCCGGCCCCGGGCACCAGAAGAAACTGAAGCGGGCGGGTGTGTGGGAAGTTCTTGGACCTAGCGGGTGGGCGCACCGTTGCGCCACCTCGGGGCATCCAGCCACAGGTACAGCAGTACAGAGGCCCCGAGCATTGAGGGGCCAGCGCGCTCAAGCCCGTACGCCGGCAGAGATAGGACCGCGCCCGCAAGCAGGACGCCGTACTGAATTTTGACGCGGGTTCGGGTGAAGTCGTCCATGACCCTGGCGCGGCAGATGACCGCCCAGAAAATCCCGGCAACAATGAGGTAATGCACGGCTTCGATCATTTCGTCTTCCCGTCCTGATGAATCGCGGCCTCGACCCAGCGTTTGGCAAGCTGCCCCGCCCACCGAAGCACCGCGGGCCATCGATGCCCAATCCAGCCGATCGTCAGAGCGATGGGCGCCAGACCCCGCCTGTCGCCAATGAGCGGCGATAGCAGCCCGACGAGCTCGGCAAATGTGCCGGTCACGAGCCACGCCGCACAGCCCATTGACGCAACGTAGGCCATGCCTTCCCATGCGGTGCAGGGGCGCCAGGACATGAGCCCAAACACACCGCCAGCCATGCCAGCGATCAGCACCACCAAGTGAGGCGCCAGGGCTGTAGCGGTAGCTGCCCCGACGAACACACTCAGAACCTGCGCAATCCCCGCGACGGGGTCAGCTCCGTTTGCCATAGCTCCACCTCCAAAACACTGCCACCGCGACCGAAGCGGAGACCAGCAGCATCGGGACACCCCACTGCTTGCTGCACTGCTCTTCGCCGGGCTGGAGAACAAACCGCGTCGCGAGCCAGTACGCAGAGCACCCTGCCGTGGTGCTCGACATGACCGCCACGGCGGCGCACACGGCGGTCAGGAATCGATCCCGAAAACACAGGTGCAGGCCCAGCAGTGCGGCGCACAGCAGCGGCCACTGCGTGACGTAGCGCACGGCTCCCTGCAGGCCCGGCGGCACAAGCTGCCAGGAAAACTCGTTCACCGATGCCGCAGCGAGCAGGATCAGCGCGTAGGTGCTGACTCTCATCTCAGTGCGGGGGATCCGTTGGCGGAGGGCCGGCATTAGTGCTGGGCGGCGGTGGGGTCGGCAATGGGTCGAGACGGTCAGCAAGGCCGAAGCACCGGGCGCCCAGCTTGCGGAGGATCGAGGCAATGGGTTTAAGCATGATGTCCTCAGAAATTCACTAGCGCCGCGCTAACGAGCTGCTTCTGTGCCGTCGTGCCAGTGAGAGTGCTGCTCGCTTCCTTGTAGCAAACCGAGGCCTCGCCAATCGAGTAGCCGTAGGTCGACGCGGTGCCGGTATCGCCCGTGCTCCAGATTTGCGACTGGGCCAGCGCCTTGATGCCCACCGTTGTGCCGGTGAAATTGTTGCTGACTGACGTGACCCGGCTACCAAGTGCATTGATTCCATTGCCAGCGCCGGCAAGCGTCAGGCTCTCAAGATGCGCATTGGAGTTGCGCAGCGACACGCCACCCGCGCAATTCAAACCGTTGCGCACGTCGACCATGGAGCAGTTGGTGATGGTCATGCTGGGGACGGTGGCGCCCAGCGGGGACCGCAGGTTGATCGGGTTAGATACGCCGCTCAGCGCAAATGCTGCATATGTGGCATTGACAGCTAGGCTGATCGTGACTGCCGTCTGCCCGCCAGTCAGCTTTGAAACGCGCTCAAGTGCTTCCGTCAGCGTAGCAACAGGACTTGCGGCCGAGCCGATGGCGTCATCGCTGCCAGAGGCATTTACGGTGATCGTCGCGGCTGTGAGCGACTCACCATTCAAAATCACGGGGGCCATGTCAGTCGGGGTATTGACGACAGTGCCCAGCGTTGAATTAGTGAACTCAACGCGCACCAACCGACCGCCCGAAAGATCGATCTTGTCGGGCATCACAAACCGGTCAAACGACCCATCTCGAACGCGGTTAAGCGTGATGTATGGCGTCAAGTCGGTTGTGCTGGTGCGGACGTTGACCATCGACAACCCATTTATCCAGCCACCCGCGCCGGTCAAGATTGGTGCGCAGGCGTTGCCGTCAACTTGGACGTTCGAATACTGGTGCTGGTTGAAAGCCGTGTTCTCGGTCGTTGTGTTGGAACTGTGGCGGTACAGGATGCCCGTCGCGCCGCTCGCAGTTGTGCCGCATGTGATCTGGAGATTGCCTATCTTGACGTTGTTGATACCGATTGGCGACGACGTGTCGTGCGCGAACTCAAGCAGACCGCCGCCGTAGACATTGGAGTTGTCAGCAGTGATCGTCACGTTCAGGATGTTGACGTTGCGGATCCGCCCCGCAGCGACGTTGAGCTCCAGGCCGCCGCAGTAGCAGCCAATGAACTCCAGGTCCGACATGTTCACGCCGTCGCAGTTGTAGTCCGGCAGCGTTGAGCCCCCGCCCTTGGTGTACTCGCGCAAGAAGATTGGATAACCTCCGACTCCCGGCTGGCCATTGCCAAAGCTCCTCACGCCGTTGATGCTGGCGTTCGAAAGGTTCAGGAGGTACATGCCCCGGAAATTGATGTTGTTGCCGCTGCCGGCGCCCTGCATTGAAATGTCGTCAGCGAACAGGCCGTCGATGTGCAGCAGTTCCATCGCGTGGTGATAGCCGTACGTCTTGATACCACGCAAAGTGACGTTCTTGTACTTGACGCCGCCCATAGGTATCAGGTCGTCAGTTTGGAATTCAATCAAGCTGTAGCCATATTGGCCACTGAGGTCGCGCAGAACAATGTTCGAGGCAGCAGTGTCGAAATACACCGGTACGCCGCTGCTCGATGCGCCGCCGCTACCGGTCTGGGCGCCAATGAACTTGATGCCGGCCACCGTGACGTTCGTGCAGTTGCGGAAGCGAAACCAGACTTGGCCGAGCTTGTTGGTGCAAGTGAACGTCGCGCCATAGCCCTGGATCGTGACGTTGCTAAGCCCGAAGAAGTCAATGCTGCTGCCCTCGGCCGCGTTGTAGGCGCCAAGCTGCGTACCGTCGAGCGTGTAGTTGCCGGGCGGCACCGTGAAATTGATGTTGCCGCCGAGCGTCTTCGCATAGTCCGCGAGCTTCTTCAGGGCTGCGACGTTCGCTGCGCCCGTGGCAGCCGTCGATAGGCCGGCGTCAGCCGCGGTGAGGTTCTCGATGTTCTTGTCGTGCTGGGTGCGGTCGACGGCGCCGGTAAAGGGCTGCTTGACGCCGATGCCTGCGTCTCCTTTGGCGACATCGGAGGTGTTGGCGATGTTGGCGGCCAAGTCGGCAGCACTGCCACTCACTGGCGCAACAAGCGACACGCGGCCGTCAGAGTCAAACCCTAGCAGCAAGTTGGCGCGAGAGGCGGCAGCCGGGAGAGTTGAGCCAGAAGTGTCAGATGGCGAGAAAACCAACGCGCGGCCGGCAATCTCCAGGAGCTGCTGCGACAGCATCATCAGCCGATCGAAGTCGCGCCCCACAGTCTCGGCGGGGAAGTCCTCGCCGTCCACATAGTCGCTCGACTGCAGGGGCTCCACGTCGCGCAGGATGGTGACGTATCCGCCAGAGGCGTAGGCTGTCGTCGTTGTGACGGTGCCGGTTGATCCGCCACCGCCGGTCACCGTGTAGCCGACGTTCAACGTCAGCTCGGACTCGTTGCCGTCAGAATCGGTGTAGATGACCTGAAGGTCTTCGTCCCGAAGAAAGGGGAATAGCACAGACCAAGGGCCCGTGGTCCCGTTGGTTCCGTACTGTGCTCGGGAGACGGTGGTTTCGACGGTCATGCGCGCGGCCCTTTAAGACGGCGGCATGGTCTAGGTTGGAACAGCGAACGTTTTTCCCTATGAGCCCGCTGCGCTGGGTGCAATCAGCCACTGCTGACCGTTCTTCTCGGCGTCGCGCTGCATGCGGCGCAGATAACCCGGGCTGAGCAAGTCCTGGATTTGGTACAGCACCATGTAGTTCAGCACCGGCCGGACATAAAAAAGGTTCATGAACGGGGTGTTGTTCAACACCTCGCCGAACGCGCGGGCCGACACGTCGTCGCCGGCCAAAGCCTTGTGGTACAGATCGACGATGCGTCCGGCGCTGCTGATGACCGGGCCGGCCAGGCTCTCGACGGTGCCGGATCCCATGCGATTGGCCGCGCCGAACAGGAAGTCTCCGTAGACACCGGCACCGCCGCCCTGCACCATGGCCGCCAGCATGACCTTGAGCGCTTGGCCGTCCTCGGTCGGGTCGCGTGGCGTCTTGCCCTTCGCCACATCCTTCAGCGACATGGAGGCGTAGCCCAGCAGCGTCGACATGGCGATGATGCGGGCTAGGCCCTGGAACTCGCCATTCCCGTTGCGCAGCGCGCCGATGAGGCTGTCGCCCTCGTACCCGCGCCCGTAGACCTCGCGGCCGAGGATGCGCTGGGTGTAGGCCCCGGTGAAGCTCTTGAACTGCATGGCGAAGCGCATGAACTCGCCGGTCCAGGTGCCGGGCCGCGTGCCCTGCAGCACGATGGCGCGCGTCTTCTGGTCAGGCTCAAGGGCCAAAGTCGACGTCTGGTCGACGTAGTAGGTGCGCAGTTTGTCCTCGATCTCGCGGCGAGCCCTGGCGATCTCGCCCTCGGTGGCGCTGGCGCCAGCAAACTCGCGCAACGCCTTCTCGTCGACCGTGCGCAGCGCCTCGGGCACGATGTAGGCCTTTCCGTCGACGTGCTGTTCGGCCGTTTGGCGGATGACGTTCCACTCGGCCTCGCCAATGCCGTAGAGGCTGAGCACACGTTGGTACTCGCCGCCGATCTCGCCGAAGGTCTTGCCGGCCTGCAGCGCCATGTGATGCGACATGCCGAAGGCGGCCGACGTGCGCATGCGGCTTGTCCACCACTGCGATCCGTTCCACTTCATGAAGGTGGACATGACGCGGGACATTGAGCCGGCCTCGTTGAACGACCCGACCCGGCCAAGCTCGCCGGCCATGTTGTCCAGCACCACGCCCAGCGATGCGGCCAGCTCGCGGCGCTCCGGTGCGCTGAGGTCGCGGCCCAGTCCGCCGACGGCTTCGGCCATGCCGGAGAAGAAGCCGCGGCCCTGGTAGCGCGCGCCGGAGCCGTAAACCGCCACGTCGTTGAGCTGTGACAGCAGCATGCCGCCCAGCTTGGACAGCGATTCCCAGCTGCGCACGTTGGCCGAGCGCCGTGCCCACATGGCATTCCCGGCGATGTTCATCGAACCGTCGACCGCCGACAGGTAGCGGTCCAGCTTCCCTCCGGCCTCCGACAGCTTGGTCGCGGCCTCGACGTTGCCGGCGTCCTTGGCCGACAGCATCAGGTCGTCCTTGATGGCGTTGACCATCGCGGCCGGGTTCGTGCCCAGCATCTGCATGATGCCGGTGGACTGCGCGCTGCGCTCCAGCCCCTGTAGCACGCTTTCGCGCAGGTTGCCGCTACCGAACTGCTGGTTGTAGTCAAACCAGTCGTCGGCGCTCTTGAAGATGACCGAGCGCGACTGCGACAGCTTCTTCGCGATGTTGGCAGGGCCCTTGAAGCCGCTGGCCACGTCGTCCGGCGCAGCCTTGAGGTGGTTGCCGCTGGCCAGGTTCGTCCACAGCCCGCGCAGCATGTCGTCGGGGTCGGCGGCGCCGCTGAGCGCCTGCATCTGCGGGAGGTCAAAAGTCTGGCGCGCAACATCGGCCCAGGCCTTGAAGTCGGCCTCAGTGCCGCCGCCTCGCACTTTCTCGGGTACATGGCTCTGACGGGTGATGTAGTCGTCTCGCTGGCCGATCCATGCGCCAGCCCGGTTGGCATCAAGGCGCGTGACCTCTTGCCACTTGCCCACGATGCGCGCGATCTCGACCGCCTCGGCAGGCACGCCGGACAGGTCGGCGCCGTCGCGGCGGATCAGGTACAGCGCCTTGGCGACATCGCGATCCATGGCGCCCGAGGCAAACAGCGCGCCGTGGCCGCTGGCCTCCAGGTCGTGCGTGAAGCCGGCGAAGTACTGCGCCTTCAGCGACTCCTGCACCGAGGCGACCGACAGCCGGGCGCCCTGCTTCGCGCGCTGCGTGCCCACCAGCATCGACTCGATGCCCAGTGCGACGTTGTTGCCGAAGTGCTGCTGCACCCAGCCCACGCGCTCCAGGCGCTTGGCCGCGTTCATGGCGGCGTTGCGCTTCTCGACGAAGGCGGCCATCTCGATCTGTTCGGCCACCTCCTGCCCGGCCTTGAGGCGGGCGTCTGGCTCGCTCAGACCGTCGCGGATCATGACGTAGCGGGTCCGCGCCGTGATCGCGTCCTCCAGCGCGTCCAGCTCAGTCGCCGACAGCGGCGAGCCCTCGGCCTCGTTGACCTTCTCGAAACAGCTGCTCATGTCCTGATCCCACAGATGGCGGCAATGCGCGACACCTCGCCGATGGCTGCCGCGCGCTTTACCTCGTCGTCGAAGGCCGACAGGTTGGCGATGCGGTCCAGCGCCTCGCGCGGGATGCCGTTGGCTTCCAGATTGCGCACCAGGTCGTCCAGGCGCTGCACGTCGGCGGCCAGTTCCTTCTCGATCTCGGCGGCGCCCTCGCGCTGCTTGACCGTCGCGGCCTCGGAGGCCTCGCGGCTGCCCAGCGCGGCGGCGTCGGGCTCGCGCTGCGCGCGCGCGGCCTGCGCAACCTGCTGCGGCGTGGTGCGGTTGCCGATCAGGCCCGGGTCGCTGCGCACAAGCGCCTCGACGGCAGGCATGCGTCCTGCGGCGAAGTCGGCCAGCGCGACGCGCATCGCAGCCTCGCGGGTCTCGGGCTGGGCCATGCCGATGACGAAGGCGGCGGGCGGCTCGGTGGTGCCGTTGATGGCGCGCGCGATGTCGGCGGCGCCGGTGATGCTCTCGGCCTCGGTCTTGACGCGGTCGGAAAAGCGTTCGGGCACCTCGCCTCGGTCCAGCGCGGCCAGCTGCTGCTCGGCCTGCGCCGCCTTGGCGTTGCTGTCGACGCTGGCTTGCAGTCGTTGCTGCGTGGCGTTGGCGTCGGTGAGCTCGTCGCCGATCTGCTTGCGAGCAGCGGCTTCGGCCTCCTTGCGCGACAGGCCCTGGCCCTGAAACTCCTTGGCGCGGCGCTTGAACTCGGGTTCGCTCTGGAGCGTCTTCAGCTGCTGCTGCAGGTCGACAAGCTGCGCCTTCGTCTCGGCGATGACGCGGGGCTCGGCGCGCTGCCCGGCCTCGGCCAGCAACTCGGCGCGGAAGGTATCGCGCAGCTTCTCGCCGGCCGTGGCCGCAGCGCGCTCCGGCGTCATCTCGTACAGGCGCGCAAACGGAGCGTCTGCGATGGCTGCCAGGGGCTGGCGCTCGGCCGGTTGCAGGACGCGCTGCTCGACGGCTGCTACCGGCACCGTGTCGGATGGCTCCGTCAGGCCGGCAGCACGACGCTGCGCCGGTGTGAAGCCCGAGGCATCGAGCCGGCCGGCCTCGAAGTCCAGCACCTGGCGCACTTCCTTTGTGCCCAGCCCGGCGAAGCGCGCGTAAGGGTTGCCGCCGCCCAGGTGGTCGCCGATGGCGCCGCCAACCGCGTGCATGCCCCCGCCCAGCGCGGTGCCGAACGCCATGTTCACGAGGCTGTCGGTCAGGCTGTAGTCGTCCTGCATGGCCGTGCGCAGGCCGTAGGTCGGGGCCTCCAGGGCGGCCGCGCCGACGAAGCCCTCGGCGGCACCGATGGCGCCACGGGTCGCCGCCTTGGCCAGGCCTGCCTCTCCGGCGCGAGCCAGCATGCTCGCCACACGCGCCTCGCGCACGACCGGCACGAAGGCGGACGCCACGTTCAGAGGGTCAGCCAGACCGGCCAGCAGCATCGCACCGCCGCGCACCGTCGTGCCAACCCATGAGTACGGAGTGGCGGCGTCGATCTCACGCAGCAGCGCCTGGTTGCGCTGGCGCTTGATGAGGATGTCGACCGCCGACTGCGTGTAGCCGCCGGCCGGCGCGGTGTGCTTGATGCCGGCGCCTTGAAACGCAAGGTTCGCCGCCTCCTGCGTCAGGCGCGGGCCCTGGTTGGCCTGCTGGAGCTCGGCGTAGTCGGCGATGACGGACGAAGCGTTGCCGGTGATGGCTGACCCGACCGCGCCGGCAAAGGACAAGCGCGCGCTCGGCTGGATCTCGCCACGGCCGGCGAGGACGCCCGGGTCAGTGTTGACGAAGTACGGCATCAGCGGCGCGGGTTGAGCTCTTGTTGCCGACGGCGCATCCACTCGGTGGTGCCCTCGCCGGTGTTGTCGACGACCGTGGCCGACTTGGCGCGCGTTGTGAGGTCGGCCCAGGTCAAGGTGACCGGCGCGCCGTTCTTGCCGTGCACGGCATAGACGCCACCATCTGCGCCGCGCATCCGCAGCTCCAGCCCGCTCTCGTCGCTGTTGGTGATCCACATCGACCGGGCGCGCAGCACGTCGTCGGTGAGCTTCTGCGGTGCCTGGCCGGCGAACACGACAGCCTCGCCACCCTTCACCAGCGTCTCAATTGCGGCCTCGGCCCCGAGCCGGACCTGCTTCAGGTCGTATTGCGTCGGCACGCGGTAGGTGTCGCCCCACTGGTAGCGGTGGCCCATGGTCTCGGTGTAGGCCTGGCGCGCGGCTTCCTTAGCCGAGCGGCCCTGCGACATGTAAAGCGTCGCCAGCTTCTCGGCTCCCTCCATGACCCTCACCAGCGTGGTGTTGCCAGAGGCGCCTTGCGCCGTGAACGTGCGCTGCGCCTCGTCGAAGCTGGAGCGCAGCTGCTCGTTTAGGTCTTTCAGGTCGCCGGGCGGGACAAGGCCCTTCAGCTCGTCCGGCTTCATCGCCGAGACCTGCGCCATTCGCGAGCGGCTGGCGTCGTTGGGCATGTTGGGGATGATCAACGCCGCCGTGGGCAGCTTGTTGTCGGCGGCGAGCTGTCCATAGACCTTGGGCCAGTACTTGCCCCACTGCTGCTCCAGCTGTGTGACCAGCGTGGCCGCGTTGGCGCCGCCGATCTGCTGGTCGTGGAACATGTCGCTGATGGCGTTGGCCTGGGCGTTGGTCAGCAGCTTGGCGCCGCGCATCTTGTTGCCGGTCTGGTCGTCGCGGATGACGTCGACCCCGAGGCGCAGCTGCTCGGCCTCGGAAGTGCGGGCGAAGAAGTCGACCACGGCCACCTTGTCGGCGGCTGGCTGCTTGGGGTCGTTCAGCACCTGCTGCATGACCTGCGCGGCCTGCTGCACGCGCGGCGAGGTGGCGAGCACATAGGCGGCCGGGTCGCTGGCGATCTGCTTCTCCACCAGCGCCTTGGCCTGCTTCACCGCGTCGAACATCTGCGCGTTGCCGGCGAAGCCAGCGCCGGCGGTCGGCTGCTGCGAGGCAAGGATCTGCTCGCGCTCGGCCGCGCTGCTGGTGCGCATCTGCTGGATGGCGCCGCCGATCTGCAGATAGTTGCCTACCTCCTGCTGCCACATGGCCGGGCCGCTGGCGCCGTGCAAGCGCGTGTATTCCTCAACCGTGGGCGCCACACCGGCAGGCGGGGCAACGCCGGACATGACCATGGCCTGCACGTCCTTCGTGCGGCTGACCACGTCAAAGCGCCCTTCGGCAGCGCGCCGGCTCAATTCGGTGCGGGCCAGGTGCAGCGTCGAGCGCAGGGCCTCAGGCGACAGGTTGGAGAGGATGGGGTCATTCTTGACCGCTGCTGCAGCCTTCTCCGGGTCGCCGCCGCCGGCACGGTCCAGCAGTTGCTGCGGCGCAGACTCTGCCAGTGAGGTTGCAGCGCCAGCGGCCAGCGACTCGCGTGACTTCATAGCCAGATCTTGGCGCGCCGCTTCAGGGATGGTCAACGTGTTCGCCAGCGCCAGCCGGCGGGCCAGCGCTGCATTGAACTGGCTCGGGTCGGCGTAGACCAGCCGGCGGTCGTCGTCCAGGCCGCTACTGAAGTCGGTGGCTACCTGCTGCTGGCGGGCTACCGTCTCGGCCTGATAGACCTTCGCGTGTAGCCCTGCGCGCAGTTGAGCGGCCTGCCGGGCCAGCAGCGGCTTAGCGGTCTCGGAAGCCTGTGCGTCTTCCTCCTTGGCCCAGCCGTCGAACTCCTTGAGCAACGTATCAGTGGCACCGGCTAAGCCGGGCCCGTCCTGGAGCTGTTTCAGCCGCTCCTGCGCGCGCATCGAAAGGCGGCTCTCAGCATTGATGGTCTGCACCGCTGCCTCGTCGTGCGCTAGGCGCTGAGCCTGCTGCTCGTTGTACTGGCGCAGGCGCTCCATCGAGTTGGCGGCCGAGTCGATTCCTCGGGACAGCCATGACACGTCGACACCCGACGGCATTGCCGGCCGCACTGTGCCGGTCGCAGCTTGGGACGCAAAGAATTGCCTAAAATTTGGCATCAGATATTCCTGGTCTCAACAGGTGCCGGCGGGCCTATGCGCGGCGCTCCAAAGTAGGTGCCGGCAGCTTCTGATAGCGACCCGAAGGCGCTCATCCAGCCAGTACGTCGCGAACTTTTTGCGCGCGACAGAAGACTCGTTTGCTCGTTGTCAAAACTCAACGCGCGAAGGTCGTTCTCGTAGCGCTGCGTCAGTACATCAAGCTCAAGCTGCCCGGCGCTTTTGCCCTGAAGTTCAAGCAGCGATCCGCTTGAAGGGTCAAAACCTGATTGCGCCGCTGCTGCGCGCTGCTGGCCAAGCCTGACAGCTTTCAGCCGTCGCTGCGTGTCCTCGTTGGCGGCAGACTGTTGCCGGGTTGCGCGCGCGTTTGCAGCGGCGCCGTTGGCTGCAGCGTCTGCCTCAGCGCCCGCTATCTGGCCCTGGGCGATGCTTCCGACAAACTTGGTCGCCGCCGACGCGACCATAATTGCTGATGCCATCTCTCACCCTTGCGTATAGCCAGGCGGCGCGACCGTCTGGCAGGTAACCCCGCATCGGCTGTGGCGTCTCGCATTGAAAGCCCAGCAGTTGCGCCCAACGGCAGCCGGCGTCAAAACCTTCCGCCACCGCCATCTCAATGCGGCGGCATGGTGTGGCGGCAAGCCGCGAACGGATTTCCCTTGTCACTGCCAAGAGGTGAGGGCCGGCGTCGGCCGAAAGCAGCGCCCATGCATAGGCACGGCCCTCCCAGACATCCACCAGGCCAGCGCACGCAATAGGGCGTCCACCCACCAGCGCGGTCCAGCTATTGCCAAAGTCACTTTGCAGTGCATCCGCGTTGATCTCGTCCAACTGCGCCGCCTGGGGTTGAAAGCCGACCAGATCGCCGGGCATGAATGGCCTGACGTCGATCACAACTCGTTCTGAAACGGGTTTCCGCCGCGGCCTCCACCGCCACTAGGCGGGCGCGCAATCGGCGCCGTGGCTGAGATGGCTGGTCGCATCCGGTCGCGGGTGATTTTGAGCGCGCCACCAGCGCCGCGAAACGGGCTGGCCTGCGGGCCGATGGCAGGCCGACCCTGGCCGCCCAGCACCAGCCGGCCGGCGCTCTCGTTGTCGCCCAGCAGCCGGCTCATCGGCCCTCCGACACCAAAGCCTGCGGCATGATGGCCACGACGGTAAGCGGCATCGGCCGGTCCTTCTTGATGACGACGTCCAGCGTCTTCTCGTAGTCGCCGTCCCACTCCATCTCGATGTCACCGGTAAATGGCGGCGGCGGGCTGCCCATCGGCACACTGGTGTTGCGGTACTTCATCTCGCGCAGATTGGTCACGCTGTCGCCGGCCACGCCGCCGAGCGAATGGTCGACGCGGATGGTCATGACGTTGACACGCTTGGTCTTGCCCTGGGAGGTGCCGGAGCCGCTGCCGCCTTCCATGCTCATGGGCTGCAGGATGCCTTCGCAAGGCAGGCCGACCTGCACTTTGGAGTAGGCCCGCTGCAGCTCGATCTGGCCGCCGGTGACGACGCGGTCAGGGTGGCGGGCACCTTCTACCAGCACCCACACGGTTTGACCTTCGAGGTAGCCCAGGCCGGTGATGGTGGTGACAGGTGCGCCGTCGTAGGTCGCGAGCATGTCCGAGTAGCACCAGTCAGCCTGATCCATCAGGTCGGTTTCATCCTGCTCCTCGCCCAGGTAGGCGATGTAGCGGCGGGTAGTGCCGTTGATCGTGTAGCGCGCAATCAGCCACAGGTCATCACGCGAGCCGTCAGGCGCCGGGATGGTCTCGACGCACTCAACAGAGGCGCCGGTCATCGGGTGGCGGTGCCATGCAACGACGTCGTGCTCACGGTCGAAGGTGCAGCCGACAAGCTTGCCGTCCGAGCGCACCGCCCACACGATCGACCACGGCTCCTGTTGAAAGGCCATGTCGACGATGCCGGGCTTTGGGATGTGGTGTGCGTACTTCGTGATGTCCGGGCTCTCGAAGCCGTCCTCTTCGAAACGGAAGGCCATGGCGCGCACCTTGCGGTTTGCCTTCTGCACGAACAGCGTGTCGGAGCCCACGCGCTGCGGCTGCACGCGGTTGCTGCCGTACTTGCTCTGACGCTGGGCTTTGCAGTTCTCTGGGCCGAACGGGTCGGAGGTTGTGGCCTCGACGATGGCCCACTCGTCGCCCGCGGTGCCAACCAGCAGCACGTCACCCGGCGACATCCAGCGGATCGCGTTGACGCCATCGCTGGACAGCGTGCGTTCAAATCCAGAGTCGGCCGTCGTCACGCCGTTGATCTCGGTCACGAAGTTCTCGAAGTCGGCGGAGACGCTGAACCAGACAGTGGCGTCGCGAGAGAACACCAAGCGCTCCCGGAAGAACGTCACCGTGGTTGGGTAGCCGTCCGTGCTGTTCCAGGCCTGCAGCGCCCAGCGCGTGGTCGGGTTGCCGGAACCGACCGCGCCGGCCGGGATCTGCGAGATGACGGTGGCCGTGACGTGCGTTGTGTCCGTGAAGGCCGTGATCTTGGCCCAGCCGTAGCCGGCATCCTGGAAGGCCCACTGCACCGCGCCGTCGCCGTCGTAGGCCGCGCCGACCGTGTGCGTCGGCTTGACGCTGCCCGTCGTGGCCGTGTTCAGCGCCAGGTAGTTCTTGCCATCGCTGCGCCGCAGATCGCCAGCGGTCACGCTCTTGGCCGCCTCCCACTGCTCAGCGTCGCGCACGTCCTTCTCGTCAAGGCGGATGTACTGGCCCACCATGGCCGCCGTGAAGGTGGCGGCGCTGGCGATCAACGTCACGCTGCCGGTCGTCGCGCTCGCGTAGATCGTCGTTGCGGTGATGTTCTGCGCCTTGAAAGGCGGAGGCGCGAAGTCCACCTCGGCCAGCGTCCAGTTCGTGGGCGCCAGGCGCGATAGCTTGTAGGGCGGGTGGCTGGCGTGCACCAGGTAGACCACATCACCGGTCTGCACGTAGCGCAGCGCGCAGGAGCCGTCGGCATTGGTCAGTTCGGCGGCCGTGTAGGGCGAGGCGATCTCGTAGGGGATGCCAGCCGACAATACCTGGCCACGGTTGAAGAGGAACCGCACGTAGCCGTCGCCGAACTCCAGCATGTAGCTCTCTTCGACGCTGAACTCGAAGCGCACCAGCCACGTCCTATCGGCGCTGTCTTTGACCTCGACGACAAAGGGAGTACCCGGCCGCGTGATGGCCGGCCCCTGCACCAGAGGCAGGAAGTTCTCCATGCGCTTGCAACCGTTGGTGTACTTGGCCACGTCAACCCGGCCCGCGATGTACGGGGACAGCTCGCCGCCGTTGAAGGCAGTGACGATCGGATTGAACTTCACAGGTTCTCCAGCAGCGCGCGAGTCCAGCTGCTGGGCGGGACTTGGCGCGGCGGCTGTTCAATGGCGTTGACGCGGCGAGCGTCGCGCAGAGCCTGCTTACGTTCGTCCCAGGCCTGCTGGCGTTTGGACAGGTTCTGCGTGATGCGCTCGCAGATCTCAGCGGCCAGGCGGCACGCAAAGGCCTCGACAAACAGTGCGGGATAGAGGCCGGGCGTGGTCACGCGGCGGATGTAGCGGATGTTCAACGGCGAACCTTGGTCGGTCGCGATGACCGTGCCCGCATCGCTGCCCTCGATCTGAAACAGCGCGCCGTTGTCGGAGTCGTAGAACGTGTAGTTCTCACCCACCTCCACCATGGCGAGGTAGTCTGCTGGCAGCGGGTACTGATAGCTCCAGCCGAACACCGGCGCCGTGCTGCTGGCAGGGAGCTGGACGCGCTTGATCGCAAACGTCCAGGGCTGGGCGGCCAGTTCGGCCTCCAGCTTGACGTTGTAGATCGCGCTCAGCACCCGCGCGGACTCAGCGTCGTCCAGCAGGCTGACGATGCGCGCCGCGCCGGCCTTGGTCAGCGCCTGGTTGCAGATTTCGACTTGAGAGGCCATTGGTGGTGCACCGGCAAAGTACGGGAATCAGGCGAACGCTGCCCAGGTTCCGGGAGTGGTGGTCGTGCCGGCCACGGTGCACATCTTTGGCTTGCCGTCCGCCGCGTCCGTGCACACGTCACCCACAACAGCATTGGTAATGCTGTGCGTGGTGCCGTCCATCAGGTTGTAAAGCGTCGGGCCGATCAAGCGGATCGTGTTCCAGGTGCCGCCGTTCTTCTTGATGATTCCGGACGCAGGCTGCGACGCAAGACTGCCTCTGACGATCAGCGAACCCGCAGCAGCAGACAGGAGCTGAATGCCGCCGCTGCCGCCGATTACGCCAAAGTCAAACTCATCGAGCCACAAGTTTGCGCTGTCACGCAGGTTCAGGCCGGACGTGTAGCCAGTCCATTTGCTTTTCCGCAGGTAGATGTTCGGCACCGGGGCGCCGGCGGCGTTCTGCTCCCACACCGTCGATCCGCCCTGCACGTCGTATTTTTCGCAGATCAGGGTCAGCGTCGTGTTCACGCCGAACATCTGGATGTTCTTGGCGTTGGTGTTGAGGCCATCGGCCACGCTCACGCCAGACAGCTCCAAGCGGACGATGCCAGTGACAATGCTCATCGGCGTGTTGTCAGCCAGCGCCTTCTTCAGCGGCGTGCGCAGAGTGAGCGAGCCGGCCGACAACGCCGTCGCCACCGTGTACGTGTTGGGGTCGCCCTGGAAGCGGATCAGTTCGCCGGCCAGCACGGTGCCAGTGCCGGTGTCCAGCGCAATGGTGGTGGCGCCGATGGCATAGCCAGCCCCGTTGTTGACGAGATAGCCGGCCCCGGTGCCTTTTGCTCCTGCGCTGATGTACCAGGGGACGGCCGAAGTGCTGTTGCCAGGGGTGATGTCGACGCCGTTGACGCGAACCCACTTCTCGACCGTCATGACGCCGCTCAGGTTCAGCCCCTTACGGGCTGCGGTGTTGCGGCTGATCAGCGTGCCCACCTCAAACGCCCCGAAAACAGCATCCGCTAGGGTCATCAGGTCTGCCGTGTCGGTAGTCGTCCTGTCAATGATCGTGCCGATCTTGATCTGCTTGTAGGCGGCATCTCCAGAGACCGCACCGCGAATCTGGATGAGCGGGTAGGTGTTCGCGACCTCTTGGCCGTGCAGTACATCGATCAGGCCGATGTCAACCACGTCCGCATTGGTGCTCGTCAGGTTTGTGTCGTTGGTGTAGTAGAGAGCCTGGCGGCGCGTCATGCCGGTGATGGCGCCAACCTGCACGCGGTGCACCTTGGTGCCGCTCAAGCCTGCGATCTTCATGGCGGTGAGGGCATAGCGCGGCTTCAGCGCCGCGACCGTGACGTTTCGGATGTCGCCCAGGCACGGCGCATAGGTCACATAGTCACCGCACGTCAGTGCGAAAAGATCGTCGCCAGTCTTGCCTTCGATCGTGCCGATGCTCGCCGTGCCAATTGGGCCCGACAGGTGGCAACCGTCGCTGGCCGTGTCAAAGATGGCATAGGGGATGTTGATCTCCGTTCCGTTGGCCACAAGCAAGCCGTATTTCTTGGCGTTGAGCGTTTTCACCCTGTCGTGGGTGAAGCCCAGAACATTCATGAACCTTGCGGCCATGGTTTCAACGCTGCCTGTGACCGTCTGGTTGGCCTCGTTCATGTCGATGGTGCCATTGACGACAACGAGGTTTTTGTTTGCCCGACCAGCCGTGATCGTCCCTGTGGCGGTAGCGGCGGATGGAAGATCGCTCATCTGATAGGTCAGCGAGTTGGCATTCACAACCGTGGCGACCCGCCATGTGCCGTTGTAAGCCTGCTCATTCGCGCCAAGGATGCCAATTGCGTCATCGGGGCTCTTTCCGTGGTTCGGCCACGCCACCGTCGCGACGAGCCCAACGCTGGTGATCGTCACCGTCGTCGGCAGCACACCCCAGCACGAATTCGTCACAAGGCTCTTGTTCACCCCGTTTGCCAAAAACAGCCTGTAGCCGTTCAGGTCCAGCGTCGTGTTGTCCTCCATGACCGCCGTTGCGGTCGTGAGGGTGATGTCCGCCGCCAGCGTCACCGTCTTGCCGCCCAGCGCCAGAGCGGCGATGAGTTCAGCCTCGGTCGAGACAATCCTCTCCCCTGACACCAAGGCGCTGACAGCCGGCCAAATCGACGCCCCGTTCTGGTCAACGATGTCCACCAATGCGCCACTGTCGGCGTCGATCCTCTTGCGCAGGCCGGCAACGGGGCTATGGGTGTACTGCGTCATTCCTTACCCCTTGGTCTGGTTCGCGTCGGCGTAGACCGCCGTCGCAGTGGCGACCGTTGCCCGGATCAGGCCCGGCGGCAGCTCGAAGGTGGCGAGGCCGTTGGCGGTCAGCGCGGCGCCCACGTTCAACCATGTCGACCCATCCGGCCCCATGTACTGCAGCTGGACACTGCCGCCGCCCCAAGTGGCGACTGCCGAGAACATGCCCCGGCCGCCACCCCATTGGAAATTGCCGCTGGTGGCGCTGGCGTTGCTGAGAAGTTGAGCCATGCTCTGCTCCTCAGACCGGCGGCCAGTTGTCGGCCAGGATGCGCGCTGTCAGGTGCTCCAGCGCCAGCAGCGCGGCCGTCTTGCCGTTGTTGGTGGCGTCGTAGGTGATGCGCACCTCGACGTGAGCGGCGGCTGTGGACGAACCGGTCTCGGCGACCTGCGTCTTGTCCTGGCCGAAGTTGACGCTGAAATAGCGATCTGCCATGTCGTTCTCCGAAAGGAAGACCGGGGCCGAAGCCCCGGGTGCTGTGGATCAGCGGACGACGTAGAGCTGCAAGCGGACCGTGCCCGCAGCGTCAGCGGCGGCGGTGAGCGTCAGCGCGACGTCGTACTCCTTGCCGGGGTCAGCCGACAGGCCCAAGGCCTCCCACACGCGCTTGTTGCCGTTCGTGTAGATGCCGCCGGCCGCGCCCGCTTCGAACGTCACGTCCGAGTCGATGGCGCCGCCGCTGAGCGACACCGCCGTGGCAAAGTAGTCGGCGTCCACCACCGTGCCGCCCGTGGTATCGGTCAGCAGGTTGTATAGGCCCAGGTCGCCCGCCGTCGTGGTGCCGATGTCAGCGGAGATCAGCTTGATGCGGTCGGTGTAGTCGCTAGAACGGATCTTGCCGAAGCGATACACGCTGGCGATGCTGTCACCGCTGGTGACGGACACCTGGTCATTGATGGCGCGCACAACCTCGCCATCAGCCAGACCTCGCGGGTTCTGGACGCGCGGGAGCGCGTTGTAGTTGGCGACGGTGGTGCTGGAAACTGCAACGACAGCCATGTCGTTCTCCTTAAAGTTTGGGGTGCGTTAGAAGCCGATCAGGCTTCGCTGCACTTGATTTCGATCACGCGCAGGGCATCACGGCGCACGGAGCCGTAGTGACCGTCGCCGTAGGCTTGCCAGGGCTCGCCACGCAGGTCGTTGCGCTGCGAAACGCGCGTCTTGGGACCGCCGTTCCAGGTGCAGGACGACATGCCGCGCTTTGTGTAGAAGGGGATGCGGCGATAGCTGGAGCCGTCGACCAGCAGGCGGTTTGAGAGGATCCAGTTGATCCCCATGTAGTTGGAACCAATCATGGTGCCGCTGTCGATGATCCGCTTGCTGGTGAAGTCGGTCGAGGTGACCTCGATCTCGTTCATCAGGTTGCGCTCCTGCTTCGGGGAGATGACGCAGTTGATCTGCTCGTCGTCCTCGATGCCGACCTCTTGGCTGCGCAAGATCTCCAGTCCTGCCTGGATCTTCTCGACGTTAAGGCCCGAGGTTGCGCCGCCGACGCTGACGCCGACCTGGAAGCCCGCGGAGAAGTTGTCGGTCGCGATACCGCCGCCGTTGGTCTCCAGGCTGCGGGCAGCGAAGAACGCGCGGATGGCCTCGTCGTCCTGCTTGCGATTCAGCGCGGACACGATGCCCATCACGTATTCGCTGGTGGGGTTGGCGTTCATCTGCATCTGCTCGATGGTGTCGAACAGCAGCGCCTTGTCGAAGTGGCGCGGGTAGACCCACGGCCGCTTGTGGCCTGGGTCGCCAGCGACCATCGGCTCGTAAAGGCCGGTGCGTTCGTCGGCCTCGAAGGCGTCGATCAGGTTGATCACCGTGGCGGCCTTGCCGACTGCGGTGTCTTGCATGAAGGTGCTCGCGATGCGGGGGCGCATTTGCTGCGAGACGAGTTCAACAGCCGAGGCGTACTGCTGGCTGTAGAAGGCGATGGAATTGCCGGGCATGGTGGGCTCCTATGGCGTTGATCTGGGTTGGATCGCCTGGCCTGCCCCTTTCGGGAGCCTCGCTTGCGCTCTATCGGGCGCCACTCGCCATGTCTTCCCAGGTGCCATCGGAGGCCCGCCGGCCCTGCCCGATCCGACCGGTTGCCCGGCTGTCTGCGGGGCAATGTCGGCGGGCAGGGAGCGAACGTTTTTCCTACTGCTGGCCAGCGATCAGCCTGTCGAGCTTCTGCAGCTCTGCCCACTCGGCGCTGTTGTTGACCATGGCCTTGGTGCGCCAGTCCTTGTCGGCCATCAGCTGCGTGCGCTTGGCCTTGGCGCCCTCGGGCGTCATGCCGAAGCTGCCCATCTCGCCCAGACCCTCGGCGCCGTGTTCGCGCATGAGGTCGCCCATCTTGGCCAGGGCCTTCATGGTCTTGCTGTAGCCGCCGACCTTCTCCAGCGCGTCGATGGCGGCTTCGTCGAGACCGAGCTGTTGCGCGGCGCGGCGGGCCAGTTCGCGACGCATGGGCGCCTCGTTGCCCCAGTCTTTGGCCAGGGCGGCGTGCTCCTGGCCCAGCGCGTCCTGCTCGGCTTGAGCGGCGGCCTGCGCCATGGTGGCCATGTGCTCGTTCCACTTTGTGGCCAGCGCCTGGGCTTGCTTGGCCGGGATGCCGGCTTCGTGCATCCAGGTCGCCGCAGCCTTCGAGAACGCAGGATCAGCGCCCTCAGGCACCGGCAGTTTGTAGTCGTCCGGCGTGCCGGGGCGGCCCAGCTTGGTATAGAAGTCCGACCACTCGGCCGGCGTGGCGTCGTCCTTGGGAAGCACGACGGTGCGGCCGGCACGGTCGGCGCCCAGCAGCTTCTCCAGGTTGCGGTGCCCGGCGACGGCATCGGCCGGCGACTTCCAGCCGGCGTTCTGGACGTGGCCCAGCAGCTCGGCATCGGGGTTGTCGCCGAGCCAGGGATGCGATGACGCCGGAGCGGGCGCGGGTGCCGCCGGCGCAGCGGCTGGGCCGGGCGGCGTCGGAGCGGCACCACCGCCGCCGCCGCCGCCGGGGTCGGCCTGGTTCATGAAGGGATAGCGAGTGCGGAATCGGATGTTCATTCGTCGTTCGTCCTGTGTTGCGCGATGCGTTCGATCTGGTCGGCGCTGAGGTTGCACATTGCCGTGATGCGGTTGAAGACATCGCGGCGGCCTTCCGCAAAGGCCATTGCCAGCGCATCGCTCTGCTGGGTGACCTGGGAAACTTTGAGGGTGGGCCTGCTGGCGTAGCAGTAGTTCGCAAGATCGCGCAGCACGTACTCGGCTGCGTGGTTCAGCTCGCCACCTGGGGAGCGGAACAGCGCCCGGTACATGGCGCTGCGACGGAAGAGGCGCGCACGCACGCGCTCGAATGCTTCGTTCCAGGCCATTCGGCCTCCTGTGGATCAGAGCTGCGGGCGCCCGCCGGCCGCCTGCATCTTGGTGAGGTTGACTGCGGCGGCAGAGACGGCCGGAGCGGCCTCGACGAGGGACTGCATCTCCTGCTGCTGGGCCCGCTCGTCCTGCCGCGCCTTGACGGCCTCGATGTCGCGCAGGATCTTGGCCGGCACGCCGTTGATCTCGGCGAGCTCGCGCGCAGCCATCGGCAGGTCGAAGGCGTCCAGCACCGAGGGATCGGCCTCGGCCATCGGCAGCACCGCCTCAAGCGTGCGCGTGATGGCAATGGCCTCGCTCGCGCGCATGGCCTGGCGCATCGGGCTCGTGTACTCGATCTTGTACTCGCCCTCGGCCTCCAGCAGCTCGGGCGGCATGGGCGGCAGCTGGCCGGCGCGCATCATCAGGTCGAGCTCGCGCTCGGTGATCGGGCCGAAGCACTCGTTCTCGATGCGGCCGCCGATTGGCGAGATCAGCGTGGCGCGCTCCTGCAGCAGCTCCAGCGTCTGCGTGGCCGTCATGTTCGGGTGCTCGATCAGCACACGAAACACGTCCAGCAGGAACGCGCTGGCGATGATCTCGCGCTCCTTGTCCATCATGTCCATGCCAATCTCGACCTTGGCATTGGTGATGAGCGGCTTCACCAGCTGGTTGCCCTGCGAGTCGAGCCCGCCGTAGTTGAGCGCGCCCGGTGCCATGCTGAAGGCGCCGAGGATGCCGTCCTCGCTCAGCAGCAGCGGCGGGTCGACGACCTTCTGGCCGGCCTGCAGCACCGTCTTCTTTTGGACGTTCAGCACCTTGATGTTGCTGAGCGCCATCCAGGCCGGCGAGCGGCCGTATACCTCGCCCGGGCTGGTCATGCAGCGCATGACGCCGAAGGGCCAGGTGTTGAAGCCGCCCTCCTCCAGCTTGTACTTCTGGCCCGGCAGCGCGTAGCACGACGCCCAGGGCATGCCGAGGTAGCCGACACGCTCGGGGTCGTAGTCCTCGCGCGGCATGACCATGTGCACGACCTCGACCTGTTCCTCCGGGTTCTTGCGCAGCTTCTCGGCCAGCTGCTGCGGCATGTCAGCGGTGCGGTAGCCGGCGGCCTGGCGCTCCTTGATCCAACCGTCGAGCTGACGCAGTGTCCATTTCCAGCTGCGGAACACCGTGTCCACGATGCCGGCGGCGTTCTCCAACACGTAAGTCTGCGCCAAGTGCATCGACTTGTAGCGCAGTGCCCGCTGCTTGATGTTGTCGTCGACAAAGATCAGCCCGGTGCCAAACACGAAGTGCTGCAGCGCCGTCTCGCCCATCTGGGACTCGAAGGCGGCCCGCGGTGAGTACCGCGTGGCAAACAGCGCCTTGGTGGCCGCGTCCATCCACTCTGACACGCGCTTGACCTTGTTCAGCGCGTCGTTGCTGCTGGTGAGCTTCTGGTAGCGCTGATTCGGCGGCCAGATGAAAGTGCTGATGGCAGCCACGCCCTTCTGCGCGGCCAGGGCGGCCGTGCTGTCGAACATGTATTCGGTGCGCTTGGCGCCGTCGCTGCGCTGAGTGGTGAAGTCCGCCATCTGCGGCAACACGCGGTCAGCGATCTCCTGAAAGATCGTGTCCCAGTTGCCGCGATTGCCCTTGGCCGTCTCGAAGCGACGCAGCGCGGTATCCAGGTCCATCACTGGCCCAGCAGCTGCTTGGACGCGGTCTGCGGCGCGGCCTGGTTGCGGTCAGACAGGATGGACGACGCGCGGCCACGGCGGCGGCGCAGTTGGTCCTGGTAGTCCTGCTGCGTGCCGGCCACGTCCTCCACAACGGGAGGCGGCGGTGGGGCGGCCTGCGTGACCTTGGGGCGCATGAAGGACATCGGCGGCACCTTTCGAAAGTGCCGGCAATGTCTCGCCCGAGGGCGCGAACGTTTTTCCTAGCCCAGGACGGTGTAGTCGGTCACTGCGGTCTGGCGGCGCCCCATCGGGTTCTTCGCCGTGCGCATGTCCTTGCGCTGCACCGGCTCGGCAAAGGTCAGGGCCAGTGCGTCGGCGTCGTCGGGGCTGGCCAGGCCGCGCTTCTTCATGTCTTCCTTCTTCTCCAGCACGATGCGGCTGTCCTTGTCAAAGCCGTACTCACGCCCGGTCAGGTCGTCCTTGAGCTTCTCGTCGTTGTCGATGGTGCCCGTGTCCAGCCACGTCTTGACGTCGTCCAGCATCTCGGCCGACTTGTTGGCGTACTTCTTCGGGTTGCGCGCGGCCGCTCCGAAGTTGACCTCAATGACTCGATAGTTCTGGCTCTTGAGGATGTCCACCACGCCACCGCCAACACCGCCGCCGTCAATGAAGACGGCCTCGGGCTTGTAGAGATTGATAGCCTCGGCCACCTTGCCGGCGCTGAACACCGTATCCATGCCGCGCCACTTGATCGGTCTGATCACGCGGCCGTCGCGCCCCTGGCGCCCGCGGATCACGCTTTCATCGTCGCCGAAGCGGGCAATGTCCACGCCGAGCACCAATGGCGCCCCCTCGTCTCGGAACTCCAGCCGCCGCTTCTGCGCGGCCTCGACCAGCTCTGTGCCGATGAACTGGGACACCGACTGCGATGGGAACTCCCCGCGCACCCGGACCTTCACGATGTCGCTGTCTTCGCCGTAGGTGTTCACCATTTCCTCCAGGTAAGCCTTGTTGGTTCCCTCGACAGTGCGACTGTCGATCTTGCGGGTGTGCCACAGGTGGCGGTACTTGCCAAAGCACTCTCGGAACCGGCCCGAGTTCTGCGTTGGGTTGCCGAACGCCAACCAGATGATCTCGGTGTTTTCGTCGGTAAGGGCGCCTTCAGCCACTTCCCACACCTTGGGCGCGATCTTGGACGCTTCGTCGAACACCAGGATGATGCGTTTGCCCTCGTTGTGCATGCCAGCAAAGGCCTCGGTGTTGTTCTCGCTCCAAGGACTTGCGTCAATGCGCCACGACTTCTCGGCGCCGTCCTCGGCCGCGTAGAGCGACATCGCCGGCACCTTCCACCAGTGCGCGTTGATGGCCAGGCCGGCCCACTTGCTGACCTCGGGCCAGGTCTTCGTGCGCAGCTGGGCCTCGGTGTTGGCCGTGACGACACCGCGAGCATGCGCGCAGGTCGAGACGCCCCAGTTCAGCAGCATCGAGATGAACGCCGACTTGCCGATGCCGTGACCGGACGCGACGGCAATGCGGCAGGGCTGGAATCTAGTCGCCGAGTTCGATAGGTGCTCGCCGATGATGTCGAACGTCTCGGCCTGCCAAGCGCGCGGACCAGGATGACGCTGCAGTTGGCCCTGACCCCAGTCGAACGCATAGTTTGTCCAGCCTCGCGGGTCGTGCTTGAAGCGCACTGCCGCCGCGGCGATGAGATCTTCTGCAGCGTCCTCAGCCGCCATTCTTCGCGCGCTCCTCCGCGCGTTTCAGCCGCTCACTGATGGTCGTGAGCTGCAGTGAGCCCTGAATGGTCGTCGGCAGCACCTTGCCGATCAGCGTCATGAACGCCTGCGGGTTCTTCTTGGCCTGGGCCAGCAGATAGGCCTCGCCGCCGGCCTGATCAAGCGCAGACAGGATCATGTCCTTGAGCGCCTTGGTGGCTTTGTTCGTGCTGCCCTTGGGACGCCCCGGTCCTGGCGTGCCGTCGCCGACCTTGCGTTTTCCCTGAGTTTGTTTAACTTCGGCCATCACGCCGGCTCCTTCACCTTCTTCGCCCGCTTCACCGCCGGCTTAGCCGCTGCCGGCCACTGCGGCAGGCTCTGCACACGCGGACCAGATGACTCTGCCCGGTTGTTCGGCACGCGGTGGCCGCGCACGACCTCGACCATGTAGACCGTCTCCAGCTTGCGCTTGGTGACCTTGCACCACAGTGCAAGCAGCGCGGCGCCACGCCAGTAGGTCGGCTGCACGCCGGCGCGGTAGTGACTGAGCATGCGGTCGGTGAGGTCCACGTTCATGGCCTTGCCAATGTCGGCCTGGCTGTGCCCAGCGGCCACCATGTCTTCGATGATGCGCCCCCAGTCTGGCGCGAGCTGGGGGTTCTTCATCGCGCGGCCCCAACTACAAACCGCCGATGAGCTTCTTCAAAGCCCAGTAGGTCTGGAACGGGTTGGCGATCACCAGAGCGCAGACCAGCAGCGCGCGCGTCTCGCTCTGGCCGTGCGGGAATGCCACCATGACCAGCTGCACCAGGGCCATGGTGATGGCGGTGGAGACGATGAAGATGAGGATCTTGGCCATGGGCCGCGATTATGCGTGTTGTCGGTGTCGTGGTCACGGCTTTCTCCATTCCTCGGGCGGCACGCGGCGAAGTGACCCATCGGGCGACACCTCGGAGATGGCCGTGCCGTAGGTGATCAGGTCGGGCAGCATCTCCGCGTGGACCTGCTTCACGCGCTCCTCGCTAACGCCCAGCTGCTCGCACGCGCGCCGGAATCGCAGCCCGCGCTCACCCTTGGCCAGGAACAGATTGGCCAGCGCCTGTGCGCGGCAGCCGGTGCAGCCTTGGGAGGGCTCGGCGGAGATGGCGCAGTCGGGGCAGGTCAAGCTGCGGCCTCCAGCAGATCGCCCTGCACCACCGGCATCG
>Ga0209496_10000006_pt1 | contig 32912 bp, 35 predicted proteins | sample Plant_0915_D1_FD_187692 | JGI IMG/M metagenome (GOLD analysis project Ga0209496, IMG submission 187692) | Wetland microbial communities from Old Woman Creek Reserve in Ohio, USA - Plant_0915_D1 (SPAdes) (version 2) | ecosystem: Environmental > Aquatic > Freshwater > Wetlands > Sediment ...
CCGGCTCAAAACCGTGGACAGAGTGGCGGGTAAAACTTCTTGCCGGGCCATCCACGCTTCTCGCGCCAAGGCCGGGTGCTTTTTGTAGTGGCCCAGCACCATGCCGACATTGAAGCGGTGCCGCCGAACAGCCTCCGTTCCGGTTTGTTTCTTGGTGTGGGGGTTAAAAATCAGCCGCTCATAGTTTTCTTCCAATGCCAGCCATTCCGGGTCCAGTTCAAATTCCTTGGCCTCATAAAACGCGAGGAAGGTCGGGTCGCGCTGCACGCCCTTGAAAATCTTGAAGCGCACGAGCCACAGGGCAGCCGTGGTTTCATTGCGCTCCATCACGCTGTCCGCCGGGTGCCGGTCTTCGTCGGTGAGAACGTCGAGGCTTTTCAGGGTAAACGAGCCGTAGCGGTCGCGGCAAAGCTGCTGGTAAGTCTGAGCGCGTTTGACCGCAAAATCGCCAGTCAACAGTTTTACCCTGAATGGCGCGGATCGCATCTTTTCGGTGTGCTCGATGACTTCCTGCTCATGGACTTCGTGCGCGACCATATTGGCCAGAATGAACATGCGCAGCGAACAGGAGGCGGCGCGGGCGTTGGCCGCGACTTTTTCCTTATACTGTCCCACGTTGTCGGTGGGATTCCGGTGAAAAACCGTCAAATAGCAATCCGAGTAAATCCGTTGGAGGAAAGGCAGTTCCGGGTCGTCAAGGTCATAGATGTGCTGGCGGAATTTCTCCGGCAGAATGTTGAAGCGCACCCGGTTGAGAGGCACTTTGTCGGCCCGGCTGCCCATGTGCTCCAAGCAGCCGTCGAAGTGCGGGCACTTCTGGCACATCGGGTCTGAGCGGTTGTGCTCCAGACCGTAGCAGGGCAGCGGCGCTTTTTGAGGAACCTGTAACATCATTCTAAAAGAACGCTGTTCTTCTATTTGTGCCGAACGACGAAGAACAACAGACACCGACAACTGAAACGCCTGCAAAGCGTCCAGCGAAAAAGCGGTATTTCAAGCTGCCTGACGGCAGTGTCCTGCCGCAGTCGGAGTTCAAATCAATCACGAAATTCGACCGCGACGTGATTGTTTACTATCACGGAGAGGAAAAGGTCGTCGTTCCGGCGCAGGGCAAGAAAAAGGAAAAGGTTGAGTGGATTACGCCCTACGACCCGGATCGCCCGCTGCTTGCTAAGCCCATCACGCCCAGCGTCAATTCGCCGATCTGCCAGCAGTGCGGCCTGTACGAGCACAATGCCCGCAATCCGTTCATGGCGTACAGCGGCCCCAAAGAGCCGCTAATCACCATCATCTTTGACGGCGTGACTCGCGCCGAGGACATCAAAGGCGAACTGGGAATGGACGGCAGCCCGGCGGTGATTCGGCGCATCATCGACGAAGCCTACAAGGAAACTGGTGTTCGCTTGGACGAAATCCGTTGGGTGCCAATGACGCGCTGCACCAACTGGCTCAAGAAAATGGTGGACCTGAAACCACGCGGCAACTGGTGCCGCTACCATGTTGTTGACGACCTCATGCGGCACCGGCCTGTGTTGGTGATACCGGTGGGCACGACGGCACTGGGCTTGCTCTCGCACAAATCCAACGCGCAAGAGTGGAGCGGCAGGCTGCTGACGTACCGAGGCTGGCCGGATGACTGGCTGATGAATCCCAAGTACTCGCTGCCAAGGCCCGATCCCCGCGCTGAGAATCAGCAGGCTGTGGGTCATCCAGTTTTCGGCAGTATCCCTGATTGGCGCATACCGATGGTGCCTGTCCAAGCGCCGCGCTTGATTTTTGCGACGCAAAATCCAGTTGTTTACGCCCGCTGGGCCAAGAGCATCGTGGCAGCGCTGAAGATGGCTGTAAACGGCACTAAGGCGCTCAGCTACATGCTGCCGCACTATCGCTGGACCGAGGATGTAAACGCCATCGAGTTTACATGCTTTGCTCCGACACCGAAACCACCGGCCTGCGCCCGTGGGCCAAAGATGCCGCCGTTGTCAGCATGATGTTTCGCTGGCTGGACCCGGCGACCGGTGAGCCGCGCTCGATTGGGTTTCCGTGGGATTACGGCCCGACTCAAGACCACCCGGAGTGGCTGGAAAGCCCGCTGCGCAAGCACATGGGCCGCCTAAAGCCGCTGATTTGGAAGGTGCTGACGCGCTCGACCCTCATCGGTCACAATCTGACCTTCGACATGCTGTATACGTTTGCCACGCACTGGCGCGACTGCCTGACGGGCTGGGAGGACGTGGAATACAACGCGTGGCGCGACCGGCAGCTTACCCGGCTGGCGGATGCCTGCAAGTTCGACACGTGGCACATGGCGTTTGCGTGGCAGCAGAAGCGCGGCAGTCTGGGCTTGGAGGTCTTGGCCTATGACTGGGTGCCCGAATTGGCCGGGTACGAGGAAGACATGACCATTCTCATCGGCCTCCATTACGAGGCGATGCACCCCGGCGCAGGCAAAGGCGGTCACTACCTGAACTGCCCGAAGGAAAAAGTGCAGTCTCATTTGGTGCCTTACGTCATGGGCGACGTGGAGGTCTGCTACCGGGCGCGGGACAAGATTTTGCGCAAGCTGGAAAACAGCAACGTGTACGAATTCCCGCTGGCGCACCCGGAAATTCGCAACCGCTTCCGCTACTTTGTGCCGCCCGACCGGCACTGGGTTTACCACAACATCATGTCGCCAGCCTCGCAAGTGCTGATGAAGATGATGGCTCGCGGCCTCTATATCGACAGCAAAGCGCTGAACTACATGGAGGAAAACATGCCCCGGCGCATCATGGACCTGCGCGAGAGCCTGTCCGGGGTCAACGAGAAGATCAAGCTCTGGTGCGCCAAGATGGCGGCCACGGAGAAGGGCGCGGACGGCAACCCGTGGCAGCTTGATCTGGAGAACAAGGGTCAGTTGAAAGAACTCCTGTTTGAAGTTCTCAAGCTGCCAGTCCTGCGCCTGACCAAGCAGGGCCGCAAGCTGCTGGGCGACGACATGGAATTGGCCCGGCAAAAGCTGGCGATAGCAATTCTGGAAGAAATGCCCGCCATGAAGGATGACGAGGCGGCGCTGGCGGCCAAGGTGGAGGAACAGCTTCAGGAAGTCGCGGCGGTAGACAAGTTCACGCTCAACAAGATTTGCGCCGAGTTCAAAGAGCTACAGCCATTGCAGGAGTACCGCAAAGCTTTCAAGCTCTACAGCACCTACGTTCGCCCCCTGCGCAACCTGTTCAGCGCAGGCTTGGACAAAAAGCAGCGCACGGCTGACCCGCATCTCTGTTTTGACGACTGCATTCACGCCAGCTTCCTGCTGACCGGCACGCGGGGAGGCCGCCTTTCCTGCCGTGATCCAAACCTCCAGCAGTTGCCCCGCGACGGCGAGGTCAAGCAGATGTTCGTGTCCCGGTTCGGCAAGCGCGGCTGCATGTATCAGGGCGACCTGTCGCAGATCGAGTTGCGCCTGATGGCGGCGGCCTGCGGCGACCCGACGATGATCGAGGCGTATTTCAAAGGCACCGACCTTCACTCGCTGACGGCCAGCCGCATCTATAACGTGCCTTACGAGCACTTCACCAAGGGGTACATGAAGGAGCTTCAGGACAAGGGCCGTGACAAAGAAGCCAAGAAGCTTGAGCTTAACCGGGTAACGGCCAAGACCGTCAACTTCCTGACTGGTTACGGCGGCGGAGCGTTCGGCCTCCAAAACGTTCTGGCGATGAAAAACATCTCCATGAAGATCGAGGAATGCCAGCACATCATCGAGTCGTTCTTCGACACTTACCCGGCGCTGCGCGACCTGCTCCAGCAGTACAAACGGTTCATTATCGACAGCCACGTGGCCGTTTCCATTTTCGGGCGCGTGCGCATTTTCGAGGAAGTGCGCGGCGACGACGATGAGGCTAAGGCCAAGGCGCTGCGGGCCGGGTGTAACCACCTGATCCAGTCGACGGCTTCGGATATGATGTTGACAGCTTTGTTCGTTATTGAACTGATGATGCGCAACGCTGAACTGGAGTCTATGCTGGTGTCCACCGTTCACGACTCGCTGGTAATCGACTGCGTGCGCGAAGAACTGCCGCAGGTTCACGACATCGTGCTTCGGGTGCTCAATAACTTCCCTGAAGTCTTCAAAATAGTTTTTGGCGATGACTACGACACGTCATGGATGATCGTTCCCTTCTCCGGGGACTGCGAGGTTGGCCTCGATTACCTGAACACGCGGAAAATCCCTGACAAAGACATCGACTGGGATAAGCTGCTCAGCGAAGATGTGTAGTTATGGCAGCATGAAAGCACGCGACCTTTTTGAGCGAGCAGGTCCAGCCCCGGTGGAAGCCCCGCCCAAGCCCGGCGTTAAACCGGGTGCTCCGCCCGCGCCGTCCCGGCCCGCGCCGACCAAATACCCCAATCCTTTCCGTCGCCGTCGGTCGCCCGGCATTCAGCCGGGGCCGATGCCCAAGCCCAAAGCCTGCGCCGAATCTCAAGCCAAATCACTGTTCGGACGATGAAATCATTGGCCAAGTCGATCCTCACGGAAATGGCGCTCGACCTTGGTGACGCGCCAGACTGGATTGATCCCCAGAAGAAGCGCAAGATCACGCAGGGGCAGCACCCTTACGCCGACAACCCGGCCTTTCCGCAGCAGAAGCCCCCGCGCCGGGCTGGAGCGCCCTACCGCGAAGACCCGAACCGGCCAGACCCTACGCGGTCCTACAGCGAACTGATTACGTCGCACGTTTACCCGGAGATCATCCGCAAGGTTCAGCAGTACACCGGGCGCAACCCGCGCCAGATGAACCCGCAGCAGTTGACGATGATAATGATGCAGGCCATGCAGCAGGCGGTCAGGGCCGAATCAAATCATCGCCCGGAACTGGAGCAGGCTGCTGTCGAGATCGTGCTTGGTTTACCGGAATTCCGTGACGCCCGCGAAGCCATCGAAGCAGGCGACCTCAAGATCGAGGCGCACCTGCTGGACCCGCAGGCCATGATGCGGAAAATGCAGCAGCGCATTCAGGGCGCGGCCCCGGAGGAAGAAGGCGAGGAAGCCGAACCGGAAGGCGAGCAAATGCAGGTTGAGCCGGGTGAGGAAAGCGAGGAAGAACGCGCCGAGCTTGGTTTGGACGTGCCGGAGATCGCGACTGAGTACGACGCCGAGGCCAAGAAGCGCCGGTTTGTGAACCTGCTCATCCAAGGCGCAGCGATCAACAAGAATTACGCCTACCATCAGATTGCTGACCAGCTTCGCGCTATCGACCCGGACATCCTGACGACCTACGGCAAGCTCATGTCCATCGCCGAGTTGATGTACTGGATGGCCCCGGAGGACGTGTTTAACCAGATGCAGGGATCAGGCCAAGGCGGCGGGGGCATGGAGGAAGTGACGCCGGAGGACGACGGCACCTACACCATCCGGGCCTACGCGATGGTGTTTCCGGTCCTGATCCAAGAGCTTGCCAAAGGGCTGTACGAATTTCTTTCCCACAACGAGGACGAGCCGGAGGATGTGCGCAAGTACGCCTACAGCAAAGGCGACACCCTCGGCGGCGAGCAGTGGGACATCATGAAGGGGCCGGGCGTCTGGCGGCACTTGAACCAGTTGGTCAATCAGGCCAATGCGGGCGAGTTGATGGGCAAGATTTACCGGCACTTGGTCACGCTCCCAACCGGCGAGTTCAACGAGATCATGCAGGAAATCCTGCGTGAGACGCCGCGAGGCCGTCAGTTCATTCAGCAGTTGGCCGACGAGATTCGCGCTGAGGAAGAAGGTCGTCGTGAGGAAAGCAAAGCCTTCCGCGTAATCCGGGGCGTCACTGACTGAGGACCGTCTCGCCTTTGCATTTCGGGCAGGTGTAAACAAGATAACTTTTATCCGCCAGAGCTACGCCGTGGGTCGGTTCTGGCGGCAGGGAGTTGCCGCAGTGAGCGCAGAACCGCGTGCCCCAGCGCTGTTCCCGCAGCCACAGACAGCGCACCAGCATGTAGAGGCAGGCGCAAAGAAGGCAAAGCGTCATTGATCCGAACAGCGCAAGTAGCGCAATTCTAATGGTTTGCTCATGCAGTTCGGACATAAAAATAGATGTTGACTGGAACATGACCGTTGTTTACAGTGGCTCCAGAACGTGCTACTTTATAGAACAGATTGTTCGTGAACTGGGAACAGCGCATACTTTCGTTGCCGCGACTTATGGAAGCCAACACACGCATTAAAGAACTACGCAAGCTGATCGACCAATACAATTACCAGTACTACACGCTCGACGCCAGCCCGGCGACCGACGCTGAATACGACAAGCTTTACCGCGAGCTTGTTGATCTGGAGCGGGCGAACCCCGAACTGATTGACCCGTGCAGCCCCACGCAACGTGTGGGCGCGAAAGTGAAGGGGGACTTCAAGAAGGTTAAACACGCCGACCGCCGAATGCTTTCGCTCGACAACATGTACACGGCGGCGGAAGTCATCAAATTCCTCGGCACCGAGGAAGTGATGCTGGAGCCTAAAATCGACGGCGCTTCAATGAAGCTTGTTTACAAAGCAGGCAGGTTGATTCAGGCCATTACGCGGGGCAACGGCATGGAAGGCGACGACGTGACCAGCAACGCCAAAACCATCATGACCGTTCCGGTCGTTCTCTCTGAACCCGCCGACATCACGGTGGTTGGTGAGGTCTACATGCCCTACAGCGTATTCAACGAAGCCAATCTCAAACTGGAAAAGGAGGGCTTCGAGCCAATGGCCAACCCGCGCAACGCCGCCTCCGGGGCGATCAAATTGAAAGACCCGCAGGAAGTCATGAGTCGTCGTTTGCAATACTGCGCTTATGGCACCACGACGGACTTTCCTGACATCACCACGCAGGTCCAGTTGACCGACTACTTGGAAGTGCTCGGTTTCCAAAGTGTGTTCATGCTGCCAACCACCGGTTCCTGCCAGAGCGTTGCCGACTGCTTCCTGATTGAAAATGAACGAGAACTGGAACAGCGCATCCTTGCCGCCGCCAAATCCCGTGAGAAGCTGGACCTGCCGACGGACGGCCTCGTGTTCAAAATCAACAGCATTGCCAAGCAGCATGACCTTGGTGAAGGCACAAAGTATCCGAACTACGCCTGCGCCTACAAGTTCCCTCCAGAGCGAAAGCTGACGACGCTGCTCGACATCACCGTTCAGGTTGGGCGCACCGGCAAGGTCACTCCGGTCGCAGAGCTAAAGCCGGTCGTGCTCAGCGGAACCGTTGTGCGCCGGGCCTCCCTCTGCAATCAAGACGAGATTGAGCGTCTGCGCGTGGCGGTCGGCGATGAAGTTTACGTGGAGAAGTCTGCCGAGATCATACCCAAGGTAGTCGGTGTGAGCCACGCCGATTCTGCGAAGAAGCCCGTCTACAAGCTTCCAGCGCACTGCCCCTGCTGCAAGACCAAACTGGTGAAGCCAGAGGGCTACGTGGATTCCTTCTGCCCGAACCCGGATTGCGACGATCAGGTCTTTGAGCGGTTGCGCCACGCGTGCGGCAAGAGCGCTCTGGACATTGATGGTTGCGGGGAAGTCCTTGTGCGCGAGTTGATGAATCACGGAGTTCGCAAGCTCTCCGACGTGTTTACAGTCAACCCGGACTTCTTGAAGCCTTCCGTGCGCAAGCGCTTCGAGGCGGGCCGCGCCACGTCTTCTTCACAGCCGCTCTGGCGCAAGTTCCATGCGCTGGGCATCGACGGGTTCGGAGCCACGCTTTGTCAGGAGGTCGCCAGCCGGTGGTCCAGCCTAACCAGCGCGTTTGACGATGACGCTGCTTTCACAGACCTCATCGGCAAATCTGTCTGGAACAACATCTACGACTACTCCATGAAGAACGCCGTCGAGCTTAACGCGCTAGACAACTTGATCGGCCTCTCGGCGACTTCAACCACGGATGGTCCCCTGAAAGGGAAAACGTTTTGCATCACTGGCGAATTGATGTCCGGTAGTCGCGGCGAAGTGTCGCGGCGCATCGAGGACGCTGGTGGTGTGGTCAAGAGCAGCGTCGGTCGCCACTTGAGCTATCTGGTTCAAGGAACGGAGACTGGCCAAGTAAAAAGAAACAAAGCCAAACAATACGGCGTCCCGGTCATCACCGAGCAGCAGTTGTACGAGATGATGGGCCAGAAGATGCCAACACCAAAGGTACTAGAAGAAAGAGAATACTGATGAAAACAGTGACCTGCACCAAATGCCCAAAGACCTTCACCAAGCCCAACACCGCAAGCGCGGAACAGGCTTTGCGGATGCACGTTGGGCGCGTTCATAGCCGCAACATTGCTCCGCCCAACACGCACGACGGCATCGTTCATCTGCGCGGTGGAAACGGAAAGCATCCTCGGAGCAAGCTCTCGAAGGACGAGGCCGATTCGATAGTCGGCTTCATCCAGAACAACCGGGATCGCTACCCCAACAAGCAGGCGTGCTTCAATGCCGCTCTCGACGAACTCGGCCTTGCTGACCGGCTGAACAAGACCTCGACCTCCACGGCGCGTTATTTCGCCAAGGCTGAGAGCGCTGCCCCGGCGAAGCGGAAGTACACCAAGCGCCAGAACCAGCCCGTGGCGCACGAGGTTCACGTGAACTTCTGTCCGAACTGTGGCTGCAACATTCACGCGGTTGCGATGGGGATGGCCACAGCACTCGTAGAAAAGTAATCTTATGGCAGACACCACCAAAATCGAAAAGGAAGCGCGTAAACTCTGCACGCACACCATCGTCTTCACGGACCCGGTGTCAAAGCGGGCAGGCGCTCTCGCGCTGCGGGGAATCAGCACCAAGGCCATTGCCGAGGAACTGGGCATCACCATGCACGAGGCGCAGTACCGCGTGAACAAGGCCCAGAAAAGCCAAGGCTATCGCTACCGCGCCGCCTACCGCAACGGTTCGACTCCGCTGGCGAAAAAGATGCTCCGGGCCACGGAGAGCATCGCGCTGCACGAAATCGAGCGTAACGTGGCTCCGCAATTCATTCCGTTCGCCCGCTCTGGCGTGCCTCGACACTGACGGAAGCCCTGTAAACACGGGGCCAAACCGATTACAAAAATAGTTGAAAAAAGTTGTTGCGCATGGCGATTGTATACAGTATCGTCAGCGCGAATCGGGACACTGTGTCCTGACTCAATGACGAAAGCAAAAATGCGAACGATAGCGACAATCAAAGATCAAGCCGCCCGGCTCATGAAGGGGTATTCCTTTCATAACGCCGTGTGGTGTGCTCTGTCGCCGTCATTGTGCCGTAGTACGGAACCAGAGCAGGAGGTAAGCGGGTAAACGGCACGAACAGACTTTTTGAACCCCGCTTACCTGACCCGTAAGCGGGGTTTTTGTTTTTCAATTTATGCTCCTGCGGGAGCCGAGAGCCGGGCCGATAATCCGGTAAAGAGCACCGAGAAGGTGGACCGAGCGAGGGAAGTTCGGCTACCAGTAAACCTGTGCGCGTCTCGAAAGAGCGATAAGGGTGTTTGTTCTTGTCAGCCCCGTGCTGGCTCCACGATCTCTGGTGGACAGCACGGGGCTTTTGCGGGTGTAGCTCAATGGCAGAGCGCGGCGTTGCCAACGCTGATACGACGGATCGTTACCGTTCACCCGCTCCAATTTCTGGCAGTGCGCCAACCCAATTAAGGCGGCGCTGAAAGCACCGAACAAGTGCGCTGCCTCTGATTTCTCCAGTGACCGAAGCCCTCTTGGAATGGGGCAATGGTAAACGCCGTAAGCTTGGCGTTGTCTCGTGGCATGGGAAGGATATGGCAAAGGTAATGTGGCTAAGGCTGGTTAGGTAGCTCGTCCAGCTAACCTCGTTTACGGGAAGTGCCAACCAATCCAACCCGTATTGCAGGTAAAGTCCTGCCTTGGTGTTGAGGCCGTCTTGCAAACGGCTGAGCCAAGTGGCCGAATATCCATAAAGACTCGTGTTCGCGACTGTGCCGGATGGTTTCCGGCATCTGGAGAATTGGGGTCGTAGCTCAGCGCTAGAGCGCTCGCCTCGCACGCGAGAGGTCGAGGGTTGAAATCCCTCCGGCTCCACCAATTTTGCGGGTTCCATCCGTGGCGGTGAGGCGTCTGGCCGGACGCCGAGACACGCATGTCGATGAATGGATTTACGACGCAGCCTGCGCCCAGCGCACGCCAGCGCCGACCGCTCTGGGGTCGTAGCTCAATGCTAGAGCGCCTGCCTTGCAAGCAGGGGGTTGAGGGTTGAAGTCCCTCCGATTCCACCAATTTTCGGGCCGAACGGACAGTGGGTTATCTATCATACATTGGTGATGAAACGGTGGGAAACCACCAAGGCCGCGAGTGCGCCTAAAGCCTCGTATTCCACGCCAATCCTTGCCCGATATTTTCACGAAGAAGGCTGGCTCCAGTTGAAGCCAGCCTTTGATTAACCGGCGGTCCACGGATCGCCCGGAATGCGTGTCCAAGGCTGGAGGTCAGCAGCCTGCCACGCTGGCAGTCACGGCCAGACTGCGCGATAAAAGCGCGTGGCGTGATTCGGCGCGTCCGTGTCAACGAAGCTGAAAGCGCCGCTGGCATCCGAGAGCGCGGTCCCGATCTCGGCGTAAGGCCCGGTCACTGCGTCCGCCGCAAGGATATGATACAGGGTGTTGGGTGCGCCTGTTCCAGTGATAAGCGCTGAGCCATCCGGCTGGATGGTAACGCTTACGGTGATAATCACCGGCTTGAATGTTGGCGTTTCCGCCGTCACATCCACGACCTCAGCGATGGCCTGCGTGACCTCCAGCCCCAATGTGCCGGTGATAACGCTGGTTCCGCCGCTCAGGTCTGCGTCGGCCTGAACAGTGATGAGGGTCGTGCCCACTGCTTTGCTGATGGCCAAGGCACCCATGCCGTCCGGGTCGACGATTAGGTCGGCCACAGCCGGGCTGCTGGTTGTCCATGACGGGATTCCATCGACGGGCGCGGGATTTCCCGCAGCCGTCAAGAACGCGACGTGAAGTCGCACCTGCTGTTCTGTGCTTATGCTGATGTTCATTTTCTCATGACTGGGCCGATGGTAAATTCGACCCGAATCTTTTTACGGTTGCGGTACATGGCCACTCCGTAGCCCACAACAAAGGCTACTACCAAGAGAGGCGCTATGGTCCACATACTCTAAATACGGAGGGTGCGTTGGCTGCACAGGCGAGTCTCCAAAACTTGCTGCGCCGGGATCGTCACCCGGACTCCGTGCCACTTTTTGCTGGTTAATCAGGTGTTCGTGTAAACAAGCGTTCGGGGTAAAAGAAGCCATTCCTTCAACCGGCGCAGGCGTCAAGTGAATGGCCGTGCGTGTATGCGCCTCTGTGGAGGGTGGGAAACCGTCCACCCCTGAAGCCAGCAAATCGGCGGGGTATCCAAATGTGAAGGAGCCTGACTGTAAATCAGGTGCCACGTGCTAAACTTGCAGGTTCAAGTCCTGTCCCCGCCACCACTTTTGTAAACAACGGGTATGAGGGCAAACAGCAGAGCCGCCACCCTGTCACGGTGGAGATAGCGAGGCCAGCACTCGTCATACCCGCCACTTTTGCCGAGAACATCACGGCTGAAGGCTCCTACAGCGCCCCGCTGGAAGTAACGGAGCCAATGCGGTGAGGGGCGTTCCGGCACTTTTTTGATGGGCCGCCCGGTAAGGGTTATCTTGGTTCAACTCCAATAGGGGCATCGCCCCTCCGCCCATTTGGTGGGCCGTCCGCCGCGAGGCGGATGTCAAATTCCTTGCCAACCTTTGTCCATCAACTTTCGGGATGTAGCTCAGTGTTCAGAGCGCGTGCCTTGGGCGCATGAGGCCGCCGGTTAAAATCCGGCCATCCCGACCATTTTCATCTGGGTGTAGCTCAGCTTGGTAGAGCGCGTGTTTCGGGTACACGAGGCCGCAGGATCGAAGCCTGTCACCCAGACCATTTACGGGGATGTAGCTCAATCCGGTAGAGCGCCCGCCTGAAAAGCGGGAGGTTGTGGGTTCAAATCCCATCTCAAAATAGTCGTGCGACGACCCTTGCCCGCTTGCGGGCCGCAGTAATACGGTTATCCATCCCCACCATTTCGGTTGGGCATAAGGACTGCGGGCGGGTTCAAGCAGAGTGGTGATTCTGCGAGAGGAACCTTTATAGTGCTCAGTGATATGGCAGTCGTGGCCCCAACCAACCGGAGCGTAGCGCAGCGGTAGCGCACCAGTCTGGGGGACTGGGGGTCGCGGGTCCGATTCCCGCCGCTCCGACCATTTACGACGGCTGATGTGGTGGAACTGCCGCGCCCCCGGTAACGGGCGGCGGTGCGTCGTCTTTTCGCCCCGGATCAGCGACCTTTAACTCCAGATCGGAGTCGATGTGGCATTCGCCGACGGCCCGGTCCAGCGCCACTGTGAAATAATACGGGACGCGGGTGTCGGGGTCGATCCACATGCCGGGCTTGCCGCGCCGCCAGCCGCGCTGTTCGAGCCACTGCTGCTGTTTCTCAACTGGAAGTTTTTTGATGTCCATACCCTTTATAGAACTGGTGGGTAGCTCAACTGGTCGAGCGCCTGACTGTTAATCAGGAAGATGTTGGTCCGACTCCGACCCCACCAGCCAATTTCGCCTTCTGGACCTCGCAGTGCAAGTCGACGCCCAGCGCGAGCAGAATCGAGCAGTCATTCGGGATGATGTAACCGACAATGCCGTTGTTTACAACCGATGTGGTGTGCGTGATGGCCATGAAGCTCATCCCGGTGGTGTTGTTGATGTAGCGGTGTCGGGAGGTCATGGTCACTCCGTCCTGCTTCGTGGCGATGTAGCTGTGCCAAATGCTCCTGACCATTTCCCGGTCATCCGGGTGAATGACGCGGAGCCAGTCAAGGTTTTGCAGGTCTTCCTCGTTTACGCCCAGCAGTTTTCGGTACGCCGGGTTGACGTAAAGAATCTCAGTGCCTTCCTTGGATGTGATGAAGGCAGGCAGGGGGCATAGGTTTACAACCGCAATATAGTGCTCGACGCGCTCGCGCAGCGACTCGAACTTTTGCAGCAGCCTAAAAGCAAAGCTTTCCTCGTACGCCATCACAACACACTAAATACGCTCCCGTGGCCGAGTGCAAGAGGCGCGGGTCTTCTAAACCCGATTACGCTGGTTGAAATCCAGCCGGGAGTACCACTTTTGTCCCCGTAGCTCAGTTGCACAGAGCAGCGTGGTCCTAACGCGCCGGTCGCTGGTTGAAATCCAGCCGGGGACGCCATTTTGCTGATTTTGCCCTCGTAGTTAATACCGTATGAAGACAAAACTTCTTGTTTCGATCATCGCGTTGTGCGCTTGCGGCGTTCTCGCTCAGGAAACGTTCAGTCTGAAACCGGCGGAAGTGCCGGAGCAATGGACCCTGAGCCTTGGCGGTTCAGGCACGACAACGACTACTGGCGACTCGCAAACTATTTTTGGCACTGACATCAGCCTTGGCCGGACAGGGCATCTCCTGCTTCCGCTGGAAGGCGGTCTACGCCAATCGTTCGGGTACGACTCCCGCGACGACGGGTCGGTTTTGTTCAGCACACGGGGTTATCTGGACGCCACGCTTCTCAGCTACAAAAAGCTGGACCTGTTCGTGGGCGGCAACGTCGGCCTGATCTACGGCAACACCACGCCGCTCTGGGAGGCCGGGCCGGAAGCCGGTTTGCGCTTTTGGCTGAAAAAGGATGTCGGCATTCTGGGCCGGGTCGAATATCCCTTCGACCTTAACAACGGAAGGAGCGAGGACCACCTACGCTATTTTCTTGGGATACAGGTGAAGTTCTGACGTTTGGCCTTCTGTTGGGGGCCGGAGGCCGAAAGCTTCCGGCCCTTTTTATTTTCGCGTGGGAACCGCTGTGTGCCAAAAGCTCCCTCTGGGAGCGAGGATGTACCGCAAGGAGTCCTGAGTCGCCACGATGACGTAAGCATGAAAATCGCAGCGGATCGGAGGGTTGACCGAGTGCCAAGGTGCCGGTCTTGAAAACCGTGGCCGGGGTAAAACCCGCGCTGGTTGAATCCCAGCACCCTCCGCCATTTTCGCAGGGAAGTGAAACGGCAAAAACCCGTGACCACTCTTTGTCCGGCAACGGGCCGACCGGAAACGGTTATCTACACATCAGTCACATAAACTGAAAACAGCAGGTTCGACTCCTGCCCCTGCGACCATTTTGGCTGGTTGACCGAGCGCGAAGGTGCCTGCCTCGAAAGCAGTGGCCTGCCTCACGGCAGCGGAGGTTGAATCCCTTCACCAGCCGCCAGTAGTTAAAGCATGGCAGTTCCAACGTCAGCCGAAGTCGGAATGCCCGTCACAGTAATGTTCGACGGGACAAGCACGGGCATCAGCTACGGCACCACGTATCCGAATCCAGCCGCGCCTGTCCCGGTCATAACCAACGCGCAGGCGGCGATGGATGTGAAGTACGTTCCAACACCCGGCGCGGCGGACGACGTGTAATGCCGATCCTGCATCGAGTTCAACAGCGCGACGGCCATCCCGACCCTGACTTCTTGTTCTGGTGTCCGGGCTGCAAATGCGGCCACGGCGTTTGGGTTAGCCGGGCTAACGGGCACACCGGGGCGACGTGGACCTTCAACGGCAGCATGGAGAAGCCGACATTCGGGCCTTCGTTGTTAATCCGCTACGACACGTGGTATCCGCCGGTCACGCCGGAGAATCTGGACCAGTGGAAGCGCGAGCCGTGGAAGCAGGAAAAACGGTCGATGGTTTGCCATTCGGTGGTGACGGATGGCACGATCCATTACTGCGGGGATTCGACTCATGAATTTTCAGGTCAGGCGATTCCAATGGTAGACTTCGATGCAATCCCAGTCGAGCCGCCGCCAAGTCCTCATCCCAAAACGTAAGCTGGTCCGAGGTTCTGATACGGTGGATGCGCCGCCACGTGATCCAAAGGACGCCCTGCATCTGGCACGGCACCATTTTGCACTCCTGCGCCAAGGCCCGCACATCGTCGGCGATTCGGTCGTACTGGTGGTTGCGCCAGCGCAGCCCAACTAAATTTTCGCGTTGACAGCGCCAGATGTTGTACATGTGGCCGTCAATCGTGACCGGCACCGGGTCATCCGGGTTGTCGATGTTCAGGAAGAAGCTCCGGGTTTTCTTGGCCACGATCAAGGCCAGTGGGTCTTCCCCGTGCGCGATGGCCCACGCCTTGCGCTTGTTGGGGCCGTAGGTGCTGACGCCGAAGCTGTCCAGCCGGTCGCCCCGGCTGGCTGCCGCAAGCAGCGCGTGCGCGTCGCGCAGGTTGCCGTGGTAGTCGTTGTTGGGCGAGAGCGCCGCAAAGACGGCGGCCCCGATGCGCGGCGTATGGCCGGTGCGGGCTGCGATCAGTGTGACGATCCGGTGGTATCTGCGGAACGATGTCAGCCCGGCTTCGATGTCGAAGCTCGTGGCGCGGTCCAGCGTGCGCTTCAAATTGTCTACACTCACATGCTTTAGAACTGGCTGGTTGACCGAGTGCCAAGGTGCTCGCCCGGAAAGCGATGGCCACGGTAACACGTGCGCAGGTTGAATCCCTGCACCAGCCGCCATTTAACTATTTCACGGGCCGACTGGATGAGGGTTATCTCCTGCATAGAGAGAGGTCGGAGGTTCGAGTCCTTCCGCTGCCACTTGACGGCAGCGTAGCTCAGTTGGTAGAGCGCTAAACATCCTCGCCGAAACTTGTCCGTGATTTGCCCCGTTAGCTCATTTGGTAGAGCAGCCGCTCGATAAGCGGCAGGTGCTTGGATCGTAGCCAAGACGGGGTACCATTTTCTCCCAACGTAGCTCAGATGGTAGAGCAGAAGGCCGAAAACCTTTGTGTCGCTGGATCGAAACCAGCCGTTGGGACCACTTTGTTTTAGGAAAAACCCATGTTTTAGTGGAACAGTAAAACCTGCCTTTTTCCTAAAACGATCTTCAATGGCCCATTCGTCTACGTTTGGCTAGGACTCCTGCCTTTCGAGCAGAGAAAGCCGGATCGACACCGGCATGGGCTACCACTTTTGCGGGCCGAACTCGCTGGGTTATCACTACTAATGAAACATCCCAGTGAACCACCTTGTCCGCTATATTTAGGTCATGGCTGATGCAGTTCCATATTTCACGTACACGTTTACAAATCAAGAGAAACGGCAGGTCATCAGCGTGGTCACGACCAGCCCGGAGGACGCGTGGGCGCAGCTTGGCATCAAGCTGGGCAGCATGGTCCTGCGGCAAGGTTTTGCTCAATCCGGCGCTCCGTTGTTCATGGGCTGCTACGCGCCCGGCTCGATTGTGACGCCGCGAGATCAGCAGATTGGTCAGCAGTAATTTACGCCCCGTTCGTCTACGTTTGGCTAGGACTCCTGATTCTCAATCAGAAGAAAGCGGATCGACACCGCTACGGGGTGCCATCTTTGATCGGCTCGAACTTCACCTGTTCAGGTGTAAACGTTAGCCGGTCGTCGGTCAGGTACTTGAGCAGGTTTTCGTTTTCGTGCCTCCACCAGTAGCGCGGTTCGACTAGCACTTGATGCCGTCGCACGCGTTTGAGTAGCCCCTTGGTCCATTTGAAATGATGGACTTTGATCCACTCTGGCGCGTAGTTCGGCCTTGTCCCGTGGACGTGATGATGGCCGAGGATAACGCCGTAGCGGTTCTTGACCGCGCAGATTTTGAGGCAGTTGCCCGTGGTGATCTTTTGGGTGATGCTCGTCTCGACCGGGAACTGGTCAAATAGCGGTGCATCGGTGACTTCCGGCAGTGAAAAGTCTGCCGCCACGCGGTCCACGAAATAACCCCGGAGCGCGTCGAAGCCCGCTGCATCCATGTCGTCGAGCGTTTGTTGGATCGGCTTGCGGTAGCCGTAAAACTCATCAGGGTCGACGAGGATAACCCAGTCTTCGGGCGGTAGTTCGCTGCGGATGCGATTGCGCTCGTCGGTGGAGATGAAGACGTTGAACTGAAGGCTGTTTGGGTAGCAGCGCACAGGCGCGATGCCTTGCGCGGTGAACCACTCGGCAACCCACTCCATGTTGTCGTCGAGGTCGCGGGCGAACAGGCTTATTTTCCAGTGCTCCGGGCTGAATCCGAGGTCCAGATAATACTGAACCCAGTGCTTCAGCAGCGGGAACGAAAAGCCGTCTTCAGCGCGTGTACCGACCGTGCTGACCAGCCAGAACATCAGATCAGGTCGCCAATGCGTTTAAGCTCAGCCAGCTTTTCTTCCGGTTTGCCGAGGCCGCCGATGATGGTGTAAACAACGAGGCTGTTTTTGTCGCCCCGATAGATGCCACGGTGAACGGTGTTGCCGGGTTTGAGCATCCGGTTCAACTGGTCAAACGCGTGCTCGATGTGGGATTGCGGCAGGGCATTGAGAATCTGGACCCCGCCAATGACCACAGAGGCCGCGATGGTACCGGTACCCAAGTCGATGCCGCCGGTCAGGATATTCTTTCGCAGATTGCTGCGCACGGCGTAGCTGATGTCCGTCTCGTCACTGAACTTGGTGACCGGGTTCGCCCCGAAGGTAATCAGCCCGCTGTCGAGGACAGTTTCCAGATCGGCCTTGTCGAAGCTGGTGTAGTGGCTGTGCCGCACGCAGACCGTGTTGAACAGGTGGAACAGCGAACACACGCTCATGTTGGCGGTGTCCCAGAACGGGTCCACGGCGAGCGTCGGGTAGAGCGTGCCGATCTTCTCGTTGTCTACAATGATGAGCGGCGAGATGTTGCCCTTCTCCACGAGGAACAACAGGTCGTTGAGCGTGTTGAACGCGTTGGCCGCCGTGCGCTTGCCCTCGGCCAGCTTGGGCAGCGCCACAATGACGCCAACCTTCTCGTTCTTGCAGCGCAGCGCTTTTTGAAGCTCCACGGCGGTATCCACCAGATGGACCACCGTGCCTGCTCCGGTGCCGCCGCCCGCGCCCGCGCACACGAAGATGCGGTCGAGGGTCTGGCCGAAGGACCGGCGCATGAAGTCGAGCACGTCTTCCTTGTTGTCCTTGAAGGCCGCCTTGGCGACGCTGGGGTTCTTGCCCGCGCCGCCGGATTTGCCCAGCAGCATTTTGTTGGGCAGCGGCAGCGTGGCCAAATCTTGCTCAGCAGTGTTTACCGCGCACACGCGCCGGTAGCCGAGCTTCCAGAAGGTGTGAGCGATGCGTCCTCCGCCTTGGCCACTGCCAATGAATGCGAACTTGAAGCCGCCCTCAAACTCGTCTTTGACCTCTTGGGTTTCCTGTGTTTGCGGCAGGGGAATATCCGGTACCGCCACGTCGAACTCCGGTGGGTTGTTTACAGTGTCGCTCATAGCTTTAACTACCTCCAAGAACAGATTTTTCAGGCTCCCGTAGCTCAGTTGCACAGAGCGCGTCCCTCCGAAGGATGAGGCCGCTGGTTGAAATCCAGCCGGGAGCACCATTTTCGACGGGCCGCCGCTGTAGGGTTATCTTCACCAAAACTAGAAGGGTAAGCATCAGGGCGATGCGCTCGGCTTCGCTGCCGGGAGAGGCCGTTCGATCCGGCACCAAAACATCCTGCTCATTCCTTGTCCGTCGTATTTATATGGGGCTGGGCTGCAACGCCCTCGCCCCTTTCATAGTGGGTTGGGTTGGGCTGGGAGTCGCTTCCCCAGTGGCTCCCAGCTTTTACGTCCCCGTAGCTCAGTTGCATAGAGCGCTGCCCTGCGAAGGCAGAGGTTCGTTGGTTGAAGTCCAACCGGGGACGCCATTTTGTTCTGTAGACCATGACAAAACTGTTATTCGAGATGGCCGGGGCTATTGTTGACAGCCACATGCTTGATGTTGGCCGGGTCATTAACATCGCCCACCACGCGCTCCAGTGCTCGGCATTGCCGGGAGATATGGCGGAATTTGGCTGCCACGTGGGGCGCACCGCCGCTGTTCTTGCGCACATCGTTGATAAGCCGCTTTGGCTTTACGACAGCTTTGCCGGGCTGCCGGATCGTGCGCCACAGGATGCCGGAGCAGCGGGAAATTTCCAGCGCGGCAGCTTTGCGATTGAGAAGGCTGAGGCGGAGGTTTTGGAGCGTTTTGAGAAACACGGGCTGCGCAAGCCTATTGTTTACAAAGGCTGGTTCAACACCATCCCGCTCGACAAGCTGCCGGAGCGCATCTGTTTCGTGCATCTGGACGGAGATTTTTACGAAAGCATCCGCGACAGTTTGCGCCTTGCGTATGCCCGGATGGTTCCGGGCGCAGCGTGTATCATCGACGATTACGGCTGGAACGGCCTGCCCGGAGTGCAGATTGCCGTTGATGAGTTTATGGCGGACAAGCCGGAAAAGGTGAAGCCGCTGGTGACTGGCAACGATAAAGGCTTTCACGCTGTCATCATCAAAGTTTAATTGGGGGTGTAGCTCAGCGTTAGAGCAGGTGCCCTACAAGCACAAGGTCGCTGGTTAAATCCCAGCCATCCCCACCATGCCTGCGTAGCTCAGTTGGTAGAGCGGCTGTTTCGTAAACAGCAGGTCGTCGGGTCGGAACCGACCGCAGGCTCCATTGTATGGTGCGCGGAGTGTGGAGGTTTAGCATTCCAGATTGTGAATCTGGCGGAGCGGGATCGTTCCCCGTCGCGCACCCCATTTCGTCCCGTGACAGAGCCGCCGAACTGACCTGCCTGCAAAGCAGAGGCGCAAGGTTGAACTCCTTGACGGGACTCCAATAGTTAGAGAAATGAAAAGCGCCGCACACGTGGTAAGAATGATGCTGGAAGGCGGGTACGACAGCATGGACTACTCGCCCGAAGACCTTGCCCGTTACCAGCAGTTAAAAGCGGAACAGGAGCAGCTACGCGACGCCAACCAGATCATGGACCCCGCCAAAGGTGACCTGTCTGACGCGTGGCTGCGCAACTGGCATGAATTCGAGCAGTTGAGGAACAGGTACAACGGAATGCCGCCTAAACAGCTTCAGGGCGGCGTATGAAGCTGGCGGGCGTCATGTCTACGCGGAACTACAGCCGGTTCCCCGGCGTGTTCCCTGTGCTGGCCGCGATGGCGGACATCACCATCGTTTTGGATGATGGGTCCAGCGAGCCTTTTCCTTACCGGGACCAAGCCACGGAGTATCTTTACTTGAAGCGCAGCGGCCCGTGGAATGCGGGCGGCAATTTGACTACGCTTGTTTACCGGGCTTTTCTGCACGGCTGCGATTGGGTCATCCTGTGCGACGACGACATGCTGCCCTCCGCGACACTGTTCAGGAATGTGCGCATGTTGGTCGACCAAAAGCAGGACATTGTTTACGTTCAGTGCCGCGATCTGTGGAACGATGCCGAGCACTACCGCGTTGATGGCCCTTGGGCGAACAAAGACTTTCCGTTCCTGATCCGCAACTGGTTTTTTGATCCGAATTTGACGCTGATAACGCCGCCGCGCCTGCACAAGTCGCCGTGGCCGGTGCGCCAGCAGTGGTATATGGCACCGCTGCCTTTTGCGGTTTACCATCTCGGTTCGCTGTCAGCGCAGCAGCGGCGTGAGCGCGTTGAAAAGCACGAGCGCGAAGACCCGCAGTTTATTTTTCAGGAAAACTACTCTTATCTGGCGGATGAAACCGGCCTGATCCGGGCAAAAGTGCCGGACGAGGACCACGTTCTTTTACACCAATGGATGCGCTGCTAAGCTTCATCATTCCGTTTTACAAGAAGCTGCCGTGGTTTACGGCAGTCTTTCCGCGCAACCTTTGTCTGCATTCCGAATCAGTTGAGGTCGTGCTGGTGCTCGACGAACCAACGCAGGAGCGCGGAGTCGTCGAATTTGTCAGAAACCAGCAGGCAAAGGTTCGGGTTGTTGTAAACGACCACGATCATCCGTGGAGGCCGCCGTGCGCTGCGATCAACGTTGGCCTGCGACACGCGCTGGGCGAATACGTCGCCGTTGTCAGCCCGGAATCCTACGTGCTCGTTGAGCCGGGTTATCTGGAGCAGCGGATTTCGACCCTGCCGGAACGCTTCGTGCTGACCGGCAATCTCTGGCACGGTGTCGGTATTGAGCCGGAGCATCCGATTGAGGTCGTGCAGGCTTATGCTGACACCCACGACTCGGTATCAGACATTTACGGCTTTAAGTGCTGCGCCAAGGAACTGCTGGTGGAGGTCGGGGGATACGACGAGCGCCGCCGGGGGTACGGTGGGGATGACGACGATGTTTACAATCGTCTCTGCGCTAAAGGCAGGCGCGTTGTGGACCCAAACATCCGCATCGTTCATCCTTACCACAACAGCGTAGGCCGGGCAGATACGCCCCGCGAGCCGTATGCGCCGATGCTCGACTTCGAGCCGTTTGGCCGCCAGTTCTCGCGCATCGCTTTTGATTATGCGAACGTAGCTCAAATGGCAGAGCAGGTGCCTTCCAAGCATCAGGTTGCCGGATCGTTGCCGGTCGTTCGCTCCACTTTATGAATCTGGCTTTTATTTGCCCGTCCGCCGTGCCGACGCAAAATGACTTTTACTATTTGCGCCTGCTGCAAAGCTTTCAACGCTACACCACGCACAGGATCACGCTTACAACCTCGCTGGCTAATGTGGACTGGCAGCCGGATACTGTGGTCTTTTACGACCGTTTCATCGTGGCGCGGTGCGGCAGCGAACAGGAAATCGCTTTCTTTGACCGCGAGCGCGAACTGCTTGCCCAGCGCAAGGAGCAGGTGCGCGGGCGCGTGATCGTGGCCGCGACGGGTGACGGCGCGTACGGTTGGATGATCCGCACGCCGGACCTGCTGCTTCAAGAAGTGGCTGTCTGCCTGTTCTATCATTCCAAGCGCAAGGATTTCGACACGTCACGCTGGCCGTGGCTCGCGGAGCACTGCTTTGCCATTCAGGGACCACCGGTTTACCGGCTCAATGCCCGGCCAAGCACGCCGTTCAAGGCGCGGGCCAAGGCGGTTTATTGGCTGGGGACGCCTTCAGGCATCTGGAGCACGGAAAGCAATGACCGGCTTATCGCCATGCAGCGTTTGCAGTCGGTACCGCACACCTACACGATGGTCCTTGGACCTGCGATGCGCGTGAGTAAACAGCCGCTCTTTATCAGCCTGCGCGACGCGTTCATGGCGCTGAATCCGAAAGTCCTTTACGAGCCGGTTGATAAAGTGGCTTATCTTGGCGAGGTTTCGCGGTACTACTTTCTGCTTGGCTCCTACGGCAACGCGGAGCTTTCAGTGCGCTACGTGGACGCCGCTGCGACCGGCACCGTGCTCCTGTCGCCCAACCTTGAAAACATGGACCTGATCGGCGACTGGAAGGCCGGGGTGAACTATTACGACCTCGGTGTGGACGGCATGTCGCGCCTGCCGGATTTCATCGAAGATTTCCGAACGAAGCCCGATTCCTACTGGGAAGACATGGGGCGCAACTGCGCGGCGCTGTACGACCGGTTCTACGCTGTGGGGCAGGATGAGGCGCACACGCCGGAGACGTTCAACGAGTTCATGCGGCGGATCAACGCCATCACCCCTATTCTAAATGGACACGCTTAATGAGATTGCTCAACGGTGCCAAACCGACAAGGCCACGGTTTGTCGCGGCGCGGCGGGTTGCTGTTTTGCGCCGCACTATGATTTTATTTTCGGGCCACTGCGCGACCGGCCAATCCGGCTTTTGGAAATCGGCGTTGCTGGTGGGGCGTCGATTCGCATGTGGCTCGACTATTTCCGCCGCGCCGAAATCGTTGGTGTAGACATCAGCGACAGCCAGTTTCGGGCGGAGCGCTTCACGTACGTTGTCGGCGATCAGTCGTCGCGGGAGTTCTGGGCTGACTTCCTTTGGCGGCATTCCGCATTCGACATCATCATTGATGATGGCGGGCACCAGAACCAGCAGGTCGTGACCAGTTTCGAGTGCCTGTGGCCCTATGTAAAGAGCGGCGGCTTTTACGCCGTCGAGAACCTGCCCATTGCGCGGGGCACCGGCTTAGTCTCGCCGGGCTGGCCGGAGCACATGGACTGGGTGAAGGACAAGATGCCTTTTGACTTCGACAGCCAATTTGACGCGCTCCACTTTTTCAGAGAGCTAGTTATCTTCAGGAAAAAGTGAATGCTCGGCTGCTTACACACTGGCTGCTGGAGGACGCGACGAACACGTTCGTCAGCGCGGTTCTGACTCCGGCGAGCCAAAGCCGCCTGCTTCGGGCGGTGCCCCCGGTCCACCCAACGGTGTTCGCGCATCATGCGACTATCGCCTTCAAGCCGGAGGCTGCCGATCTGGAGCGCTATCTGGAAATGCACGGCCAGCCTGTGCGCATCCCGGTGACGGCAGTAGCGGTTGACGACAAGGCTCAGGCCGTCCTCGTCGGCATCGACAGCGAGAACGAGTACCCGCACATCACCATCTCCGTTGCCGAGGGCGTAAAGCCTGTTTACAGTAACGAGTTGATGGCGAACGCCGACCTCCAGCACATTCCCATTTTCACGCTGGAGGCGACGATTGTCGTCGAAGCGCTTTTATGAATCTCAGGGCCAGTGATCGGACAGTGCGGGACAAGGCGCAGGCGTACCTTGATGCCCGCGACCGCGTGGCCGCTCCATTTCTGAAGAAATATCCCGGCAGGTTGCCGCGCCCCGTGGCCCGGCAGATTCACAGACTGACTGTTCGTGAGCTTGAAAATCCTAGTCATGGGCTTGCCGGGGAGCGGCAAGTCGACGCTGGTCAACGAATTGGCTCCGCTGCTTAAAGCCGTCGTCTTCAACAACGACGCCGTGCGGCGGCATATCAACCACGATCTCGGCTTCTCGCTGGCCGACCGCATTGAGCAAGCCACGCGCATGGGCTGGCTGTGTGACCAAGTGGTCAAGGCCGGGCACTGCGTCATCGCCGATTTCATCTGCCCGACAGCCGTTGCGCGGGCAGCCTTTGGGCCGTGCTTCACGGTCTTCATGGACACCGTGACCTCCAGCCGGTTTCCTGATACGGACAAAATCTTCGAGCGTCCGGCAGCGGACCTCGTGTTCACTCAATGGGATTCGCCCGCTAAAATGGCGGCAGCGGTCCACAGTCGCCTGCGTAGCTCAGCGGTAGAGCATCTGCATGGTAAGCAGAAGGTCGTCGGATCATCACCGACCGCAGGCTCCACTTTATGCACAACCTCCTTAAACGGCAGTATTCGGACAGCCACGGAAGCGGCTGTGCCATGTGCAAACCTCACAAGCATCACCACGGGGATAGCCGAACACGGCAAGACCTCCGGGCCGATGTAAACATGCTCCAGCAGCTACAGGAGTTGGAGCAGGAAGAAATCGAAAAACGCAGTCGGTCGTTGGTGACCGCCGAACTCTCATAAGGTTTGGCAGCCCGGATCGTCACCGGGGGCTGCGACCATTTTACGGGTCGAACGACGGTGGATTATCGCCCACTCGTGGGCCACTAATTGGGTGTGGTCCGTCCACGGTCACTCCCTTACCCGTTTTTGCGCTGGTAGCTCAGCCGGTCAGAGCAGGTGTCTCTTAAACATCAGGTCGTGGGATCGAAGCCCACCCAGCGCACCAATTTCGCCAGTGTAGCTCAACTGGTAGAGCTTCTGTTTTGTAAACAGAGGGTTGTCGGATCGTGCCCGACCACTGGCTCCAAACCTCGTAGTTATGGGCATGAGCGATGAGTATGAGCGTGGCCAGCGCGGCACCATCAAAGGTCGGCCTTGGGGCATGACGCCCGGCACCAAAGGCCGCATCTCACGGGTGTTCAAGCCCGGTCAGGGCATGGGCTATGATGCCGAGTTCCGGGCCAAAGGCTGGCATCCGATGCGCGTGAAGAAGGGCGAAGTTGACATCCAGCGCGAAAATGTATACAAAGCACAGCAGATCGTGAATGTGATGCTGGAGACTGATTTTGATGCCCACGTGAAAGCGCATGAGCGCGTCCAGAAGTGGGATAAGGCACACGCCACATACCAAGACCTCGCTGCCAAGAAGGCGCAGGCTGCCAAGGTGTTCGCGGAACTGGGCAGGTCCATCGGTTACGAGCGGGCGCTGGCCCGCGTGGGAGTCGACAAGTCGGAAGTGTCCCACCAGATTTACGGAGCGCAGATCGGCAGCGTCGAGAATTACAAGAAGACGCGCCCGGTCAAACGGTGCAAAAACGTGTATTGCCGGGACCGTGCTCCGAAGCCGGAATCTCAGGAAACCTGCCTTGAATGCGGTGAGCCGCTACAGACGGAGCAGATGCGCTACAGCTTTACCGATCTGCATGGCAAGCTCGCGCATCACATGCTTGGCGTCGAGTTGAATGACGGGCGTCGAGTCTGGTTCGACGAGCCGCTTCCCCCACACTAATTTCGCGCTGGTAGCTCAGCGGTAGAGCGCCGCCTCGACACGGCGGAGGTCGTTGGATCGTTCCCAACTCAGCGCACCATTTACGAGTAGTCAAACCGGCGAATGCCGTACGTGACTCCCCAAGTCACCGGGTCGAAGTCCACGATGGTTACGCGGATGCTTTTCTCCCATACCTGCGAGAAAGCAATATCGGTCAGCTTGGCCTCAGCGCCAGTTGTCGGGTCCACGAGCCACAGTTCCCACGCTACGGCGGTCGCGTCGTTGCAGGGAGCCTGAAGGCCGAAGGTGATGACATCGCCTTTGTAGACAAAGATGTCGCGGCTGGCATCGGCGGGTACCGCCGGAAAGCTGCGAAACTGCTGTTGGTTATAGGCGTACTGGCGAGTATCACGCCCCACAACGCTCAGCGTCCAAGGCCGCGAGTTGCGGATATTGCGGACAATGCAGTACGGGACTTCGAGGACTACACCGTTGGTCGTTGTGCTTGCCATACGCCTTAACTACTGCTCCCGTAGCTCAGTTGCACAGAGCGGCGGTCTTCGGAACCGCGTGTCGCTGGTTGGAGTCCAGCCGGGAGCGCCATTTACGAAATCTTGCGGGCGACAGTCAACGTGCCCGCTTCGCCGAGGATAGCCCAGTGTTTTGGGTCGTTGTAAACATGCTCGTGGGCGACCTGAGTTGGTCCTCCCAGCCCACCACCGTCTACGCGGCCAATTCGAGAATCGTGCATGGCCAGCACGCCGCCGATCTTGAGCAGCGGCGTCCATTCTTCATAATCGCGCAGGACCGAGGCGTAGGCGTGGTCGCCGTCAATGAAAACGAAGTCCAAAGGCGTGGTCCAGTTGGCGACGACATTCCAAGAATAGTCTTTGATGAGCGTGGAGCGCTCTTTCCACGGGGATATGTTCTGTTGAAAGCGCTGCTCCTGACCGCGCAGATATGTCGCGGTTGAGTCGGGAATAAACGGGTCAATGCTGGTCAGGTGGTAGCGTGTGCATTCCAGCAGGTGTGCGGTGCTGAAGCCGTCCATGCAGCCGATTTCAACTGCTTCCCCAACGGCTCCACCAACAAGTTTTTGAAAGAGGGCGATTTCGTGCCCCGCAAGTCCTACAAATGTGCCTTCTGCGAATGTCACATTGAAGATGGACCGCCCATGCTGGGATAGAAGGACATTTTCGGCTTGGGCCGGGCCTTAATCCAGCGAAGCGCTTCCTTGGCTCCTTTGGGCTTGGGGCGCGGAGGATAATACAGCGGGTTCTCGCGTTCGTGGGTCGAGGCGATCTCAGAAGCTTTCTTCGGATCGTCCGTGTGCTCCTTTTCAACCTCAACACCGATTCGGTGCCGGTCGGCGGCGCAGTGGCCGCAATGGTCGAGCAGGATGTCGACAATTTCGGCGGCGGGCTTCACGAGTCGAGCAGCTTTTTGACGATGCTTTCCGCCGTGGGCTTCTTCTCGTCGGGCTTCTCGTCTTCGGCTTTCTTTTTGCCGAAACTGCCCTTGTTCTTGCAGAAGCCGCACTGGCAGCCAGCTTTGTGTTTGCCTTCAGTCAGTTTCATACGTTCACGCATAACTACGTCGACGGATTCTTTGATTTTGAAAGTCTCCCAGTCGCCGCGCCGATCATCGCTGCCGGTGTATGTTTTCACCTTGGCGGCGTTCATCTTGCCGATCAGGTAATCGCGCATCTGGTAAGCCATGCTGTCGGGCCAGCCCGCTGCCTTGCAGGCATCGCGCACGAGGCCGTACAGCATCAACATCCCCGCGCCTTTGTCGTACTGCTGGAAAGTGCGCACGACCTCCGGCCACTGCTGGTCGATTACTGCTTGTGCCTCCGGGGGAATCTGAAGGTCGTCGCGCTTCACGTAGCGCGTCGTGTGGGGCAGGTGCGGGTCCGTTTTCGGATCGCGCCGGTACTGAGGCACTTTCGGTTTCACATTCTAATTACGCGACGTGGTTCAGCCCGAATGGCAGAGGGTTCCGGTTCAGAGCCGGAGAGCCTTGGCGGTTCAAGTCCGCCCGTCGCGACCATCTTGCCGGTGTGGTTCAGGGCGAATGGCAGAGCCTCCGCGTTTAGGGCGCGGGAGCCTTGGTGGTTCAAGTCCACTCACCGGCACCAATTTGCGGGCGTGGTTTACCCGGAATGGCAGACGGGCTGCCCTTAAAGCGCATGAGCCTTGCTGGTTCAATTCCAGTCGCCCGCACCAATTTACGCCGCGTGGTTCACCCGGAATGGCAGACGGGACTCTCTCAAAAGGAGACAGCCTTGGTGGTTCAAGTCCACTCGCGGCGACCAATAAATTTCTGTTGACGGGAACGGGGTGAAGCGCGTATTGTTTACAAAGTTCATTGAAACGCGAGTCGCCGCCTGTCGGTTATCTTGTATAACGAACAAGTCCAGCACCGCTGGAAGCGCTGCCCAGCACAACCTTTTTAAGCTTCAGCGCAACTACCGTAGAGGCATTCCGGTCGGCCCTTCTCCGGGTGGTAAATCAGGGGAGAACGATTGGAGAACCCCGGTGTTAAAATGCCGGTTTTCGACGAGCAATCTTTATTCGCGTTTCGGTGAACTGATCTTTGATTTTTGCGTGGGTAGCTCAGTGAAAGAGCGTCGACTGCGCCGCAAGGCAAGGGAGAAGGTCGCAGGTTCAAGTCCTGCCTCACGCACCAATTTATCGCGGGGTAGCGCAGCCCGGTAGCGCGTGTGGCTCATAACCACAAGGCCACAGGTTCAAATCCTGTCCCCGCAACCAATTTCGCCGTCGAAAGATGGTGGATGGTGGAGGCACTGGTAGTGCCCTTGCCGCCCCGGCGCTGCTCCGGGGCGGTCACTTTTGGAATTGCTCTTTGAGATGGGGCCGTACTGGTTTCGATTTGGATTCGCGAACCAGCGCCGACATGCCGAGGATGATGGTTGGCCTCGTTAATCCGTCCATCAAAAATCAAATGCTACTGAAGCAAATGAATCCGACGCCGGTCTTGACGCCCTGCTCGCGGAAGCTGCGAACTGCATGAACAATGCGGACGAAGTTCTCGCTCAGCACGGATACGTCGAAGCCGACGCCCTTGTGGCCTAAATCTGGTCACAGCGCCCGCCGACTGACGCCTGCTAGGCCGGGCCGGGCGACGACAGCAGGATAGTGTGAGTGCCGAGCACAGTCGGCGCTCGTCACGATGCGCTCATCGTAAACAGTGGTCGGTTTTAGGGACCGGACTTTTGGCCGCTGTAAACAAACCGGGGAAGCATGTGGATGGCCTGATAGTGAGTGCAAAGACAGGGGTTCAACTCCCCTCGGCTCCACCATTTGGTATCTAAGGTATGAAGAAACTTTTATCTCTCATGGCTGCGAGCCTCGTGCTCGCGGGGACAGTGTTGGCGCATGACATCACGCTGGTCTGGAGTCCGTCTCCTGACACCAACGTCACCGGCTACAAGATTTATTACGCTCAACTCGGACAGCCCCAGACCAACGTCTGGCGCGTCGGGCTGACCAACCTCACCACGATCACCGGCCTCACGTCGGCGACGAACATCACGTACTATTTCTCGGTCGTGGCCACAAACGCGACAGAGGAAAGCGCCGCCACGCTGGCGATTACTTCGGTGATTCCGCCGCACTCAGTCAAGAATCCCCGGATCGTGGGCGTCACGCCCAACGGGTTCACGTTCGTTTGGCTGCCGTCCGACGAAGCGGATGCCAAGACCTACCGGGTCACATACGGCACGCTGTCGCCGCTGACCACCAACGTTGTAAACATTCCGGTGCCGACCAGCACGGTCGTTATCACCAACAACGTGGTCGCCAACAAAGAGCACTATTTCGATTTCACGGTCATCAATAATCCCGGCGTTGAGTCGTGGCCGAGAACGCAGCTTCGAGCGACGCTGCTTCCGGCTGGACCGCCTGATTTGAAGGTGTCCGTTCAGGTTCAGTGACAGTTTTTGCGGGTCGAAGTTCGTTGGTTATCATAAACCGCTGGTTGCAGGTTCAAGTCCTGTCACCGGGCGAAAGCTCGGTGTAGCTCAATGGCAGAGCAGCGGTCTGCCGCAAGGCATCTCCGACGGCAATCCTTACCCGCGCTCTTTCTTCGGGCCGTCAACTTGCCCGTGGATAGTTCAAAGCACAACAGGCCGAATGCAGGCAACGGCCAAGGGTGAAAATCCCGTGACGTGGTAGTTGAGCACGATTGCCGATACACCAATGGCAAAGATGAACGTATCGCAGTTCGATACCCGGTCTGCGTCCCGCAGCCGGAAGCTCCCGGTCCAGACTCCGATCCCGAACAGGGGTCAGGTTCTCAACAGCACCGGGGGTTACGTGTGGGAGGTCAACGACTGGGACCGGCTCGTCCGGTTTCTAATCCTCGGCACCGAGGGCGGCACCTACTACGTGACTGAGCAGGACTTGCTCAAGTCCAACCACGGTGCAATCACCAACTGTCTCGCGGCTGACGCAGCCCGGACTATCAAGACGGTTGTAGACATCAGCACGCAGGGCCGGGCTTACCGGCAGGAGCCTGCGTTGTTCGCGCTGGCGCTCGCGGCGTCCTCCAAGGATGCTGAGACGCGCAAGCTGGCGCTGGCGGCACTCCCGAAGGTTTGCCGCATCGGCACCCACCTGTACCACTTCACGGATTACGTCACCAAGATGCGCGGCCTCGGTCGCGGTCTGCGGACGGCGTTCGCGGACTGGTTCACGGACAAGACGCCGGACAAGCTGGCGTATCAGGTGGTCAAGTACCAGCAGCGGGATGGCTGGAGCGCACGCGACATGCTGCGCTTGGCTCACCCCCGCGCAGCGTCTCCTGAGCAGGAGGCGGTATTCCGCTGGATTGTCGGCGGCCTTGAGGCGACTGGCGACCGGTCAGTCAACCGCAAGGCGGGCGTCAAGAGCTACCCGGCTGTGCGCGAGCACCTGCCGAAGCTCATTGAGGCGTTCGAGAAGGCCAAGACGGCTTCCGAGAAGGAACTTGTCAGCCTGATCGTGGAGCACAACCTGCCCCGTGAGGCAGTCCCGACCGAGAAGCTGAACAGCGTCGCGGTCTGGGAGGCGCTGCTCCAGAACATGCCGATGACGGCCATGATCCGTAACTTGGCGAAGATGACGGCTATCGGCCTCATCAAGCCTCTCTCCGAGGCTCAGAAGCTCGTCAAGGCGCGGCTGAAGGACGCAGAGTACCTGCGCAAGTCGCGCATCCACCCGATGCAGGTCTTGGTTGCGACCAAGATTTACGCTCAGGGTCGCGGCGATAAGGGCAGCCTGACGTGGACCCCCGTCCCGGCAGTCGTAGGCGCACTGGAGGAAGCGTTCTACGCGACGTTCCCCAACGTCAAGCCCTGCAACAAGCCGCTGCTGATCGCGCTGGACGTGTCCGGCTCGATGGGTTCGTCAGCGGCGGGCGCAAGCTCGCTGATGGCGTGCGAGGCTACGGCGGCCTTCTCGCTGATTCACGTCAGCGTGGAGCCGGAGTGCCACGTCATGGCGTTCAACACGACCTACCACGACCTCGGTATCCGCAAGGGTATGTCGCTCGTCGAGGCGACTCGTAAGGCGTGTGAGAACTGCGGCAACGCAACGGACATCAGCCTGTCGATCCAGTACGCACTGGACCACAAGCTGGACATCGGCGGTCTGGTCACCATGACCGACAACGAGGTCAACACCAACCGGCACCCGGCGCTGGCGGTACGCGAGTACCGTGAGAAGCGCGTGCCGGATTTCCGCAACATCATGTGGGCAACGACGGCAACGTCGTTCACCTGCAACGATCCGAACGACAAGTTTGGAATGGACGTGTGTGGTTTCGACACCACGGCACCGTCGGTTGTTGCCGACTTCATCCGGGGCGAGGCGGTAACGCCTGAGCCGGTTGAGGACTAATCAAACCGCCGGGTATTATGTATAATACCCGGCGAACTATTTCTGGAAGGTGAAGCCGCCAGCGTGCGGTCACGGTTTGCTAAACCGATGGCACGGCGACCCCGTGTGAGGATGGTGCCCTCCGCTTTCCGCCACTTTACGTGAGCGGTTCGTAATACTCAGGGAAGTCCAAATCTCTCGGAGCACCCGCTGAGTTAGGCCCGCTGTTGTTCTTTGGCACACCAGCCGCGTTAAACCCGGCACGCACGTTGCCGTTATTCACGATACCTGCTTTTGTAAGCCCCTGCGGTATGGCGGACTGTAGTGTTTCCTGATTCACGACTCCGCCCTGTCCTGCGGCTCCAGTGCCGGGGTAGTACGGCTTGTTTGGCTGGTTTGCGTAATTCGTTGTCGGTAATGCCATATCTTTAACTACAACTGGCCCGTAGCTCAAACGTCAAGAGCGCCCGACTCATAATCGGTGGGTTGCCGGTCGTCAGCCGGTCGGGCCAACCAATTTGCGCGAGTGGTTTAGCCCGAATGGCAGAGGGTACAGGTCGAGAGCCTGTGAGCCTTGCCGGTTCAAGTCCGGCCTCGCGCACCAATTTCGCATCCGTAACTCAACTGGTAGAGTAGCGGCCTTTTAAGCCGTAAGTTGTCGGATCGTACCCGACCGGATGCACCAATTTGCCGGGTAGCGTAATGGTAGCGCGGGTGCCTTTGAAGCACTAGGTTGTGGGATCGTTCCCCACCCCGGCAGCCAACGTAGTTAAGCGTGATGACCGCACAGGACATCGTGGACCGCCTGCTCGAAGCCGAGCCTCTGGATTCTCTGGAGGCCGTGCCGGATTACGATGAGTGGTTCGGGAAAGCACTTCAGCGCGGCACCCCGGAGCATCGCGATTACCGGCTGCGGCACGACAAGCCGCGCAGCCCGGAGGAAGCGCGAGCGCTGGGCGTCGACTGGTTCATCAAACAGGGCCGCCGGTACCACGTCAGTCTGGCCGAGCCGGAGCACGGTGGTTATCCGCGTAATTCGAGCACGATGGCGACCAATCGCAATCTGCGCCGGAAATCGTTCGGTTACCGGGATGTTTACAGCACCCGCGAACGCAACTGGCCGATGCCGAGTCGCAAGGCTTATTACAAGGCGCAGGATCGCGCCCGGCTGGCGCGAGAGCAAGCTGCGCAGGCCGAGGTCGACCGACTGATCGGCTCAGGGATTTAATTGGCGAGTGGTGGAACTGGTAACACGTCCGGCTCTGACCCGGAAGATTGCAGGATCGTCCCCTGCCTCGCCAGCCATTTCGTAGTTAAGGACATGAAAGGCAAAGTCACGCTGGCCATTGTCCTGACTACGGTAGCTCTCCTTCTGGGCTGCCGGTGCAACCCGTCCAGCAACCCAAACGGACAGACCACAACCAACACGATTCCTCGTGATGCAAACGCCATCCAAATCGTGTTTACAAATGCTCCGCCCACCAATGTCGTGGCGGCGCTCAGGGGGATCGGCGCTCAGCCGGATGCTGCCAATCTGGTATGGCTGATTTCCCACTGGGATTTTCGTGACCAGCAGCAGGAAGCGGCGATGGAAGCCGCTCTGCGGGCGGGCGCAACCATGAGGAAACCGCAATGAAAAAGTGCGTCACTCTCGGTCTTAACGGCGTCAACCCCGGCAGCTACATGGGCTGGACCGGCGATCTGGTTGCTTGCGACGCGGACGCCACTCAGAACGCTGCCGCGTTTGCGACGCTTGGCTATACGTCCAACGCGCTGTATGACTCGGCGGTCACGCTCTCGGCGGTGCGCCAGATTTTAGCCGATGCG
>Ga0209496_10000007_pt1 | contig 32526 bp, 41 predicted proteins | sample Plant_0915_D1_FD_187692 | JGI IMG/M metagenome (GOLD analysis project Ga0209496, IMG submission 187692) | Wetland microbial communities from Old Woman Creek Reserve in Ohio, USA - Plant_0915_D1 (SPAdes) (version 2) | ecosystem: Environmental > Aquatic > Freshwater > Wetlands > Sediment ...
TGAATGTGCAATGCGATCGAGATTATCGCCTGGCTTACGCATCGTCACTACGTAGTCTGGTATGCCTTGGCGGCTGAGAGAGCTATCTTTTTTCAGTTGCTTCCACAGCAAACCGATGGCTTTAGTTCGTTGCATAGCGGTTACAGGATCCTTCCAGATACACACTTCGCTATGGAAAATAAATCCGGCCTTGACGTACAAGTCGATTAGCATACCGCGAAAATCTTTGAGGCCGATTTCGCCATCGAATTGTTTAGAGCTTGGAAGGTTCATGCAGTGAAAGCTCAATAAACGCCCTGGCTTCGTGATGCGGAATTGCTCGGTAACGAGGTACGCGTAATGCTCCATGAACGTCTCTCTGCCGGCGCAGTTTCCCATGTCACGGTCGGATGCCGAGTAGGTATAGAGCGACGCGAATGGTGGAGAGAACACCGAGTAGTCGATTGAGTTGTCAGGCATTGCGCGCGCGGCTTCGACGCAGTCGCCTAGTCGCAGTTCCCAGTCTGGTCCTTTGGAAATATCCTCTGTATACTCTATCGTGTCTCGTTCCAATCCTTTTAGGTTATGCATAATTGTGTCTTTCATATACCTTCCCATTTCAATGACCATGGTATCATGGTCTGTCTGTTTTCGTTTGATAGTAGTTAGCACGTCTCGTTCAACGTCGGTGACGATGACATGAGCTTCTACCTCGTGTGTTTGGCCGTACCTCCAGCATCGCCTAACGCTCTGATAGAATTGCTCATAGGAGTACGATAGGCCGACATAGGCTAACCGGTGGCATGCTTGCCAGTTCATGCCGAATCCTGCGATTTTTGGCTTGGTTATCAGAACGCCTATCTCGCCACGAGCAAACCCTAGCAAAGCAGACTCTTTCTCGGAGTAGTCCATGTCACCGCGCACTTCTATAGAGTCCGGTATTGCCGCGGCAAGCGCCGACGATTCGTCGTTTAGTTCGCACCAAATGAGCCAGGTATCGCCTGAGTTGTTCACGAGATCGACCACCGCCTGTACACGAGCGCTCAATGTCTGACGGCGCATTCGTCGCTGTTCCGCCATACCCTGAACCGGCATTGCAAAGAGAGCGGTTTCGTCCGCGCGAATACCAGTCTCTACTGGATGCTCGATAATGTGTAGTTCTGGTAAGTCGAAGCCATCAGCCGAATAGCCTATGTCCGCAGGATTACGAACCATGATTGCCCAGCTCGCTATCCATCGCCAGAACGGTTCTACAGCGTGACCTTTGAGCGTCCATTCAGAGGTATCTCCGCCGTCGTGGTAAAAGAACGTAGCAAGCATTTCTTGACGAGTCATGACCCCAACGAACTCGGCATGGTTAGCGAGCTCTATGCTGTCATTCGGAGCGGGCGTCGCGGTACAGGCTAGCTTGTATGGCGTATCGTGAAACGTTGTTAGTATCTCAGTGCGGATTTTACCGCTGAATGACTTTAGTATGCTGGATTCATCGAGTACAATTCCAGTATACTCACTAACGTCAAACTTGTTGAGCATTTCATAGTTCGTGACGGTGATTTTACCTGCGGGCTTTCCGTCTCGTGAAACTCCAATGGTAGCGTCGATACCGAATTTGGCAGCCTCCGCTACGGTCTGTTGCGCAACGGCAAGTGGAGCTAGGATAAGCACTTTTCCTGGTACACAACGAGCCCATTCGAGTTGCATCGCTGTTTTACCGAGACCGGTACCAGCCCAAACACATGCACGGCCGCGCTTTAGCGCCCATGTCACAACATCGCGTTGCCAATCGAATAGCTTAGAGTTTAGCTCAGGCACTGCGGACAATCCCACCGATGGAGCAACTCGTGATTTAGAATCCAAAAATTCACTATAATCCATTCGTATTTTCCCTTTCGTATTTATCACAACTAGTCCGCTCTGCTGGATACCACCAGCATTCGGATGCCTTAGTTTTGCCTTGTTTTACAATGGTTATTCCTTGCTTCGCGCATCGCCCGGCTGGACAACCATCAATAAACTCTATGAAATTCGCGCATGTATTGCAATATCCTAGCTGATTATTTTTCATGCATATCCTCTATGAGTCGTAGCATTCGCGCCACTGAAACACCGATGGCCTGTGACCATGGTAGAATTAGACGCGCTGGGAATGATACTTTCCCGTGCTCAATTTTCCACTGCATCGACGGGTCTATGCCGAGTCGCCTTGCGAGAGCAACGCCGGTAAGCAGCTTTTTTCGCCTGATTGTTACTAGTGTTTCATCCATGTAGGTAGATTACTCTATATTTTCACGTAGTGCAAATATTTTTCTTGACATGCAAAATATTCTGTGGGATTCTTGGTAGAAGAAAGGGAAGAAAAAAATGTGTAAATCAGCAAGTTTTGTTCTGACGAAAACACAATGCTTTTGGAGTCATAACGGCGACTCTCATTCTCTGATTATCTCAGTCAATGGTCTACACGAAGACGGACCGTACGGTCCTAACATCCTGCGCGCTGAAATCTCACCCCCGAATGACCGTTACGATCTGCCGATAGACCAGTGGGTATATCGCGTAGACCAGGATATCTGGCCTGTATGGTACGACGCCGAAGACTGTGAACGCCGCGCTCGCGCTGAGTTGCCTGCATGGTACGCTGCACACGTCATCTCTGATGGTAAGGTAGGCAAATGCCTTGACGAGTGGACATGTATTGTACTAAAAGGTGGGAAGTGTAACCAGTCGGGCGGATACTGCCTCGTGTACGACGGCGGCGTCAACAACCAGTCGGGAGGTGATTGCCGCGTGGACGATGGCGGTATCAATAACCAGTTGAGAGGCTACTGCTACGTGAACGACGGCGGTACCAATAACCAGTTGGGAGGTGATTGCCGCGTGTACGACGGCGGCGTCAACAACCAGTCGGGAGGTGATTGCCGCGTGGACGATGGCGGCGTCAACAACCAGTCGGGAGGTGATTGCCGCGTGGACGATGGCGGCGTCAACAACCAGTCTGGCGGTGAATGCCGCGTGCACGGCGGCGGAGAGCTAAACGAGGTGACCAGATGAAAATACTCACTAATTCATCTGTCCGATGTTTCAGAAAATGCGCGCGCGCATATAAATTCCAGTATCACGATATGATACGACCTGTATCGAGCGCGGCCGCACTGACCTTCGGGCGGTTATTTCATGAAGCGCTCGCAGTGTGGTTTGAGTACCCAGATAGCCGCCTAAATAAGGCGCTTGGAGCCATCTTCGTCAGTGACGCTGATGAGCTCGATAAAGTCGTTGCATCCGAGCTCATAATCGGCTACGATGCGCGCTGGTCATCAGAACAAATCGAGACAGTAGCGGTTGAGAGATCGTTCGAAATGCCGCTAGTGAATCCGATTAGCGGTGCTACATCGCGCACTTGGATAGTCGGCGGAAAGCTCGACTTGCTAGTAAAAGTCAATGGGAAAATAATGCTCGGAGAGCATAAAACGTCAAGCGAGAACATCATACCAGGTAGCGTATATTGGCAACGATTACAGCTCGACAGTCAGATCAGTACCTACTACGCAGGCGCGCGCGCCGAGGGTTTTGACGTAGAGGGTTGCATGTACGACGTTATCGGCAAGCCGCGCATCCGACCTTATAAGGCAACCGCAGTAGAAGCACGCAAGTACAAAAAAGATGGTACACTTTATGCTAATCAGCATGCTGATGATGAATCGTTGACCGAGTTTCGCACTCGGCTTCACGCCGACATCGCGGAGAATCCCGACCAGTACTATCAGCGCGGAGAGGTATACCGAAACTACGAGGAAGAGCGATTGGCCGCATGTGACCTATGGCAACTGGCGCTGAATATTCGCGCATGCGAGAAATCGAATGCATGGCCGCGTAACCCGGACGGATGCTGGAAATATCAGCGCGCATGTGACTACTGGCCAGTATGCATCGGTGAACGCAGTATCGATGACCCATTTATGTATCGCAAAGCAACCACTCAACACGAGGAGTTAGACAATGAATCAGCCACAAATGTCTGTCCATTCTGAACCGAAGATGAGCCTATCCAAGATCGTGAAAGGCCGCATTACACAGCCTGTAAGGCTAGTGCTTTATGGACCTCCAGGAATCGGCAAGTCAACATTCGCCGCAAGCGCGCCGGCGCCTATCTTTATCGGCGCGGAGAAGGGAACGGCGCAACTAGACGTCGAACGATTTGCACAACCTGAGACATGGTTAGACGTGCTTGACGCAATCACAGAGCTCGGAACTCAACAGCATGGGTACCAGTCGCTTGTTATCGACACGCTCGATTGGATAGAGCCGCTGATTCACGCTTACGTCATAAATGAAGAAAATAAAAGTAGCAATAACAAAGTTACCAACATTGACGCTGTAGGGCAAGGGTATGGCCGTGGATACGCACTCGCGCTTACTCAATGGCGCAAGCTCATCACATATCTTGAGCGCCTCAGTGACCTCAAAAAAATGAATCTTTTGTTGCTTGCGCATAGCCAAATCAAATCGTTCAAAAATCCAGAAGGCTCTGACTTTGACCGGTATGAGCTCAAGCTCCAAAGCAAAGCAGCGGGACTCGTCCAAGAATGGATTGACGAGGTTTTATTTTGCAACTATGAAACATGCACCACAGAATCGAAAGGTCGAGTGCGCGGGATATCCAGTGGAGCTCGGGTAATTCATACGACGCGTACTGCCGCATTCGACGCCAAGAATCGCCATGACCTACCTGATGAATTGCCTTTATCGTGGGAAGACTACTACTCTGCTATCTCCGCTCGCGAGCCAGCGGCCGCAGTAGACATCAAAAAAGCCATTGCTGAACTGCTTGAAAATGCTGGCTCAGATATTGCTAATAAAGTAACCGAACGAGTTGAGGCCGCCGGTAACGACGCGCCGAAGTTGACTAAAATTCTAGATAGACTAAGAACTGTAATGAAAGGACAAAATAAATGATAAACCCAGGCACTTATGTAGGCAAAGCCGAATCGTATGATTTCGGCGTAAGTGACAAAAACACTGAATTCGTCACTGTAACTTTTCGCATTGAGGAAGGCGAAAGTACTGGGGAACGAATAAATTGGAGCGGCTATTTTACCGAAAAAACCACGCAACGCACGCTTGAAAGCCTCAGGTATTGCGGATGGTCCGGAGATAACGTTGCTGACCTTACTGGTATCGAAAAGAATCTGGTGCAACTAGTAATAGGCACTGAGGAATACAACGGTAAAACCTTTTCTAAAGTGCAGTGGGTAAACCGTCTTGGAGGTATGGCCGTCAAAAATCGAATGGACGAAACGGCGCGCAAAGCCTTCGCCGCAAAGATGAAAGGCGCTGCCATGTCAGTATCGAAAGACCTGGCAAAAGCTGCTCCAAAAGCCGAGACGGAACAACCTTCTACTCCGACTAGAGAGCCTGGCGACGACTTCCCATTCTAATGTCTAAGCAGGGGATGCTCGATGGCCGAGCGGCAGGCTGTAAACCTGTTTTCGAAAGATCCAGGGAGTTCGATTCTCTCACCCTGCACTACTCTCGCCGCCTATCGAGGTCGGTTGTCAATGCAGAAAACAATCAAAAAAACAGAAATAAACGTAAAGGAACCCACTGTTACAAAGTGACAAGCCAAGCCGATACCCGATAGGCGGTTCTAAATTTACTTTGAATGTTTATATGTCGATATCTCAATTGGTAGAGACCACGTCTCCAAAACGTGTATATTTGAGTTCAAATCTCAATCGACATGCAAAGGTTGACACCCGATTCCTGCGTATCAAAAGAGGTGTGACTATCAGCAGAGACTGATGACGTCTAACGTCAAGACACAAATAGGCGTGACATTTCGGAGAGACGAAAATTTTATTGAAAGGACTAATATGAACATCAAAAAATGGCAACATGCAGTACATCGGCTAGCGCTAGACAAGGGCTGGTACGACGGTGCTATACGCACTGTAGATTACGATCTGCACCCATTAGAAATCGCCGGTAGGCTAGCTAATGTACACGGCGAAGTTTCTGAGGCTCTAGAATGTCTGCGAGACAGTGAAATGGATACGTGGCATGGCCCTACTGGAAAGCCAGAGGGCATTGGCATTGAACTGGCAGACGCCGTCATCCGTATCATGGATTTATGCGAGGCAATCGGAATCGACCTCGAAGAATGCATGTCGATCAAACACGAGTACAACGAGACACGATCGCGTAGGCATGGCGGGAAGGCGCTATGACGAAAGACGATCCAGTAAATCATCCGTCGCATTACACGTTCAGTAGCATCGAAGTTATTGACGCTATCGAGGAGTGGAGTCTTGATTTTCACCTTGGTAACGCGATAAAATATATAGCTCGTGCCTCGCATAAAGGAAATGAGCTCGAAGACCTAAAGAAAGCGATATGGTATATCAACCGTAGAATTAGCAAGCTGGAGCAAATAGGCTAATCTCAATGCCAATAAAACCTGAAAATAAAGCGCTCTATCCAAAGGACTGGAAAGCAATCCGCGCCGAAGTACTCGGCCGCGCGCAGAATAAATGCGAGTCCTGCGGAGCGCCTAATCGTACGTGTATTGAGCGATATTCGGACGGCCGGATTAGAACGCAACTACAGAGACACAAAGGCTCTGAACAGGTACATATCGTACTAACAATCGCCCATTTAGACCACGATCCAACGAATAATGGCGAGCCAGGTAATAGACCTAACCTGCGCGCGTTATGTCAGCAATGCCACAATCGACATGACGCCAAGATGCGCGCCGAGCACGCACGGGCAACTCGGCGCTCTAAAGTTGCGGATAAGGAATTGTTCTAACCGCGGACCGGCCATCGATATCCGAGTAGCCGCGACTTGTCGTACCACGACTCACATACTCGGTTTCCCTGATTACCGCCGAGCACGCATATCCTGCCGTTCTCTTCACGTAGGTAAAATCCTACGTGACCTTGCCAGTGTCTCGGTGACGTACGCCAGAATACAGTAATCGCACCATATCCAGGTAGTTTTATGTCATGCCCGTAGGCTAGCCAGCTGCGTGCATTGGCGCGTTTGGTGATTAGATACCCAGATTTTTGAAGCGTCCAGTTCACGAAGGCCGAGCACCACGCGGTCTCGTCATCCCGAAATCCGCCGCATGTCGAGAGATACTCGATTATTCGCGGATTAGCGGCCGGTCCCGGCACTTCGGTAACGCCCATTTCGGACTTGGCAATATCCATCCAGTCAGGTTTCGTACACATGTTTCTCATTTTCGTGTAATATTCAACTCCGTTTCAGGTCGGAGTTGTCCTACAATTGACTGCAAATCATTACTGATAGCTTTCAAGCGCGATGCGTCATCCGCTGGAAGGCAAAGTACGTTACTGCCTACAACGTCAGACGTGCCTACATCTAGGTATGAGTACTCCAATACCAGTCGCATTGAGTACCGGTAAGCAATCATTTTCGAGTCAGCAAACCAATACGCGCGCGCTGCCTGGATGAGTGCTGTCACCGATGGCGATAACTCATTTGCTTGAGCGTACAGCCTACCAGCATCTAGATATTTGTGCGCAAGATAGGCGGTATTAGCAGAGTCGAACAGCACGGCCGCGCGCGCTCGAGCGCCAAGATATGGACTCTCGTATCCGCCGGCAACCGAGCTCATTGATAAAATGAGCACGGCTGCCAGGGATAACGTGCGAATTATGGACATTCGTCCAGCGGATCGCCGTCGGACGACTCGACAACGCACTTGAGCCGCTCCACAAATCCAGGGACATCTATCGCTAGGTCGCACCAATCGCCGCAGTAGTTCTCGTTGGCCTTACAGGCATTCTCACATGTAGGCTCAACGACGTCGGAGTCGGGTACTGGCGCTGGCTCCGGGGACACCCCGCCGCAGTTTGACATTCCGAGAATCAACGGCATCAGGATGATAGTACAGATTGTTGATATTTTCTTCATATTCCCGGCGCCTTTCGAAAGATGACCAGCTCACTGGTCTTTCTCCATGCGATGAGATCGCTGTTGATTAGTACGTTTCCACCGTCACCGAACTCTTCGCCCCATGATCCGCGCTCGACAAACACGTCACCGTCGTATGCTCCTATGAGGCGAGCATGACCTCCGTAATCTGGGTTACCGGAATACCATCCGGGAGGTACCCCTAGTGGGTCATCGCCGCGTTGCCAGTTACCATACTCAGGACCTACAAGTCCGCAGATACCTACACAGTAGCCTTCGTCAAGCGCAATCTTGACGTCGTTGACACGCTGGTCACCAGTAGACTCAATCCAAAGCAAGTCGAACGGACCGCGTCGTTTATAGGCTTCACGGTACGCCTTGCTCGGTGGAAGTCTCCGAAACTCATCGATGTCGTATGGCCAGAACTTCTCTGGAGCAAAGCCCCACTTCGCGCCGGCCGCCATTGCTGTCTCAGGATTACAGCCATCGTCGTACTGTACGTCATTCTGTAGGACGCGTGTGTTGTAGTAGCCGAATAAGCGCGATGGCGTACCATCTGCGTCAGCGTCCTTCGCGTTATCCGCGACTACTAGTTGTGCAATCATCTGCCACACACATGACCCAAGTGAGCCTTGGTCATACGCTGGTGGTAGTTGCCACATATTGTCAGCGTCACCCTTAGGTTTAGCGCTTGGTAAGTGTGGTACTGCCATATTCATCGGCGGGCGGTAACCAGCCTCATGTGATGGTCGATACCCTAATCCCTTGCCATTGAACGCCATTAGAATTGCTCCGTGGATAGCTCGTTGACGACATCAAGCGCTCGAGGTCGCGGTATGACAAGCGCAGCCGGCGCGCCGGACGCGTTACCATCGGATGCCATAACGACGCCGTATTTGCCAATCAAATCCATTAATTCTGTGAACGCAAGCTCGAATTCTTTGAGCGCGGCCTGGACATCTTTGCTGTTCAAGGCTTGTCCGCTGGCGGCTGCGTGGTTAGCGACGGCTAACGCGACCCGGCATTTTTTCAGGACATTATCGATTTTAGCTTTCGTCTCGGCAGGGATAGACTCGGTCGAATTTACGAAGCTTTCGATGTTGTCCAAAATCAGCACTGCATCTTGCACGACGGTCAAGACAGTCGCGATGATGGTACCCAATGTCGCACCGCATCCGGCAATGGCCGGCGCGGAAATGCTCAAGAATAACGCTAAAACCAATGCTTTTTTCATTTTACCTCGTCACTGTAATTGTGTTGGATTTTACCTTGATGTATGGTGATGACTGAATAAGTAAGTCAAGCTTGATGTTCTGCACGGCGATCTGTTCACGTTGCCCGTCAATCGCATTCTCGATTTTCAGCATGCGATCTTTGAGTTCTTCGAAGTCCGCCATTGCAACGGACGGTTGCGCGGATGCGGTAGACTGTGGGTTAGTTAGCCACGCCGGCGCCGATACGCCAGCGCCGCCTACCATTGCGCCTAGTAGGCCAATGACTGCGATGATGATTTTAGAGTCTTTCGGCGCGCGGACTTCTAGCTCCACGCACCCGTTATCTTTTGGCACTACACACCAAAGATGGCCAACAGGCCGGTTACAGCTTGGTAGATCATGTCATCGATCTGTTCATTGCCGGTATAGTACGCCAAAGCCGCACCAATACCTACAACCACCGCAAGAATCGTTTTTTTGTACGCTCTAATGATATCCATATTTTACCTCTTTTCGTGTTATCCAGGTGAATAGTAACTTTCGTGAATTGTAATCCCTTTCACATATACCTCGCCTCCAGAATTTGCACGACACACGATGTCAACAGTTTCGTCGGCCGCGCGGCGATTTGCGTCATCCGATAAATCCTCGGTCCCAACATCGAGCTCCCCTTCTAGCCACGCGTATGCGGTGTTTGTAATCGCGATAGTTACAGTGTCGGATGTCGCATTAGATGTAGCCTTGATGTATCCGCCTACTTGTCCAGCATCTGCATGCGCGATGACCCGAAAGCGCACTGTTCGCGATGTCTCGCCACTCGCTATTAGACGAGCAATGCACTCGGGCGAGTGCCAGAACATCGCGGTTTCGGACGTAGAATCCTCCATATGCTCTTTGCCGGACCACGCAAATAGCATGCGATCGGTCGATAACAGCGCATAATATAGGCCGTTGTGAACTGCCTTCATTGACTGACGAGTAACCGCATGTGCGGCAACCGCCGCATAAATCGGTTTTTTCGGCTGTAGTGAGTTTAGGTCTACACCCATAATTTTGTCGGGATTTCCCATACATGCGCGTGGTAGGCCTACGCACATAATTTCTTCGATGTAGGCGCCTGTAGCGCTGCCAGCATCGCAGTCGAAATTGACCACTACCGATGTCGAGTCGTCAGCTACCGCGTTCGTGATTGCCTGTTGCAGGATAATGGTTCCCGGAACGCCGCCTGAAATCGACCAGTTTACGGTCTCCTCGTCAACGCCTCCCGAGTGACTAACGGTAATGTTCCCAGTATTGGCTTGATCGGCAATCATTGTCCCAGCGATGCGAAAAATCCACATGTGCACTGGATAAACAGCGTATCCACCGATAGCTGGTTGTCGAAGTCGGTAGTAGAATGACTCATTGCTGCCCGCCGCCACTACTGCGTGCGACGGACAGTGCGCCGGAATGAGCGTAGTCCCGTGACCGAGTATCCAATTGACTAACAAACCCATGTCGTACCAAAATCCCGACCGTACAGGTTTGGCGGAGAGAATTGACCCTAATACGCCTGTTGTATTATTAGGTGCGATTATGGGTACATCTGTAGACAATTAACACGCCTCCCTTACAGAGACATGGGTTAGACTACCTACGCCGCAACCGTATACAGCTATGCGCATTGTAGGTGTGTAGGTCTTAGCATCACAGCGTTCACCGTTTTCGTTGTACGCATCCGATGTGACATAGCTGCGCAACGCCGATTGCGAAAAATCGGTAGCAGCGCTCAGGTCTACTACCTCGTTTATTAATAGAGTAGGGACTATCTCGTCGGTCAACGCCGCCTCGTACCCGAGAGAGCTCATGTAGTCGACCATGTAGCCTTTGTACTCTAGTAGAGTAGTAAAGAATACAACTACTCCGAAGTAGGTCTCAGCAAATGCTCTACCACCTAAACGTACAACGGCGTTGAATGGACTACCATCGCTTCTAGTTGCCCACGGAGTAACATATGAATGCATATGTCGCCAAGGGTAGGAAGAGTTGATATCGGTAGATACAGTGTACGTTACTGCCTGAGATGTAATATCAGACCAGCATACACGTACCTGTCCCTGAATATCGTGTAAATGCCTAGCGTTATTGTGCAGGCGCCATACACTCGCGACATCTAGCGGCATGTCTGTATCGAGCCAGTTACCGCCCTCAGGCAAATAAGACTGGTACAGACTTGTACTATTATTCATCGTCCACGCCTATAATAGCTCATATGCATCCTCTGTCGAGTCAAATACACGCCTATTGTAATTTGCGACGTATGCGTAATCCATCATCGCGTCAGTAGCGTATCCGTCAAAGCGCACAATCCATACAGAGCCTACAGGATAAGTGCCAGACCACACTGGCGTCTCACCGAAATCTACGCGCATGTTAGTAGGCGAGAGCGAGACGATAGTAGCGTAATCGATAGTCTCAGACGCATCGTTGAATTTGCTGATGGATACGTTCTCTCCGGCGAGGAAATACGCTGTGTCATCTAGTCCTATATCTGAGTAGTAGTTCTCTGAAACCGACAAGTCCCACACGTATCCTGTCACCAATTCCGCATCGATGACATGCGCGGCCGGCGCGTATCCGCAAGTGCGAGTAGCTGACTCGGTCCACAGTGTGATTTTGCCTACAGCGCCCTTGCTCGGGTCTAACTCCCATTCGCGGCCGATGACCATGCATTTGCGCGCTGTGATTCCGAGTTCACCAGTAGCAGTATTCGGCACATGTGGTGTCGTAAGTGATACTGCCGTACCGATGAATAACGAGCTCATCAGCTCGGATTTCACGGCTATGGTAATCACCTCGTAATCGTGAGCGAGCATCCGCAGTAATTTCCAGCCGGATTTCGCCGCTTCTTCCGGTAGTAGATCTTCTCCGAGAGACTTGTTCGATTTCGGCGAAATGCTTGCTTCGGCGCGCGATCGATTTTTGTAATGCGAAATTGACTCGTCTTCTCGGACCGTGAATGGATCTGCCTCAGTGCCACCGGGATGGTATCCGCGCGATATTTTCACAGTGTTGACTATGCCTTCTGCGTTTCTCGCCCACATTGGCCACATCCCGCCGGGCGCCGGCGGAGTAACGATGTCATCTGTATCAATCGTCACCATCGTATCGAGGTCGGACGGCGGTTTGAGCTCGATAAACGATATTTTACCGTATGAATTCAGACACATTGCAATGCCGTACAGCTTGGCTTCTTCACGCAGAATTTCTCGTACCGGTACACCTTCTCTGTACGAGTATGTACGATATAGTAGGTATTTATCTAGTATTCCGCTCCAGTCTACTGAACATTGGTCTAGGTCGGAGATATTAGCTATGTCAGCAGATGTAACAAATGGTGCGATTCCCGCATTGGCTTTCACCGACTCGGCCCAAATCATCGTAATTAGGCTACCGAGGTTTCCATTTTTTGATCCTAAAACAGGAGTTATTTCTGCGGATTCATCAAGAAAAATACACTCGTAGGTTATTGTAAGTGAGCTATTTAGGAACAAGTTACCGCCGGACCATCTAAACTGGGCATAGTCGGGAAGTTTTACGTCGAAGTATCTGTCAGTAGTATTCGGTGCTCCGTCCACTTCTAGGGTACGCTCGTAATCAGGCATTTTCACGCTTACATAGTCGCCACTGCTTAGATACGATCCGAGGTCGTTCGTGTAATAGATGCGCAGATTCGACTCGGCCTCAGTCGAGTCGAAGGACAAGTCGCCAGGAGTCCATACCGCAAACTCATCTTCCTTACGCCAGAATGTTCCGTTGAACGGCGGATTCAGCCAGCATCTAGGTTTCCCGCGCGCAAGCCTTGAGCGCGCAATGTGATCAGCCAGATTATTAGGCATTGAAGGTAGGCTGTAATAATTTACTATAGGCTCCGAATACTCATATCCGAGCTCTGCCACAAATATCGTATTGTCCAATGTGAACGGAAGTAGGACAAGTGGGTTAGGTGCGGAATTCCAAACAAACCACGGTGTATAGTGATTCGCGTTTTTGTTTACAGAGTAGGAGTTGCCCTCTGTTATGCCTACAATGATGATGTTGAACCACAGTTGGTCAGGCCACGTCGTATTTTTGGTCTTTAGCGATAGCTTGTAAACGCCGCTTTCGATACCGAAATTCAGCGTTTCAATGTAGGTAGAAAACGGAGAGGTACTAGCAATAGCACCCATGTAAGACTGGACTTCGGCGATGAAATCGCCCTCGTTTTCCCAGTGTCCGGTTAGCCGCCATGGTCCCACCTCGGTTGCAGTCGGGACATCGTTGTTCACGCACGATGCATAAATCCCGAGCGCGTCGTGTGACGAATGATGAATCCCGCGTATCCCGCCGGACAATGCTGAGGCGGATACGCCAAATTCCTGTTCTAGCATCAGCGTAATCGGCTCGATTTTGATAACCCACGAAAGCCCATCCGTGTCGACCGTGGGTGCCTCGGATATCACACCTCTCCAGATGAGGTTGTCTTCTGTGTGATCTACATCGAGCTCATCCGACGCCGCGCCGTCCACATATCGGAATAGGTAGCATCGCCGTCCCTCATATGTTGGTAGGTCGCCAAAGATGCGCGTGTCTATTCCAGTGTCGTTTTCTTTAGACGACATGTAGTGATTTTGTTTCAGTGTATCCCATTGCTGACCATCTACGGTAATGTAGGTAGATTCAACCGCCGTGACCTTGCACGCCTCGGTCCCGAGGTGGATTATGTCATCGACTTCGAACGACGATGGACTGGCAACGTACAGGTTTTTTGACACACCTGAGCCTGGTGCATCACAGCTCTCGGATAGGTAGCTTAGGATAGGCGCGCGTGTGGCGAATATCTCCATTGCACGCCGATGACGCACCTTGGCAGACATGGACGACAAGGTGACATCGCTGTCACGTAACTTGAGCTTTTCTGATATTTTTAGTCCCGAGTACTGCAATCCGGCGATGCGCTCCCGGCCGTCCGAGAGAGTGCTCTCATATGCGCGCGAGGTCACCCATTCGTACGGCGCGCCTTCGATTGTCAGTCTGTAGTCAATCTTAGTCATCTAGGCTACACCTTCCTACACATATGGTTTTGAACTCCACATTCCAGTATGACTCATCGTCCGGGTGAACGCGAGTAGGTTTGCATGCAGCCGAGTCTGACCTGAAGTAGTGCAGTGTACCCATAGTGTCATCGTCATCCCAAATGGCCACAAACGGTACTGTAGTACGACAATGTGCGAATAGTGCGTCGCATCCGTTATTGTGATACGTGTCATCTACTGTAGTATATGTATTCGACTTGGTTTGATAAGCCAAAGTCCAGTCGAAATAGTAGACAGATTCCGAGCGCTCGATGCCGTACGGCTCCGCGCCCGAATCAGGTAGCGCTTGCGAGCCGATGGGGTTAGCTTCGTACACGTCAGACGAATCAGTAGGCGGGAAGAAATCATCCGGGATAAGGATGTAGTGCGACTGGTATTGTGCGTACTCATCGCCGCCGCCCTCAAGTGGACCACATGCGCCAGTATATCCAGTGAGCTCAATAGCCGCGCTAGAAAGCGCACTCAGGTACGCATTGCCGTTGACTCCGGTCGTAATCGAGAGATACTGATGCGCGCCGCCGTACGAGTATGTCAGCGGGTCGACTCGTACCATGTCGACCGCGAACGTAACTCCCCATGTTGCGGCCGTTGCCTTGGCGTTCAGTGCAGCTTCTAGAATCTGCATGAAGTTGTACTCTGAATATCCAGTCCAGGCGTACTCGGTCTCGTCATGTGGGTCTATCGAGCGAATATAGTCGCCCGCGATACCGCGCATGAACATCTTGTTAGCCGCAGCCGCCGTTATCAGGTCGGATGCGGTAATCGTGATATTGCTCTTACCACTTTTGGTAAACGTCATCGAAAACGTCGATAGTGCTGATGACGTCAGGTCAAATCCAGCGCAGAAATAAATGCCATGCCGCCATGTCTGATTTATCTGCGGACGTTGCCTAATGGTAGGTGTCCCGAACGCTTCCTCGGACGCTATGTCTATTGGATAGACGTCTTGTTGATAGTCGAGATTTTCGGCAGTCGGTGTCCCGAACGCTTCCTCGGATGCTATCTCATCAGGATAGACATCTTGCTCTGGAATGTACGGAAATACCGTTTCTATCACTAACTTAGTTTCTCTTAGATAGAGAAAGTTCGTTGATATCACTTCAACGATCGTTTGAGTATCAACTACATTGGCCGCTACGTTTGATAGCGACTCTATAGTTTCTTGAGTTTCACGGGCGACTGTCATTGCATCACCCAATAGTAATTGAGAAAGCCACCGTATGACGGCATCGAATAAACGCTATAAATACGGTGGCTCATTTATTAGTCAACAGCAGAAATAGTTTCTAAGACGATTTTAGTATTTCTAGCGTTTGTAATGCTAGGCATTGATAACGTCTCTACGACTGCTTGAGACATTGAAGCTCTGCATGGAAGAGCTAAATCAGATGACGTAGTTATCGCCTCTATAACTAACCCACTCATTTTCGTGGTTACTACAGGTTGATATGGCGTTAGTAATTCTGTCCATATAGCAGATAGCATCGATGACGAATCACACTTCGACATCGACTCCGCTGTTATTTTTGTTACGCTTACCGGCATTACTCAGAGACCTTTATTCCGAATTCAGCACTATTGAATCCAGCCTTTGTCCAAGCTGTAGCCGTTGCCGGATCTGTTTCTCGAATGTCCATATAATCGACGTACGAAGTTGAAACAACTTGCGACGATCCAGCATAATCAGTAGAGTCTTGACGCACCATACCTGCAATACCTCTCGTGCCTGAATCGTCTTTTTTCGCTTCCATTACTATTTGGACTCCAAAAATACTAGCAGGAGTATGCGTCATATCTGCAAATCCATACGTATCTATATGCCCAACAGTTGCCGATTGCACGTATGTAGTATCGCCATCTGGAGAGGTATCGTCTATGAGCAGATAATTATCCGTACTATCTGAATCAGATCCAGTAAAGTCAGAATGATTTCCATTTCCAGTAGCCAAATACGAATCTACTCGTACGTCACCAAGGAAGTCGTTATTTACACTACCGTTCGTATCACAGATATATAGATCATCAATCCTATATCGTAGATAGTTATTTGCAGTGGTACCGATGCGTATAATGGATGCATACTCATTAGCAGTAGCACATGTGTCTTGGCTTGTTAGCGATATCCATCCGGTACCAGATCCGTTTACATGGATATCCACGACTCCATCAGAGTTGTCAAATGTTACTTTACACTCGATATAATTCCATGTATTTATTGATAACGTATTGGTGGACGTTTCTAGCAACGTTGTGCCTGCACCTCTATACGCTAGGATATGTCCTGACACGTCTAATGCTAGTGAAAACTGTACAGTAGCTCCATCAATGATTTCCAAAAACCGCGTTGCGGTCAAATTCGTAATATACATTGCGAATCCGACTATGTACGTTGCTTGGTTATCAAGAGTCTTGTTGATGTGATAAATGTCAAATCCGGTGCTAGAATGCGCCCAACATCCAGTACCACGTCGTCCATCTGTAGCGCTAATTACAGATGCCGTTCCAGTAGAATTCCACTTTTTTGATGCTTGCAAATCAGCCGTTGCGTAATGGTCAAAACCGTCAATGAATCTTAGAGTCATTTATTATTCCTTTACAACTTGAATATTTTGTTTGATGTATCCGCCCAATGAACTACGACGTCACCGCCAGTAGGCGCTTCTGGCGCGTCAGTGAAAGTATCGATGTACGCTATAAGCAAGCTATTTTCGAAAGTGCTAGTATCGCGCTTGCATAGCACGAGTGCTTCCCATTGGTCACCGATCACTGAGGTAAACGTAGTGTCCGCTGCGTCCATAACTCCAGCGGTATTCGTCTTACTAGCAAGCGATACCTTTGTTCCAAGCGAGCCTCCCGCCACTCTAGCGCCTGAGGCTATACTGGATAAATACTGATGAGTGGCAAGATTGACGGTATAGTCATCAGTGTCTACTAGAATAGCGATGATATCATCGTCCTCCCAGTCTATTTCAGCATTGCCGAAAGCCTCGCGGCCTAAATCGTATAGAGCATTAGCCATGATTATGCCTCATCTAACTGTACTTTTCCTACGTAGATTGTTTTGAAATCGATATTCCAGTAATCGTCGAAATCAGGATGCACTTTTTTAGGGACGAATTTGCACTCGCTCTGTCGAATATAATGGAGCGTTCCGGTAGCCGCTGACGCGTCTAAAACCATCACGAATGGCGATGACGCGCGACAGTGCGTGAACAGCGCATCCGCGCCGAATCGACTATCGATGTCTGAAATTTCGGTATACGTGTTCACTTTCGGTTGATACGTCACCGAGAAATCATAGTGACAAATCGGCTTGGTACGCACCATTCCGTACGGCTCTGACCCGGACTCGGGAACAGCCTGGCTTGCGAGCGCGTTCTCTTCATAGATGTCGCTTACCTCGGATGGAGGCAAACACCCATTAGGTACGAAGATGTAGTTTGACTGAGTAGGAGCGTTCACGTATCCGCCTACATTCAGCGGTCCACACCCACCTATATACCCTGTTACGCGTATCGCCTCATCTGATAGATTGTTCAGGTATACGTTGTCCTCACCTGTAGTTAGAATCGAGAGGAAAATACCTGGCTCGCCAGTGGTCTGTACGCGCGTCAATGTAACCGTGAATGTGACTCCCCATCCATTCAGCGCGGAGTACGCGTTCAGCACATCCTCAAGCGCTTCGGTAAATGTGTGCGATGCCCATGCGCTCCATCCGGTAGTGGCCGATGACCATGCGTCATGTGGCTGGATACCGCTGTCCGCTCGACCGCGCAGAAACATCTTGCTCGCACCAGCCGACAGCGTTAGATCAGCCGCGTCTACGGTAATGTCGTCTTCGCCATCCTTAGAGAACACCATCTCAAACCCGGCTAGGACAGGCGATGCGAGGTCGAATCCAGCGCAGTAGTACGTGGTCATCAGTACTGCACCCCGTATTCGCCACGCCGCTTGCGCACTTCCGCAATCGAATCGACGATGACACGTCCAGCTTCAAGGTCGGGACGCAACGTGCTAACGTTGATGATAATTGGCTGTTGTGACGGCTGCGCGGCCGCAGTAGTTTGGTCGTACTGCCTCGATGCATCGGTACCCATGGAGCCAGATTGCGCGCCGGCTCCACCTTTGCTTCCAGCCGCGCCGCCGGCTGCCATTGCGGTACCAGCCGCGAGCTCTGCAGCTGAAAGCGCAAACATCGCGGCCGCGCCTGGATTGAATAAGATGGCCATGCCGGTCGCCTTGAACGCATCCGCTACTGACTGTTGAATAAGCTGGTCACCGATAGCTTCAATGGCCGCAGCCGCCTCAAACTTTTTGCCCTTTACGAGCGCCGATACTCCGCTCGCAATGGTCTGTTGAGTCATTTGCGAAAGCATCTGAGTTGATGCCCTGATGTTATTGTTCACTTCGAGTGCGCGTTGTTCTCGAGTATCGAACGCAGCCATCTGTGCGTCTAGCGTCAATCCCTCAAGCATGAGTTTGTCAGCTTCTAACTGCTTTTTACGTTCTAATTCAGCGTCTATCATCGTCTTATCAAAGTCATCCCATACCTCTGAAACACGCATCTTTTCTGCTTGTCGCAACTCATATGCGACTTTTTCGCCCGCTGCTATCTCATCAAGTCCAGCTTTTTCCTTTGCCCACTTAGCTTGTTCGGCTGCAAGTCCAGCGGCTCGCATTTCTTCTTGTTGCGCAACTACCGATTCTGCCATATCTATCTGATTTTTAGCTTTTTCCTCTTCATATACTCTAGACTTTTCAGTCTCGTCTTGCTCGAAAAGTAGACGTCTTTTACGTCGTAGCTCCTCAGCTCCAAGTATATCGCCGCTAGCTTCTTTTTTCGCGGCCGTATTGGTCAATCCAGTAGTAGCCATTTCCAGCTCTTCTGGAGTTGCCGTACCAGTACCAAGCCTAGCCCATAGGGCCTCTTCTGATTTGCGCTTTTGAACGCGTGCCATTATCCCTTCGAACGTGTAAAGCGATTTATTCAGTTCATCCTGTTTCTTTTTTGTCTCTGCAGTTTGCTTGGCCTGATCTTGCATATACTTAGTAAGCATGCTAACCCCCATGAGCACGCCGCCTACTAATAGTCCGCCTGTCAATCCAAGTCCTAATGTGGCTGCCATGCCTGACGCGGCATCCGCAGCCATGCCTAGCGATCCAGTGAGCTGGCCAATCACTGGTACAGCTGTGGCCGCTGACATTCCAGTTAGCATCACAGCGTTTTTTGTGCGTACCAATTGCTCCATCGTAACAGTGGACGCTTTGCCCATGCTCTCAATACCAGCACTCGCAGGCGCAACCGCGCCACTCAGTCCGCCTACTGCGGCTTTCACTTGTCCTAGTGATTGCTGCGCTTGCTGCGCGCCGGCCACTTCTATTTCGAGTACGACTTTATTTTTTTCGTTGGCCATTGGATTTTAGCTCTTGCTGTTTTTGGTCTAACTCTTTCGCGGCCATCTTATCGCTGATGTATCTGTAATAGTCTAGTGCTTCTACCTCGTAGTGAGTAAGTGATCCAGCCATCAATTCCAGTACTTCGTCCGATCTCCACCGGTCAAGTTGCCTGGCACGAATGACGAGCGGGTCTTTGAGCGCGTGCCACGGGCATCCGAGCGGCTCTTCTCCGGTCCACAATTTGACCGCGCGTCGCGGGCCTTCTGTAAGTCGTGGATTTTCACGTCCAAGCGCATCGCTACCACTACAAGCGCAACCATAGCTGCGACGGATACTCGATCTAAAAGCTCTTTTATCATTCCTATCACTGCTGGCTTGCGACCATCCTGGTCCGATTGCTTTGCGTTGTGCCTGATCATTTACGTAATCCGGTTCGCATCCGCAGATGGGGCTTGTAGGCGATCCCACAGTTCGGCAGACGAAAGCGGCAGACGATAACCGCCTACGGTCGTCCGAGGTAAAAAACTCAGCTCGAAAGCAAACCTCCCGATCTCTAGTATTTCGGCAATCGAGATCCGTTCAAGCTCTGTTTCAGTCACGTATCGAGTCTCTCCTATCAGTCCTGATGGTTCCCAGTTCACTCGCGATCCATCAGCGTTGCGCATATTTTCAATGCTGACAACGCCAAACTGAAACGCGCGCACTGCTTTCATTTCGTCATTCGTCTGACCCAAGCATTGGCGTAAAAACACGAGATGGTCTATCCGCTTTACAGAATATACCGCAGGTACTTCCGATGGCTTTATGTATGGTTGCAGAATAGATAGGTCTCGATTTTTGCTGAATTTCTCAACCACTTTTGCGTCCGCTCCGACAAGCGCCGGGTCAAAAACGCATACCGTTTTGATGATTTCGTTGGCTACCATTTACTTTTCCTATGCTACGATTACACCATGAATGATGTGAATCCTAAAGGCTGAAATTCCTAGCTTGCTTTCGGTCGCTTCACTGGTCGCCTCATCCTTGCGGCCTTTCCATTGAAGCTCCTCGCCCATGATGCCATCGAGGTCTTTGCGTCCCCAGTTAGTCACTTGAGCGGTAGGAGCGGTAATGAGGATGCATCCATTCGCATAAGACGAGCCAATTTGAAGGCTAATCGCGATGTCGTCCTGATCGTGTTTGTGATCAAACCAGTCGTCATTCTCCATCGGGATAGCGAATGACCCACTGATTTTTGGATGGTCGCCACTCATCACGTACGCACCGACGTTTCCATATCCATGAGGCGTGCTTAGAGGGATGTACTTCGCGCCGAGCTCGAATGAGTAGCTCGGACTTGATAGAATCGAGCCGTTAGCAATCGGCGTTAGAGGATTGGCAGTATCTAGCGCGTACGCGCGTAGGTACGAGTCTTGGTTGAGGATCTGAACAACGCTTCCATAGTCGACCGGTCCCTCAGTGATGTCGTAGTCCTCGTCATCGTAATCCCACGATGCGAAATTGATGGTCCATTTCATGTTAGGGTAAGCGCCGTTGCTGATGTCGAGCACTGGCGGTTCAGTGATTTGTCCTGCATAGAGCTTCCACTGATTCTCGTCAGCTCCGGGGTCAAGGCCCATCACTCGAAGCTGAATCGACGTGACGTTAGTTGATATATTGTTGTCCAAATAATAGGTAGTCGACCGGTAGATAGCATTGCCATTAGCTGGGGCAGCCGGCAGCGCTTGCTTGAGGTAGACAGTACTCGTACCTGTATTCACGCCTGCCACTTCGCGCACATGCATATACCCGTTGGTATCGCGCCATGCGAGCGCGCATCCAGCGGTCCACCGAGCGATGGTAGTAACCACGAATGACCCGGCCGTGGCGGATGCGTCGTTGACCGTATCGCTCACAGCCTCGCTCTTTCCCCCCAGGTACGCACCTAGTAGGTTCATGAACGCATTTGCAGTAGGCGTAGATCCTGCAACACATGGAGTCGGAAGATGCATCGGTAGGGTAAACACTGCCTTGGCCGTACGTTGCATCGGTAGCTCGATCTGATGGTCATCACGATATTGCCGTAGCGCGCCACTGGTATCAGATGGCTCATCTAGAGTAATCTCGACTGACCCTTCATCGGCCGGTAAATCGTACATACTCGCGGCCGCTATATCGACACCAAGCGAGCCATTTGGCTCAATCGCGTATTGAATGCGTTGAACGTTTGATACATGGAGGGCCATTATTTCAGCTCCTTAGTTTTAATTTTCACTTTGACTTTGACTTTTTCTTTTTCTTTTGGATCATCAGCATCGTCTGTTGCTTTTTTCGCGCAATCGACCATATCTACAGGTCCACAAGTACTGCTGATGATAGGTATAATCTCTGTAATAGAGAGTTTGCCTTCTTTATAGGGCTTTTTTTCAGATACTTCTTTAGGCGGTTTTTTGTCGAAAGTTATTATTTTTTTGTTGAACGCGCCTATTTCTTCGCCAGTAATCGGATCTATCGAGCTATCAGTACCAGCACATTCGTATGTGCGCCAATCATGATCGTCTTGCTTTGCGTATTCTGTCAATGATTTGGCTGATGATGATATTGATTTGACAAATTCTTGAGTTCCAAAGACAGCATAAACACCTGGAGATTGTCGCCATAATAAAGCTAGATGCCAATGTCTATTGTTTTCCGCTGGCGCATACACTACGTAGATAGTGCCGTCTTGGTATGACACATGATGCGCGCCTGGGAATTGTGATAGCAATGGAGTTTTATTGACATCTTCAGACAATGTCATTACTCGATTTATCATGACAGAATTCCTAACTCAGATATGCACCTGTCTATTTGGTTAGCCAACGACGCATCCATTCCGACGTAGAGATTGCCGTCTGTTCGATCCCAAGCTGTACCAGGATATGTACCGTTGCCAGTCGTGAATCCACTAAGCGTAATGGAGCCAGATGCCCTGTCGTAGCTAACTGTTAGCTTTTGAGCCGCTGAATGAGTAGTTGCAGCGCTGGCAACGAGTGCGCTAGCTCCGTAAACATAGATTTTTTTATCTGTACCGTTGTAATAAATCTTGATGTTCTGGGTTGTGTCCGCGAACTCGGCTAGATACCTCAAATCTCCAGTGGTGACTTGATCAGAGGACCATTCTGTAATAAAAGAAAATGTGCCTTTGTCTTTGAGCGCGGTAGGCACGCTTGCCGCGGGTATGTAGCCTTCGTCTTTGGCACGGGTTACGGCGCTGGCCACGGTGGCTATTAGGGACCCTTCGTATTTTGTACTCGTACTAGCTTGGGGTAGCCACAAAATCGCGCCGGATGTGCCGTTGCCTGCAAACGAAATGGTGCTATTGGAGTTGCTTACTCCAAGCTCATAATATATCGTATCGGAATTGAGTGTAATCTCAAAATAGAATCCCCCCCAAGCCAGTGCTTGTGATCTGGAATAGAGTATATGATTTGTTGCACCTAATTCTTGTAACTCTGTTATTGCACCAGTAGCTAAATTACAGAAGATGTCGTTACGATCTCCGGCTATTACTGTGCGAAAAAATGCATATCCATAACCGCTAGCTTTGGCACATATTGCTAGTGTTCTGCTTGTTTTAGATTGATATATATAATGCGATTTAATTGTAGAGGACGGAACATATAGAAAAGCAGTAGATCCCCCTAGAGGGTCTAATGTAGCAGTCAGTGTATCTCCTGCGTCAGATTTACTCCACGCCCCGTTGGTCAACGCTTGGTTGTAAGTAACCAAATTCTCTCGCGCTGCTTCTACTTGCAAATACCTCTCCCCACCTACTGTCACGATAGATGGTATGCCAGCCGCGTACGGACCTGTGACGGCACCCGTTACCGGGTTGATTTCGTACCGGGGAGATGCGTTGGCGAATATTAGTGCGCGCCGAAATGATAATCGATATGCACTCATATTATCCTTGCCTGATGCATGTCCAGATTGCGCCTACCGAGTAGTAACAAAATTCGACTGAAAAATACGCTCCCGCTACTACGTAAGTTGCAGCTCCTTCTATCGTTTGACCGCCACTAGCCGTGACAGTTACAGCATTTACCGATGCGCCGATGTTTCTGATACGCACCGTATCTCCATTGGCTGGACTCGCGGGCATCGTAACAGCGAATGCGCCACTGGTAGGATCTACAGGCTGACTATCCCATGATGACATGGTAGTTCCCGCTCCAGTGATTACGCTTTTGAGCGTAAATGGAATCGCGTAATCCGTGCCTGCGGTAGCAGCGCTGAGTACTCCGGCAGTAGCTTTGACGATGCCTGTGAATCCAGTGCCGCTATCAATCGCGCTGAGCTCCGAGTCGCCAAACGCTATCCATCCGAGTCCTGCCGTGAATAACTTTTTTAACACGCCGCACACTGGACCGCGAGTAGCTATGGTAGCACTTATTTTCTCATCATCGTACAGGTAGACTTTTCTTCCAATGTATCCAGCTGTCGTACCTGTTTTGATAGGGACGAGAGCCCATATATCATTGACGGCGTCTAAATTGGCTCCTGCCGCAGCGTTATGCTCTGCTATGCCAAAAAACCTACATGTAGTATTATTTCCTTCGGTGACCACTTTTCCCGATGCATTCACACACACTAACGAACCTTTGAATACAGTATTTGCGGCATTTACAACGGCTGTATTTAGGGAATGTCTATTCCGATGTTGGGTGTCTAAGTGTCTCTCTCCTGAAAGTGCCATGTAATCTCCTATGAGATAGACTGCGATATCCTGACTATCGCAGTACCCGTAATTCTGCTTGTAATGCGAGGTGGTCTATCATCCCAGTCCTCTGACATAATGGAATGGTCCATCTCAGTTAGCATCCCTGACACTATGCCAGTAGGTTGCGAGGTTGAGGTTAGGTTTAGGTTCCCCGGATATCCGAGCGCCTGCATGGCGACATCGCCGAATGCAGTCACAGCTTCACGGATGGTGTTGCGCACATCGATTTTTACCGCACTCCGGAGCGTGTGATAAACCTCGATTGTCACTTCCAGATTCGCGATGCGGAATGACGACAACGCGCTGACCGGCGTTGACGGATGGTTAGCGAGCTTGCCGAATGTCACGTCATATCTCGGGAGCACGAGTATTTGCGCATCCCATGGCGTATGTCCGGTCATCACAGTAGACGCAGTTACCTTGCGCACTGCACCGACCGTGCCGTCTAGTAGCTCACGAATGGCAGTAGCTATGTTCGTGGTGCTGATTGCCATTTGAGTATTCCTCCGACTGCTTTACGAAAATCAATCCACCACTTTGCGCCGCTACCACGATTTTCTTCGTTTACTCGTCCGCCCTTTAGAATGATGGGTACCACTGAACGACGCGGCATTTTTTTGGTACCGAATACGTGATATGTTAGATACTCGACATCCGAGCCAACTACTATTTTTAGGCCATCTACTATCGCATAGAGCGAGTTGAACATACGACCTTCACCAATGAGCGTACGATGGTTAGCTACTCGTGTTTGTCCTTTTTTACCACCGCCTGCTCTACTCGCGATATTCTCTAGCGTACTCTCTGCAAGTGGAGCGAATGGCGAATCATCAGTGTTAGCACCATTGCGACCAACCATGAATCGGTCATGCATATAAGTGCTTAGTCCGGCCGCTTGGTCCTTCAAAATCTTCTTTAGCTCAGGCTCAAGCTTGCGGTCAAATCGCGCTTCTATTTGCGATGCACCTGCTATTTTGAGAGTAGCTTTCATCAATAATCGTACGTGTTACGTCGTGTAAATATCGGCGGGAATCCGGTTATAGTGGCGATCGGGTTATTGTAGACAACGCTTCCAGGCGACTCATCATCATCCGCTGGCAAATCCAGCACTATGTCACCGCTCAAAATCTTGTCGTAAGCTCGCGACATCGGCGACTTGTCGAAGTCCTCTGGAAGCGACAACATGTTGTCAGGCCGCGAATAAGCGAGACGGACGAATGAACCCAGGGTAGCCATCCGGATAAATTCGTCCGTCGTCGTGGTTGGAGGGCTATAGCCAGCCGTTCGAATGGCAGTTTGAATGTCGGAAGTCGACATATAACAAACGCCAAGAAACGCCGCAGTTTTGTATGTCGACGTCCCATCTTTGAACAGAGCTTGGCGTACAGCAGCGCCGAGATAAAAATCTACATATGTAACTGTGAGATAATTATCAGCCACCGGCGCACCTCGTTCTTATCGTTGATTGTTACTCGATTTAGACTCAGGTCGCAGCACTCTGGCAACCTCAGTCGCAACGGAGCTTGCCACTAGCTTAGCCAACTCAGCGTTCTGTTGAGAAGTAACTTTTTGACTAGCGGCTAGCGCGTTGAACTCAGCCTCTTTCTCTGGAGGCGGCAATCCGCGCTCTAACACCTCGCATGAAACGAGCGGTAAAAGCGAGCGTCCTACGATGAGCTCAAATGCGGCTTCTTTCGAAATGGACTTGGCGATCTCGCGCTTGGCGTCCTCTTTAGACACGCCAGACGGTCGTGCATCTGCAAGCTTTTCAATGGTGTCTTTCGCCTTACGGTCAGCGCGCGCGATGTCGTCCACCTGAGTCTCTACCATCGCGTAAACTTTATCGACCTCATCCTCATAGATGATGGTCTCAGTATCGACGCCCATCTTGAGCATCACACCATTAGGCATAATGAAGTCTTTAGTGCGAGATTTTACTCGCACCTTGGCACGCGGAACATTCCTTGGGATATCCTTGTTCATATACTTTGGCTACCTTTCTTTTCAGTTTTGGTTCAACCCTCCCTGCACTTCACAGGGAGGGCATTGTACTTGATTACGCAGTGGCCAAGTTTCCATAGATGCATTGCCAGGCATCGGCACCAAGGCCGAGGTCGGCAACGAGTCCGTAAGAAAACAGGTCAGTTTCGTAAGTGAATGGCGAGTCGATATCAGCTAGTTGCTGCGGCGTGAAGGGCATTGACTCGAGCAGCACAATAGGCTTGCTGTCTTCGCCGCGCGACTCGTCGATTAGGAACCAGTAGTAGGCGTAGTCGCCCACGAGCCGCTTGTCCTCAACCACAGTGTACTTGCCTTGGTACACGTTGCTGATGGCGGAGGTATCGACAACGAGCGTTGCAGCCTCAGCTCCAGCTTGATTGGTCGGGACCACTCGAAGTGCAGCGTCGCAAATCTCCATGGCCTTGCGGATGAGCGCGGGACCACATAACAACGTGGTTACCGTAGCTTGGACAGGCTCATCGTTCGCCTGTAACCAGCTCTCCATGGCGATGCGAGCAGTCTCGAAATTCGCGTAGGTCAAAGAGTTAGTGGAGTAGTTGGATTGAGTGGCTCCAGCGCTAGACCCGTATGGGTGACTCGCGCTGAACAGAGACACTGCGTCAACGGCGGTCGGATTCGAGACCAGCTTAGCAAACGCGAGTTTGTCGTACGCGTATGCGGTCTCTCGAAGAAACGCATTGATTTTACCAGCGACGACTCCGGGAGAGTCGTACTGCACCTCAGTGCGCTTGAAGTCCAGCGTGGCTTCGTACGGCACAGCGGTAATCGTGTTTTTGAACGCTTGCACGGCTTTGTGCTGACGCGCGCCGGTCCATTGTCGGACCACGGGGTTCTCGCGAAGCCCGCCGATCTCAAGAATATTACGTCCATTACCAGGCACAACTTTCGTGTATCGACGGTATTGCCCGGGAAGGTCGTTTTTGAAAATCTTCTCGTAACCAGCTTTGAACGTGGTGTTCGCAGTGGCTAGAGCAGTTCCGATTTCAGCATATGCTGTCATGATAAATCTCCTGTATTCTTTCTATTCGATTAGGAGGTAGAATGTTAGCTGGCAGCGCCTAATTCGGCATCGCCAAAAGCAACCCAACCAGTGGTAGCAGTCACGAGTTGTTTGAGCACGCCACACACAGGGCCTAAAGTGGCTAGCGATCCAGTCACGGTTTGATCATCGTAGCAATAGACCTTTTTACCGGTATAGCCAACGGTCGTTCCGGTTTTGACTGGAACTAACGCCCATATGCCGTTCACGGTCTCGACGGTAGCGCCGGCAACCGCGCCCGCGCGCGCAATGCCAAAGAACCGAGTGGTTGTGGTATTGGCCGCGACAACGATGGTTCCAGCCGCGTTAGTGCAGCAAAGACTGCCTTTGTACACGGTAGAACCAGTCTTGACCGTACCGCTGTTATAGGTTTGTCCGCGAACGTTTTTATAATCCAAACTTCTGTCAGCCGAAAGTGCCATTTGAGTATCCTTCTTTCTTAGGGTTTTTTGATGGAGAATTCTTGGTTAGCTGCGTCCCATTAGGACCGCCTTGATGGCGCCCATCCTGTCGCCTTGATACGCGCCACCACGAGAGCAGAGCGCGTCAACCGCTATAGATTCCGCTTTGCTTAGAGCTACCGAGTCATTCTTTGAAGTGCCAGATTGCGACGGTCCAATCGGCAGCACTTTGCTACGGTGGAACAGCCGCTCTCCTTGGCTCCAATCGCGAGAGAATACAGCGATCAAATCAGGTCGCGATTCCTTGCGCGCGTATCCTTCGGAAATGAGCTGGTCTACATGCGAGTTGAGCTTTACTTCGAACGCGTCCTTTTCAGCTTGCTTCGCTTTATCGCTTTCAACGCGCTTTTTCTCGGCGTCCAAGCTGGCTAATGCGCTCATCTGCACTTCGAGCTCTTCGACGCGCTTGGCAAATTCAGTCGCCCTATTCTCGGCTGCCGTCAACATTACCTGCATGTCAGCGAGCTTACGCGCGTTCTCAATTTCAGCGCCTTCTTCCATGTCCTCGGAGCCGCCAGTAGATCCAGCACTCGAATCGCCAATAGCCTTGATGACCGCATCCGCGTTAGCGAGTAGTTGCGAGATGAGCTCTTCAACAGTTCGCCCGGCTTTCTGAGCAAGTAAATCCATTGCGGCCGCAGCATCGGCAACCGCCGTGTCTGCGCCATCAGTTGGAGGTGCATCAGCCTTAGGCGCATCCGCGGTAGGCGCATCGGATGGAGGCTCTTTAGCTGGAGGCAATGCGTTTTCTATTACGGTTTTATCAGCCGCTTTGTCTTGTGTGTTTTTATCATCTGTCATAGAAATTCTCCTAGAGAACGTCAACGGCTGCTGGCCGTCTAGAAACGGATTATTCGTCAATGCGACGCTTATCAGTTCGATTGGTACCTCTTCACCGGTCTTTCGGTCCGGCGCGTTTTTGACAAAAACAGGCGAGCAAAATGCGTATTCGCCTGCACGAACTTTTTCGGTAGCCGTAGCAGTCAAGTTGGCTAAACCGTATAAACCCTTTTCAGGATCACACTTGAGCTCGGTGATAAACCCGGCGCCGGGAACCGGCCCTGAATGGGCGGACGCCTCCATCGATTGATGCTCATAGTCGAGAGGTATCGGGTTTTTTTGCTCGGCAAATTTCGCTATGACCGCGTCTGCCTCAGATTGAGAGAACGAAAACTCGCCTGATGGGTGACCCGCCCATTCGCCGAATGGAGCGATGTGCATCCATCCGCTGGCCTCAAAGCGATCCATGAATGGGACTGGAGTCAACATGAATGTTTTCATTTCGAGAACTCCGGGTTGATAGCGGCTAAAAATTTAGATGAATCCGTGTACACCACTGAATCGCCTGGGTCTTTCACGGACACGGCTACACATCGGCAGTTAAAATCCAATGTAGGCATAAGCCTATCTGTATCTGGATTGCCTACACGGAACGTAGCGCCATGTAACATCGCGTGTGTGTGGCGCACATTGCCGTCCCGCACCGACATGAACCGCCAGTATGGCCGCTCATCCTTGATCTCTTCGATGGCTTCCTTACGGCCGGCCGAGTAGGCCGAGTTGATATTGGTACGGAAAGCCATTTTGAGGTAAGACGGATTAGGCGGGTCAATACCAAGTGAGGTCGAGTAGTCTGATAGGCTCTCACCGAACTCCTTGAAGGTAGTTCCTTCCTCCATCGCAGTTGTGACCAAAGCTCGCACCTTCTCTTGAAGTTGCTCCATCATCGAGTCCTCAAACACGGCGCCGCGCTCGACCGCGAGTGAGATAATACGCTGGAAGGTGCGCTCATTGTAGAATGGCTGTTTCTGGAATTCCGCAATCGCTTCTTCCCATGGCCGTTGCAAGAATGGCTTACCACCAGTGCTAAACGCTGATGCTACTCCGACGTCGTACGCATGTACGGCCATCTGTCCTGACATAAGCGACTTGGCCACAGACTGCCACACGAGCGCCTTGGCATCGGCAGAAATGAATGACTCGCGCATCTCGTGGATTACATTGGCCGCATCCGATTCAGACTCACATTTCCCTATCTTAGATCCAAGTGTTTCGATAGAGGATCCGAGCTCCTTTGCGAGCTTTGACGTTGCCGATCGAGTTAGCGCCTCGGGCTTGCCAAGATTTTTTCTATAGGCGCCGCGCGACGGCGCGGACATCTCGATGTAGTCGGCCATGTCTAGGTCCAACTCATCGCCAAATTCATACTCGAATTTTGATGTAGTACGCTTTCTCTGCTCAACTCCACTACGTGTAAGCGAGGAAACTACAGGCTCTTTATCGAGCGCAAGTTTCCCTACAGCGTCCATTACATCCTTACCTGTAATCGTACTTGCGGGAGTAGAAGCTTTTGCTTCTATCGCATCCATCAAGTCTTTGCCCGTGATGGGCGTCGATGGAATCTGAACAGTCGCATCCGTGGTCGCAATCGAGAACGATGGTTGCGGCGGCTCGACTGGCGCCGCCTGCTCAAGCTGGTACTCGAATCGCCCATAAGGGACAGGAGGTATGACACCTCCGAAAAGGTGAGTGTTGTACCGCAACATTGGTAGGAACAGCTGCGCTTGCAGTGTGTCCCAAAAGTTCATCGCGTCTACATCGCGGATGATGTCGGCAGTCGCCGATAGCCTGGTACCTACTGCGGCCTGGCTACCATTGATGCCGGGATTTACGAGGTCGCTCGCACCGAGCACGAACACGGTAATCTCATCGTGCGTGTGCTTAAGAAACGCCTCAAACGTAGCGCCGTTGCCGATGGCGGCCGGACCGCCTACCACGTTGATGGTCGCACCTTCCTCAAAAACGGCAACGCTATCATATGATAGGTTTTGCAGCATTCGGAGTTGTTGCTCTTTTATCGCCGATGTGGTATTTTTCGGTACAGTGGTTGTCAGCAGTGGTTGTCCATGACGCTCTAATGCAAAAATCCAACTTTTGTCCACTTGGTGCGCTTCGATGTACTTCCATATTAGCGAGCGCATTAGGCCGTAGGTGCTAGGGTACCCACCGCCGGACCGCGCGTAGTGGACTAGCCATCTATCAGGTAGTAGCGCTTCACCTACACCTGTCATCTCACCTCCGCCGGTACTCGGCTTGCGCGCGCCGGAGTCGTACAGCCGTAGATTCCACTCGTCATCGTATCGGAATCGTCGTGGATGTACCCACGTTATGGACTCAGGTACGCACTCGTTACCGGATAGAATCCACTGTATCTCATGTGCGCTAAAACCTACAACCAGCGCGTCCATGATGCTAAAAAACGTCTGCCTCAATCCGGACATCGCCGAGAGTCGATCTGAAATGAACGCCGCGGCCGCATCAGCTAATCCAGTCTTAGCTGGGTCAGTAGTCTCAGCCGGTAAAATCTGGTACGCACTGGCAACGGCGCGCGCCTTGCGCGTCCCAAGTACGGCCGAGATATGTAGGTCCCTGGAGAGCGTGTACTCACACAGGTCCGCCCATCCCTCAACAAATCCCCTATCGAGCTCTTGAAGAATCCCGTACGCGGAGGCCATGGTAAGCGAGCTGAACTTGCTCGCAGTGTCCCATGTAAGTGTTCTGCCTGCCTGCTTTACCCCTATGGGTAACTCGATTACACCGCCGCGTTTTACGATTGATGTAGTCAATTCCTATACACATACTACGCAACTTTTTCATAGTCAAGTACTTTTTGCAAGTACTATGAAAATATTTCATAGCAAGTCGTGACATTTTGTGTCACAGCTTAGATATGCTGGTAGCTGATCTAATCGGTCCAATCATCGAAAGCCGTCAACGCCCGGCGCGTCCCGCGATGTCGCTCCATCAGTTTGTCCGCCTCGCATGGCCGCACTTTGACCCTAGTGAATTTCACGACAACTGGCATATAGGTGCGATATGTGACCATATGGAGGCATGCGCGACCGGCGTGCTTGACCGTCTAATCATCAACGTCCCGCCGGGAAGCTCCAAGACGAGCATCACCGGTGTGTGTTTCCCGGCTTGGCTGTGGACGTGGGACCCTGGCGCCAAAACTATGTGTTCGACATACGGCGCCGCGCTCGCAAACAAAACGTCCACATTGTTTCAAACCCTAGTCGAAAGTGAATGGTATCGTGAATCGTGGCCAGAGGTAGTACAAAGTGAGAAGTCATGGAACAAAGGACTGTGTGCAAATAACCACGGCGGGCTACGCTCCTCGGTCTCGTCCGGCGGCGGGCTTGGTAGCCACTGTCACTACCAAATCGTAGATGACCCACACAAGAAGATGTTACCAGGCGCGGAACTACAAGCACAGATAGAATCCGACATCGCCGCATACGATGGTGTACTAGCATCGCGCATGATAAGCGATAAAACGCATAAGGGAGCACGAGTAGTCATCATGCAGCGTTTGGCGGAGCGCGACCTAACCGGTTACCTACTGAACAAATTCCATGAAGGTGAACCTGGGGCTTACACACACCTTATGATACCCATGAACTATGAGCGTAGTCGTGCGTTCACGTCTCCTGTTGTACGGCGCGTTACCGGACTGCCATGGAGAGACCCTCGGTCTGATGAGGGCGAGATACTCGATCCCGCTCGGCGTTCGATGGCCGAGTGCGATGCGCGCCGCCGTGATCTCGGAGAACAAGGGTACTCA
>Ga0209496_10000014_pt1 | contig 26126 bp, 37 predicted proteins | sample Plant_0915_D1_FD_187692 | JGI IMG/M metagenome (GOLD analysis project Ga0209496, IMG submission 187692) | Wetland microbial communities from Old Woman Creek Reserve in Ohio, USA - Plant_0915_D1 (SPAdes) (version 2) | ecosystem: Environmental > Aquatic > Freshwater > Wetlands > Sediment ...
AGAATGTCCTCAAGAAACAGGGTGAATGCGCCCGGCGCAATTTGGCTGGGCGAATCCATCGCGATCCACTGGCTGCCGTCGAAGGCGAGCACCTGATTGGCGGTCGGCGCGGGCACGCTGACATCCTGAAGCTCGTCCAGATACGGGGGCACGGTGCCGATTTGGGCCAAGGCCCACGCGGCGTTTGCCGTGTTCGTGCCGGTTTCAACGATGGTGATGATCTGCTGGTCAGCGGCGGCGCGACTTGTGGCTTCGTTGGTTCCTCCCCACGTGAGAGCGAGGTCGGCGGCAATTCGGCTGCCGGTTTCCGCTGCCAGATCAACGGCGATGCTGCCAAAGACAAAAGCCACGATGGCTTGGTCGGCAGCCGTTCGGCTTCCGGCTTCGTCTACAATGGCGTTGGCCAAGACCTGATCCTGCCACGACCGCGTGCCTTGCTCCGTGATGATGGCGTTGGTCAGCACTTGGTCGGAGTACGACCGCGTGCCCTGCTCGTCAGTGCCCGCCCACGTGAGGACCAAATCGGCGGCGATTCGGGCAGCGGTTTCCGCCGCAAGGTCGCCGGTAAGGCTGCCGGAAAGGCTGCCGATGGCGATGTAGATGTTGTTTACATCGGCAACGCGGCTGCCCGCCTCGGCGGCGACCAGATTTGTGCCTGTGACGGCGAGATTGTAGGCGTCGGTGCCGATGTGGAAGGCGGTCGTGCCCCAGAAATAGGCTTCCCCGGCCAAGGCGCGGGCGTACGCGTCGCTGCCTGCTGAGATGACGCTGCCAGAGGCTTCCTCGACGACAACCAGCGTGGACCAGTTTTCGTCTACAATGCCGGTGGGGTAGGCGTTGGAATTGGGCGCGAGCGCAACGTACTGGTCGACGCCGATCTGAACCACGTCGTTGATGGCGTAGAAGGTCGAAGACGACCACGGGCCTTTGTCCACGAGTTCCGACCCCTGCACGAAATACTGGGTCAGACTCGTGTTGACGTACAGATATGTGGTTGTGGCGACAACAGCCATTTGCTTTAACTACGACACTTCAAACGAGCAGGCGGGCGGCGGCGACATACCAGATGTGGATGACCGGGTTTGAAAAACCGCAGTAAAGGCTGAAGGTGTCGAATCCTCCAGCGCTTTCGTCCACGGCGAACGGCTGAGCATTCACGCTGACACTTGTGTTGCCGGGCGTGCCGAAACTGTTGCAACCAGCGATAAACGTGGCGGGGTCGTTGTACCACCAAGCTGGGATGTACGTGGTGACGGTGTAGTTCGGGCTGCCCTTCGTGATGTCGAGGTAAAAAGCGCAGCGCTGGCTCTGGGTCGTGACTGCGCCTGCGTTGTAAGCGTAGCCGCCGCCAGTCGGTCCAATGGTGGTCGTATTCCCGACCCGCTTGAGCACGCAGTTTCCGTAGCACTGAAAGTAATAGGGAGGACCGTACCTGCCGTAAATTGTTCCAAGGGCGGTGCTCGCGATGGCGTTTGCGCCGATGAAATTCGTGGTGCTCAGGGAGTTGTATCCAAAGGCTTTGCCGGAGCTTAAACCGATGACGATGGACCCGGTGTAACCGGCGTTGTACCCGACGGTGCTGACTCCAAACAAAATGCCCAGCCTGATTTTGCCCCAGTTGGAGCCGACGTTCAAAGTGCGCATGAACTCGGCGCTGGTCATCGCCATGCCTCGGTCGGTGAAGCCGCTGGTTTGTTGAATGATTTGTACCGCCATAAGCTTTATACGATTTTGGCTGCGCCGTTCCAGTTGTTGCCGCCGGTTATGTTCGAGCCGTCAGTCGCGCCTGTCCCGTAAGTTTCAAAGCTGTCATCTGCCGTGATCGGGATGACGATGAGTGCCGCTCCGACCCAGTTTGAGCCTGCGTTGATGACCTCGCCGGTACCGGCGTCGCCCGTACCGTAGGTTTCAAAGCTGTCCTGAATGGATTGGAACGGCGACAGGACAACTGCGGTCATCTGCATGAGCGCGACGAACTCAGGATTGCGCAGCCGCATCATATCTGGACCGCGATGCCTCCGATGACGTTGGTGCCCGTGGCGCTGATACAGGTCATGGCCACGAGTATTTTGTTGTTGGCGGTTGCCGGTGTGAACGGCATCAGCGTGCCGAACCATGCAAAGCTGCCGGTATACCCGATGGACCGGCCCGTGCCGTCGGAGACAATTACCGCGCAGATTTCAGCGCCTTCACTCAGGTTCTTGGCTGACACCCAGAACGGCGAGCTTGCGGTGGTGATCTGGTAGGCCGGACCTGTCATGTCGTAGTACATCGTGCCGCTGACCGCTTCAGACACAGGCACGGTGCCCACGCCGACGACCATGTTCGGAATCTTGAGATTGCCGGTCATCGTGCCCCCGGCTCCGAAATTGGGGATGGCCGTGCCGATCTGCGCGAGCGCGTACGCCGCTGCCGCGTAGTTGCTGCCGGACTCGGCAAGCTGGTAAGCCGCCGTGCCTGTATTCGTGCCGACCTGCGCCAGCAGGTAGGCGGCGTCGGCGGTTGACTGCGCGGAGGCTGCCGCGTTGGTGCCGGTTTGGGCAAGGCCGTAGGCGGCATCAGCCGTGGACTGTGCGCTTTGGGTTGCGGCGCTCAGCGTGCCGCTGGCGTAGTTCAGCCCTTGGACTGTCACGAACGGGTTTGAGGCGGAAGGGTAGCCAAGGTTTCCGGTGAGCGCGTTGTTTTGGTCCAGCGTGGTGTGATAGAACTGGTCAGTTGCCCCGCCTTGAAGGCCGCCAAGGTCATTGTGCGCAAAGCCAATGGGCGTGTGAAAGTGACTGTCGTGAAGGCTGCCGCTGTGGTAGAGCGCAGCGGTTGTCATCGGCGAGTCTGCCCGCAGGAAGTAGTACTTCGCCACGATTTTATCGGTCAGGCTGGTGATGTAGCTGCCGTAACTCACGATGTTCGTGGTCAGCGCGGCGGTTTCGCTTGTTGCCGGTCCCCCTGTGCCCGCGAACAGGTAGGTTTCAACACCGCTGATGTCGCGGATGTAGATTTCGGTCACGATGTTTACGGGCATCGTGATGCTGCCGGTCGAAACGTAGTTGTTGAATTCCCACAGGCCCGCGTCAATGCGCGTGCGGTTGATGGGATTCGATATGTAACCCTCGACGAAGACGAAAGGAAGTGTGCCGCCGACAAGAACGGCGTCGCTGTCTTCCGGCATCCCGCTGGGGACCGGGAGCAGGGTCGAGTATCCCGCCGTGCCGCTGGCAGAATCTTCAAGGAACAGGGTAAATGCGCCGGGGGCGACCTGTGTAGGCGCTTCAGCGGCGACCCACACGCTGCCGTTGAAGGTTAAAATCTGGTTGGCTGTCGGTGCCGGGATGCTGACATCCGGCAGCGTGCTGAGCGGCGGCGGAATAGTGCCGAGTTGCGCAATCGCGTAGGCCGTGTCAGCCGTGCTTTGAGCCGTGGCGGCGGCGTTGGTGCCCGCTTCGGCGATGAAATAAGCCGAGTCGGCGGTGCTTTGTGCCGTGGCCGCAGCGTCGAGGGCTGCGCTTCCCGTGTTCGTTCCGATCTGGGCGAGAAGATAAGCGGCGTCTGCCGTGCTCTGCGCTGAAGCGGCGGCGTTGGTGCCTGCCACAGCGATTAAAAACGCGCCGTTGGCCGTGCTCTGTGCTGAAGCGGCAGCGTTCAGAGCGGCAGTGCCGGTGTTCGTTCCGATCTGGGCCAGAAGGTAAGCCGCGTCAGCCGTGCTTTGAGCCGTCGCAGCAGCGCCAGTACCGGCAACGGCGATGGTGTACGCGTCATTGGCGATGTTGGTGCCGATCTGGGCGAGGTAATAAGCGTCTCCGGCTAAGGTGTAGGCGCTGCCTGCCAGTCCGTAGGCGCTGCCTGCCAAGGCGTAAGCGCTTCCGGCGAGGTCGTACGCTGCGCTGCCGGTGTTCGTTCCGATCTGGGCCAGATAGTAGGCGGCCCACGCAATGTTGGTGCCGGAGACGGCCAGATTGTAGGCGTCCAGCCCGACCGAAGTCTCCGTGCCGCAGGTCGAGTACTCGTAAAGCAGCGACATGACGGACCAGCTTTGTGGCCGCGTGCGCGTTGGCACCCGCTGAGGGTTGTCGCCCACGTTGTCGCGGATGCACATGTAGAGCGCATTGCCATAATCAACGGCGGTGAGTGGCGAGGCTAAATAGGTTCCCGTGCTGGACCACGTTCCAACGAACGTGTAGTCGCCCACGCTGTCGATGTACTTGGTCAGGCCAGTCGCATCTGCGAAACTGTAAACACAGACGTTAGAGTTCATTTGGGAGTGCTGTTAGTGGGCGCGTTCAAAAACGCGGGCATGGCTCTGGTGATGACTTCAGCCGCTTGCGGGGTGAGCGCCCCGGTCGTGTCGCGGGCGAACATGAACATGGACTGCCGAACGGCGACGCTGCCCACGGCCATGCGCTGATAAACGCCGCCCTTGCCCAGAATGTTGTTGAAGCGCATCTCGGTCAGGACTTCGACGTTGTTGGTCGGCACGACCGCCATCTCCAGCCGGGCGTAGCCGAGCCGGGCCTGATACATTTCGGTCGCCGGGTTCTGGGCGACTTCAAAGCCGAGCACGGTGCTGGTGCCGACAATTACGCGGTCCTTGGTTGCGACGCAGCCGCACAGGGTTAGGAGTCCGATCAGCAGGAGATTTTTCATCTGGATTCGAGGATGAGGTTGGCGTTGGTTTCGATGATGAGCGTGTCGGTTTGGCCGAAGCCCAGCACACAATGAAAGGCGGGCCGGATGGCCGCGCCCAAGCCGAGGATCGTGGTCTTAAAGCGGATCGCGCCGGGCTGGTTAGTGTTTACAATCGTCCAGCCAAGCCCTATCGTCGGATAGCAGCGCCCTCCTTTGGTTGCGCATCCGCTCAGGAGAACCGCTGCCGCGATCAACGCGCTCAGTTTCACACTCTAAATACGGGATGCGAGGTAGTTAGTCCAAATGAAGCGTGTGTACACCGATGACCGCTTTCCGGGGTATGAAATCATCAACCACGGCAGCGGAAGCTTTCAGCTTGCCAAAGACGGCAACGTGGTTGCCGAGTTCGAGTCGTGGGAGAACCCGGACGGTACGGTGAGCGAAGCGTTCGCTCAAAAACGGGCGCAGGAGTACTTCGAGCGCTGGTCCAAAATGGATTTAAGCGGCGAAGTCGAGCAGCAGATGAAAGCCGTGGACCCGGAAACGGTGCCCGACCACACGGAGATTTTCAACGCGCCGCCGAGCAAGCAAGCGGCCAGCCTTCAGATCGACAAACTGATGGCGCAGGAGCGCATGGAGGCGGACCCGGAGAAGAAACAGAAACTCCGCCGAATGATCCTCCAGCTTATGAAGCAGGAGGAATCACTGGCGGAGGCCGTGGTAAACCACTTGATCGAAACCTAACGGTTCGGCCTGTTCAGCCTCGTTACCGACCACGCTTCCGCGACACCGGCCTCGAATATCCACGAGGCCGAGCCGACGTAAGAACCGTCCGGCAATGTTCCGGTTACCGTAATCACAGTGCTGCTCCAGAGGAAGCCGGTCTTGATCGGCAGGACTTGGCCAAGGCGCAGGGTGCCGATGGGCTTTCCGTCCTGATAGACCGCCAGCGTGTAGCCGCTGTTATTGATGACAGTGTACATGCTGCTTATGCCGGAGGGCACAGGCCCGCCGTTGTGGCTGTAGGGGTAGTTGTAAACGCAGCCGGTCAGCATTACCGCTGCGAGCAGTGCGAGGGTGCTTCTCATATTTTTCCTTCTCGGACGGCCTTGGCGTAGTGCGCACCAATCCGGCACAGGGCGTCGTTGAACGCCTTGTCCAGATGGCTCTGGCAGTACTCGTGGCCCAGTTCGTGGATGATTAGCTCGTCGATGGCGAGCCGGTTGTTCTGGAGGTCGAACCACTTGTAGCCCAGCCGACCGACGTTGAACGTCAGCATCCGCTGGCCGTAGCACGCGCCGAACTGGCCGGTCATGGCGACCCGGAAGTCGACGCTGATGTTGATGCCGCAGGTCACGAGCGCGAACTTCTTGGTGTAATCGCGCACAGCCCGGATGCCGTCGGTCATCTTGGCCTCCAGCATGGGCTGGCCATTCGGGCTGAACGGATTGGGTGTCGGCAACACCTGACCGGCGGGCAGGACCGCGCCAGCGGCCTTCACGTTGGCCCACGCCGCGCCGCTGAGTTGCGAGCCGGTGATGACTGTGTAGCCAGCGGCAGCCGCCGCGTGGTTGGACTCCGGGTCGCTGGGGTCGTAGGCGACGCGCTTCTCGCCGAACTTCTTGGTCATGTACAGTTCCAGCGCTTCGGGCTTGGCATCCGGGGACGTAATCGCTTCCGTGGCCCAGCCAGTGTTTACATCCTCGGCGTCCATCTTGTGAGCCATCGCGTTCAGCGCGGCAACGCTAAGCTGTTTCTTAAACTGGGGCAGCACTTCCTCGCGGTCCATCGTGAGCGGAACCTTCTGCATCACGTTGAACACGTACTTGCCCTCGATCTCGCAGACGGGGATGCCCATTTCGTAGATCGAGGCGGCGTGGTCAGCGTCGGCTTCGTAGACCAGCACCTTGGTCTTGCGCGTGGCTTTGATAAGCTCGCCCTCGACGTTGCTGACCTCGGTTATGAGCGACGCCTCGAATTCCTGAACCACAATCGGAGCGCTGATGGGGCAGCCGTTGATGGTGGTCTGGATTAGCTCGCCCACGCGCTTGGGGTTCTCCGGCGGAATGAGCCGCATACAGGCACTCGCCGCCTGCTTGATCTCGTCCTGCGTCATGCGGAACACGGCGCTGATCTCGGACCCAGCGATGGTTTGATGGCTGCTGTGGCGGCGACCGCCGTCGTTGAAGTGGATGGTGCCGGTCGTGGTTGCCACGCGGGCTTCTCTGGAGAGCGCCAAGACCAGCTTCTCGCCGAGGTTGAAGCGCCCGCGCTGTTCCGGGTTGCCCTTTTTCTTGGAGGGCGCAAACAGGGTGTAGGCGTCGCTGAGATTCTGGAAGCCGTTGGGGGCGTCGTCGCGCACGGTGAGCCGGGCGTAGGCCGGGCTTTCGACGGACAGGTTGATCTCCACCTGCGACACGCCGTTCTCGTCCCACGCGTTCTGGACCAACTCGAAGATCGCGAACTCCTTGCCCTTGCGGGCGAGGATTTGAGCCAGTCCCTTCTTGTCGATTTCAAACCAGTTTTTCATGCGAGTTGGTAGAAGGGGATTTCGACGAGGTTCGTGGTTCCCGTCACTTTGGCTTTGCCTCCGCGCTCGACCCAGTAGAGGGGATAGCGGAACAGTTTGAGGCCGACAGCGAGAATGCGGTTGGACCGCAGCCACGCCTTGGCTTGAGAGGCCGCGTCGAGGTCGTCGTGCGCTAGAAGCTCGACAGCCCCGCCCGGTATTTCGAGCAAGTATTGCTGTTTTGATTTTTCAATCATGCCCCTATTGTAAACAATGCGGGGCAAGCTGTCAACATCAATTTTTAATTATTTTCAATACCACCCGATGCGCTGTCCGTACTTCTCCATCAACTTCATGACGATCTCGCGCTGCTTGGGACTGAAGTGCTCCCGGCTCAGGTTTGAGTCGATAAACTGCGCTTCCCAGTCGGACACGTTCACGTCGGAGCCGTCCAACATCTTCAGGAACTCGCGCAGGGCTTGGCTGTCATCAGGCTTCATGGTTAGACCAGTTTAGCACGCACTGGCCGACGGGAAACACAGCGACCTGTCGCTTTTGCGAGGCGGCCTCGGCGATGAAGTCGAAGATGTCGGCGGTGCCGATCACCATAACTACCGGCTCGGCGTTCGGCTGTATTCCGGTCCAGTCCTTGACCACGAAGCCGTTGACCGGCCAATCTTTAAGCGGTGTCGTTGCCATACACCATAGAACAGAAAATGGCTGCGGCGGCCTCCTTCGTTGTGGACACGTGGCCTCGTGATGAATTTAGCAGCGGCCAAAACGGGAGACGAGCATTCGCTCCCGAAAAACCGCCCTCCACTCTACGCTTGTTGCCGCAGCCAAAAGTCATTGCCCGGAGTCGGCTCGGATTTCGAGCGCGTCGTTCATTGTGTACGGGCGTGGCGCGGTCATCAGCAGCTTCTTGGCGTGTGCGTCGTCGGGCTTGTCGGCCACGGCGCTGACGCCTTCAGCTTTGGCGTTCCCCGGAGCTTTGCGGCACTTCTGCAAGTGCTTGTGGAACTTTTGAAGCTCCTGCAAGCCGGTGAAGGCGTTGATGACGCGGTTACAGTACGGACAGTTCATGCTTCGATTGTTTACGGACGAGCTTGTGCGTCTTGCGTTTCCAGCGCCGCTTGGCGATGCGCACTGCTTGGTCGTGGTTGTTCCACGTGTCATGCGGGTGCGCGAATCTGCCGCGCAGTTGGGACTCTTTCTTACTGGTTGGTTTCATTTTCAGGTGCGTTAATGAGAACCGGCTCAATCCACGTGAGCCGCCGCTCGGAGGCTTCGGTCCACGGCTTGGGTCCGAAGGGCTGGTTGCGCCAGTGGCCCTTGCGCCAGTGCATCCGGGGTGAAGCGTGGGTGCCTTCCGCGCCGCCTTCCGAGCGAATGCGCTGGGCGCGGTATTCCCAGCCCACGAGATTTGGACCCCAGAGCGCGTCGCGCTTTACGATCCCTTTCTTAATCTTTTCCGGGCGCGTGATGTTGCCCAGCTTGATGTAGTTGGGACGCGCCGTCAGCGCCAGCATCAGCTTGACGGCGAACATCTGCATCTTGTTCTGGAAGGCCGTCTCAACTTCGCCCTGCGGCGCGTCACCCATGACCTCGTGAGGGTCAAATGGCAGGTTGAGTTTGGCTTCCTCCATGTAGGTTGCGTCCTCAAAGGGCGCATCGACCATCGCGCTGACGTTCATCGTGAGCGGGAAGCTGCCGGTGTAGTCGACGGGCACGCGGTCTTGGCCGTAGACGGGATACACGAACGTCATGCGCTCGACCTGATTATTGATCGGGTTCATCGCCGTGAGCGGCCTCATCGTGGCCATAGATTCGAGCGTGAACGGGTTGGTCCAGCGAACCGGCATGGTAATCTTTGGCAGGCTTTTCAGTACGCAGCCGGGGTAGATGCCGGGGTCGTTGCGCGTGATGCTGATGAACGGGCAGAGGAAGCCGAAGTATTTAAGCACAAAGTCCGTTGGCAGTACGAACAGCATGGCTGGCAACGGCCACTTGATCTCGCTGAGCTTGAAATCTTCCGGCGGATCGGTTTGGGCTACGGCCTGTGCGAATTCGGAGCGCACGAAGTAGGTTGGAACATGGTAGATGATCTGCGCCAGACAGTTAATAATGCCGGTGGTGTGCGGCAGCAGCGTCATGTCCGGCTCGAAGCCGATCATAAGCTGGCTCCACATCGTACACCCGTAGAAGCGCGGGTTGGTGTAGCCGATGGGCGGCACGATATGCCGTGGGTAAATGGCCTTGTAAACATCGGGCTGCTGCGTGGGCAGCCGGTTCATGAAGTCGTTCAGCAGTGCGTACATGTTTTGATTTTCTCTTTCATGACGAAGAAGATAGCAGAAAGTGCCGATTCCTGTCAACCTGAATTTTTACTATGATTCATTTGGAAGCAGAGCAACTTAGGTAGTTAGGTGGACGTATGAGCGAAGACCGGCCAAGTAAGGCGGTGATTACCGTGCATGAGGTTTCGCAGCAGCCTGTGCGAGAAAAACATCGCTATGAGCCGATGGCTCCGCGTGAGTTCAGGTCCACGATTCCCGCGCACCTGCTGGCCAATCTGCCGGAGGATGAGCGTTTCATGGTCGAGACGATCAGCAAGCTGGAGAATCAGTTCAACTGGTTGTCAGATTGCGCGGTCAGGAACAATGGCTCTACACTGGACCTTGACCAGCGTGTGCTGGAACTTGAGGCAGCCTGCCGGGAGCAGAAGAAGCGGTCGGCGCTGGCAGATACGCTGGAAGACAAGGTGAACACGCTCTGGGACTGGAAGCAGTACTTCAGCGGTAAGTGGGCTGTTATCGGAGGAATTGTTTTGGTGGTTTACCCGTTGCTGGTAAAATATCTATTCGACATATTGATAAAGTGGATTAAACCGTAACATAGTGATGAAATGACGACTGTAGATGAACTGCTGGTAAAGCTGTTTCATGCACCGAAAGTGCTGGTCGTCGATGATGCGGCAGGCGTACTGGCGAATATACTCCGCCAAGATTACGGCTGTAGCGTCGATACGACCGACAACGGGCACGAGGCAATCAAGATGCTGACAGACGGCAATTACGAATTCGCCGTGGTTGATCTTGAACTGTTAAACGGGACCGGTGAGGCCGTGCTTGAGACTGCGCACATGAAGTGTCCGGCGACGCCGATAGTGGTGACAACTGCCCACACAGATGTCATCGCTCTGCTTCAACGGCTGGATACTCTGGTCTTGCTGCGCAAGCCGATAACGCACGAGGCGCTTGATCGGCTCTTTTACATCTTCAAGATCAAAGTGCGAAGTCCCGCCGTGGTAGAGTATCTGACGGCCATGCGGCCTACTGTGGCGACCGGCTCAGTTGGTTGAAGATTTTCTGAAGCAGCGGCCCGTGCGAATCTGGTATCGGAGCGTTCCGAGCTTCATCGAGGATGTGTTGTAGCTGGCCGGGTTCGAGGGGCTGGCCTGCCATGAGCGCCTGCCCGATCTGCATGTCCAGATCGCTGTGGGCGAGGTTGGCCAGAATCATAATCACCACGTCCTTCAACTGGCTCAATTCCTTCGGATTGAACTGGCTTCTGGGTCCAGCTTCACGCCCGGTCATCCGGGCGATGTCTTCAGGCGGCATGTCTTCTTCGCCCATCTCGGACCCCGGAGGGCGGAAAGGCACGGTGCGCATACGCCCGCTGAGCTTCAGGGGCGGCCTGCTCGGCGGCGGGCCTCCCGGCCTGCCCGGTTCGTCGGCTTCGTTCATACTTTTGCGAAACAGGTCTTTTGCGTTCATGTCGTCCATAACTACACGTTCGGTGGAGGCAATGGTTCAGGCGGGGGCTTGGGCTTGCCCAAAATCTTGAAAGCCGTTGTGCCGCAGTCGGAGCAGGTCGCTCTCTGGGCTTTGCGCCCGTTGCGCATGGTGACTTCCTCGGACGTTTTAGGCTCGAAGTGCTTTTTGCATTTCAGGCAATACATAATCGAAGTGTAAACGGTTAAGGTTTGCTGTCAACAGGTTTATTTACATCCGGCGCTGGCGGCGGGTCCAGCAGGTTGGCGGCTCGCTCGTAAACCCACGCGCCGCGCACGTCGCCGCCCTTCTGCATCGCTGCGGCAAGCTGGCGGGCATTCTTGGCCGCGTCTGTGCCGTAAGCCTTTTCCAGATGCCGGGCGACAATGTGCGGCTCCCAGACGCGCTCCACGGCCTTGTAATCGCCGCCGCTGTCAATGAAGGTCTGGACGCCGCTGAGGATCAGCAGCGCTCCGGTCGCGCCCATTTCAATCTGGGTTTCGTCCTCGACGAGCAGGCGGGCCAGTAGATTGGCCATGCCCTCGTTGGGTCCGTCAGGTATTAGCGGTAGCAGTCTGACTGCGGGAGATGATGTCGGTGGTTGAGATTCCATGTGTAAAGGGGATGATGGTGATGGCGGCATTGATTTCCTCGGCGGCGGCCCGCTCGCTGGGATCGAGGGTGTCCAGCGTGTAGTCGCCGCCCTTGGCCCAAACGTGGGGCTGGACAAGGCGGATGATACGGTCGCAACGCTTTTCCTCGAAGATGAAGCAGAAGTCGACTGACTCCAGCGCGGCGATGACGGCCAAGCGCTGGTGCTCCGGCACCAAGGGCCGCGTTGGGCCTTTCAACTGGCGGACGCTGCTGTCGCTGTTCACGGCCACGACCAGCGTGGTGCCGTTCTTCGACATCGTTTTGATGAACTGAAGAAGCTCAATGTGACCGATGTGGAGCAGGTCAAAGCAGCCGTTGGTGAGGACCAAGCTGTGTCCAATCAGCTTGTCCATGCTCTTGCGCCACGCGCCCACGTCGCGCACGATCTTGTCTTCCCAGCGTCTCATCGGTCCCTGAACATGAGTTGAGTTTTGCCGGTGAATAGAACGCAAGAGGCCATTTTGATGAACTTCCGCGCCAGCCGGAAGCGCTCGGTCCAGCCCCGGCTGTTGAAGTGAATCTCGTGGACAGCGTTGGTTTTAACCTGCTCACCGTCGACTTCTTCCATGACCCGCTCGGCCTGTTTGAAGCCTTCACTGGCTTTGGCAAAACCCTCGTTGAACTTCTCGAAAGCGGCATCGAAATGCGACCACACGCGATCTGTTCTATTCATACGACTAAGAACATATAAAAATTGTTGCTTACGGAACCCAAATTGTTTACAGTATCACCGAGCGTCAGTAGCTCAACGGCCAGAGCGGGAGTCTCTAAAACTCGCGGCTGTGGGTTCGAGTCCCACCTGACGCACCAGATTTATGTACGAACCTAAGTATAAACTCAACAAGAAGGACGCGAAGCGCTGGCACGCTTTGTTGACCCGCCACTGTCTTGAGTGCCCAGCCAAGCCCGGAGGCAAGGTGAAGCACAACCCTAAATACGCGCCGCTCACCCCGGAAGAAAATGCGGAGTTCGAGGCGCTGTGCAAGAAGCGCAGCGACAAGCTGATGGCCCACCCCAAGATTCAAGAGTCGCTGCGGCACCAGCGTCGCAAGGACCGCACACTGGAAAAGCTGGTCAAAAGGCTGGAGCGGCTGGTCGCCAAAATGGTGCGCACGGCCAAGAAAAAAGGAGTAAAAATTGATGTTGACTAGGAGAAGGCGTTCGTTTACATATAGCGGCATGAAGCTAAATCTAAAAGTTGAATGGATTCGCAAGCTCAAGAACAAAGGCATCGTCGAGGATCACAAGTGGGCGTCGGCTGACCAGTGGCGGGCTTTGGATATTGAAGCGCTGGAAGACCCGGACCTTGACCTGCTGCTGGACCTGATGGAAAAGCACAAGGACGTGCGCGGCAGCCTCGCGGTGAAGCAGAAGATCACCACCTACCGCAAGCTGCTTATTGACGCCAAGGGCGTGAAGATTTCCCGGCTGGAACCACTGGTTATGGCCATCAAAAAGCTGCTGGAGCCGACCCCGCACAAGTGGCTGTTCATCGAGAACGAGGACGGCTATCTGGTGCCGTGGTATGTCTACAATGTCGATTACAACCCGCCCGACGAGCGCCACGGCAGTCCGGCGCACACTGATGTCTCGCTGGCCGCGACCAAGCGCGGGTCCAAGATCACCAAAGAGCTTGTCTTCCACGTCAACGACCTCGGCGAAACCGCCTACGAACTGCTGCGCAAAAAGGGCTTCTTTGTGGAGACGCCGGAAATCGTGGAGGAATACACCAAAGAGAATTTGCGGTATCAGTCCATCTGCGGGTTGACCGGCGAGCAGTTTCTTGCTGTGGGGGAGGGTTTTGACAAGAACGAGTACTGGTCCAGCAGCACGGTGTCGATGGAGCGCGACCAGATGCCAACCAAGGTGGTCATGGACGACGAGTCCGAAGAAGGCGAGGGCCGGGGCGAGCGCGAGCGTGAACACATCACGTCAAAGTTTTGGACCGAGAATAAAAAGTCTCGCGAGGATGACGGGGGCGAGGCCGACGAGCACAGCGTCATTGACTTGCCGCTACAGCCGTACGTGAAGGTGTTCGACTTGTCAAAGCACTGCTTCGTCATCATCCACGTGGCCAACCTGACCGAGTACCGGTACGACGCCGAGCTAATCAACAAGCTGGTGCTGCCGGAGGAACGCAAGGAACTGGTGTCCATGCTGGTCGAGGGTGCGGATGTAGCGCTCGACGACATCGTGAAGGGCAAGACCGGCGGCATCATCGTCATTTGCACCGGGCCGCCGGGGACCGGCAAGACGCTCACCGCCGAGGTCTTCAGCGAGCAGGTCAAACGCCCGCTCTACTGCGTCCAGTGCTCCCAGCTTGGCACCAACGAGCAGGAGTTGGAAAAGGAACTGGTGACTGTGCTGGGCCGGGCGCAGCGCTGGAAAGCCATTCTGCTCATCGACGAGGCCGATGTTTACGTCCACACACGCGGAAGCGACATCCAGCAGAATGCCATTGTGGGGGTCTTCCTGCGCGTTTTGGAGTATTACCGGGGCATCCTGTTCATGACCTCGAACCGTGAAACCATCATCGACGACGCCATCATGAGCCGGGCGACCGCGTGGATTCGCTACGATATTCCCGACCGGCAGCGGGCTATCTCGATTTGGAGGGTGCTCTCGACCCAGTACAAAATCCAGTTGAAAGATGTAGACATTGAAGCGCTGGTAGACAACACCCGGTTCAAAGCCATCAGCGGGCGGAGCATCAAGAACCTGCTCAAGCTGGCCAAGCTGCGGGCCGCCCGAAAGAAAGTGCCGATCTCGGTCGACAGCATCGAGTACGTCTCGCAGTTTCTCGATCTGGAAGATGGGGTGGAGAAGCCAACCTGACTGCCAGCGTGCGCCCGGAAACGGAGGCCACGCGCTAGATTACAATGGCAACCCGCGTTCCCCGACCAAGACTAATGGACTCGTCGAAGCATCCGAAGCTGACTGAGTACGAGGAAAAGGTGTTCCGCATCTTCTGGAAGCGCTACACGCCCGGCGTGTGGCCGCACGATGTTCAACTGGAGGGCGACAAGCGGCTACCGGTCGTGGCTGCCGGATTCCGATTGATTAAGAAGGGCGTGCTGACCCGCTGGCAGTCGTGCTGCTGGCAAATGACCGATCTGGGTAAGGAGATGGCGGAGGTTCGCCAACAGTCACCAGAAAGACGTTGAGACGTTCCCGTGCGCGGGGACGAACTGTTCCATCGCCCATTTCTGACCAAGCGTCAGGTAGTTGCCGCTCTGGCCCTGAACATTGGCCAGTTGAATGTAGATGCCGCTTTTGGACTCGGTGACGGTGCTCAGGGTGACGTTGCCCGCCCGCAGGCTTGACGTGTGGAAGCCCGGCTCCTGCACTGGCTGTTTCAGCCCGTCCAGCGCCAACTGGTACATTTTAGCCAGTGTCGGGGCATTGACCGTGGTGGTGACGCTGTGGTTGCGGATTGCCGATTCCAGCGTAACCACGTGCTGCGGCGGAATGTAAGAGTAATGGCCGAACATATCACTTAGAACCGCTTTTATGATTTTCTGGATAGTGCTCAAACCAGAGCTTTACCTCGGTGCGCTGTTCGCCCTCCCAGCACCAGAACTTGCGCGTGCGCCCGTCGGAGAGCGCCGAGTCCTCCGTGAACAGCGCGTCGCAGACCGCTTTGCCGATGTTGTCCCAGTCCGGCTTCTGGCGGCACGGCAGCCCGGCCAGTTCGGTTTTCTTTTTCTTGGGCCACGACGCGGGCATGGCGATGTACGCCTTTACATCGACGGCGTAAACATCCACTTGCAGCGCCCGGTTGGGCACGGCTTCCTTGATGCGGTCCTTGTAGTCGTGGTAGCGCAGAACCACCGGGCGCTTCTTCCACGTGTCCCGCTGCGTCATGCGCGGCTTGCCCATTGGCGGCCCCATGACCGCGAATGTAATCAGCCCGGATTTGTCGGCGGTCGGTTCGACCACCTGCGAGGATGCTGCAAGGGTCTTGGGAGGGTCTTGAGCGGGTTGTGGGAGGGTAGATTTTTCGATTTTGCTGGCTTCGGGTTTAATGTTTACTCCCAAAAGGCTGTTGACCTTTTGGTGACTGAGCAGTTGTTCCGGGGTCCAGCCCATACAGTTCTAAGAACGTAGTTACTTTTGCTATGCCGTACACCGACCAAGAAATCGCGGTTTTGAAGAAATACAGGATCATGAATCCTGACGGCACGCTGCGTCAGGCGGACCTGCGCCAGCCGCTTCGTCCCGGTGACCAGCCTCCCGGCCCCGGCCCGATCATGTCGCCGGATGCCATCAACAAGCTGCTCCGGGCGGACCCGACGCCTGATAAGCGCTGGGCTGATTGGATTTTCTTCCAAGCGGGCGGCGGGGAGAAGGCCAAGGCGGCGACCGCCGACGCCCTGCGCCAAATCCGTGACCGGTTTATTGATGAGCGCACCAACGGCTGGACCCACCCGGAGACGGGCAAATATCAGCCGCCGGTACCGCGTGAGCAGGCCGAGGCTCGCTGGGCGGCTGCCGAACCAAAGTTCCGTGAGGTCTTGGCCGTGTGCGATCAGGACGCGGTGAAGCGTCTGCGCACCTTCGGCTACTTCCGCGACATGCCCGGCGAGGCCAACCGCTACACCAACGTCATCGAGGCCATGAACAGCTACATGAAGCTGTACGACAAGCTCGTGAAGATGAACAAGGAGGTCTTGCGCGAGGGCGGCGAGGCTCAGCCGGACAAGCCCGAAGACATTCCCACGTGGGAGCGCATGGGCGAGATCGCCAAGAAAGTCGAGCGCTACTGGGCCTCGAAGAAAGCCCGGAGCGACATCCGCATTCTCGACGAAAAGCCGATTTACGAGGACGACAACATCATGGCAGTCGTGCCCCTCACCTACGCTGCCGCCGTGCGCTACGGCTACGACCTTTGGCCGTGGGCCAGCCGGAAGGGCTTTGAGCAGGTGCTCGCGGGTGAGGCAGGCGACTGGCGGCACCGCGACGAGTGGAAGCAGCGCACGGAGCGCAACATCTTCGTTTATCTGACGTTCAAGTCGCCGGTACCCGAGTGGGTGACCCGGCGCGAGGGCAACTGGGAAGTCAAAGACCTCACCGATCTGGCGCTGGAGATCGACAAGGAAAAGTCGCGGGGCAACACCGATGACTGGGTTGTTTACGATCAGGAAAATCGCAACACCCTCACCATCGGTCAGGTGAAAGCCATGATCTTGGCCGAGCCTACCCGCGAAGACCCGACGGACGCCGAAAGCCCGATCACGCGTGGCGGCAACGTTTACAAGGACGAGGCCGAGGCCCAGCGGGTGGTTGACAGTCTGGACCGCGCCGTCAAGGCCGTGAAGAAGCGCATTGGGGCAGGCAACATCAAGGTCCATTCCGACGTGCTGAAGCTCGAATCGGTTGCGGAACCGGTCGAGGCTTAGTCTTCCGGGTTGGCGATTCGGGCAATCCGCTGGACGATCCCGCGCAGGGCGTAAGCCACGGAGCTTTCGCGCACCTGTCCCAGTTTGTCGGTGAGCATCGCTGCGAGCGCGTAACCGTAGTCGTCGTAAATGTCGCCGGGCGAGTAAGCGCTAACGAGCGGTATCAGGCAGTGATATTTCTTCAGATTGCAGTACTCGGCAGTCGGCCCCCACGTCATGATGTCTACACCCACGCTGTCAGAAAAAGCGATGTTGTTCGCAAGGAGCGCGTTGATGATGTTGATGTAAACAAGCCGGTCCACCGCGCCGCCGCGATCCGGGTAAGTGTCCAGCACATCCTTGTAGGCGCGGCAGGTTTTGCGCAGTTCCGGGTCGGCCAGCTTGTCCTTAACGGTTTGGACCTGTTCCTTGGTCGGCAGGTCGAGCTTGTTCTTCCAGATGGCGGCTCCCCGGTCGCCGGAGCGCAGGAGAACGAACTGCCCGAATTCACGCAGCAGTTTTTGCTGCGGGTTGGGCGCTTGTTCCAGATTCGAGTACAGGTGGATCACCGCGTCGCCTTGGCGGCATAGCTCCGCCCCCGTGCCCATCGTGTCGCTGTGGCCTTGCCATTCAATCAGCCGCCAAAGCGGCAGCAGAAGGTCTTTGAGTTCCGAATCCAGTACGAGCTTTTGCCCGGCCTGCACGCTTGCTTTGAAGTTGGCCATATCAGTTGATCCTGCAATAGACTGCGCCGTTTTCCAAGGTGTGGGAATGACCGTCGTAGCGGGCGACGAAGTGGGGCCAGCCGTCGGTCGCAACGGCGTCCTTGGCTGCCGCGTCAATGTCGATGCCAGCCATTTCGATTGCCTGCTTCTGGGCTTCCTCCTTGCCGTAAACATCCTCCAGCCAGTCCCACGGTTCCCACTTTGGCTTTTCGCGCTCGATGTATTCTTCCATGATCTTATCGAGCGCTTTGACACGTACTGGGTTCTCGATGCGTTGGTCGCCATTCTTTTTGAAGAACACGGGATCGTCGTCTTCGACGTAGCCTTCCTCAACCATCTTGTTGAGCAGGTCTTCGTAGTCGAGGCTGCGGACCTCATCTTCCCATTCCTCGTACGGGTCGCCGATGGCGTTGCGCAGCCGGTCCTCGTCTACATGCTGCCGCAGCCAGTCCTGTGAGAAAATCTCTGGTTCGTTTTCAAGGTCGGTGCGCACCATGTCCAGCGCGTAGGTTTCGGCTTCGTCTTCGCTTTTGAAAAACAGCCATTCCTCGTTACCGACATCAACCTTGAACTGGGTGGTGGACTCTTTGTCATCTGGGTCGTAGTTGCCTTGGCCCCAGCGGTCGTCGACTTCCAGATCGCTCAGGTCGTAGTGCTCATCGGCGGCGAATTCGCGCAGGGCGATGTCCACCCAGTTTCCCAGCAATAGCCGCTCGATCTCGCCCTTGGTGTCTGCCGGTTCGGTGGGCAAGTCCTCCGGCGGCACATCGGCAGGCATTTCGGCTGCCGGTTCATCGAACGGATCAAACTCGTCTGCCTCGCCGATGATCTTGGACATCGGCTTGACCTTGGCCTCCGGCTCGTGGATGACCTTCTGGACCTGATCCTTGATGTCATCAATGGCCTCGCGGTCGCAGGTCGCGCACAGGCGCTTGCGGTGCGCCTCGCGCATGGTCTTGTAGTCGCCGTGGACCTGCCCGCACTTGGGGCACTTCACGTAGTATTTGACCTCGTACGGCCACTTGGACAGGTTGGCGTAAATGCCCAGCGCCGTCGCCCAGCCTTCCGGGGCTTTACCCCGCTCGACTAAGGCTATGGTGTCTCTGGCCTTCATGTCCTCCTGCGCCTTGGCTTGACCGGAATGGGGTCAGCCTGTAGCTGAAGTGAGCCGTCTGGGAAAATCGTGTCGCCGTCGTTGTACGGCAGCTTCAGGTCCGAATCCCACATGCCTTGGTTGGCGTGGTAGTTGAACCAGAACCATTCGTGATTTTTCTGGAAGATGTGCCAGCCACTCGTCAGCCACGTGTTGATTCTGTCTCTGGTCGTGGTGCCGGGTTCGGCTCTCCATCCGTAGGACACTCTGCCGCCGCCGGGCCGCCAGCCGCCTGTTTCTACGACCACTTTGCCGTCAGGATAGGCCGTGACCACATCGGTTTGGTGAAACCGGACGGCCAGCCGGTCGTTGTAGCGTATGACGTAGGTGTTATTGCCGACCTTCTTGGATTCGCGCCCGTGAAGTTTGTTGGCCAGCCTGTTGTAGAGGTCAGTCGGCCCGGTGCCGGGGATGCGGAACGGCGTCTCCGCGTAGCGCATGATCTCCGCTTTGGGGTCAGCTACGTCGGGATTGAAGTCTAAGCCTAACTGGTTCGGGTCATCCGGCGTTGGTGTCTCCGGCTGCTCGTTTTCAATTAGAAGGCGAAAAATGGCACGAGCGCTAAGCATTGCTCGGTTCGTCTTTGACCAGAAATTCTCCCGGCCCGAATGCGCGGTCTTCTGGCGGGCGCTGCCCGCTCCAACGAACCCGAATGCGGCCATCCGGCTCAAACCCGGAGATTTCTCCTTGGTACTGAACGTTGTCCTGTTCGATCTCAACCGGCTGGCCTGAGCGCCACTTGCGCGGTCCTTGGGGCACCTGCTGTGTCGGTGATGGGTCCGCCTGCCGCGTCATGGGCGCGGGTTGGGATGCGCCGCCCGTCGGGGTTCCGGGGCGGCTAACACCGAAGGCGGCAAAGGCTTCGCGCATAGGCATTGTAAACGCCGGACTGTCCTCAGCTTTGGCTTCGCACTGGCAATCGGTTTTGCCGCAGCGGCAGCGACACGCGTCTTCCAGTTCGACAAGCTTGCCGCCGTGCAGGTTGAGCATCATGAAGCCGGAATCCTGATCCGGCACCAGCCAGCGCTTTTCAATGGCCTCCTGCATTCCCTCGCTGCCAATGAGGTTGAGCAGTTCGCCGGTTGTCATGACCGGGTTTGGGCGGTAGCGGCGCTCGTGAAGTTTGCGTGCGACTTGAATGTTCATGTCAGTCCTAACTACGTTATGCGAGGCCAAGCCTGCCGCCCGGCATTTCCTCCGGCTCGATAGTTTCTTGCTCGCCTTCGTCTGGTGTCGGTGCGCCCGGTTCTGCGCCGGGAGCTTCTTCCTCGCCCGGAATGGGTTCTTCACCCGGTATTCCGCCCGGAGGCACTTCGGCTCCGGGTCCACCGGGTCCGCCCGGTCCTTCCGCGCCCGCTCCGCCGGGGCCGCCGCCGGGGCCGCCTTCGCCGCCCGTTGGGCCTTCTTCCGGGCCGAAGTCAGGAGCCATCGGCGGTGCGCCGTGGCCGCCTCCACCGCTACCGGCAAACGGCTCATTGCCCGGTTCTTCCATGCCGCGAGGAAGCTGTTCCTCGGAGGCAATGAGAACCTTTAGCTGATCCTTGAGGCTGCCAAAGTAGGCGCTGAGGTTCCACTGGTCCACCGACAGGATGTCGGCGGCGGATTTGAGCACTTCCAGTGTTTCGCGGTTGATGCTTCCGGTGATCTCGTTGGCCCTCCAAATCTTCAGGAATTCGCGCACCTTGTCGGCATACGCGTAGTTGCGGCCCTTCTCGGCGTCGGTAAGCAGGTTGACCAACTGGCGCTCGATTTTGCCGTGCCACGAAACAACCGCAGTTCCGGCAAAAGCTTCGAGCAGTTCAGCGCGGCGCAGGCTCAGGTCGAGGTAGCCCATGCTCTCATAGTCGTGGAAGGTAGCGATCATAAAGTGATGATACTGTTTACAAGAGCTTCAGCCGTTGGTTTGTTTTTCATGTACCGCCAGTTAAATACAAGCTGTCTGCCTTCCGGTTTCTCCTTGGGCGGCTTCACCTTTGGCGGTTTAGGAGGTTTCGGCGGCTTGGGCGGCTTGGGCAGTGTCGGGATGGGCGTCACCGACCATTCATCGGCGTTCCGGTTGTCGATGTACCCGTATTCCCTGAAGCCGATCTTGATGGGAATTCTGAACTCACCGGGGCGGGTTCTCCACGTCTTTGTGGCTCCGTTGCGCCGCGCCTGATACGCCGTTCGGCCATCAGAGTACTTGACTGTCCGGTGGTAAAAGGTGTTGGCGGTCATTGCCGTGTTCGGCGTGACCTTGCCTTCCCTAGCTTCGCGCTCTAGCTCGTCAGCGTGGTGGGAGATGAAGCGTTCGGGACTGACATCTTCAGGTGGAATGTTTACATCCGCCGGTTCGTCAGTCTCCAGAAGCGCATCAACGAATTGGCTTGCCTTGCTCATCTTCACCACGACGTTTGCGCAGGGCAGCCAGACGTGAACGGGCACGGTTTGTGGGTCCGGTTGGCCTCATGGTGCCAATCGGTTTCTCAACTGCTGGGATCGCCCCTGCGCCGGTCATCTCACTGAGATCGTCTTCGTCCAGCATTCGCTTCGCCAAATCCTTGGCCGTAAGACTTTCGCTCTTGCTTGCGCCCTTGGGCTTACCCTCCGGGGCTGCGCCATCCTTGGCCTTGCCGACACCCTTCTGGTTGTCGTCGCTGGTCTTGTCGTCCGTCTCCACCGGGTTGAGGTCGTCATCCCGGTCCATTGGCGTCGTAGCGAATTTCTGAGCATTTTTGAGGACGGTTTCGAGCGACGGCACGTCCTGCTTATTGTCGGGCATATCGAGCATGTTCAACTCGATGAAGCCGATCTTGAATCCCGGCGGTTCGTTGCTCATGGCCTGATCGCCGCACTGAGCCATCACCCAGCCCTTTTCGGCCAGCTTGTGCATGGCATCAGGATCGCGCAGCAGCGCCATGTGCTCGCGGTATTCAGCCTCGTCGTCGCATTGAATTTCACACCACTGCGGCCCCTCGATGACTTCATTGCTGATGCCAATGTCCTTGAGGGCAGCCGACAACGGTTTCTTGTTGGCGACCATTTGCTCGGTTTCTTCGCCCGCTGCTTCTTCAAACAGCCGGACAACTTCTTCACCGAGCGTGGTGCTGGTTTGTGGCACCGCTGCCTCGCCGAACAGAAATTCAAGCAGGTTCTTTCGCATAGTCCGACATAACTACGCGGGCACCCAGCACTATACGAGGGGCTTCTGCCTGTCGCGCTCCTGAGCGGCGGCAAGCTGGGCCTCGATAATCGGAGCAAGCCGTGCCGGGCGGTAACTCGGCCCCTTCATCCACTTGCCGTCTGCCCGGCGGTGTCCGTCGATAAACTTGCTCATATTGCTGGCGTGGACCTCATCCCAGCCCGGCTGTAGGTCGGTGCCCATTGCCACGCCGTTGCCCACGGAAAAGACGATCAGGTCAAGGCTGGCATCGTAGGCTTCGGTGATGGCTTCGGTTGTATTTGTATACATTGGCTTGACCGCCTCATAGGCGATGAAGTTGTCAGTCGCGCCGTACCGGTTGTTGATGTCGATTTCGACGCCCCACGCGTTGGCCAGTTCGCACAGTTCCTCGGCGAGCCATTTGAGGCGGCCTATGCGCACCTGCATCGGGGGAAGGCTGGGCCGGTCGGGCGTCGCCTGCTGCGCCTTGACCATGAACTCGTGAATTTGATCTTGCTCCGTTTTCATTAGTAGAATTTGAATGCGTCTCTAAACCACTTGGGAAAGAACTTGGTGTTGTCGGTGTACAGCCGAATGAAGTCATGGTCGAGGATGTAAGTGCTGCCGTGGTCCTCGTCGCTGCGCACGATGCGCCCGCAGGCTTGTAGCACGGTCATCACGGTCTGGAGCGTGTACCACTCCCGATCTACTTCCATCTTGGCCTTTACTTGCCGGTCGCCCAGATACGGGTAAGGCACTTTGGCGATGATTTGAAACCGGGCCAGATCGTCGTCGAAGCTGAAGCCCTCGGCGATGCTGGGGCTGAGCATGACCGTGGGGCCGGGTGAGAGCCGGTGCAGATTGAAGTGCGCCGCCCGCTCGGCGGCCTTGGAAGAAAAGAGCACGCGGCTGGCCAGCGGCCCGGCGCGGAAGAACTCGTAAATGCGCTTGCCCAGCGCGTAGCTGTGGCAGTGGATAATACCCTTCTCGTTCGGGTGCGCCTCCAGAATGGTCTGGCACATCGCCAGCATCTTGGGAACTGTTTGCTCCAAATAGGTGCGGCTCATGGACCCGACCGTGGTCATGTGAATCAGGCGGTTTTCGACCGGGAAAGTGCTGTCCAGTTCGAGCCACGCGACCTCCTTCTGGCGCAGGCCGAGGCTGCGGCAGAACACATCTTTCGGCCCCGGATACGCGCTCATGTAAACCCGGATCGCGCCCATTTCTTCAATCAGCAGCGGCATGAACGGCGCGGCGCTAAGCGGCTTGGCCGTGCAGGACCGCTCGTATTCGTCGTTGGTTTCTTCCTGCCAGTAGACCCAATCGTCGGGGTTTTTGCCCAAGTCCTCCATCGCGTAGGTCACCCGGCCAAGGTAGGTTTTGAGCTTGTTGAACTCGTCCTGCATCCGGCGGTTGCTGTAGCCGCTGCTGATGATGTTCTCGGTCAGCATGTTCATGCGCTCCTTGAGCATCTGGAGATAGGCGCTGTTCAGCCAGTCCACGAACGCGCTGGGCTGGTCCATCTTGGGCACAGGTCGGCAGCCGGGTGCCCACGCATCAAGAGTCTCCTTGTTTACAAGTATCTCGATGAAGCCGGTGATCTGCTTTTCCAGCGTATGGCACTCGTCGGCGATCAGAATGTTGCGCGGCTCCAGTTCGCCCTTGTACATGTGCTCTGTAAACAAATAGGGGTAGTTGGTGACCGCCATGTCCGCCATGTCGAAGCGCCAGCGGGCGTGAACGTACGGGCACGTTTTGTCGGAGCGTTGGGCGCACTTCTTGCCGCTTTTGGGGTCGCCGGAAGCCATGCCGCCTGCCATGCAGTTGCCGAAGCGGGCGCAGGTGTATTCGCTGGCGCTCTTGAGGGATGCGCCCTTGGAGACGTATCCGGTCATCCAGCGCGGGAAATCGTTCTCCAACTGGTCCTGAAGCATCTTCTGGGTCACGAGGTAATAGCCGCCCGGCTTGAAGCCCGCCATGTCGAACGAAGCGCCCCACAGGCCGGTTGCCGCGCCGATGCCGCTCTTGCCGATGCCCGTGGGGGCCGCGATCACAATGTTCCGGTAGCCCCTGCACACGGCATCCTCGATGTATTCCATCGCGGTCACCTGAGCGGGTCGCGGCTTTTCCAGCGGGAAATACTTCATCGCTGGTTCCAGTTGAACTGCCGAACTCATGCTTTCAAGAACGTAGTTACAGCATGGCGAATTTCATGTATCCGTCGATCAAGGCCAAGATGCTCACCGGCCAGTTCAACTGGCTTACGGACCCGGTTTGCGCCCTGCTGGTCGCGGAAGGCCAATACACGCCATCCATCAATCACACCACCCTGCTGGATGTTCCTCATTCAGCGCGGGTTGCGCTCTCCGCTGTTCTGACAGGAAGGAGCGTCGATGTCAATGTTGTTGACGCCGACGATTACTTGTATACATACGTTTCCGGGCCGCGTGTGAATGCGGCTCTCCTTATCACCAACACCGGAGTCGACGCAACCTCGCTGCTGATATGCTACCTCGACACCGCCGTCACCGGCATTCCGTTCAACCCCGCCGCCAGTCCCGTGCAGGTCACGTGGAACAACGGAACGGGAAAAATCTTTGCCCTGTAGCTGTTCTTAGCTGCATGGCGAATCATTTTCGACAGACAGCGGAAACCCTGCGCGAGATCGCAGATCGCCCCACCGCGCCGTTGGACGCCGACCGGGCGGTCATTCGTCATGCTGCCGACGTGCTGTGCCGTCTGGAGCAGCTAAAGCGCGACCTCATTGCCAGCGACCACAACGACGAAGCAGAATCAGATCGGCTCTCCAACGAGTTGCTTTCCCTGCTTGGCATTCATCGCGGTAGTTAAGGCATGGCGAACGAGACACTTCGCTACATCAAGTACGACTACCAGTCGCAAAAGGATGCGCTTTTGCAGCGTGTTCGTGACCGCTGGCCGGGTCGGTGGAACGATTTTCTGGCGAACAGCCTCGGCATCGTTTTCATCGACATTGTGGCGTGGGGTCTGGCCACGCTGGCATTCCTCGTAAATCGTGTAGCTGGCGAGCAGTACATTCCGACAATGACCCTGCGGGAGTCGGCGGTGCGCATCGGCGCATTGACCGGGTACACCCTGCGCAGCGCCGTGCCTGCCACGGTAAGCTGCGAGGCGGTCATCAACACGGCCCAGACCTCGGACGTGACCATTTCCAAAGGCACTCTGATCCGTACCAGCGACAACAACGCGCTCGCTTTCGAGGTTTCCAAGAACTACACGATTTACGCCGGGCAGACGACGCCCGCCGAGCTTGTGGCCACGTTCAGCCCCAGCTTGAGCGGGCAGAACGTCATCAACACTTTCCTGCAAATGACCAACGGGTCGTCGGCGGTCGACGAAGTGGACACGACCATTGACCTGTCGGCGTACATTTCGTCCGGCCAGACGCTCAACCAGCTTGGCGCTGACGTTTCTGACCCTGAGAATGTTTACACTATCGAGAGCCTTGACATCGCGCCGGGCGGCGTCAGCACCAATTCCCGCATCATCCTGACCAAAGCATGGACCGGGGCGACCGGCACGATACAGGCTCAGGTTTATGAGCGGCGCATTCAGTTTGTGCAGGGCCAGACCGTGACTGACCGCTATGCGGCTCCGGTGCAAACGGCAAATTATTCCGTCAAGCTCAGCCAGACCCCGGTGATTACCAACTCGGTTGAGGTCACGGTGAATGGAACGCCGTGGACGCAGGTGGACGCGGTTGGCGTGCAAAGCGGCCTTGTCGAAGTTTTTCAGGTTTTGACTTTCATCTCCGGTGACACGGCGGTCGTTTTTGGCGACGGCGCGTTCGGAGCGCTGGTGCCTTCCGAGGCGGCTGTGGTCATCAATTATCGGATTGGCGGCGGCATTGTTGGCAACGTTGCGCTCAACTCGATCAACACCACCATCACGGGGCTGGTCGAGGCGTTCTCCAATCCGGTGCCGATTCAAATTACGAACCAGACCAGCACAGGTGTTGGCGGTCAGGAGGCGGAAACGCTGGATCAGGCGCGTGTAAACATTCCCTATTATACTCGCACTAACAACCGGGCAGTGACGCTCGGTGATTACCAGACATTGGCGCAGTCGTTCAGCGATGCGCAGTTTGGTTCGGTCGCCTATGCCCGCTCCGTGGTGCGCACCGAGAATGCGCT
>Ga0209496_10000015_pt1 | contig 22624 bp, 23 predicted proteins | sample Plant_0915_D1_FD_187692 | JGI IMG/M metagenome (GOLD analysis project Ga0209496, IMG submission 187692) | Wetland microbial communities from Old Woman Creek Reserve in Ohio, USA - Plant_0915_D1 (SPAdes) (version 2) | ecosystem: Environmental > Aquatic > Freshwater > Wetlands > Sediment ...
GGACCAGTGTAGCCCGTATAGCCTGTAGGACCAGTGTAGCCCGTATAGCCAGTAGGACCAGTGTAGCCCGTATAGCCAGTAGGACCAGTGTAGCCCGTATAGCCAGTAGGACCAGTGTAGCCTGTATCACCTGTTGGTCCAGTGTATCCCGTGTAGCCTGTTGGTCCAGTGTAGCCTGTTGGGCCTGTATCACCTGTAGGGCCAGTGTATCCCGTATAGCCTGTTGGACCAGTGTAGCCCGTGTAGCCTGTAGGACCTGTTGAGCCAGAAGCTATATGTTGATTTTGATAAATCCATTGTTCAATTGTTGCATCATATATTAAAATTTCTTTCATGAGTTTTATTTTACTACTAAAAAATGAATCAAATGAATAATCAATATACAAACTATCTTCTGAGTAGAAGGCCAACTGTTATTACAGGTGCCGATGGACAACCAATTATTATTCCGCCATTAAATACTGACATACGAATACCAAACGAAATCTCTCAAAGAGAAGACTTTAGTCAACAATCATTTCACGAACGCGAAGATCAATTGAGAAAAAATCAAAAATTGGCATACAATGCTTATAGTGGGCATCGATCTCAATAATTTCGCAAAATTTTTCCTCGTAAACTAAAAACATGACAACTACTGGATCAAATATTACTAGCGGATTTATCGATCTTGCTACTTTTGATGAAATTGAAAAATATCAATATGGTTCTCAACAATCATTTGCATACTTCGTTAGAGAAACTCGAAAATCAACATGGTTTACACAAGTACCTGTTATTCTTTCACGATCTTCTGGACAAGCTGGTTTTGATCAAGAATGGTCTGTATCTATATCCAGAGCAGGAGACTATCTCCTTCAAACATGGTTACGTCTGCTAATTCCTTCTGTAACCCTATTATCTAATAATCCATTTGGAGACGATGGGCGTATCAGATGGTCTCGTAACTTCATGCACAATTTAATCCGGGAATGTAACATTTCATTCAACGATTTAGTCGCTGAAAGATTTGATAATTACTTCCTTGACTTCTGGGCCGCGTTTACTGTGAGCGCAAGTAAACGAGTCGGTTACGACAATATGATTGGAAATGTAGACAGTCTTCTCGCCCCTCATGCTCCTGGATCTCCAACCCGATCCCAATATCTAAATCTACCACTACCTTTCTTCTTCACTCGTGATAGCGGGTTAGCGCTTCCAACCGCGGCTCTGCCGTACAACGAGATGCGCATCTCATTTAGTTTCCGTAACTGGACAGATCTTCTTGTAGTTGAAAATTCAATTCTACCTGCCAATACATCTCCTTACCGAACTCCTGTTGTCGGAGTAGACATTTCAGAAGCACCTGCCCTCGTAAATGTACAAGTGTGGGCCAACTACGCAATTGTCAGCAATGAAGAGCGTAAAAGAATGGCGTGCGCACCCAGAGACATTCTCATTGAACAAGTTCAAACAGCACCACGGCAAATTTTCTCTCCTGGGGTTAATCAATACCCAACGTATGACATCAGGTTCTCTCACTCGATAAAAGCTCTTTTTTTCGCTGCACGTAATACTACTACTTCAAATATATGGAGCAATTACACCACATCCTCTCCCGTTCCAGGACCTCAAGTTGACATATATGAACCTCCCACTTACGCATTTGATCCAATGGGTAATGTCACTCTCACGTATGAAAACACCAATCGTCTCAATGTGATGGGTTCAGACTACTTTACACTCATCGAGCCTTTCTACAAAGCACCTTCTATACCAGATCGCACTGGATATCATTTATACTCATACTCACTCGCCTTTTTCAACTCTGATCCTCTCGGTTCAACCAATTACGGCAAACTTACGAACGTTAGCATATCCCCACAGGCTTCCCCAGAATCACTTATCGCCGCGGCTGGATCAGCTCCTGTGGGATCAGGGCAAAATTACCCGCAAACATTCGAGTTCATCGTTATCGGTGTAAATGCGAACATTATCAGAATATCAGGTGGAGAAATACCAAAGCTCCACAACAGATGCAGGTGGGATCGAGAGGTCCCGGGACAGCAAACGACCGCAACGGTTGAGCGTAGCTTGGGCTGTGCCCAATTGGCGAAGCCAAGCTCAACTCTAGTCATGTGCTGTTAACGAATCATGAGACCAACATGATACCTTGGTAGCATCTAGTCGGCCACGATCTCGGGCCTCGAGGTGGGATCGTGGTGGTACGGGGATGACAGTCCCTACCTAGCGAAATCATGTTCATGATTCGCGAACAGGCAAGACGAGTGAAAACGGTCAAAAGTCGTGCATCTGCTGGAGATGCGCGGGTGAGACCGTCGGTTCAAGAGCGCCGAGAGGCGCTCACCTTGGATCGCTACAGACTGGGTCACTTGTCGGTCAAGAACCAGTTGCGCTGATATGAGGCAATTGGGAGTTGGCTTAATGTTCAGTCGGGCCCTGGCAAATGCGCGCTTTGCGCCTGCGTGAGCCAGCTGTGAGAGGAGAGTGGCGCTTGAAAAGAGTCGCCACAGGAGCTCACAGGGGTTGTTCGCTGTAAGCAACCTGGGAAATAGGTTCATAAACACGAACCTATTTTGCATTGGGATTTCCAGTTTTGTAAAAATTTATTATGGAGAGCGTTTATTATTTTCAAAAAATGCCTTAGAAGAAGAGTTGAATAATATCATTAGTATTATCAACAATCAATACAAACATTCATTTGTACAACTTTGATTATATATCTGTTCAGATATATAATACGGCGCAACTACTGGGACCTACAATTTATAGTGGGATCCGAACCACTCTACATCATTCAATCGATTAATTGTACCAAATCTTTCCTTTATCATTCGACATAATCCAACCGCAATTTTTTAATGAATAACCTTTTTCTTTAGCCATAATGTCCATCAGTCCATAGATATTTCCATGTTTCGTGTAGTAATAGACTTGCGATCCTCCGAATACACAATTTTTTGATTCGTTCGATTCAATGTACATTGCATATTGATCATAAAATCCCTCGTCAGAATGATGTTCATAAGGATCGAAACCGAGTAAATTCTCACGACCTAAACAAAAAAGATAACCAATTAATTTGTTTTTTAATGAAATACTATACAAGTACTTATTAAGCTTGTTACATTTAGCGTTTTCATGATATCTTCCAATCAAAAACGTAGATTTTTGGAACATATTCCTTGTTTCTAATTTTTTAATTTCAAATCGTTCGCTACCTTCTTCTTCTGGATCCAGATGGAGTAATTTTACGTTATTCAAGTTTTCATACCAATTACTTTGAGTAGTGAGCCAACTATTTTTATTTGTTGAAAATTCAACGGAATTGACGATTAAATGATCAATTCGGTCGACCATATGCATCACATTTCGCGTAATTCGATAATGAAGAATGCTAGTATCCTCAAAAATATTCAAACAATTTGGTGTCGTGCAAATATCTTCTGGATCAGAACTATCGATGTGCTGAAGTAAAAAATTATTTTCAATACCGTTAAGATCAATAGTTCCTTCGGCTACCAAAACACGTTTTTCATATGTCTCCATTAGATCGTAAGCTTTTTTGGAAATATCGGTTAGTGCGGTTGCTGTAATAGGTACGAGATAAGGAGTTAGTCTAACATCTTTTTCAATTGTTTTACTCGTTATGCTGGACCAGAGTTCTAATAAGAACGTCAAGTCAAGCTCATACGTCTTGTGGATCCAAGCAATAAATTTATCAACTTTGTTGTAACTTATCTTGGATCCTTCGATCGTAATTAATAACGGGTCTTGAAAAGAAGCCCACTTCTTTAACAGAATGGATCTTTCAACCCCAACATGTGTTGAGAATTGAGAAATGTTCCATTCAATCGTTTTTTCAATATTTCGCATTAAGCAATCCATATTCGTAATTATTTTTTTTATGTTTCATCTTTTCAATTTTTCAACTTTTTTATCAAGCCAAGCTCACTTCATTCAAGTGTTGCATGGAAGCCCATTTGGAGCCCGTATAATTGTTTCATTTTCGTAGAAAATGAAACTTTAACAGCTTTGCTTCTAAAATTTTAGGTTTATCAAACGACAAACTTATTCGAATTTATTTCATTCATAACTTTAATCAACTCTTCTTCATCAATATCCGAGTTTTCAATGCTTAAACTATTCCCTGAAAATATAACATCTCGTTTTTTAAGATCGTCTCTTATTCGAACAAACAAAGTTTTACTATTTGGCTGACATTGAAGATCTAACAATACTTCAATGTTGTACACTGACTCTTGTCGCTTCTTAGCAGCTTGAGCATTTGAATTCTGAGCTCTAATGACATAGTACGGATAGTCATCATCGTTACGCTTGAGTAACAAAAATCGTTCTTGTTTTGAAGCCTTATGAGGTAAAGGTGCTCGTTCAACACATGCTAAACCAAGTTTGGTCTTCACATCTTTAACGTCCTCGTGAAGACTTGTATTCTGTTCAATTAGAGTGTCGTTCTGTTCTAAAATTTCGTCTATCTTCTCTTCTTGTTTTATTGCTCGTTGTTCAGATTTGATACTCATAGTTTTAAGCTGTTGCATCAACTCATCAATACGATCGTCTTTTAACTCGAGCTGATGTTCTTTTTCACGTTCTCTGAAACAAGCGGTATAACAAGCATACTCTCTGACCAAATCTTCAAGGTCTAAATAGTAATTGCGTATAGTATCAGCAGCTTTTGTGTTAAGCATCATTACAGCTTTTTTAATATCTCTTGGAGCCATTATGATAAAACGTTGTCTTGTTCTAGCAGCATTATGCGGTAATAATGCTGCTTCTTCGGCGATAGTCGGATAATTGGAAGCTTCAGGATCATTGTATGTTAATTCTTGATATGGAACATTATTGCGAATAAGAAGATCTTTAAATTTACGCTTCATTGTATAGTCTTCTCCTTCATATCCGAACCATTCAAGGGTCAATCTACCTAGATGGGTAGATTGGCCATCAACTAAAACTTGCCAAAACCAAGAAAACATAACAGGGTTGATTTGAATTTCAGCTACTTTGATGAATTGCTGAATGTCTAATATCTTTGAGTAATGAGACAATGCTTTCTTAACTCGTGTAGGAGGGTTTGATAAATCGATTCCCATGAAAGTTGTGTTTGTGTCCATTTTTATTTTAATCAATCATTTTGGTAGTTCAGAATTCAATTTTTTTGTATTGAGTGAATTTTATAAATACGAAATGAGTTACATTCCGCAGCCAGATATGTTCTTCATGTAGTTAGACTTATACGCCTGGTTGTAGCTGCTGTATTTGCGAAGTGCTTCTGCATTCTGCTGCATACCTCGCGCATATTGGTGTACGCCACAGTTTGGAAATACGTTTGATCCCATTTGGAGTCCGTAGTTACCAGACACGTTATGCACCTGATTCAAATCAGAGGCGGCTTTCATCTTATCCCACTCTGTCATTGTGCCACCACCACCATAAAATTCGCCGTCAATGCCTCCACTGCTTAAATTAACATACTCGACGTACTGAGGTCTTTGATAATTTTCTACGAACACTCGATCTTCTGCGCTATTGCAACCAGCGCTTTTAGTGTTAAACGAATCTGCACATGATGGTCTTCCGGCACTGTCATATCCATTCCAAATAGGACAAATCATATTCCCCGGATTCAAAAAACGATCACTCTGAACTTTCGCTGCATATGCTGGGTCGATCTTACAAGTTCTGATCGACGATTCTAGACTTACATATCCTGCCATTTTAACTCACTAATATATTTTTTGAAAAACCTGTAGAACATGATTAGGACAAAAGATGATTTCAGCTTGATCAGACGGACAAAGGACATGCGGGCGTTCAAGAAGGCTGTGATTCAATTTCTTGGACATCGTTCATTGAGGCGCATAAGGAGTGCAATTTGTTTTTCAAAAGTTCTGAATTATGATTCTCGAATTGCTCGAGTATGGTCGAAGCGTATGGAATTTTTTTAAGTCCTACTATCTTATCTTTCTTTGTAAGTAATTTTTTAGTCGATCGAAGCCACGTTTGAATGTCAGTTGTAACAAACTCGCATACCGCTGAATCTAAGAGTGAATTGATATGAGGACTGTCTAAAAGGTGGTAAGGGTGTTTATCATGTTTGACAATGATGACATTAGGCCAGTTTGCGTAAATGTTTCTAAAAAAGTCGATCTTACCAGGACTCGAGGCTCCACGCATTGTGAGTAGGAGCATTAAGTCGGGGAATAACTCCAAAGCGTTCGCAACAATTTTTTCAATGCGAGTCGAGCAACTTTCGTCACCAACATGTATAGCATTTACTGCTTTTCTCAATTTGGGCGCGCCTTCCCAGAGGAAGGTGCAGTTATCGCTTTTCATTTCTATGCCGTGAAAGCCATTGAAGCTGTTGATATTTGCAGGTATAGGATTATATTTCCATGGGTAATCTTCTTTCTGGAAATATGAAAAGTCGTCATAGCTGGTGTCATAAGGTGTAGTGTTAATGATAACTTCACAGTTATCGTGTGTTTCGTCGAAAGATTCAGGAGGTTTGTAATGTCTATGATCGATGTGATAACTTCTGATATCATAAATTGGGTTCTTGATCGCTATATTTTGACAGCTTATTTTTTTTACTAGATAAGAATCACACCCAGAAATTCCAATTAGAATATCCAAATCATCTAAATTGGAAAAATTGAGTAAACGTGGTTTGAATATGTAAGAATCGAAGCTCCAGTTCATTTGAAAGTTAGTTTGAATAGGTATTGTATATACAGACCAGTTATTTATGTCTATTAACTGCCATCGTGTTAGCGCTATTAAAGTGTTTTTCATATCTATTTCATGTATTCTGTTCAAAGTGCAATCAAATAAAATATCATTGTTAGAAATAACAATAGTTTTATCGTATAAATTATTATACGCATATTCAAAAAATGTCCGATAAGACTGACGCGTATTGGTTTCAATTACGGCGATCTTGGGATGTGATTTCAAATACTTATATTCTTCGTTTTGCTCGACTTGATCCCATTTTTCGAAAAAAACAATAATCGTTTTGAAGTGAAGCGCGTTCGATAATAGACATTTCTTTATCTCTCGATCTCTTTTCAAATTTTTACTGTTGTAATGGCTAGTAATTAACACCAAGTCTTCATGCATTTTAATATTATTAATATTAAAATGCAAAAAGTTATTTCATTCAGCTTATGGGGAGATAAACCTATATATTTGGTCGGTGCCATCAGAAATGCTATTATAGCAAAACACATGTATCCAGATTTCACGTGCTGGTTCTACATACATAAACACACTGTTCCCTTAGACGTTATTGACAAACTCAATCAATTAGACAATACCCGCATTATATACAAACACGACCTATCCAAACCTCGGACATGGCGATTTGAACCCATAGACGATCCTAATGTCCAAGTTATGCTCTCAAGAGATACCGATACCCAAATACTATTAAGAGAAAAGTTGGCCGTTGACGAATGGTTGAATTCTGACAAAGCGCTCCACATTATGCGGGATCACCCGCATCACAGTTATCAGATCCAGGCAGGAATGTTCGGCGTCAAAAAAACAAATGTAAAGATATCATGGACCGAGTGTATAATTAAGTACTGTGTAGAAAACACGTTTGATTACGATCAAGTTTTTTTGAAGGACGTCATATATCCAATGTATACAAGTCGAATGATACACGCTTCCTTCAATCGTTTTGAAGGAGATGAGTGTCTAGAGTTTCCTATCCCACACGACGAAGACGATTATCGATTCGTAGGCGAATACGTGTACGAAGACGAATCCCGAAACGCTCAGCACACGCAAATTATCCGTTCCGCGCAGGCGTAGATCTATGTCAGAACGCTTGGATAGGAGCACGTTGGCAGTATTTGTTCGAGGGTTAGAAGTGCTACAAAGCGAGTCTCGCCTGAATATCTATAGCCTAAAATAGCACTTCCGGATTGAACGGTTTGTGTGTCGTGAGATGATATTTTTTTGATTTGGAATTCATTTACATAACTAAACATAGATATGCTCTGCTCTAGATCTTGAGCTTCTAAATTATCCAGGTCTTTTTTATTCGGGAGGCGGTTCTGAGTATTCCAAATTTGAATGGTATAAATTGCTTGTTGGAAGCCTGAAGGTGAACTAGGCTGAGATATTGCTAAGTAAACAAGGCCTCTATTTATAAGATCATTGCTGAAGAAATAAGGAGTGGTTGCCATTATTTTGACGAAATTCACAATACTATTGTCTATTTCATACGTTTTTATTAAATTTGCAATCGACTCTGAACTGTTCAAAATGGTGTAAGCGCCGTATCGACATTTTGTCACGGCAGAATCTACGCATTGGAAATCAAATGTATCTGTGTAGAATCCGCGAATGTTGTCCTCATTTCGGTAGTTTAGCAGCTCGGTCAAGTGATTCTGTTGGTACACCCGGATCATGAATAACAATCTCTTTAACATCTCTTTAGATAAAATGACTACTTTCCCGTTTTGCACGAAGATATCTTTACCATGAGCAATGTCCGCAGATTTTGGTATTCGGTGCTTCCAGTTGGACGATATCAAAACATTTGTATTGATAAATTCGGTTAATTGGTTTTTATCAAGAGCCTGCGAGATACCTTTTGCGTGCATATAGAGAGACATGACGTATAAGAGATATTGGTATATAAGAAATGCTATTTTTCTATTACTATTAAAAACATCCAAAACTCGAAGATCGGTTCGCGGTACGTCTGAAATGTGCGTCGGGAGGTTTTGAATAGACTTCAGTTTTGTCAAAATGCTTACTTTTAAGTTGCCAAAAAACCCGTTGATCTGTCTGGTCTCTTGGGTTACAACGTCTAGATATTGATCTATCAGTTTTATGCTGTACTTCTCCGCAAACTTCAGTATGATGTCGATTGAGTCCACTGGCTGTATGCGATCGTTAACCCAGTTACTATGTTTGCTTTCTGGCGCAGCATAAGGCACAGTAGGATCACATCTAATGGGTATTAGATGTTTTCCAAAACGAATGTTCAGCGCCCTACACTTTCCATAGACGTCTACTTCTTGCGACTCTACCGAGTTAAAGCGAACGTTAGGCGGATCGTTGAGCATAAAGGGTTCTTTACACGAAGCCAGTTGTTCGACAGATTTATATGTGGCGACTGTGTAAGACTTATTAAGCTGTTTGAACACATCCCATAGAGATTCAATCACATGGTCGGTTGGGTCGAACATGAACTGCTTTTGTGTAGGGTTGACTGGGTCGCGGTTCGGGACTCGTATAAGGAGCTCGCACTGTGCGAACGATTTTAAGGCCTCGCTCGTCCCAAAGTTAAAATCAATGTACTTGTGCTGGTAGAGCAAGATGTATGGCTTGTTAATGCACGATTTGATATGAAATTGGGAGTGTCTGGGTATCAAGATATTGCCGTCGGGAAAGTACTTGTTACTCGAGAAGATAAATATGTTGCAATCGTAGGCCTCTTCCATCAGGTGTATAAAGTCGACAGGGTTCATATAAGTTTGGATTTTGTGTATGATGTCGTCGACAGAGTCGTCGTAAAGTTCTTGTTTAGCAGCCATGGCATATTTGTGCGTGGCTATTTTTTGTTTCTCCTGAATGATGATGAAGTTTCTCTCGTCCTCGGACACTTCTTCATACGCAGCGAAGCTTGGCCGAGCCGATTGGCTGTACATCGGCTGAGCATTGTCTTTCCTAAAATACCCCTTCGCTCTTAACACCGACTCTAGGATGGAAAACGATGAAAAAGAGTTCCCGTACCGCACAAAACAATGTTCGGGGTCATGCTGCAGCAGAGAAAACAGTTTCTTCAAGTTACGCGGAATCATCCCCGTCATACCCAAGCTTACAGGCTTGTTGGTTACGAATACGTCCTGGCGAAGTCTATTCGCATGCTCCGTCAATGGCTTGTAATTAGGGTCGAAGTAGTGAAGATACTTGCTGTCTTTCTTACTGGTCTGGTCCTTCATATAACAACACGGGAGGTATGGATACACGTGCATGTTCTCCATCTGGTTGTCACGTAGACCGATGTAAGGATGAGTTTGATGTTCACATATGTAGTTGTACTTGGAGCCCTCCCCGTAATTGGGGAAGGTCATGACTTGATGTGACTTGTCTTCGCGATAGACAGAAGCCAGTTCGTCGGATATGATGGTAGGCTTGTACAAACATTTGCGTGAATACTTGGGTAGGAATAGGTCTGGTGCGATTGCACGGAGTGGCAATGTCTTGTCATCGTCGATGACGACCTCTTCTTCGCCCATAAAGGCAGGTATGTAGCGTCGGTATTGGGATATGACATTTGCTTTTTGCTCGTTGTATACATACAACAGCCTAGATATAAGTTCCATGTACACCTTCGCGCATCTAACTGAGGGGGTCTTTACGCGCGCTTTCGCGTACTGCTGTCCCTCACCCATGCCGTGCATAATCTTGTCCACTATTTTCATTTTCAAACTGACTGAATCCAGTATGGATCTTTTCATGTCACTTGAAGGACGTTCAGACATGATCATGTACATGAACGCGTTTTCCCTTTTCTTGGAAGCTCTTATCGATTCGTCGATAACGACTGACTCGTAGAAATAGCGATTGTTCATCGCTAGTTCTGTGAAGACAGGGATTGCTAAGGATTGGTATGGATATATCCATGTACCTTCAACAGAGGAGTGTGATATTTTGTATATACTGTCTTTAGAGAGGCTAGTGGCGACTAATACGCGGTCAATAAATTCATCTGTATTGACATTTCGTTTACTAATGTTAATATTAAGCGTCGCAAAAAGCACACTGTCAACTTGTTCTTGTGCTTTGTTAGACAACGCTTCGCGTTGCTTACACACAGCGCAATTCGAAATCCGGTTCGAATTAGCAGGTCTCAATACACACATAGGCTCTCGTTCATTTGGCGATGGAGCATACGTAAAAGCTGTGGTTGTGAACTTAGGGTTATGAGTAAGATTAATCTCTCCGTTGGCCTTAATAATGATAACATTCGGGGTGTCTAGTTCGGTCCATGTAATTTCGGGTTTAAAACCGTGTCGAACTTTATAGACCCTCAAGTCGTCATGCCACATGTTAATATAAGGAACGTACTGGGTTGTCTGCATCTGATTGAAGATATCTGGGAGTGTAGGAGTTCCTTTTTTGAATTGGATAGTAATCTGCACTTGCTGGAGTTCCAGATCCACGGATTTGACCATAGGTATCTGTTCAAATTGTGACGCGAATGACGTGAAACGATGAACTTTTTCTTTTAGCAGCTTCGTGCTTTTGTTGAATGTTTCAATGGTATTCTTACGATCGTTCCACATAAATTCATATTTCTGCACCCAGACGTCATAGAGCTCTGGTGATATTCTGATAAGTAAATCTAATTTTCCTACTTTATCGAATCTCTCGAGTTCTTTGTTGAATGAAACGAACAGTCTTTCTATCTCAGATATATCTATTCTGCATGGTATCTGATGTTTAATGTTGAGTATTTGTATTTTTTCCTGGTTTATGACAGAGTCGAGCAAACTTATCGCTTTAAAAGATTGAGTTGAATGCATTGAAGAATATGACAGTACTGGATCAAATTGTAAAAATTTGATAGGCACTGCATTAAATAATTCTACAGAAATTCTCTCCTTAATCGTTTGAACACTATCGACAATCCATACTTTGAATTCATGTCCATTTATAATCATTTTATTCATTGTTGATAAATAAATGAAGGCATTTATATCCTGTAGGATATAAATGCGCTTCTGAAACAGTTACTTATTTTTTCTTTGCTTTGCAGAGGATATTTCTCTTTTGAGTTGTTCAATTTCTTGTTCGAGTTTAAAATTTCGCTGTCTCAAAGTGTCTGTTTGAGTGTTAATGGCTACAATCTCGCCAGTTAATTTGATATTTTTCTTACCTACCTCTCCATTTCTCATGACGAGATTGTATCTTTCTTGTTCTAATCTTCGGATATTTGCTGATGACATTTATTTGATTGTATCAAAATCTTTAATATATTAATGTTAACCTATGACGGTCTAGTCAAAAAAGTTGAAAAAATATTAATAAAAGTAAACTTTAAAAATAAAAAATGAATTTCAAAGAAAAATGCGATTTAGCATATGAAAAGGGTCAGCCTATCATCGACGATGATGAATACGATGCTCGTTTCAATGATGCTAATACTCGGAATACATTACAAAAATATACGCCTGATGGGCAATGCGATACAAAATTGCCTTTTTGGATGGGTTCGTTAAATAAAAAAAGATCCTCAAAATCATTAAATTTATGGCTAAAGAAAAACACTTGTAAAAATTTTATTGTAAGTGGAAAAATAGACGGGATTAGTGCATTAAGAACAGCGGATGGGTTTTTCAGTAGAGGAGACGGCAATAAAGGATGTGATCTGAAACCATTTCTACCATTTTTAAATATTCCCGAAAAATTCTCCGAATACAATTTAGCTGTTAGAGGAGAATTAGTAATGAAAAATAGTATATTCGATGAGAAATACTCACATCAGTTTAAAACTGCGCAAAATCTTGTATCAGGAAAATTTACAAGTAAAAATATTGACACTCTGATTTTGAAAGATATTGATTTTATTGCTTATGAACTTATTATTGACAAACATCAACAACTTACCTTCGAGGAACAATTTAAAAACTTATGCGAATATAATTTCCATGTTGTTCCATGGATCGTTGTTCAGCGAGAAGACGTGACATTTGAAAAAATGATGGATCTTTTCTCACAATTCAAGAAGAACTCCGAGTATCAATTAGACGGGATTGTCGTGTCTGTTAATGAGCGATATAAGCGAGAAATTGATAGTAATCCCAATTATTCAATTGCTGTCAAACCAGAAAATGAAAATATGAAACATCTGGAAGCAACAGTAAAAGAAGTAATATGGAAGCCAACAGCATTACTGGTATACTTTCCAGTAATTACTATAGATCCGCCTGTATCAATACAAAACAAAAATATTTCAACTATAACTGCACATAATGCCAAATTTGTTTTGAATAACAAAATTAACACTGGAGCTAAAATTATAGTTGGACTCAACATCAATCCAATCATTGTCAAAATTGTTGAAGGGTCTTGTGATCCAATAATAACTCCAAGTAAGACATGGGACGAGTATAACAATAACTTTGTAGTCGAAGATCCAGAACACATTATCCAAGTGCAGATATTAAAAATTGAAAAATTCTTAAGCAAGTTAGGATTGAAAAATTTTAAATTGAAAACTCTTGAAAAAATATACAAAGATATCTTGATAACAAAAACTGACAGACATTTATCAGCAAATAAGTACTCGTTAGACGAGGATCTTTTAGTATTTGAGGATGCGATGGGGATTCTCTTATTAAGAGAGTCAGAATTGAGTTTATGTTTTACGAGTAAAACGAGCGACGCTATAATAGCAGAATTCAGAAAAGTGCGACAGTCTTCTCCATCAGTTTCAACTTTAATATCAGCTTCAGGCATATTAGGGCGTGGAATTGGCGAAAAAAGGCTAGATATTATATTGCAAAAAGTTCCGAATTTTGTCGAAAAATGCCCATCTACTAAAGAACTCGAGTCAGTACCTGGTATATCAACTATACTGAGCGAAAAAATAATTGTCAATCATTTCAAAATGATGCAACTTCTTTCGCGAATGAAACTTATCTTTCCAAATCTTTCCACCGCCGAAGACAACAACGACGACGATAGTAAGTTTATTGTTTGTTTATCAGGATTTAGAATTAAGCCTCCTCATACTTATAACTGTGTTTTTACTGAAACTTTTTCTAAGAGTTGTAAATTGCTAGTTATTAAAGATGAGGCTTTTCGCAACACAAACAAGACCAGGTTAGCTCTCAAACATAACATTCCTATTGTAACTAAATTTGAATTCGATCACATGAAAATATTATCATAATAATATATAAATGAAATTAATATTAACAATCGTGTTTCTTTTTTCGATATTCTTCGGTTTAGTCGTGTTTCAGTTTAGAAAAAATAGAGCGTTATTTGGGAAAATTGCGTTATTTGGCAACTTAGATAATGACTCTGATGACAAAGAGAATAAAGCTGATGACAAAGAGAATAAAGCTGATGAAAAATTAATAAATGATTATAATTTGATTTTAGACAATTTGTCTAAGTGCAAATATAATCAGAAACAGTATTACCAAGAAATTAATAACTTACGAAATATTTTGAGTAGAGAGTATACATCGCATATTACATCTTTTAAAAAATGCGATACTAAAACACCAAAACTTGCTAATAAATTTAAAAAATTGTATAAATTGTATAATGGAAAAGATATAGGTGATGAAGAAATAAAAAACTTATTGAAATTAAAATGAAATGAAACAATTACAAAAGTCGATTATTTTTTTATTGTTAATATTGATAGCAATGTCAATCGTGATCTTTTTCAATTACGATAACGATCATCTTCAAACTTGTATGAATTCTTTACAGAAAAAAGTCGATACTTACAATCGTTTCAAAAAAGCATTGAATGCTATATAAGAGTAGTAAGTTTATATGTAAAGTATGAAAGTCGTCGTCATCGTTTTTTTTTTAATTCAATATGCAAGTCCATCAGTAATATATCCGAAGATTTCATGGGATACTGAATGGGATTTGACTTCTGACAATTCAAACGAAATAGATATCGACATATACGAGACATCTATTTTAATCGGAATAGGAGTTGTTGCAATATTGGGCTTCACAGTTGTTTGCTGTTATTTATCGGCACTGTACATAATTATATTCGCTGTATTCGCTGTGATTAGTATTTGCTTAATAGCGCTTTTTTTAGCTTTTTACACTTTTTAGTTACATTTTAATATTTTGCGACCAAAGGTCTCAAAATTACGCTTTAGTGTTATTTGGTTCTTTCATTTTTCGTTCTTCACTAGGTATAGTGATATTGTTTATCGATCCAAGTAAATTAGTTCCTGTTTTCTTAAATATCATCTTACTTACAATGAAAAGAACAACATTCATAGTTAGCATCATTAAAAGTCGAATTTCAGGAGGCCATTTACTATCACTTTTGAGCGCATAGCTTTTCTCAGCCATTTCAACCAACAACTGTTCGTATGATGACATGGACATAATTTGTTGTTGAGCAAAGCCTTCCATGTCGAAATTTATTTTCCCTAACAGTACTTCGCAACCCATCACGAATATGATCATATACCTTTTCCAATTATCAACTGACGAGTCGAGTGATAATTTTCTGGTGAGCATCTCGTACTTCTGGGCCATTATTTTAGGATCCGAAAACATGTTAAACTCCGGTATATTGGCATTTGGGTGCATGCGTCTGAGAACTTCATATTTGAAGTACACTGCGTTTCGCTCTTGTTGCATTTCCTCTGTTTCTTCGATGTATCTATAATCCTGTGATATTGTAATCTTTTTTTTTTGTTGCAATTCTTCAAGAGTTGGAACTCCAGTAGATGGAGAGTCTTCTCCTAGTAAAGAGTTTATTTGCATTTCAAGTAGTCCAGTACCTGATTCACCTACATTATCGTTATCAATTTCTTCCAACTCATTTGTATCAATCGAAGATATGCGATTTATTTCTTCATTTGTTTGAGAAACAGGTTCATCAGGAGGAGTATAATGTTTGTTTATTAATTCTTTTTTTACTTTAACCTTGTTTTCTAAAAATTCAAGATATAAAATAGGCATACGAGAAAAATTTTTAGGTGGAAATATTCTCTCATAGTCTTCTAAATATACTTTTTTAATTTCAATATCACCATTCATTTTGGTTGCAAACATAAATTGTTAAATCAAAAAAAAATTACTGGTATATAAAATGAATAGAGAGCTATGCAATGATTTAAGTATGTTTCCAACGAGAAATCCTTTGACAAACAGGATTATCAAACCATTCGGTCCTACTCACATTAAACTTGCTACAAAATGTAAAAAAATTAGATCACGTTCAAGACCACGTTCAAGATCACGTTCAAGACCACGTTCAAGATCACGTTCAAGACCACGTTCAAGATCACGTTCAAGATCACGTTCACGACCACGTTCACGACCACGTTCACGTTCAAGAAGATCTCGCTCACGCTCGAGGTCTCGTATAATGCCTAAAGCACGGTATCATCCAACTATGATGAAAAAAAAACAGATCGTTGCTAGATACCATCCTTCGATGATTGAGCCACCTGCATCTTTTAGAGACGAAGATTTGAAAATGCACTACATGTACAATTACTAAGAATAGTTGCAAAAAATAATCTGTTTATAAAATGGTTTTAAATATTATATTTACTTTTTTATTGAATAGCACTGATAAACCAAAACGCTGTTTCGAATTGGACAATTCGAAGACAAAAACTAGCACTAAAACAACCAAGAAACATATAAGGAATTAAGAGCGTAAGATCTGAACAATTTATCATAATCGATGATAAATGTACTACGATATTTACCCGATATTACTATAATATTTGTGACATTAGGTGATATAAGAACATTTTATTTTGTTAAAATGCTTTTTTTAATTTGGATCTTAATATACTGCTGTCCCTATCTCTGCACGAGTACTATGGAATCAAGAAGAGACTACGAGGAACGTATAGACATCGAAAGGGCTATTATTCGTCGTTTAATAAATGATGGCTACATAATTGATGATTTTATTTACCAATGGGAATCGCTTCGACGTAAATCGATGCCCTATCGCTCGAATCATCACGTTTTTTTGTCAGAAGAAGAACATTACAACAAGATAGTAAATCTTGCGACTATTCATCGTGCGTTGAAAAAATTCCAAAGCGCTCATTCATTGATTGAAACTGGGATTATTGATAACGCCGTAATAAGAACAATATACGGGGATAAGTATCAAAACATGACATTCATAGACGATGGTGGATTATACGACTTCACAAATATCCCTACCTATGGCGATCGATCGCGTGTAAAACGAGGTATTGAAGATTTTTCGACTGTGAATGTCACTATCTCAACGTTAAATTTACGTTGGATGTTAGTAAACGTAAATAAAAATATATCTCGCAATCTTACATTATTAACTCGATATGCTATCAATAACGCTTTAATTGAATGGCAAACTGCTTTGAATATTACGTTCAGTGAAACTTCCAACATTCACGACGCACTTATCAGAGTATCTTTTGAATATCGTAATCATAATGATAATTTCCCATTTGATGGAAGGGGCAATATCCTAGGCCACTCATATTACCCCGGTACAGACAAAGAAGGAATTATTCATCTTGACATCGAGGAAGATTGGACATATGACAGGCTTTATTGCGTCATACTTCACGAACTTGGACATACTTTCGGACTAGCTCATTCGTCTGTTAAGGAGGCAGTTATGTATGCCTGGTATTCTAATAATAAAAAACTAGATGATGACGATAAACACGCTATTAGCTCTTTATACGGTCTCAAATCCAAATGGGGACCAATCGATCGGCACCGAAAGATCTTTACGGATCGAGTAAACCCTGTCGAAACAGTACCACGGATCAACAACTCACATTACACTCTTTATAAAGATAGAAGCGTCTTCAATATATTTAATAGTAGTATTCAAATATATTAACAATCGTGTGCAAATTGACTAACAAAATATATTTTACAGATAAAAATGTATATAATGATAATATATATGTTGCTAGTAATAATTATTTTGACAGCTGTCTATATGTATAATAAACCAAGTCCGCCAAGTCAACCAAATCTGATTTCTATAGGACGTTACGGAAACGTTCCCATGTTCGGAGAAGAATTGAATGAAGTTAAAGACGATGAGTTGCTAAAAGATTTAGACAAGATCAAGAGCGATTCTAATAAATGCGCAATTCAATCAGGTAAATTGAATAAGGCGTTAGATGAATTGCGTGTACAATTGAATCAAAAAAAAAACCAATATAATGCAGATTTTAAATTCTGTACACAAAAAGTACCTGAGCAAATTTCAAAATATATTAGGTTCAATAAAAGTTTAGGTAAAAATATAACTGAAGATGAAGTTAGACGAAATTTAAACTTATAAGTAATGGTTATTTCACATCCCAACGGATGTGAAATTGTCGCGTCAGTACAGTCCAATGAGTCCAGTGAGTCAAGTGAGTCCAGTGAGTCAAGTGAGTCCAGTGAGTCCAATGAGTCCAGTGAGTCCAATGAGTCCAGTGAGTCCAGTGAGTCCAATGAGTCCAGTGAGTCCAATGAGTCCAGTGAGTCCAATGAGTCCAGTGAGTCCAATGAGTCAAGTGAGTCCAGTGAGTCCAATGAGTCCAGTGAGTCCAGTGAGTCCAATGAGTCCAGTGAGTCCAGTGAGTCCAATGAGTCCAGTGAGTCCAGTGAGTCAGTTTTCATCGTCTGTCATAATATCTAAGAGTTTTATGTGTTGACACAAGCATTTTTTTTTGTGTTGTGGCAGTATTTTTTTGAAAATGAGCTTAATCAATTGTATAAAACAATTGAATATCATAATCAATATGTATCGAAATATATTAAACAGTAGCTGACATAAATGCTTGATGATTTCAAGTGCGATAAATTGCACTAGACGCAACAAATGTAGCAAGATAAAGCCTATCATTATAATTATTTTTTTTTCATATTTCAATACTGATAATGTTCAATTTTTTGAGATCATCTTTTTTTTATTTTAATTTTTTGTTCCTGAACAATTTGATGAGTTTTATCTAACAGTTTTTCAATAAAAGCATCTTCATCAATACCTTTATCATACAATAAATTACGAACTTGTTGTTTATAGTCGTTTTTAGACAAATTAATTTTTTTAAACGATTCACTAATGTCGATATATGTATCTTCATCTATTTTGAATCCTTTTTCATTGTTTTCATTCAAATATGCTTTTATTTCTTTCACAAGTCCCTTTTCATATTTTCGTAATTCTGTAATAATACGTGTATGATCTTGAATCTTATTCTTTGTAATAATAAAAGAATTTACTGTTTCTTGAATTGACATTTTCATTGATTTTGTATTTCGTTAAATCATTTTATATTTCGTCAAATATTAATTTCTTTCTAGAAGTGACGTTATTTTTAACTCGTTCCGAACGATTGTGTCGAGCCGCTTTATGCACATTCTTTTGACTTTCGATAGCATCAAAAGCGTCTATTCCGTAAATATTCACAAATATTTTTTTCTCTTCCTCGTCTAGCATACTTGGATCAATACCATCTCTCAGCATAAGTCTTACCTGGGTTGCGACTTCTATATTGACAACGTGTGGATCTGAGTCACGTTCGAATAGTTCTTGTGCCATTTTTTGATATCTATACCTGGTATTCGAGTCCATAATGCTGACTGTTTTTTCAATATCTGAATCATTCCAAAGTGATGATTTGGTATTCGTTACACTCTTAGGGGTATCCATTTTACACATCTCAGATTTTCATAAATCAATCTTCGGGGTACTGATTTAAAGGACCGCTGAGATCAAAAAATGTATAAAACTTTAATTTTGGCTGGCAATTCTACCAACGCAATAGTAACCTTAGGCGCATTGCAATGCTTATACGATAAAAAACTACTACGTAATGTAAAATCCTTTATTGGCACATCGTCTGGTTCGATATTGAACTTACTGCTCATTATTGGATACGAACCTATCGACATCTTAATATATATTTGTGTCGAAAAAGTATATCAAAACATACACGTTAACCCTAACATGCTTTTTGTCGGTAAATCAGCAATGTGTTTCGAACCTATCAAAAAATCGTTAGAAACACTAATTATAGAACGAGTCGGGTATATCCCGACTATGAGTTCATTGAAAGAAACATTTAACAAAGAAATGATCGCCACAACGTATAACCTTACAGATGACAAACGAGAATATCTATCTCCAACTTCTCACCCGGATTTGTCTGTGTTACACGCAATTAGAATGAGTTGCACTTTTCCTTTTTTATTTGAACCATACAAATATGAAGACAAATTATACCTCGATGGGGGAATTGTGGACAATTTTCCAATAGAATACGAAATGGATGATGAAAATCTTAGTATAGGCATAAATACGACAATGAACTATAAAAGAAAATATTCATATGAATTAGGATATCTTGATTTAATATATAAAATTTTTCACGTTTTTATGTCCACAATTAACGACGATAAGATGAAAAGAGCGAAGAATTGTGATATTATTAAAATCGATACTGATTTGAATTTTTTTAACTTCGACAGTACGAATACTGAATTAATTGACATGTTTGACAAAGGATACTCAATATGTAAATTATTCATTGAAAACTAAAATTTCTAAGTAATCGAGCATAAACCTGTGCACTGTAAAATGCTTTAACAACAAGTTATGAGAAGAAAAATGACAACCACGATATTGAATGATAACAATCTATGTTCAGTTATCCAACGATTTAATGAAGCAACGCGTGAAGGAGTGCCTTTAATATGCAAACATGTATGCAATACGAGCGTAAATACATCAGGAGCTCAAAAATTGGTATGCTTCACTCCTAAAAACGCCACAGGCACGATGTCACTACTTAAAACAGTTAGTGGCACTAAAAAAACCATCACTACAGATGCAAATTTAGCGATAGTACCGGCAAATGCTATAATCGACAAAATAGAGTTTTTTGGAATTAATGGCTTTGCGACTAAAAATACATTCTCAATCGGATTAGGCCAACTTAATGACGTTATTATGCTCCCGTTAATTGAAAATACAGATGCTTCGATTGCTAATGAGAGAGTTGGAGGGTGTAGACAATTTTCTTCATCTGCTTCAAACGGAAAAAATACTCAGACTATCACTATTTTTCAAACATATGTCAATATTGTTTTAGATCAACCAATTACCGCTGGGTCTCTACAAGTCGTGGTCTATTATCACATTAAACCTGGAACTGAATAAATTGACTTAAAAGTATAAACTAATCTTAAAATGAAGAAGAAGGATTTAGAATTAGAGTTTAGTAAGCTTCGCGAAATGATCAATAACATTGACATAAATGAAGATGAGAAGAAGTCGGTTATAGATCAAATAGAAGTCGTGTATAAATGTTCCTCTAAGTCTCATGCTGCTAAGAAAAAAAGGACGCACAATCATAATTCGGGACTTGAAAAATTCAGTCGCGTTAGTAAAGAAATGGCTGAATTTGCAGGATGGGGTGAGGACGAACTACACTCACGTATAGACATTCAAAGAGTAATATACAAGTATACAAAAGACAAGAATATGCAAAAACCCGGAAATGGGAGAATTGTCTTGTTAGACGATAAGTTAAAGAAATTACTGAATTTCTCAAATAATGAGATATCGTATCCTCATATTTTGAAATACTTTGGCGTTCATCTTATTAATGATGCATAGTGCACAAATAACTGTATTTTATGACTTTTGTCATAAAATAACGCCTTATACGACCGAGAGGACAAGCTCTTTTCCTTTTCTGTTGCTTATCGTTTTTCAAGCCTAAGTACTACGGTTGTGTATGCAATTTCATGAAATCTTTTCTTTCTGACATGTGAAGATCTATAGATGGAACGTCAAAAGACGCAGAAGGAACATCGCTCGAATTCAACCTCCCAAGACTCCCTTATCGTCGTTTCTCGAACATTTGGGCGTAGAGATCGTCAATTACGCTAACATCATGTCACAATATACATTCGAAGACTTAATACGAGTGGCGACGACCTCACTGTGTTATTCTCTTCTAAGTTTTTGAAAGTTGAATCTTTGTGATCTCATATTTGAACCTATGATTATTGATTTATGAATTTGCTTACGTTGAGCTAAATGGAAAACGAATTACCATACTTTACTCAAGTCAATGAACCCGTAGAGCTATCTAAACACCCTGAACTAGTCGAACGTCTTGAAATAGTGTGCGATGATGATTACTACAATTATTCTCATCAAATAGTTAATAACATATGGAATAAAGATAACCCATGTATTGTATTCAGAAACATTGTCAAATTCACTAACATAATAAGCGCATACTTTTATTCAGTCTCTGTTGAAACTGAATATTGGATTCAGTTTGCCAAAAACTGTAAACGCCTCAAATTCTTAAGCCTTGACCTTTTTGAAGGTAAATATAGTTCTGATTACTTCCATTTTGAGGAAGAGGCTTTTGAATCTTTGATGAAGATTCCAACACTAGAAAAGGTAAATTTGACCTTCCTCAGAACGGATTTCTTCCCCAAAGGTAGCCCAACAGAAACTGGGAATGAAATGATGCAGAAACAGTCAAACATTAAAGATCTCAAAGTTGCGTGGTGGCTCAATAAATACGACAGTGATGAATTTGACATCAAATATCCTGATGGGGACTATTATACATATGGCCTATCTGAAGAGTTTGTAGATAGCTTCGCCAGGAATATAGGTACCTACATACATTTAGAAAAATTAGAGATCAATATCGACATCCCAGATGAAAATACTAATGATGCTATATTGAATAGCATCATTGAAGGATGTCCAAAGTTGGAATATTTATCAATGATATCAATAATAAATTCTTGTTGTAAACTAGAAACTTTTATTAAATTAGTCAATATGCCCTGTATGAAATCTTTA
>Ga0209496_10000016_pt1 | contig 20977 bp, 40 predicted proteins | sample Plant_0915_D1_FD_187692 | JGI IMG/M metagenome (GOLD analysis project Ga0209496, IMG submission 187692) | Wetland microbial communities from Old Woman Creek Reserve in Ohio, USA - Plant_0915_D1 (SPAdes) (version 2) | ecosystem: Environmental > Aquatic > Freshwater > Wetlands > Sediment ...
TCTTTTTGCATTCCAGCACGGTTTAATCCACACGCTAATTTAAAAAGATTGTTGTTTCTTTCTCCAGCATTTAATGTGAATTTTCGATTAAACCATTTTATTATAACATCTACTTTTTTATTAGTATCTACAATTTGAAAATGTTTAGGATAGTTTGTTTTTTGTGCGACCTCTGTGTATTCTTTCATTAAAACCCAAACTTTTGAATTTTCATTTATGAATAAATCGGGATCATAAGACTCATAGCAAACCCTTGAAACATCTTTTGTTTTCACATCTAAAAAAGAATCAAACGTTTCACAAAGAGCCTCGTAGTATTTTCTATGATTATGCACCTCGTCAGGGATTTTAACGATAGCTTTAACTCCATTTCCTGAAGGACTTATAAAAGCCGAGTAAATATATTCGTTATCCTGTAAGCTATCACGTAAACAAACAGCATCGTCAAACGTTCCCACATCGTCAAAATCTAAACAAGCAAACCCTGAATGTTTAATAATATTTTTAGCTGCACGTCTTGAAAATTCACCAGAAAAGCAAACTGATTTTAATTTACCTTTTGATTCATTCCTTTTGCTTTTATCGGATTGGTTTCTAATATCGTCTATTTTTGACTTATTAGAGCCATCTTTAAAAGAAAATAATACATCATTAATCTCTTTGTAGAAAGGATTTTCTACGTCTGTAATTTTTGAAAATATAGTTACCATAGTCTTTATTTTTTACTATAAAGAAAAAAGTAAATATCTCCAACTTGATTTGTAAATTCAAAACTAATTTCAAACATTTCAAAATCAAATTCAATATGATTAGGGATTGAATCATCATACCCAATAGATTGCATTAAATAATTAAATGCTTTTTTGTGAATTGTTTTTTGACTTTCCCTGCTTTGGAAGTCCTTATCGAACTCTTCTTTGTTAACAATAAATAATTTCATAATAAAGGAATAAATTAATAATACACAAATATATAAATAAAAACAATACAAAAAACAAAACAGCAAAAAAAAGCATAAAAAAAAATGCCTGCACCTTATTTTATTAGGTCTAACGTATAAAAAAACAGCAAAACAGCATTTTTTTACTTTTCTGACTGAAAAATATTTTTTTACATACTTTTATAAATATATATAAGGATATAGCGTTTTTGTTGTGTTTTGCTGTTTTAGTGTTTTAATTAAAAAAAGGTCATTTATTTCAATCCTTTAGGATTGAAAATAAAAAAACCACCCCTTTCGAGGTGGTTCAGCCTTACCAGAGCCTTTATATTAAAATTCTAAATCATCTTCGTCTATTGTGGCCAATACATCTGAATCAATTGCATCAATAACAGGCTCCGCTTTTACAAGATACGCTTTTAAATACGTTTCTAAAATAGCGAAAGCATCGTCTGCCATTGTATTCTCGTTTTCTGATAAAGACTTGTCAAACTTAAAATATGGAGTGTAATACTTTACAGCTCCTTTTTTGCCCTCAATTGCACTTTCAACCGTTACCCATTCCTCTGGAAGTCTTGATCTACCTTTTTGAGTAAAATCACCCCAAGATTGGCAAGAAGCCCCCTTAAGTTGCAAATTAGCCAATGACCCATCCTCGAGCATAATATAAATTGATTTCACATAGTGCGCACCCGCTGCTTTTACTTTTTCTTTAATGTCCGAATAAAGACCTTTTGCAATTTCGTTACCTTTAAAAGGCTTTACGGTTAACGGCTCTTTACTGATGAATTTCACCTCGTTAGAATAAATCGCCGATTGGCAGGAATCAGACCAACCTTTCACGGTGTGCAATTCATCGAGTGCAAGGAATCGGAAAGGTAAAGGGATTGGAACGTTGACTTTGTTTTCTTTGTCGTAAAATGAAAAAGCTTTTTCGTTTGATTTCCAGTCAATGAATTTTGTAGCTGGATTACTCATAGGCATTTCAAATGCCCTTCTTCTGTTTGATGTTGTATTCATTTTTATATAATTTTTAGAACTTCCAATGACGGGGCGGAAGCCTTACCCCTGTTATTATGATTTTGTAAATATAGTTAAAATTTAATTGCCACACTACTTTTACGCGGACTAATTGAAACTTTCGGAACTTGATTTCCATAAGCATCGAACGTATCTTGTTTCTGTGCCATTTTCAGCTGTTCGGTACGGGCGTCTAAATCAGCCTTAATCGTCGACCATATTTCATCGTCTGCATAATTTACGGTATTGCCACCATTTACGGGAGAAAATTCAACGCCTAAAATAACCTGCTTTTCCACGTCGATAATATGACTTCTAAACTTTGCCATCGCACTTGAAACAACTTGCTCCAAACGGGCTAGATTTGCCCCTAATTGCATAATATCGCAACTCCCATCGTCCAAAACGGATTGAATTAGTTGCTCTCCAGTTTTAACAGCATCTTTCTTTGTAAAAGTGCTGTCATACATAGCCGTCATTTCCTCGGCTCTCATTTCAAAAAATTGTAATTTGCTCATAATTTAGTTTTTTAATTGGTTTAAAATAAAATAGGGTGTTGTTTTGTCAACGCTTCTTTTGAAAATCCAAACTCTTCAATGTCTTTTAAATGCTGATATTCTTCATCAATCCAAGCATTAGATAATTTGCAAAAATCTTTTTTAATTTCAAAACCGAAACATTTTCTTTTCAATCTTTGACCTGCAATTAAAGTAGAACCACTACCAGCGCAAGGGTCTATCACTACATCTCCCTCATCCGAAAATATTTCAATTAATTTTTTTAAAAGCATCAATGGTTTTTGAGTAGGGTGTATTTTTTCGCTTTCATTATCTCTTGGCCAGTCAAGACAATTAAAAATCATTTTGCCTTTATTGTTAAATTTTGGCAAACGCTCACGATAAAATACAAGTGCATATTCACAATTTCCTACTATTTTCATATTTGCTTTTAAAACTTGCGCACTGAAATTTTTCCTAAATACTAAATTTATGTAGTTATTCAATCCGTATCTTTTTGCCAGTTCAATTAAATACATTTGTTGGTCAAACGCGCAAAAAACAATCATACAAGGCGCATCGCTTTTTTGTCTTGCTTCGCCATCAACTTTTATTTTTTTTGTTTCTGGTCTTAACATTGTGCTACAAAAGTGCATAAATTCTGCGGGTCTAAAATCTTTGTCAGTATCAAAAAAATCTTTCCCTGCCAATTCGCTTTCTCCTTTCTTATTGTCTCCATCTTTATACCAAGAGGGATTTGAAGCATAAGCATTATTTCCTAAATTATAAGGAATATCCGCTATAATCAATTGCGCTTTTGGAATTGCATAGGTTTTAAAGTTTTGAAAATGATTGTTAAATAATTGGGCTTTTTTCATAATATTTAGTTTTTTAATTGGATACAAACTTATAAATAATAAATACACTTTGTACATTATTTAACTTTTTTTTAACTAAAATAATTTTTGTTGTGCCACGTGGTTATGCCCTTGGTCTTTTCTTAAAATGTCTATTGTTTCGTATAGTGATTTCATAGTTTATTTATTTGTTGTTTCACTTCATTCCAAAAGTCGCTGTAATTAGACATCTTTTCTATTTTATTAACCGTTGCCAAAGCGCATTTTTTAGCAATTGAAGTGCAAAGAATTTCGTTACCGCATTCTGTATCCGCATTCATCAATATCATACGATATTCATTTATTAAATTTTCAGCTTCTCTTTTCGGTGTCATAATGTTTTTTTGTAAATTTCTAATATTTTTTTTGCTTCTCCGTATTTTAATGCAATCATAAATAAACTATTATGATAAAATTCCAAAACTTCAATAGCAAACTCCTCTGCTATTTCCACACATTGTTCTTTTGTTTCCTCAATTTCGTTTCTGCCTAAATCGTGTCGCATTATTGGATTGTCGAATTTATCTTTTAGTTTCATTTTTGTAGATTTTTAATAGTTGATTTGTTGTTCCTTTTGAGTGTTCATTTTTCCAAAAATGCACACCTTGAATTGATTCATTGTACAATACATAATGATTTCTTGCCAACCACTCCGCAAAAAACCTTTGCTGTTTTTTTTCCATTTCTAACGCTTGTTCAATGTGTTTCTTGAAATCTAGAGTACAATTCTCAATTCCTCCAAAATGCTTATCTATTAACCATTCTACTGCTGTTTTCATAATTTCTCAAATATTCGTCGCACACAATACCCTCTCAAAATAGAAACGATAAAGAATACGGCAGTTATTATTAAATTTTGTGTAAACGATACGGGAATACCCAATATCGGATATAGTACCACCTGAAGCACTATTGAAGTTGCAAGCCCAATGATCGTCTGTACGGTGCTCTCAACTAAAGATTTTTGTTTTGATTGTTTCATTTTTAAAATGGCGTTTTAATTTGTTTAGGCATTAATTCTTTGTACTCTTTTTTAATCTTTTCTTTTATCGCTTCACGAATAAAATGCCCTACATCAACATTGTAAGACTTCATTTTTTGAAGCGTTTTTAATTGACTTTCTGAAATTCGGATTACTTTTACTTTTGTATATAGCTGCATAATTAAAAAATTATAGATTCTATTAAATCAGTCACTTGTTTTCTTTTTTGTATTTCTTTTTTACACTCAAATACTTTTTCTAAATTTAAAATACAATTCAATCCGTTTTTACCAATTGCTGAATAAAGTAATTGATAATATCGTTCTTTGTTATTTAATTCAGATATTTCACATTCACATATTATTTCAAACTTGTGATTTTCAATTCCGTATTTTAAAAAAGACCTGTTTAACAACACTTGACCTTTCGCTAAACTTCTTTTGTATTCTTTAAACCTTCTTTCAATATTCACACTTTGACCAATATATACTTTTTTACTCGGACTTGTTATTTTATATATTCCTATCATAAATCAAAGATACGAAAAAAATCCTTATAACCTTTGTTTTTGTTAGTATTTTAGCCATTTTGTAATACATTTATAAGTGTTAGCGAATAGTTAGCGGATATACTCGAATAGTTTTTCAGTAGAACATTTGTTCCCACCAATCTGACCATTTGCTGATAATGAAGATTTAGCTTCTTTTTTCCAGATACATCTAAAATCACTCGGAGCATTGTATTCTGAAATAAAAACTGAATGTCCTTCAGTAGTTAATTTTCGTGCATAATCCCAAAATTCTGAATGATTAAATCCTTTTGAAGTTGAATATTGCTTTGTATTCTCATAAGGAATATCACAATAAACAATACTGTTATCAGGAATAACCACTTCTTTATAATCCATATTTACAAAGTCAATTCCGTTTAATTTTGGAATTTGCTTTTCAATATTGCTAATTGCTTCTTTGATATAGTCTCTAACCGTCCCAATTTTAGTATTTGATGTTCCAGAATACCCACCATCAAAAAATCTTCCGTTCGCTGAACCCATCCAACCAATCCATCCAATCATAAAATCATCCATTTCCATAGTATGATTAAATGAATTTTCTTTGCCATTATAAACATCTCTTGCTACATTGTACAAGTCTTTTGATATTTCAGTTGGTCTATTTCTTTTTTCTTGCAAACCTTTAAACATTTCAATAAGATGTTTGTTTTTGTCATTTGCTATTCTGTTTCCATCAACTAATGAAACTACATTTGCACCGCCTGTAAATAAATCAACAAAATATTGATTTGGTAATCTGTTTTTTAATATTATCGGCAAAATATCTTTAGTAAATCTTGCCTTACTTCCCATATATTTCATTCACGTTTTCGTTTTAAAAACCCGTACATCCGCTAACATCGGTTATGCAAGATTTGGGTATTTGGTTTAATTTAAAGTTCAGTTTGTATCTGTTATTATTTGGCTATATCGGAGGTTTTGGCTTCTTTAATCCCAAACCTCGCATAGCCGAGAACCGTTATAGCCAATACTACTTTTGTGCTTCGTATCAGCATTTGTGAGAAAAGAATTTAAAAAATCCCTCCCCACTGTTCTGCAAAAGCCTGTGCCATACCTTCAAATGTTTTACTTCTTAATGTTTGTCGTTCCTCTTTTGTCTTTGCGTTTTTCAAAGCATCTGCATACCATTTAGGATGTGATTTGCCCGAAGCAAAAACAGTTCTTTCTCCTTTTCCTACAATATTGGTAGGTAACAACAAAGGCAAGTTTTTAAGCCATAAGCAAGTCGTTTTCGTTGCTTCATCCCCAAAAATATAAGGTTGTACAATTTGGTCAGGCTTTTTCCATCTACTACTCAATAATCCTACTGGGTTTTCAATGGCTATATGTTTTATATCTGCATTGTATAAAGCTTTTACAAATTCCACGCTATCCAACATATCTTGTCGTCTGTTTGGGTATTTTGGATGTGGTCTGCGTTCCTCAAATGGTAAAGCCTTATCTTCGGGGTTTGATAGCCATTGAACACCGCTACCTGTTAAAAATGTGCAAGGTGGATGTGCAACCATTAAATCCCACCCTTGATTTATTACCTCGAAAATATCACACTGGAAATGCCATTCAGGATGCCCACCGCTACAAGGCAATAAATCGCACGAAAACGCTTCGTGTCCTAATTTTCTAAATGCTTTTGTTGTTGCCTGACTTTCTTCACAGGCTATTAAAATTCTTGCCATCGCTTATTTTTTAAATTCTTTTTTATTTCTTCGATTAAAGTTTTGTACTAATTAAACCGTACTGGCTATAACACGTGCTATAAGCAAGTTTGCCAATAACATTTGTGCTAAATTTGAACATTTCTGCAAGGCAAACCTGCTCATAGCACCATACGTTATAAGTAATACTACTCTTGGTCTAAAGAATATATTATCATTCTTTTAGTAATATCAGTGTTTTTCCAATCAACCAATCTTGTAATTCCAAAAATAGTAACCCTATCTCCTTCTTTAAAATCAAACTGTTCATCAAAAATTATATAAACATCTTGATTTTCTTTATCCAATACATAACCATATTCTTTATAATATTCTTCGTAATGTTTAAAGCATTCTTCTAAACCTCCATTGTATAGAAAGATTTCTGAATTTATTAAAAATTTTGTTTTCATAATCCGTACTACTTATAACAGCAATTACACGCTATTGCTATATTGTGATTAATTTAATATTCAGTTTATACCTTTCAATTTCGTGTTAAACTGAAAGGTATTTTTGTACTTTTACGCAACATCGTGTACTTGCATAACGTTAGGAGCAAGCTTGCGTGTCGAATAAACCAACCTGCATTATTTTATGAGAATTGTCTATTTCTAAAGCTCTGTTTAAAATATGTAAAGCTAATTCAGAATTTACACAATTTCTATCTTCTAACTTCTTGCTGTGTGCGTGTTTTGAAGTTCCTACATATTGTTTCATCATTGTTCCTACTTCTGCTTTAGGCAATTCTATTTTTGGAATTGTAAAGTTTGACCACAAATAATGCCTACCAATTTCAGCAGTTGGTGGGATAAAATATTCGTAATAACTTATAACATTTTCAACACAAAATTTTCCTTTAAAAAACGCTTTTAAGAAAATTATTTCCTGCCATAATTCCATTTTTGGATAACGAGAATTTGTTATATAGTTTATAAAATAATTTGCTCTTGAATGAGTTTGACAAGGTGGTGAAGTCCAAATAAAATCATACTCTGAATAATGGTCTAATAAATATTGGTGTGCATCGGCTACAATTACATTATCGTTTGGATAAAGTTCTTGATACATTTTAGCGATTTTTGGTTCAAATTCTACAGCAGTTATTTCGTGGTCGTTTCCCCATAATTCTCTGTTACCTCCTTTTCCTGCGTATAAGTTTAATATTTTCATAATTCATTTTTTTAGTTTATAAAAAGCCAGCTCCTAACATCGGTTTGAAAGCAATGGCAAAATATGTGGTAAAATCACGTTTATCTTTCGCAAGAAATTCAGTAGTAACGGAAAATTTACGTTTCCGAAGTTTGCCACTGCTTCAAGCCGAGAACCGTTAGCAAACAGCTACACAACTTTACGGTTAAAAGTACGCTGATAGTAATTATTAAATTCATTCTCCATACTTATACCTTCTTTTCCGCCTCTATCAATTGCTATATTTACCATATCAATTGCTACTTTTTCATTTTGTTCTAATTCCTGTTCTAACATCCATTGTCTATTTTCTTTGAACCAATCTAAAAAATGTTGTCCATCCATTAAATCAAAGTTGCTAATCACATTTTGTAAAAGTGTATTTTTCATAATTCTGAATATTAAAAGCCGATTTGCTAACACTGCATAACAGTAATTTAGGTATTAGGCTTGATTTATAATTTGTATTGTACTTGTAATCTTGGTTTTTAACTTCGATAGATTAGGCTCACTTTTCCTAAACTACTGTTATGCTTTAACGTTAGCGGTAATTTTAGACCGACATAGATTTAGCACTCATAATTGCCATTTCACACGACCATACTTGACGTTTTAATATTTTTACTCGTCTTTCGTTTCGCTTAATAAAGTTTTCTAATGCTTCTTTTTTAGTTGGGTAAGCAAACCTTTTTTTTGATGTTTTTGAAACCCAATGAGCTTGATCTCTTAATTTACCTTCACCTAAACCTCCATAACCTATCCAATAACCCTTTGGCGTTTCTTTAAATAGATTATACGTTCTTAATTCTACTTTAGGGTTAGGAATTTTAGGTGCTTCATATTCTCCATCAACACCTAAAGAAGCATACTCAACGGCTTCGTAACGAAAAAAACTACCGCTAACATCGGTTTTGCAATAGTGGGGCTTTTGTGCTATATCAATCATTTGTATTTCTATTTAAGTTTAGTTGTGGGTTGAAAATTTGAGCCTTGAAACCCCACCATCGCAAAGCCGCAACCGTTAGTAGCTATGTTACTCAACAACGTAAATAGAAGTTGGGCGATTGTAATTTTTAACTTCTCCTAATTCAATTGTATAATCGGGGGTTAAGCCTATATTTGGTTTTTCATATGTCTTAACTGCGTAATGTATTTGGCATCCTGCAATTATAACGTGGTTTTTTTCGCCACTAACTTTCGCAAACCAGTTAGAACTTCTAACATTTGTTTTTATTCCTAAAATAGCATCGCTTACTATTTCAACTTCACCCCAAACGGATTTATATTGTTTTCCATCTGCTCCGTAAAACCAAGCATCGGTGGTAATTAAATATTTTCCTTGCATAATTTATTGATTTATAGTTTTATAAAGTCGTTCAATTTTTAAATAATTCATCACTATTTTTCGCCATTCTTTCATAGCTTTAACGTGGTCTTTTGTATATTCCAATCCACTCGGACAAAAACAAGTAAAAAAACTCGTTTGGCAATATTGCTGTTTTTGTGGTTCGTTCACATTTCTGGATTAAATTCTTTTCTTAAAATCGTGTCTATCTTATGTGAAATTTCATTAAAATAAGTCGATTTCTGAACCGTTGCCGTGTTTGCCACGCTGTTATTCAATTCCTCGCAAAATTCGATTAAATCAGCTTTTAATTTAACCATTCGCGGTGTTGTTGGTTTCAGTTCATCAAGGTTTTCTAACATCAAATTTGAAAGGCAGAATAGCTTGTGGATCTGGATGTTTTTTCTTTTTGGATTCATAGTTTAGTTATTTGTTGTTTTGTAATTCATTTTTGACTCGATTATATAAAATCCGTCTTTAATTTTCACGTCTATAAGTTTCGGATTAATTCTTGTATAGCCATTCATATTTTTGTCTTTCAACCTTTTGGCTTGTTCCTTGGTGTATTTCATATCTTGAAATTTCCATTGTTACCGAATAACTGAAAACTAATCCAGTCAAAAATTTTTTCTAAAAATTTTTTCATCGTTTTTCTAATTTTAAAGTTAAATCAAAATTTTCGTTAAATGCAATCACTTCTAAATTAAAGAGTGATATGTTTCGTTTGCCGTTTGTCCAGTCATAAATCCTATATGTTTTGTAACCGTGTTTCTCAGCAAATTGTTTTTTTGTCAACCCCGATTTTGCAATCAGTGATTTTAAGATTTCGTTTCGATTCATTTAATTGATTTTGTTAAATGCGTTGGTAACTTGTTCGTGATTGTTCAAATATACATTTCCAGTTTTCAAAAGCCATTCATAAAATCTGTTTACATTTGGCTCCACCACTTCAGGCTCTATAACTTCAATATTTAAAATCTTTTCCATTTCTTTGAAAGTCAATCCTCTCATTAGTCTATTAATTTCCATAGTTAAAACATTCCGTTAGTTTATAAATACTAAATCTTTTTGTTTGGTCTAATCGCACCAGTGAGTAGGCAGTTCCAACTGTTAATTCGGTGAAAAAATGCTTTGATTGCAATTCATCCGTTAAATCTTGTGTACTACTTGGATATAGTTCACTTTCTAATCTTAATAATTCGGCAACCTCTGGGGTTAATTTTTCAAATAGTGTTTTCATAATTTTGTAGTATTTCGTTTTTTTCTGTTATTTCGTCGTAGTTTAAATTTTCAATTCTTTCTAATTCAGCCAGTCGCTTTAAATTAGATATGTGCCATTTTGTAATAGTACATTGATTTTTAAATTGTCTTTTATAAAATCCCAATTCATCAAAATCATTGTCTACTTCTCCCTGATTTGCAGGATTTCGAGTGTCAAAAGTTCCTGTAATGTAGTCGTCTAATTCCATAACTTTTTAGTTTAAAATTTCAGCACGTCTCTCATTGTATCTTTCTTGGCTTTCTTTACCAAAAAATATATTTTTTGGAGCAAAATATTCTCTTACCTCTTTAACTGTAATTAAAGAATAATCAAGATTATTTTTGTTTGCAAATTTTTGAGCAAATTCTAAAGTTGTGAAATTTCTGTTTGTGATTGTGTAAATAGTTTTCATAATTTTTTAGTTTAAGATAAAAACTTCGTTGTTGTTATCTGAGTACAAATATACAACCTTTTTTCAATTACAATACATAAAGTACTAATTTTAACATAATTTTAACACTTGTATATAAAAAAATACCATTTTGCTGGTGTTAACAAAATGGTACAATTAGTTATTTATACTTCCAAATTAAATACCCAATAAACGGGATTAAGAGCCAAAGCAAAGGCAAGAATGGATTTGATTTTCTTTCTAAATCTTTTTTAAATTCTTGCTTTTTAATGGCGATTACAGCCTTTGTTTCCTGTTTACTTAAATCCCTAACAGTTTCTTTTGCATCTATTTTTGTTTCAATTTTACGGTTTAAGATTTTAACTTTTGCATTTTTAAAACTTTTACCGTTTATGATTATAGCTTTCGAGGTGTCAATTGGTGTTATTTCAACATCGTTACTCTCATCGTTTATAACCGTGTGGGTTTCTGTTTTAGTTTCAATATCTTTATTATCCTTTGTAGATTGTTCTGTTTTAGTTTCTTCTTTATTATCCGTTTTTTTCACTTTACGAACTCCGCAACTTGAAAAAATAATAATAACCAATAGAAATGATATTTTTTTCATTATCCTATTTTTAAAATTTGTTTACGGTTTTTTTCTTTGCTTACATAACTAACGTGAACCCAACTATAATTAAATTCATTTATGAGTTGGTCAAAATCTAAATTTTCCTTAATATAATCAAAAATCATTTTATTGGTGACTTTTCCAGTGCCTTGAATATCGATCGCCTGACCTTTCACGTGTTGGCTAAAAGGTGCTCCACCCACGGCTTTATTTAAAATCGGGCTTCGGTAAAAACTTGAAACCCTTAACGGTGTTTTGAAATGTTCCCTTACAACGTCGAAAACCCGAATTCCTACCAATTGCATCGCTAATAGTTCATTGTCGCCTGGCTCGTTCTTAATGCCTTTTCTAACGGCAGTCTGGCTTGTGATTGCCTCTTGGTAACTAATGTATTTTGAAATATTTTTCATTTTGTAAATAATTTAAGGATTAATTGTCTAACAGCTTCCATTAAAGAACTTAAGAGATAGTCAATATTCCAACGGTAGATTAAAAATTCCATGATTTTTTCACCCGAAATGGCAACCACACCTATAATAGTAGACATCATTCTTTTGTCTTCAATGGTATTTATAAATGGAAATGCAAAATAAGCGCATCCAATACCGACTACATAACTGATGATTACACGAGTAAAAGTCACTGTTTCTGTTTTTAATTGTGTTGCAATTTTTATCGAAATACCTATTATAGATGGTATTGCTATTTTGATTAAAAAAGCGTTAAATTCGTTAACGTATTCTTTCATTTTTTGTACTTGAAAAACCAAACAAATGGCAGGGCTAATAATAAGGCTAATTCGTTTAATCCTAAAATTTCGGGATTAAAATATAGTTCATCCAATAAGTTGCTCAAACTTAATGAAAATAAAATAAATTTCACAAAAATACTTTTATTTAAACAAAATAAGTAAGTACATATAAGAAAGATGAACAGGGCGTTGCCAATATAGAAAAATCCTTTCGGGAAGTGCTCCCAGAATAAATAAGTGAAACACCCTGTTATTAATGCCATATACAAGATAGACTTCATCGGTCTTTTGGTCGTGTACCTACTAATTTTTCGGTGTTTGGCTTTTTCTTATCCCCTGCAAAATACCCAAGTAATACCAAGCCAATTGATAAGAATAATTGACTACCTGATTTTCCCGTAAATGCCCCCGTATTGTATGCTTGTATTAAAGCATCGATTAATAACGGCAAACCTGCCACTATTCCTGCTACTGTTGTTTTAAAGTTTTTCATTGTTGTATTGATTTTATGGAGTGATTTTTATCTATTTTGTCTAATATCCAAACAAGTACTTTACCTGTTTTTGTGAGTGTTTTGTCTCTTTCGTTTTTTCCCAAGGCGCTGGAAATGGTCTCTTCAATATTCCCGAAATGATACCCGTTTTCAGCCCTTAAAGTCTTGTTCAAAAGTGTTCTAAATTCTCGATTTGCGTATTTGTCCAAGTTGATGGCACTACTTTTAAAATAGCCATTCTTATTCTTAACAACAAGATAGTTTATTACCGCTAACGGCAAAAAAAGTATATATGCTATCAAGAATAATATCGCTCCCATTATTCGCTAAATATAAATTGTTTACCAATACATTCGCCATTCATTGTAACGGTATTTAGAATCCAAGCCTTTACAAAATCACTTGTAGGATGCAATTCAGGACTTTGGAAACTTCCTCCATTGAGATATTGTAATACATCTTCGTAAGAAGGATGTCCCCAATCTACCATGTGGTAGTTCTCTGGGTAGTTACCGTTGTTATTTATGTATTCTATAAAACCACGAGGCTCTAATTCCTCTGGGTCGTCATTAAATTTAAACGTAGCTTTTCTGTTTGTAGATTGCTCATCGTTTTTTTTACCTTGAAAAGCGATGTTAGATTTTTGTAGGACAAGCGTCCTTCCTTCTCTTTCAATGTACATTTCAAATTCAATCCTTAAATAAGAATCTTTTCGCCTAAGTGTGATACTTGTTTCTTCTATAAATACATTTTCGAACTTTCCTTCAGTAAGGATAGGGCTGTTGTATATTTTCGCTGTTAATTTCATGATTATAATTGTTTTTATTTAAAATTCTTCTTCAAATAATAAAGTCAATGAGGGTGTTCTCCAAGTTCCTGTAGGCGTTGTTGGGTTTAAGAATCCAGGGTAAACCCAATCACCAGCATTAAATATCACATCGTTTCTTATTTCTGTTCCATAAACAAAATTATAACTCACACCGCCTGAATATGTGGAGGTAAGTACTTTAGTTGCAACAGCTCCGAAGTATCTTTTGAACACATAAAGAGTGACATTAGCAGAAGCTAAAGCATTTCCTGAATGAACAACTGCTTTTAATCTGCATTTTATAGGTAACGCAGTCCCTTGTGTAGGATTGTTTATCGTCATAGTTGGATTATTAGCATGTCCTAATTCTCTGTCTGGAGTGTATGGACTTGCATTTGCAGCGTATGAACCAGTCCATGAGAATACTATTGAAAAAGTTCTTCTTGTAGTGTTTGCACCTGCCAAACTCCAAACATCTGTATCTATTTTAGTCAATGTTCTAGTTTCACCTTTCACCATTGCTAGAGTCAAGTTAGTTACAAAGGTGATTCCTGCGCCACCGATAGTTACTGTTCCATCACCTTGTTGAGTGTATTGCACTTTTGTACCAATAGGTATGGGCAAAGTAGCGTTAGTAGGTATAGTGAAAGTCACGGGATTAGCATTTGTAAAAACTATACATTCATCTGTGTCGGATAAATTTCTGCTTACTGTAGGTTCGGTAGTTATTAATAAAACCGTATCACCACCGCCTCCGCTAATCGTAATGTCGCCACTACCTAAGAGCGAAGTCCCGTTAATGGTCTTAATGTTTGTTCCCGAAACTAATGCATCTTGTTTAATATCATCCAAATCATTAACGATGGTCTTAATTTCGTTGGCATTGTCTGCCGTGAACTTATTAACCTCCGCTACTGGAATATCCTTAATCTTTACCTTATTGGTGTATGTTATTTTAGCCATATATATTGAAATCTAAATAGTAATCAAATCCTTCTTCTATTAATCCTGTTTCTTCTAAGTCGTCAATAAACAAACTTTGCTTTTCCTCTTGCGCTGTTAGTGTAAAAGTATAACCGTTTAAATCAGATTTCCCTCCGCCTGTTTTAAAATCAACGTTTCCACATTGCATCCCGTTGTAAAGTCCAAAAATACGATATAAACCGTTGTTATCTTGAAACGCTACCCTCCAATCGTTTTTCAACAATAAATCAAATTCCTTTGCATTTTCAGACTTAAAGGTCATTGACAAACTTTGTTCAAAAAATTTTCCGCCCTCATTTTCCTGTTGAGTTTCGTTTGCGTTTGGCGTGGTTAAACTTTCAAACTTAAAAATAAAAGTCTCGGGAAACGAAACTAAATAATTCCCACTTGTAACAATTTGCGAACGGCTGTAAGGTTGCCATCTTAATAACCAAACAGCCTTAACTCCGCCTAAATTATCCTTGCACTTTCTATTATAATTTCCATCCAACATTTAGATTGATATTTTTGAGTGCGTTTACTTCGTCTTGGATCGTCTTATATTCTAATAACGGATTTTTACAAATCCATTTTTCAAACCGTGTAACATACATTTGTGCAAGTGCTTTGTATTTTCCTGACAAATATTGAACTTCATCTTTATCGACCACCTCTACATTTTCGCCACTACGTTTATAAATACCTGCATTATCGACCATATAAGAAGCGATTTCTATATACTGCGCCAAGGCTTCATTTTTAGTAATTGGTTTGATAAAATCGGTGTATAATTCAAGATACAAGCCCGTTAATGTTTCAGCTTCAATATCACTAATAATTTTGTCGTATAGTTCGCTACCAAGTAACGGCTCAATCGTTGTTAATTGCGTGTTTAAAATGCAAAATAAATATTTATCCGTGTCCGTGTTGCCCGATAATATCGTGCTACTAGTCATTTCTTGTGGTGTTACAAATAATAGTTCTGCCATTATTTCTGCGGTGTTAAAAATCCATTATTAGGCATATCGTTTGGTTTTTGATATATTTTTGAACCATATTTATTTGCTAAATTTGGCAGTATTTCTCCAAATTTTCTTGCTTGTGCTGGTGTTACTTTTTTTGCATTTGGATTATTAACATCGGCTTTCAAAGCGTAGGTTTCTCTAGTCCAAGTATGGCGACATCTTGCGCCACCTTTATAAAGTAGTATATCATAAGTGTTCGTTCCTTCGGGACCAAAACCCTCATTAACTACCGTTTTTGACATTCTTTGAATATCTTCAACCCGATATAGCTTGTTTGCTTTAATCATTTTTCTACAAAAATCTCTGCTATTATCTTTAATTACGCCTGTATATCTTAATCTACTTTTAAACAATTCTCCGTCTAACTCGGTACTTCGAGCATTTGGCAATGCTGTTCCTGTGCTTGTCGTAAAATGCAAATCGGCTTCTGTTTCTATTACTTTACTTTCGATTAATTCCCATTCATCTCCTATCTCCTCGCCTAAATCAATGAGTTGATCCGCAACAATCGTGTCTAAATTTTTTTTTTTTTCGTCACTACTCATCTGCGTAGTGGTTGACTGCTCCGAAAGTGGAATGAAATATAAATCCAAACCGATATTATAAGCCGTTAGGATTTCCTCCAACGCTTCAATTATAAACGATTGTTTCGGAGCGATTACTCTTTTCATTAATTGCCCCTCGGCTTCGTCTAATTCGTTTGCATTGTTGCCAAATCCCCCCTCTGACATAATACCAAACAATTTAGGACTAACGACTTTATGCCCCGTCATTATTTGTTGGCGACTTTCTCCAGTTAAATACTCCCATTGCTTATGCTGTGCATCGTTTACAGGAAAAGGTATGATAGTTATTTCGGCATCTCTACCATTGAAGCTAATCACAAAGTTCATAGCGTTTGGGCTGCCTGTAAGTTTTTGTTTAATCTTAGTTTCTAATTCGTCTTTCGCTTCAGGCGTCAAAGTACCACCGTCTGGAATATTGATAATATAACCCGCGCTTAAACCTTTTTTAATAGAATTGATATAAAAATTTGCCAGCTCCTCTTCCATCTCTGCGTAGGGAAGTGCGGACAAATAATCAGGGTCTGAAAAATAATTTTTACCCGCTTTGTATGGTTTAATACAATAGATTTCTACATTCTCTTTCGAAGTGCCAAAAGCTGGAAAAGGTTGCGCTGGATATTTAGTGATGTTTGTCCAATCCCTTGAATAAAAATAAGTATCTATTTCGCCCTCTTCATTTTCCAAGGCTGGTACTACTAATTGTTTAGGTAAGTGGTAAATCGCCCCTAAATCTTTGCCATTTTTTGCTCTAACGACTTGCATTGAAGCCTCTCCAAATAGTTCGAAGTCTGCAATAATTTTGCGAAGTTCTTTTTTGTTTAAAATTGTAACGAAATTAATCCACTGTGAAAGGTTTTTATTTCTGCAATTTAAACCTTGCCCGTAAATCAAATCAATATACGAAGAAATTATAGCAGCATTTGTAGGCGAACCGTTAAATCTATCAATAACATACTGATAAAAACTATTGTTTTTACCGTTTAAAACCCAATTTTTAGCCTTATTTTCCTCTAATTTCGGGCGTACATAGTTACTTAATTGCAAAAGTCTTATATCGTTACTCATAGTAGTATAATTCGTTAGAAGCTTTGAACGTTTGTGTATCTTGGGAAGTTGCAAAAATCATCCCGCTATATAAAACCTCTCCGCTATCTTTTATTTTTATTTTAAATTTATCCCCCTCAACAAAATCATAGTCAAAATTCACGATTAATAAGCCGTCATTAGTTGTATAATAACAATCAATTGTCTCATTATTAAACGATAATACTATATTCTCATAGCTGTAATACCGTGGAATAAGTATAATATCGTGATTAGTATTTGCTGGATTGACTATCTTCATATTATTATAATAAAAAAAACCCCTTTTTGTTTTGAAAAAAGGGTAAATTTTATTTTAATAATTTAACAATATAAGATACTCCCATTCCTGCGTGAACATCTATCATTGAATTTTGATTTTTTTCTAAATCAATTCTCAATTCCCTTTCGTAGTATAATTTGCTTTGCGGTCGTATTCTTTTTACGCAATCATCAATAAGTAAATCTATATCGCTACACTCTATTGTATAGCGATTGTAAGATAAATTTTGCGGTGTGTGTGTTATTGTTACCATAACACTAATTCCTTTCTATATCCTAATTTTTGAGCTTCTACTAAAGAATCGTAAATGCTTTTAACCGTTGGTTTTGTAGTTATTTTTTTAATTGAATTAGGAAGGTACAAATAAGAATTGAAAGCTAAAATAACATCTTGTAACCAAGTTACTTCAATGGCTTTTTTTCTTAAAATTTCAATTGTTTTTTTATTTGTTGGCAAGGTTAAAATTTCTTGAGTTGTCATAATTTCTATTTGTTTAATTTTGTTATACAAATATACAATCAATATTTATATAAACAATACACAAAGTATTTATTTTAACATAGATTTAACATTTGAAAGTATAAGAAAACCCGAACTTTTAAAATTCGGGTTTAATTGAATTAATCTATTAAAGCTAAAAACGCTGTTACTGTCGCGCTATCTAATTTTGGGCTTAAAGCTCCAGTTGTAGAAACGCCTGTAAGTGTGTAACCGTTCATTTCTCCTTTTGCTCCTCCAGTTGTTTGCGCAACCGTGAAGTCAATGCCATCGTCTATTCCTATTGCGTGGTATATACCATTTCGGTCTTTAACGACTGCCATCGGGAAGCCATAAGCCAATAGGTTTAATTGTGCAGAACTTGCCGCATCAATTTTCTTTAACGATAAAGTAATTGTTTGAGTGTTCAAAGATGTTCCTGCATTTCTATCTGGAACTAAACTCTCAGCTACATTGTTACCATCGCCTTCAAGTTCGTATTTGAAAGCCACTGTTAAATCTGGATTAATTGCAGTGCATACACCATTCACTACTGTAAAAGGATTTTCTACAAAGTTAAAAGGATAAAACGCACCAATTCCCCCAAGGTTGTTCTTGCAACCTCTTTCTCTACCTGATGAAATATCACAAGCCATATTTTTATATTTTAAATTAAGGGGGTAACTAAACCCCCTTTGTTTCTAATTATGCTATTGGTCTTGCCCAAACAATTTCCGCCCCGTTGTAGTAACCTACACCTGCGTTGTAAACCATTGTACCGATAATTTTTCCGTTCAATAAAGTTTCGTCTTGGTCAACCATTCTAACCTCGTTGTGATCTGCCAAAAGACCAGTTGCAAAAATCACGTTTTTAGGCTCCAAGATTACAATTGTAGAAGCTGGTAAACCATTAATTTCTTCAATTGTATATTTCCCAAATTTTGGAGCTGTATTAGCATCGCCACCTAAACCGTTGGCCACACCTTTTGAAGCTAACCAAAATCCGTAAAACATAAACACATCAGGTGAAACTCCGATTTTCAAAGTTTTTCTACGGATATCCACTGGGATAGCGGCTAAGGCCAATTTCAACATAGCTTCAACGTTTGCTTCTGTTACCGTGTCTAAATCCACGTCTATAACAGTTGCATCTGCCAAGAATTGTTTCAACAATCCGTCGAACTCGTCCGCATTAGTTGCGTCACCGTTCCAAATGTTATCGTCCAATTCCTCAGCTGTTTGTCCTAATTTTTCAACAAGGATGGCATCCATAATATCTTTCGGCGCGCTGTCATTGTGTGCGCTTGCCCCCATAGTCTCTTCAGACCATTGCGCTCTGAAATCTTCTTTACAAACTTCCCAATCGTCCTTAAACTTTTTAGGCTCTAATACTTTTTCACTCAAAGTGATTGCACCAGATGGAACGTGTCCACAAGTGTATTCTCTTTTTCCGCCAGTCATTTGAATTTTTCTTAAATTCAATTTATAATTTACGTTTTCAAAAGGTGTTACAAATCCTTTTGCAATAGTGTCGGCTTCTTTAAAAGCCTGTCCTACGATTGCCCCTGCTTCTTTACCTGCGTAATTTGAGGTAACTGTTACTGTTGTTGCCATTTATTTTTGTTTGTTTATTGCGTTAAAAATTCTTTCTTGTTTTGTCATTTTCGATAAATCAACTTTTACAGTCGAAGTGTTTACGATTTTCTTTTCGCTTGGTTGTTTGCCAAGTTCTGTAACTTGATTTTCTAATTCTGCTATTCTTTGCTCTTGCGCGGTGTATTTAATCAAAATGCTTTTAATTGCGCTTTCGATTTCGGAAGCTATTTTAGCATCATTTGAAACTTTTCCGTCGTTTAAATCTTGTGCTGGTGCTGGCTCTTCTTCTTGTGGAACCTCTTCAACCGCTGGTTTGATTTCTTTCGCGATACCCTCAACCTCTACGATTAAGATAGTACCATCTTCAAGTGGGTGCTCTCCAACTGGTACGGGTACTTTCGTGCCATCATCAGCCATTACCCATACGGATAAACCCTCGCTTAATACTTCGCCATCCCATTCGATTTTAAGCGAACCATCGGCAAGCATCATACTTCCTAATTGGATTTTTTTTGATGGTGTCAAAGCCAACAAAATCTTTTCCAATAACGTGTTTGTGTTATTCATTTCTATATTTGTTTTTAAATTTACTTCTTCTAAGGATAACATAGCATCAATGCTAAATCCTTGCACTTTGCCTGTTTTTACATAATCGTTCCAGATTTCGTCGCTATCAACTTTCATAACCGCCAGCCAACTTCCCTTGGGATATTCAAATCCAAAGTTAGTTGACTTGTCGATTTTAGGATTTTCAACTATCCAAGATTCTGTAAACGTTACCCCTTGGATGTTCTGTTTAACATCGTGCTCGATTGTGCTATTTCCGTGGTTGTTATTTTTAAAGAAACCATAGCTTAAATCTTTGATTGTTTCCTCATTGAAAACAATATTAAACTCCTCACCGTTTTGGTTTCTATAAATTGGTTTATTTGGTTCTAAAACCAACCCCATTAAAATCCTTTGTTCTTTGTCTATTTCTTTTAACTGCAAAGGCTCGTCTTTTGATAGCGCAATAAATAACCCCTCCATTGCTGGATTTTCAACTAAAGAAATGCCATACACTCCTTTGTTTTTTAATGGGTCGTATTGTGCTTGGTATGTTTTCATATTATAATTTCATTAATGTATTATAATGTAAATTAGCATCTTTTATATATTGATTTACTGAACTAAGTCCATCAACACCTTTTTTTGGGTCAACCCCTATTTCTTTTGCTTTTGCAATAAATACGTTATATTGTTTTAAAGAATTTTCAAAAATTGAAACAGCTTCTTTAAATTTTAAAGTTTCTTTAGTTACGTTTTGGCGACTTGTATTAAAAATAGAAATACCTTTGTATAGCTCTTTTTCAGCATCATCAATCAATGCAAACTGCACATTCGTTTCAAACGCTAATTTTATTTCTTCTACTTTCATTTGTATGGTGTTTTTATTAATAATAAAAAAAAGTTCTTTTTGTTTTGATTTTGCACAAAGTTTTTTTATAACGAGGCGCTTTTAATAATATTT
>Ga0209496_10000018_pt1 | contig 20211 bp, 22 predicted proteins | sample Plant_0915_D1_FD_187692 | JGI IMG/M metagenome (GOLD analysis project Ga0209496, IMG submission 187692) | Wetland microbial communities from Old Woman Creek Reserve in Ohio, USA - Plant_0915_D1 (SPAdes) (version 2) | ecosystem: Environmental > Aquatic > Freshwater > Wetlands > Sediment ...
AAAAGGGTCAGGGCGAAGAAATCCGGTTTTTTGCCAAAGCGATATGAGAACGGCGATTTTGCTGCCCTGCTACCGGCGGCCTGAGTATCTGGAGCAGGTTTTGTCCGACCTGATGAGCACGCCGCAGGTCCGCACTGGTACGCCAGTTTTTCTGGCCTGCGACGGGGGCAGCAACGCAGCCATCGCTGAAAACATCGCCGTAGCGGTCAAGGCCCGCATCCCGGCGCTGCATACGCTGGTACGGCCAGAACACTTCGGAATTGGCAGGAATGTTTACGAGGCCAAGCGCTACCTGTTTGAAGAATGCCAGTACGACCGCGTGCTCTACCTCGAAGACGACATCCGCGTGTCGCCCCACATCCTGACGCTGCTACAGAACATGCTCCACTGGCTGGAAGCCAACTACGACAATGCCTGCGTCGTGAGCACGGCCATTTTCTGCAACATGCCGTTGGAGGAAAAGCAGGCCAATCTTGCCATCGTGTCCGATTGCGGGTACTCGCTGGCTAATCATTTAATGACCAAAGAGTGCTGGAATTTGACGCGCCCGTGGATAGCAGAATACGCCAACCGGTTTCTTCAATGCGCCTACGCCGACCGCGACAATGCCCGGATCACGGAATGGATGCAGAGCTTAGCCCAGCGCTTGCCGGTCCAGTGTGGAAATCGCATGTTCCCCGCCTACTGGCCGTTTAAGGAGTATTTCATGGGCACACCGGCAACCAGCCAAGACGGCGCAATGGCGCTGGCACTCAGGCTGGCGGGTTTTTCACATGTCGTAGCGATTGTAAACAGAGCGTGGCATATCGGCAAGCAGGGCGAGAATTCAACTGAGGAAGCTTGGGAGCGCAGCTATGCGCAAACCACGCTCGATGTCTTTGAGGAAGACAACACGCGCACCTATTTCCGCCTTCAAGGATGAAAGACATTCTCGTCATCCTCTCGACCTGCAACCGGCGCGACCTCACCGGCATTACGCTCAACAGCCTCAAACGCTGCCTCAGCCCCGCCAGCGACGTGTTGATTCTGGATGACAACAGCGAGTGCTTGCCGCTGAACTGGCTGCTTGGCTGGGGCTGGCCCGTGGAACGCCGCGAAGCCCGCATCGGTGTCGGCCTCGCAGCGATGAGCCGCTACCGGCGCTTCCTTGAATCACCGAGTCAGTACCAATACATGTGCGCTGTAGACAATGACCTTATCTTTGGCGCGTGCTTCGACTACCGGCTCCGCCAGCTTTGGGAGGTCGTCAAAAATCCCGACCAACTTACTGTCCTGACCGGCTACCGCTCTGTGACCCAAAAGGTGCTGGAAGAACACGATGACTGGCTGGTGGTCGACGGCGTGGGCGGCGCTATTCACTTTGTAGACCGGCCAACGGCCCAGAGGCTCATGGACACGATGCCCGGCAACTGGTGGGGCCACAACTGGGACCACTGCATCAGCCGGGTCTACCAGCGAAAGGTCGCACCCCGGCGCTCGCTGGCCGAGCATTTAGGCGTTCACGGCGACGGCGTAAACGGCGTGTCCGTGGACGTGGCTTACGATTTTGTAGGAGAAGCCCAATGGTAATAAACGCCTTCATCACCAACTGCGGCACGTTTCCCCCAGACCCCTACGTTACCAGCCGCATCATGTTCCTGCCCGAAATCAATCGCGCCGATTCGGTGGATAAAGCGGACGTGGTGATTGTCGCTTGGACGTGGCAAAAAGACTTCTGCGCCGATCCGACCTTGATTAAGTCGATTGTAAACAGTCGCAAACCGGTCATCGTTTTCGACTATTTGGAATCGCAGCACGACTTCGAGATATTCCTCACGCGGGCGGAAAACTGGCCGGTCATGCAGCCTTACAAGCCACTGGAGGCGTTGGAAAACTCCATCACAGTTTACTTCAAACGGGAATTGATTCGCAGCCACGTGCCCAGCGTGCCTTACCCGGTGTACCCCACCGACTTCACTACCGAAGCCACAAACGACGAGGAACCGGACAGCCCGGAAGCGTTTGCCAAACGCCCCATCGACATTTTCATGGTCTGGGGCTACAGCAGCGCCGACCGGCCAGTTTTGCACGCTGAATTGATGCGCAGGCGCTTTAGCGCTCTTGCCACGACGCTCGAAGACATCCAATGGATGGTCGAAAGAAAGTACATTGGTATCTGCGCCTTGCTCTACGTGCCCTATTACCGGCGAATCCCGCTGGCCGACCTGCTGAAATACCAAAACCTGTCGAAGCTGTCGTTGTCGCTGCGCGGCGCGTCCCAGAAGTGCTTTCGACACGCTGAATCTCCTTTGAACGCAGTCATGGCCATGCAGGAATGCACAACCGAATTCGCCTTCCCGTGGACCGCGACCAACTGCGTCATCATGCCCAATCTCCCCAAGCCGACAGTCAATCCGGCATACCACATCGACGTTCCCGGCGCGTTGTCGGCGATCTCAGCGGCGCTGGCAACTGACCTCCACCCGCGCTATCTGGCGGGTATTCAGAACGCCCGCCACTACCGGTTGCAAAACTACGTCTGGGAACACTGGATACCGGTTATGCGCAAGCACGGCTGCTGGGCTTAAACCCGCAATAGCTGAAGACCGGAAAGGTAACCCACCGTCTTGAAGGTGATGTAGCTTTGAGCGGGCAGAGTCAATGTATACAAAACGTAGTTCTGGCCCTGAATAAAGCTGGTCGCTCCGAGAGGGTTGTTCGCCTGCGTGGAGGGCAACCCCGCGCCCACAGAGACATAAAACGTGCTGGCGTTGGGAAACGTGCCTTGGTCGGCGTAGAGGTAAAGCTCATAGTCGCCCGCAGGCAGGTTGCGGAGCCGGAAAATGTTCTCGTACGGGATCGGCCCCACATAGCCGCCGATCCAGTTTTTGAGCATGTCATCCCAGCTAAAAGCGGACCCCGCCGCCGAGAACATGGGCGCGATGCGTTCCAAAATAACCGGGCTGAGTTGATTGTCGTACCCGCGCAGGTACATCGCCGCTTCGGACCCGAAGGCCACGAAGTTTGTGTGAAACCCATCCGGCGTCGCGGAGTAATAGTAGCAGGCGTTGGAGATCGTGGCGAAAAAGTCCTCCGGCACGTAGGCGTTCCAGTAATCACTGCTGGAAAAGCCAGCCGCGCCGTAACCTGTTTTGCTGTCGTCGCCATTGAAGGCGACATTGACCAGCAGCGGCGTCGGGCGCAGCAGCCCGTAGAAGTAGCGCCAGCCGTTGAGGACCGCGCCCAAACCGTTGCTGAGGTCGCGCCCGATCTTGTCCGGGGCAAAACGGAGCTTGCCGCCTTGACCGACCACAACGTTGCCGTTCTGCAAAATCCAGCGCGGATTGATTGCCAGCGGATTGATCGTCTTGCCGCCAACCGATGCCGAAAAGAACAACTGGTTTGTAAACAGCGTGCCCAGCGTGTCGCCCCGGTACACTGTCTGGCCCGGAACCACAAATACGCTCGTGAAACCTCCAATCAACGTTGTGACGCGCCCGCCGTGTTCGATAAGGATATGCCAAACCGTTGTGCGCGGCAAATCAGTATCCGTGGTTTGGAACGTGGGCAGTTGAGTGTATACAGCTTTTACTTGGCCGGTTCCCGGCGCAACCGCAGGCTCTCCCGAAACGGTTTCAACGGTGATGCCGCTGTTTACATCCCCCTCGCGGGTGTATGGAAACAGCATCGTAGCCGACCGAGAAAACGGCGGCCTCAATCGCGCCAGAATCGACAGCGTGTCAGCAGAATAGTTCATACAGTAGTGGACGGCGCAAATGGCGGCAATGGAGTCAGGTACACATCCTCGGCATAAAACGTCGCCTCCACAGTCACCACGTCGCTTTGCGTGTAGTTCAGGTCCGAAATCTTGTACGCGCCAAGCCACGCAGAATAGAGCCTGTAGATGGCGCGGCTCATGTTGCTGTTTGCCCCTCTTTCCAGCGCGGCGCTGAGTGTAAACTGTGATGCTGGCACGGCGTCGACCGCCGTTGGACCCTGCTGAATCTGCCCCTGCTGCGCCTTTAGATTGTTGAAATTCGTGTTGGCGTTGGCCATCTGCGCCTTGAACGCGTCGGACTGCTGATTCGTAAGGTTCGAGACGTTGGTGGGTTCCACTCCGCGCAAAAGTGAAAGCCAGACATCAAACCTGAAGTCTATCGAAAAGCTGTCGTTGAGCAGCACCCACGCCTTGTTCATGTTGTAGCCGAGAACCCGGCTGCCGCGCCCGGCACGGGTCAGCGCCAACCACGCATCAAGAAACTGAACGACGTTGCACACGTCGTCCTGCTGATGCGTGTCCATCAGAAATGTGATTTTGATTGGGTCCAGCGGATCATCCCACGACGGCATCTGAAATGGAACGCTGTCCCGCCGGATTGGCTCCGCTTTGGTTCTTTGCTCCGGCAGAGTGATGGACCGCACGTATTGCGGCAGAATGGGGTCTATCGTGATGTTCGTGGCCGTGGCCACGTTCTCAGCCGCCGATTTGAAATCAACCATCCACAGGTCAGTTCGCTGCGGGTTCAAACCAGTGCCCGCATCGGCCTGTTTGCCCCAGAGATTGATCTGGTTGATCGTGCTGATGTCACGCGCCATACGCTGTAACTACCTTAGAGCATGAACTTCGGCTTCACGTACGCGGGAATAGTTGAAAGCAACAAAGACCCGCTTAAACTGGGGCGGCTCAAAATCCGCGTACCACATGTTTACGGATCGAGCGCAACCGGCAGCGGCTACATTGCGACCAACGACCTGCCTTGGGCGTTACCGGCAGGCTTACCTGCGGGCGGTTCCTCGGCTTCCGGGGGCTTCAGCCAGCTTCCGACCAACGGAGACAAGGTTTGGGTCAGGTTCCTCGACGGCGAGCCGGAGAAACCCATCTGGGAGTGGGGGATGCAGTCGATTGACGACCGAGACAATCTCAAGCTCCACAGCTACGACGTGGGCACCCCCGTAGGAGCGCCTAATCGAACCCTCTGGACCCGCTACAACCACGCCATCGAGATCAACGAGGGGTCCATTATCATCACGACCAGCCGAGGCTACCGCATGGTGCTGTTGGATGCCTCCACCGTGGCGTCGCAGGACGGCAAAATCACCATTACGACCCAGCTTGGCAACATGATCGAACTGGATGACCTTGACAGCACCATCAAGGTCACGGTCCTCGAAGACCTTTATTTTACGGTCCTGAACGACGTGATTGGCACATCCTCCAACTTCACGTGGACCACCACAAACGGCGATTACAGCCTCACTGCTGGAGGCGCGTTTAGCCTGACGACTGTAGACAACGTGGAAATCACCACCGTTTCTGACTTCATCGTCGACAGCTTGAACAACATGACCCTGACCACGGTAGGGGAAATGACCACCGGCTTCACGACGTTGAAACTTGGGCTGGCCGCCGTCGAACCGGTAGTTCTGGGCACCCAGCTTGCCACGCTTCTGGAAGCCCTTCTGCTCTGGCTGGACACGCACACGCACACGAGCGCTACGCCGGGCAGCCCGACATCGCCGCCAAACGCGCCCGCGACAGCCATCGCCATTCCAACCCCGGTGCAGTGTTTGTCTACGACCGTAACGGTGCAAAACTGAGTTTTTCAGTTCTTAGGGGTATGCCGATCAAGACAAACCTGAAGTCGCTGACCCCACGGCGTCAGCAGTATAAAAAGGAGATCACGCTGCTCTCCCACGGTTACAACAACCCAACCGCGTGGCCGGGAGGTAAACTCACGGTATTTCCTTGGGACAACTCCGTGGACCAGTGGCTCATGGACAACGTGCGCAAGGTCACCAAAGCCGAACTGGTCTACGGTCTGGTGAAGCGCTGTTGCGACCTGAATGGCGGATCGCTTGACGATTTTATCGCTGAAGAAATCAACTTGGTCCTGCTGGTCAGCCGCGCTTTGAGCACGGACGGCATCGTTGTTTACACCAGCCAGTGCCCGTTTTGCGGCGCAAAAAAGCAGGAGAAAATCAAGGTGCCCGATGAACTGGAAAAGCTGGGAGAAAAGTCCCCCGAATATGTCGGCTTCGACGAGATCGTGCTGCCAATGGTGCAGGACAAAGTGAGAATCCGGCCTCTCATGGTCAAAGACGAGAGAATCATCACCGAGCGCGACGATGAGCGCAGAAAAGCTGTGCCGGATACTGAACTGCGCACGCTCATGCGTGTTGTAGACATTAACGAATCCAAGCCTGATTCGCACGAGGAACTGCTCACGTGGTTCCGTGCTCTCCACAGCAAAGACGCCAAGTTTCTGGAAGACGAAGGCCGCCGTTTGACGCCTCACCTGAACACGAACATCCCTCACGTGTGCGACGAGATCGAGTGCGCCAGAAAATTCACGCATCCGATCACCTTCGATCAGGAGTTTTTTCGTTGACGCGGCACATATAAGCCGCGAGGCGCGATACCGCCTCCTTTTTGAGTTAGCGTGGGACAACCACGGGCTGAATCTGGTTCTGAATGACGTGCCAGATGAAATCCTCCATTTGATGATTTATTGGCGGAACGAAAAAGTTGAGCAGGAAAACGCTCAGATCGCCAAAGTGCGCCGATGAACAACTTCGTTGTAGACGCCAACAGCCTTTTTGCGCGGTCGTGGTTCGCCGCCCAGCGCATCAGCCCGGAACCCAAGGAAGCCATTCGGCTCGCTGTAAACACGATTCTTTTGCTGCTCAACCCGGATACCAACAAGATTGGCTGCCAGTTTGACCGGAGCCTGTTCGCGTGGGACAGCCATCAAAACAAGGCCAAGGACCGAGATGAAAAGCCGCCCGAATACCACGAAACCAAGACGGTGCTGAAGGACGTGCTGAGCTTCATGCTGGGCACGGTCCACGTCGAATGCCCCGACGTGGAGGGCGACGACATCGCCGCTACGGCTGTTTACAATACCGATCCCAAAGACACGGTTTACGTGATTTCCGGGGACAAAGACCTGATGCAGTTGCAGGGCGGCAACTGCCACTACTATTCCCTGAACGACAAGGCGGTCCTCCAACCGGCCTACATCACGCACAAGTTCGAGCACATCCACCACCCCAATCAGGTCGCGCTCTATCTGGCCGTGGTGGGGGATCAGGTGGACAAGATCGGCGGCATCTCCAACTTCGGCCCGGTGAAGTTCAAGAAGCTCATGGAGGCCGTCTCGCCCAAGATGTCCTTGGCCGAGGCCGCCGAGGCGATTGCCCGGCAGCTTAACAACAGCCAACTGGACGAGTTCTACGCGGCGCTGGAGCGCACCGTGCTCAGGACGGACGTGCCGGGCGTGCCAGCGCCCGCAGAGATCGTTTTAGCGCCTCCAGAGGAAGTGGAGGACTTGGGGATACCCCAGATTGCCTACTACTACCGGCAGGTCTACCACACCTACACGGTGGAGCCGTATTAGAGGTTCAGAATCGGGATCATGCCGCCGCTCGCCCGGTTCGTGTAGCGCGTGACCGAGAATTCGAGGAAGGCACCGCCGGAGGCGTTTCCGACCATCTGGACCTGCGGGTAGGATGACAAGACCTCAAAGCTTTTGACCTCGTTTGGAGACAGGGTGTTGTAGAAATCACTGCCGGACGTGCCAAGATCAACCCACGCTGACCCGTTGAACTCCTGAAACCGGTAGTTCATCGTGTTCACGCCGGAGTTCTTGATGATGACCAGCATGTTGATCGGACCCTGCTGCATCGTGCTCCAGAGAGTGCTCTGCGTCTCGCCGACGATTTGGGAATCAGTTACGTGGATGACCATAAATCAGAATCGTATACGCCAAGTAAGCGTGGGTGAAAAGTCGGAGGTTTTGTTGATGCTGACCGCCCGCACTTTCCGGGCAATCAACGCCCCGCCGCCACTGAACAACCCCATTTCGCTCAGGATGTAGCCGTTGGCGTCATTGTTAGCCAAGGTGAAGGCCACACGCACCACGAAGGGCGATAGGAAATCCACGGCGTCGATAGGCTTTGTCGTCGAGCCTGTGCTCAAGGTGACCGGAGCCTGCAAGGCAACGTCAGTGACCTTGGCCGGGGTTAGCCCCGTGCCGACGCCGAAATTCTGGACCGTGTAGTTGGAGATTGGACTGCGAAAGCCAAAGGCATACGCGACGATCTGGCGGCCTTGGTCGACGAACAGGTTTTCGCCCAGCGGCACTTCATGACGCGCCAAACCCCAGCCTCGGAACGCCCCCGGCGCGGGCACGATCCAGCCATAATCCACAGCCTGCTGGGTCGACAGTATTTTGCCGTCGGCCAGCTTGATGCCGGAGATCGTCAGTATGCCCTTTGGTCGGTTCATGCTGTAACTTCAGGTTCGTACTGCCATTCGTCAGTGTAATTACCCAGCCTAAGCCTGCGGTTTACATCTTCGGGCGGCTCCCTCATCAAAACTTCCCGAAAGCGCGGTTCAACCGCCACCCAGCGCCGCTCTGCATCCGCAAGGGGAACAGGCGGCTGTTGCTGCCCGGTTTCAGGATGTACAAAACCCGCAACGCGTTGCTCGATAAATCGGTCACGAATTTGCCGCAGCGCGTCTTCGTACGCCTGCGCGTTCGGTCTGAATCTTTGCACACGCGCCACACCATCCGCTATTTTGCGAAAGAGCGCGTAATCCGTCGGGTCCAGCCCGCGCACTGGCGGACTGATCGGCAAGCGCTCTGCCAAACGGCGCAAACGGAAATGCCGATGCTCGCTGATCCGTCGAATCACCTTCCGGGTGACCGATTCCATGCGCGGCGGAAACTCACACTGGCAATGCGGGCACTTGGCAACCTGAGCGTCTTCAACTTCCTGAACGATGGCGTCGGACTGCCCGCAAGCCGGGCAAACCTGCACGTTCAGCATGTCAAAGCTCTCCGTCGGCGGAGCCTCCAGCGGCATTTCCGGCGCTGCCGGAAGCACCCTCAAAACAGCAGATTTGTAAACGTCATCGTTCACGAAGCCAGAACCGGGTTCACGACCATCTTGCTCAGGTTCTCCGGGTAATAGCGGTCGATCTGGAGATTGAACATCAGGTTGACGTACCCGCTCTGGGTCATGTCGGCGTCCGAGAACTTCAGCCCCTTGATGATGCAGCCTTCAAGGACGTACACCAGCCCGTCGTCCATTGTCCCGCTGGTTGAGGCCGCGTTGCTGCGAATGTCCTGAACCATCTGCTGCATGTTGGGCACCACCCAGCGCATCCAGCCCTTGGACTTGACCGCCGTGGTGAGGCCCACGCCGCCGGTCATCGGGTTGGAAACAAGCCAGTACCACTTCTCCAGCGCCTCGGCAACACGAACACCGAAAGCGTAGCGCACCGGAAGTTCAATCGGCGGGGTCGGCACGTCGCGACCAATTATGTAATTGGTCTGCTGCATGTACTTGACCTCGATCATGTCGCGGTCCCGCGTCGGGAAGGGGAACTTCTCCACAAGGAACTGCACGTTGTCACGCCAGTCGATACCGAGTTGGCGCGGCAGGCTGATTTCGACTTTCCAGAGGTCGTTCCTCTGGAGGTCGATGCCGTTCACGTCGGCGATAGCGCCGAACGTATTATGGAAGTTCATCTTTGACATAATCGCTTAGCTTAACGTGTTGAGGGTCGCTCCGCTCTCGCGGACGATGGCGTTGATGTAGATTCTCTCGGCCACGTCAGTCGGGATCAGTTCGAGGTCAACAATGACCTCCCGGTTATTGCGCGTTTCCGCCGTGTTGTTCCGGTCGTCCATGACCAGATTGTACTGCTCGATGCCGCGCCCGTTCATGATCTTATCCAAGAATTCCGTGAACGCGTGCTTCAGTTGCGTGAGCAGTTCCGCGTCGTTCGGATCGAACACGAACCGCCGGGCGACCGTCGCCATGCCATCGACGACCCAGTTGACCATGACCATGTTGTGGACCGCCGTGAGCTTGCTCTCGGCCCGCTGCATGGTGCGCTCGCCGTAGAGGTAGTGGCGGCCCTTGATCTTGAGGATCGGGTTGACGCTGTTGCCGTTGCCGTACATCGCCTGCTTGGTGTCCTCGGAAACGCGGTCGTACTGGACCGCCTGAGCATCTTGCAGGTAGCCGCGAATCTCACCCGCGACCGCATACCACGGCGCGTAAGTGTTGAAGACCTTGGCCATGTTTTGGAGCAGGCCAACAGTCGGAGGAACCCACTTGGTTTCGGCAAACCGGTTTGTGCGAACGAACCAGTTCCAGTAGACGGCGACGTTGCGGTTGTCGATCCGCGTTCCGTCCTGCGTGGGCAGCTTGCCGTTGTGCCAGTCGATGGCCTCGCGGGCGTTGAGGCCCGCCGGAATGTCGCAAACCGCCATCGCGTTGATTTTGGCGCAGGTGCGGCCCATCTGCTCCATGATCGCCGTGCTGATGTTATCCATCGGAGCAGCGATGATGTTTACATCCACTGTGTCAGTATCCTCGAAGGCCCGCACGCCGCTCATCTTGTCGGTGGTCGGGTCGAGGTCGCCAATCCAGTCGGAATCCTGCGGATTCTCGCCGTTGTAACCCTGCGTGAACTGGCCGCCCGTGTCTTGGACATTGCCGACCGTGATGGCCAGCCAGCCCGCATTGGTCGCGCCCAGCGGCATCGGCACCGGCAACCCCGGAGTGGCGTTGCTGCCAAAGAACCGGGCGTCCCACGGCGAAACCGTGTTGGCGCAGGTCCAGTTCTGGCCGTAAGGATTCGACACGCCGCTAGGGGCGACGTAGACATAGGCACTTTTGCCCTGCTCCAGCCGGTAAGCCCAGAAATTGGTCGTATCCGTCGGATCGTCGGTGATTCCATCGTGGGTTTCGACCAGCGCCGAATCCCAGTAGACTTCGAGCTTCTTGGAACCGTCGTTGGAGCCGGGGCGAACCTTGAGGTACAAGCCTTGGCTGCTGTCCGCTCCGTTGGCCCATGTGCCTTCGTTGGCGGCTTTGAGGTAAAGGAAGATGACCTTGCCGGTCGGCTTGTAAAGCGCCGCCGAGGCGTAATTGTCCTGCAACGGAAGCGCCTGATAACCAATCTGGCTGATGTCGGTCTTCTCCAAGAAGATCGTGCCGCTGGTGTCGGAGTAGTTGATGAGCGTGCTCTTGACCCGGATTTCGTGCGTCGGGTCTTTGCCGGTTTCCTTGACCTTGAACACGTCGCCGACCTGAATGGCCGAGGCGTTGGCCGAGCAGTACATCTGGAACTGGTTCTTGTAGCCGCTGATGGACCCAACAGACGTGTACACCGCATCCGTCAACTGACCGGAACTGGTGCCGTAAGTGTAGGCGTAAAGGACGCCCTCGGCGGAATTGGCCGCCTTGTCGTAAACGCTGTAGTCGATCTGAGCGTCCGGGCCGTAAGCCGCTTGCAGTGAGTCACCCGCCGTATCGAGCGCGATGGTGCCGCCGCCCGCTGATACCACGGCCACGTTGACGGTGGTGGGCAATCCAGCCTGCGAAACGCGCAAATAAACGTCACCCGTGGCCTTGAGCGCTTGAATGCGCGGGGCATTGGACGGGCTGTAAAGGGTGTAGGTGAACGCTCCTGACGTGTAGCCGTCCGCTGGCGAAAGCTCGGTGTAGCGGTTACCGATACGGACCACCGTGATGTTGTTCACGAAATCCGACATGGCATCCACGGCGTCGGCGAGGAAAAAGCCGCCGCCATCGGGGATGGTGATGTCGGTCGACGGGTCCGTGCTGTACGTGGTCGTCAGCGGCCTGCCGAACTGGTTCACGAAATCCTTCAGCGAGGTAATGACGATGGGCGTGTCAAAATCCCCCTTGGTAGCGACACCGATCAGTCCCGGCCTGAAATTGCTCGTGACCGGCGTGAAGAAGGATTTGTCGACAATCGTCGTGTAAACCCCCGGAAAGGTTTTTGGTGTGATCGTTGCCATAATCTTTTCGCTGCTTTAACTACGCATGTGACCTCACGAAAGCACGCGGCTCCACGAGAACCGCCATGTGAGCGTAAGGGTGTGCGTGTTGAGTTTGGTCTGTGTTTCGTTGAACACGAACACCATTGTTGTTTGGTTCCAGCAAAACCACAGGTTTGGCTGGTTGTAACCGTAGCCCATTGAGAGCCATGTGGTGCCGTTCCCAATGCCGACGGAGAAGATCGCCGTCTTGTCCAGATAGTACGTCCCAACGACGTATGTTTCAGGCGTCGGTGTCGCGTATTCACCCGCTGTGCGGCTGACCGCTGAACCAAAAACAGAGGGCGGTGTGCCGTCCGTGCTGAGAAAGACTCCCAAATTGGCCGTAGCCGACGGTTCCCCCGCGCTGTACGCCGTGTCATACTGCGAAGTAGCGCCGCTGGCCGCGACCGAGGACAGACCGATCAACTGGATGGCTTCGGTGCCATCAGTGGTGAGCGAGGGAGCCACAGGCCATCCGCCGATGTTCGCGGTCTTGGCAATCGGCGCTCCGGGCACCAAGCTCAACTGCAACTCGTAGGTCACGCGCAACTGCTGGCCTCCTGAAACAGCGACAGGGACTCCGAGCAAGATGCGACTGAAAATGTTGTTTGGGCCGCTGGCCCAGCCGACCGCAATTTCGCTGTAAACCACCGGAGCGACTTCCATCGTGAAGTCGTATGTCCGGCGCATCGCGTACAGGTTGCCAACCAGCGTGGTCTGGCAGTTGGGCGCACCGGCCAAATAGTTGGCGGTACGCTGGAGTTCGGTAGCAAGCTGCGTTTGATTGGTCCTGTATACAGTGAACTGGGCGGCTGGAACTGCTGTGCTGTTGTTTACAACCACCGTGGTCGGATTGGTGACCGTTACAATTTGAGCTTCCTCACCCGTGTCCCACTTGATGACCTTTCCTGCATCCGTGGCCGTATCAGTGAATGTAAACGCGCCGCCGCTCAGCGTTACCGTGCTGGCGACCTGCGCCGCCGTGGTCACTCCGCTGTCATCGGCAGTCGGCGTCGTGCCGGTGCCTGCTGCGCAGTAGGTGAACAAATCTGCCCACTGCGTCAGCGCAACTTGGTCCATGCCCGCGTTGAGAATCAGGTTGGACTGGCGCGGGTATTCTTTGACCACTCTGCCGGTAGCGGAGTCCACAACGAAGCACTGGACAAAGCCCCGTGCTTGGTGGTGCGTCGCTCTGATGGTTTCGCTCATAAATCTGTTCCGCTAAATCGCCACATACGTTCCGGCTACAAAAGCTTGGCTTGTCGTGCCGCTTTCGTAATAACTACCGCCATCAACCGTGACACTGACGTACGCGCCTGTTCCAAAGCTCCAAGCCGCTGAACCGCTATCGCTAACCGTTCCTCCGCTGACGCTGACCGAAAAATAGCTGCCGCTGCTGAAGGCGTTTGTACCGGCTGCCGCTTCGCTGTAAACAAACAGGTCCATTGCTCCGCCGTAAAATCCGGCGGTGTAGCTGCCGCTCTCTGTTCCTGAAGCCAAGGCCGGAGGCGGAGGCGGAAGAACCGTAATCGTGCCGCCGCCAAACGTTTCCGCGCCTGCTGCGGGCGGATAGCCGGGGAAACCCAGCGGCCCGGTGCCGGTGACCACCACGGTCGTAAACTGAATGTCGTGGACTTGCATGGCCTCGTCGCGCAGCGTGCGCAGGCTGATGGCGCATGTGCCGGGCGGCGGCATGACGGTGGTCTTCTCCCGGTAGTCGATGATTGTGCTTTCCGGGTGCTCGCGCAGGTCGTAAGTGCCGGTGAAATCAAAGGCCGCGTTGACTTCGGACGGCGAGGCTGAGCCTTCGCGGAACAACACCTTCCAGAGCGCCGGGTAAATCTCGAAGTTGAGGTCGATGTCGTAGCCCTCAAGGACCACGGTAAAGGTGGTGCGGTACTCGACGTTCTTGCCTTCCTCCGGTTCCTCCGGGGTCAGGTTCTCGATGTCGCCCTCGATATAGAGCCGGACCAGCTTGTTGCCCCACGAGCCGGGGTAATCAACCTTGATCCATGTTTGCAGCGTAGGGCCGCCTGTGCGCCAGAACTCCCTGAACAACTGCTGGAGAAAGAACGCCTGCGTATCCGGTCGATTGCAGAAGTGGTCGATCTGGAAACGGTAATCGAAGGCCATCGGGTAGCGGCTGGTCGTGACCTCGCCCAAACTGCACCGGGTCATCTGCGTACCCTGCTGGTGCGTGCCAGAATCCTGTAGCTCAGCGGCGTCGCTCACCGTAGGCCAGTTGATCCAGCGCATCCGGTGGATGGAGAAATTCTGAAAGTTGCGGAACTTCCACCCCTTCCTGTATACACTCATCACCGGATAGCGCACCGGGGCCGGGTACGGCTGGTAGCAGGGCACACCTTTTTCGTCGACGACTGACAGGAGGTATTGAAACGGGTTGTTAGCCTCCGACCAGAGCTTGCTGAACAAGCTGAAGGCATCCATCGGGCTGGTGAAGACGACGGGAACGGGCACACCCCAGCGCAGCAGGAAGATTCCATTGAGCCAGCGCTGGAGCGCCAACTCGTGATACCTCATGCTGGTGCTGGCGAGCGAGCCTCGATGAGTCTTCAGCGTGTCGCCGACCCACTCAGCCGTCCTGATGGGGTTGTTTGGCGCACCATCGGATACGTTTTGCGAGTTGCCTGTCCAGTTGTCAGCCACGCCTTAACTACGGTGGACTGCGCGAGAGGGAAGGAAGCGGAAAGAAGACAACGAGCACGACTGCCTCCAGTCGTGCTCGTGCAGGAGGGGGCGGGGAATAAAGCTTAGACGGGAACCAGCAACGAGGTCTGCATTTTGACCGTCGTGCCGTTTTCAAGTTCCACGTCGGCGAAGCCGGGATTGGAGTCGCTGATGGTTTTGACCTTGCCCTTGGCACCGGTCATCCCGCTGATCGGGTCATCAACAACCGCAACCGTCTGGCCGCTCTTGATGTCCTCACCAAGAATCTGGTGGACAGCTTCGCGCACACAGGTTTTGCCGTCCTTCTCGGCGGCCTCGGCGATGATTTTCTTGATGTCTTTCATGTGCTCTTAACTACTTCTCAGGGTCCACTAAAATCGCAGCCAGTAAAACTTCATCGACTTTCGGCCACGGCTCGAACCAATCTGACCCGAACCGCAGTTGCTTAATCAGCGATTCCGATGAACCGGCTACTTTAACTACGAGTCTTCCGTTCACAAATCCGAGTTCGACGTTTTCCGCGAGCTTACGCACCTTGTCTTCCATGTCCCTGAGCCGCCAATCGAGGTCCGGCACCGCTTTCTTTTCCAAGGACTCGAAGCCCTCCATGACGGCGGATACGACCGTCTCGCGCTGAGCCGGGTCGCGCAGTCGGCGTGCGAGCACATCGTTTACATCCTTCCTGTAGGCGTCTACGATCACACTTCAGGCAGCGGTCGCGTTTGCACTCGTTCAGAAGGCGGCGGATTGCCGGGATCAATGAGCGGGCGGGCGTCGCCGTCGGCAGGAATGCAGGTTTCACAAACCAGCCCCAGCCACACGTTGGTCTGATGCCAGTAGGAGGTCGGCTCCAGCACGACGTTGACGATCATGTTCCGGTAGCCGTTGAAGTACATGATGTCACCGCGCATCGGAAAATAATCAACAGCCTGAAGGAGCAGATTGCCCATCCAAACCTTGTATTTCTGCTGGGGCACGATGCCGACGCGTGTCAGCCGCCAGTCCGGGCGCTCCGCGTTGATAAGCACCGCCATCTCAATGACTCTGGAGAAAACCGTTCTTTCGTCCAGCGGAACATGCCAAAGGTCGTCGTATTTTTCAGAGCGCCGGTCAACCTCGTAGAATTTGGGGTAAGGCCGGGGGGACATCGTTTTGATGTACTCCGAATGCAGGCCCAGCGCCGTCTGGACATCAGCCAGCCGGTAGGCTTCCGGGTCGTAGTGCCATTCTTTCCGCTCGTTAAAAGTCACACCGTAACTATTACAGCAGATGAAGAAACCGAACGCACTCGTCGAATTGCTGGCCGAACTCCAAGGCGAAAACATTCCCTCGGATGTGGAGGTCGTGCGGTCATCCAAGGCGGTCATCTTTGTAAACGATGAGGCTGCCGAAACCGATGACGGGATCGAATTGAGCGCCGTAGACTGCAAACTGCTTTTTGCCAATCTTGGCACAGTTGAGCGGCTGGTGGAGGCGCTGGACAGCAAAGACGCCACACTGGCCCTCTTTGACGTGGAAGTGCCCGGCGAGAGCCTTGAAGCGCTGGAACGCAGTTTTGTCGCGGTCGACGAAGGATAGTCATGGCGCAAAATGTCCAGTCAGGTGAGGGTATTGCGGCGGTTGAATACCAACTGGCCGTTTCGGGTAAGACACTGAAATTCAATTCGCAAGTCGTCACTTTCGTCGACGCCGAAATCACTGACAGTGTATACAGTCCCAGCACCGGCCTTCACACCTTCCGCACGCTGGACCCGTCTTTTCTGGAAAGCGTCAAAGAGGCAATGACGAACGCTGACCCGGTAATGCAGTTCCGGGTTGGTTTTGGATCGTTCAATCAAACTTATTGGCTGCCGTGGCAAAAGCACATCATTCGGAACTACTCGGCTAAATTCGAGGGTATCGGGGACAACGCAGGTCACCTGATCGTCTTCGCGACCTCCAACGAACTTGTGCGGCTGGAGCGCTCCAATAAGGTCATCGCCCGAAAGGGCAAAATCAGCGAAATCGTCAAAGCGATTGCCAGTGAAAACAAACTGGATGCTGTAGTGGAACCCACCGACGGGCAATTCCTGCTCTACCAGTGCTTCATTGACGATACCCGGTTCATTCAAAAACGGCTGCTGCCCCGCGCTATTACCGCCAAGGGGCGCGGCGGGTTTTTCTTCTTCATCCGCGACAATGTGCTTCATTTCCATGCGCCGGATTATCAAACCGACGCCCGGCAAATGAACTACTACGACGTGTTCGGCACCGGCCTTACCGTTGAGGATACCAGCCAAGATTCACGCTTATGGGACAACGGCGTAGCAGGGCTACGTGTCGTGGCTTATGACCCCTACACGGCAGAGATGCAAGAGATTGAAAGCAAACCGGAAAGCGCCCTGCGCTTGGCAGATTCGATCTATCAGTACGGCAATGTAAACAACGGCCAACAGAACATTCCGTACCACATGTCATCAAACCCGTTGACCGAAATAAATGCCATCGCCCAGTTTCATTACGCGGTCGCCCGCCAGCAGGTATTTCGCTGTGCGGTCAGTGTAGACAAAACCATCACGATCCGCCACGGCGACCTGCTAAACCTCAGCATTACCCAGCAAAATCAACGGGCGAGCAGCCATAGCGGTTATTACTACGTTACCGGGGTAAGCCACGTGATAAAGAAAACGTCGGTCAACAGCACTTACCACTTGGAGCGCGGCGAAATTCGCGGCCAAAGCCAAAGTCTGACTGTGCAGAGCAGCGACCAGCAGTTGATCCCCGTTACCGCAGCGCCGGGCCAAGACCCGAACATCATGGAAGCCCAAAGCTCGGAGCAGACCAAAGGGGCTGGAAAACAATCGTCCGCCACAACCTACGCGGTCATAGCGGACGCAAACGTGCCGTTAAGCGGCAGTTAAGTCAAAGGACCGGGAACGGTCTTGGCTTGGAACAACTGCGGCGGATAGAACGGATCATCCTTCGCAAAGCCCATCTCGGTCCAGCGGCGCAGCGAGTCAATTTGCATTCGCAGTTGGCCCGTGGTTGTGCCGGTGCAGAATACTTCGAGGAACGGCCTGCTGGTATCGCAAGCCATCGGGACATAACCGCCGGGAATGACGTACACCGGGAAACTGCCGACTGCCGCCGGTAGCGTATAGCGCGTTCCGCTGACGCTCCGATCATCGGTTTCTCGGAGCAACACCGAGAAAGCCGTGTTCCCGACGTTTTCAAAAATAACGGCCAGCCCGTTCGGCGGTCCAGACGTATTCGGCGGATTGATGTTGTCCTGCGCTTGCAGACGAGCGGTGACGTAGCCGGAAACCACAGGACACTGCACCACCATCCTTCTCATCAATGGTTGAACGTATTCGCCGGGGTACATGGTGTCTTAAATTTGTCGGTTTACGGTTTGAGCGTTACTCCACTTCAGCCTTTTCGCGCTCTTTTTCCTCGTCTTCCTCAGTTTCCGATTCCTCGTCGTGAGGTTCGCCTTCGTCGTGAGGTTCGCCTTCCGGCGGGCCTCCCTCGCCTTCGATGTCGGCGGGCGGCTCGTCAGGCATCGGGATTTCACCGCCTCCGCCTTCAGGCGGCATACCGCCCTCGCCCTCCGCACCCGGCGGGACTTCTTCGACCGGGGCCACTGCGGCGGCAATTTGTTCCAAGGACATCTTGATGGACCGCAGAAGGCTCAGCGCCGTTTCGCCTTCTGTGTCGGCTCCAATGGCACTGTCGCTAACCGGCGGCTCGCTCGGTTCGAGCGTTTCTCCCCCTACTTCGGGGCCGCCCATATCTGCGGGTGGTGCTTCGGAACCTAGATGATCGAGTTCATCGACCTCCATTTCCTCGACGAGTTTGATGGCTTCTTTGATGTTGCTCATATTGTCACCGTTCGCATTAACTACACTCTCCAAAATTAAATCTCGAATCGGCACACAAAGATGTGCCTCAGCGGGGCGTATCCACCCGTACGCGCCGGGCTGCATCGGCGTCACTTTACGATTGCCGATCACCCGTTTGGTTTTTGGAGCTTTGGGTTTTGGTGGTGCTGCGGGAGGAAATCCACGACCGCGTTCACCGGGCGGAACTGCCAGCGGCATGGGCGGTGTTGCGCCCGGTCTTTTTGGCTTCGCGCCTTTTGGCAGTGGCTCTGGCTTAGCAGCTTTCAGCCCGGCTGTAGCTTTCGGCTTTTGGCCTCTGGGCATTCGCTCAGGTGCGCCCGGCTCTGGTTCTTCTGGCTCTGGCCGTACCGGTACGGGTGGGGCAGGCGGCGCGATAGGCCGCTGGCCGAGATTGCGCATTTCTCGGCGACGCCTGATCTCCTGTTCGCGATCTCTCGCCGCCTGCATCGCGCCCGCATAATCGGTCCAGCGCTTGGTCGCGTGCTTGGTGAGCTTGTCAAGTTTGTACGCTGTATCCGGCTCATCGCCGGGGAATGAGGCCAGCAGGCCGTAGATGTACGACCGCGTTGCCAAGATGTGTTTACAAAGACCCGGCCTGCCTTGCGGGTTGGTGATCTTGGGTGCTTTATTCCACGCCTGATTGAGCGAGTTCGAGCCGACCACGCTGCTTTGCCGCTGCTTGTTGGCCCATGCCCAGCGGTAGCGAAAATCCGGGCACTCGCAGTCAACCAAGCACTCCAGATGTTGGAGCGGCACGTTCTTCGGGTTCTTGTTTTTCGGCTTGAAGAACTTCACGTAGCCGCGATGCCGCAGCCCGGTCGTGCTCGGATTGGCCTTGAAATTGAAGATGTAGTAAACCGCATCCTGATAGCTGTCGATCTCCAGCGGCGGCCCACGCACGGTGAACGACCGGTAGACCCGTTTCGGTTCGCTGATCCGAAAGAGTCTGTCGAAAGTCAGCCGTTCAAACAGGGAAACAGGCATATCAGGTCAGAGAACTGACGTTGGGGGGTTGATTGCCTGTGGTTGACGGGGGAGTGCCCTCGTTGGGGCGCACACCCAGCCGTCGTGTAAACGTTCGCTGGTAAGGTCCGCTACGCTTTTGCCGAGGCTCGCGCTGCTGCTGAAAGTAACGGCGCACTTCCTCGCCCGGAATGTGCATTTCGGTCCCGGTGCGCTTTGGCGCAGGTCTGGCTTCCGGCTGGATCGGCACGACGATTGACTTGTCTCCGCGATAAACCTTGAAGCTGAGCAACTGGTTTGGATGGGCTTTCCGCAGCACGTACTCCAGATGCTTGCCTTCGGCAAAATCAAACCCTTTACCCCTTGGACCGTCGACAGTCTCGCCATCGTGCGCTGTGAACGGATGCACGCCATAAACGATGTCACCGGCCTGAAGACCGGCCTGCGCCGCCGGTCCACCCGGCACGACTTCACCGACATGCAAACCGTTTTCACTCTCATTGTAAACAAATCCCACTTGCACGGGCGCATTGAGCGGCATGATGTCACCCCTCTCGCTGTAGCCGACACCTGTCGGCGGTGCCTTCCAACCTTCTGCTTCCGGGTCAATCTTGCCCAGCTTTTTGGTCGGCACCGTGCGCTGCTCTTGGGACGCTTTTTCCTGCTCCCGCCGCGCATTCTCAAGCTCTTTGCTGCCAAAGAGCACGTAATCTACGTCCAGCGCTTTTGGCGTGGACGTAAAAGTTGCCCGGTGCTGGACCTGATTGTGGCGCTCAAGACCGAGAAACTGCGTTGCACGCGCCTGACCTTCAGGGGTCGTGTTTGCTGGAACACGT
>Ga0209496_10000019_pt1 | contig 20188 bp, 26 predicted proteins | sample Plant_0915_D1_FD_187692 | JGI IMG/M metagenome (GOLD analysis project Ga0209496, IMG submission 187692) | Wetland microbial communities from Old Woman Creek Reserve in Ohio, USA - Plant_0915_D1 (SPAdes) (version 2) | ecosystem: Environmental > Aquatic > Freshwater > Wetlands > Sediment ...
AAGAGGCGGTCATCAACACGATACGCCAGCAGTTGGCGACCGACTACTGGTGGTTGAACCCGGACGTGGTTGATCCGCCTCAGCCCCAGAACACGGTGATTTTCCAGTTTCACCTGTATTCCAAGCCGGAGCCGGAGCCAGAGCCGGAAGTGCCGGGGGAGGAAGTGCCTTTTTGATATGACGCCGCTCAACATCGCTCAGCGCTTGCTGGAAGACACGTACAAGTACGCCTTCACCAGCATCGACGCGCCGTCGGAAGTCGCCGACTTCATCCATGAGTGGGGCAGGCTCAACATTCCTGACGACGTGCTGGCCAACGACGGTCGGGAGGACCATCCGCACGTGACGGTGAAGTACGGCCTTACGACACAGGATTTGCCGGTCGAACTCAAGCAGATCGCCAAAACCACCAAGCCCTTCCCGATTTTCATGGGCGCGGTGAGCTTGTTTACAACCAGCCCGGAATATGATGTCGTCAAGATCGACGTGGAGTCTCCGGCGCTGCGCCTGCTCAACCGGCGCATCTGTGACGCGTTGCCGCACGAGGACACCTACCCGGATTACCACCCGCACCTGACGCTGGCCTACGTGCAGAAAGGCACGTGCGACCATTTGGCGGGCGAAGACCCGTTCAAAGCCGAGGGCGTGGCTCGCGAGTTCATGGCTCACGGCATGGTTTACAAAGGAGCCGGTGACGAGGATGACCCGGCCCGTGTTCAGGACACGCTGCTGTTCAGCAAGGGTGACCGGCCTGATCCAGCGGTCGAGGAATCGGTGCTGCGGCCCAGCAACGAAGATACCGAGGCGGCTTTGGCGGTGATTCGGCAGGTTGCTGCTCAAGCCACAACCGACCGCGAATTCGTTGTCACCGTCAACCGGGCGCTGGCCGACTCCGGCCACGGCGTTCAGTTTGTGGGTTTGGTCGGGCAGACCACTGACGAAGGCATCTTTTTGCCGGAACCGCACGGCACCATCTTCAAAGACCCCTCGTGGCTCAACTGGGTGCGCAGCGTGCTTTATCACGAAGGCGTTCACGCCATGCAGTTGGATCGGTCGCAAGACCCCAAACAGATGTACCAAAGCGCCATGAATTACATGGTGCCGCAGGGCACGCTGGACCAAGACCGCTATCTCCAGCAAAAGCAGGAGATCATGGCATGGGCGGCCAGCATGGTGGATTCGTGGCAGCGGCAGGGTTTGACCTCGGACCAGATGATGCGCCGCCTGCGCAGCGGCAACTGGGGTTTCGGGATGAAATACTGGCACAGCCGCCAAAAATTTCCGCAGGCATTCAACCGTTTCGTGAAACAGGCCACGGAATACATCGAGCAGTTGAAGGAGGCGGCTATTGATTCGCTGCCGGTTCCAGACCCGTTCAGGGGCGTCGGTTTTCCTGCGGACCCGGACCAGACGAGGCAGTTCTTACGCAGTAACGGGAAACGGCGCGTGGAGCGCCCGATTCTGTAGTTAATGCGTAATGATCGGCAACCTGACAGAGCAATTCCTCTATGAGCGCCTGCCCGAAGCTGTAATCAACGGCGACGAGCGCGGGTACATTGAGGCGGTCATCAGCGGCTACCAAGACCGGCTGGAGGACGTTCGGGCCTATGCCAAAAATCTGAACGAGTTCTGGGTGCCGGGCAGCCTGCCAAGTTCAACCAGCAGCAACGTCATTCTGGTCGACCTGACCAGCCAGTTCGGAAAGAGCTACACCCGCAGCCTCGACATTCAGGAGGATACGCCGCCCGACGGCAGCAACATGCTCAGCACGTGGGCCGCGAAGCAGCTTGGTCTGGAGCAGGAGCCAAGTTCGGTCAGCAACGTTCGTTACGGCTACGATCCGCTTCGGGCAGTGGATGTAGACACTCTCTCCTACCTCGCGGCCACGCTGGGAACACTGCTTTACCAGACTGATCTCCTGACGACCGACGAGCAAACCAGAGCCGCCCAGCTTCAACTGGTGCAGACGTGGTTTCCCCGGCTCAAGATCAAAGGCACGGCGCAGAGCTTCGAGGTCTTGGGCCGTATTCTGGGTTTCGAGGACATCCGCTACACGCCGCTCTGGACCCGGCTCAGCCCCCGTGTGCCGGAGGATGTCGGCAACCCGCTCAACGACCCCGATTTCGCTGCTAACCCGGAGTATTTCCCCCGGCAGGAGATTGGTCCTTTCTACGACCCGTTCGTTTATCGCGATGGGCCGTTCTTCTCGTGGACCGGAACGGCCAGCAACGGCACCAACAGCACGCGCTTTTACAGCCAGACCATCACGGGGCACAATCCTTGGGTTGACGTGGTGATTCTCGGATCGCTGGCGGGGACCAATGTTCCGGCGGTCAGCTACGGCACAGTCACACACCCGGCCAACGGCTCTTACGCCTTGGCGGGCGGCGCACCGTTCACCGCTGCTTACGTGGATTGCCCCGGCAGCAGCATCCGGTTCAAAGCCATTGCTGACGGCGCGGATTTCAACGGCCTTTACGTTCACGTCGAAACGGCTGGCACGCTGGCAGTCGTGACCGTGGAGGATCGGCTGTCGGCCATCAAATACCGCTCCAGCTACTTCGACCTCGGCCTCACGTCCGACATGAACACGCTGGAGGACATCTTCGGCAGCCGGGGTGCGACGACAAACAAGGACTTGGAGGCCAATCCGACGCTGACCTCTGACGGGACTGCCGTCAGTCCTTACCGGCCTTGGGTTTCCGGCAGCATCGTTGTGGCGCAGACCGTGAGCGACTGGGTGACCAGCGACGGCAGCAACGTTGCAACGTGGGTTCCGCGCCGGACAGCCAATCCGGCGTCTCCGTATTTCGACCGGCAGTTGAACATGGATGCCATCGTGGCGTCGGGTGTTCAAGTGACGCAGGCGTTTGAAGAAGTTCGCGCTGCCACGCGGCTGCCCCGGCAGAGCTTGGCTGGTTTCCTGATCGACAACAACGTCTGCTACGCGCCTTATCCGAATCAAGCCGCGCCCCTGTTTGTCACAGGCGCGGGCACGTCTTACGTTGGCTCGTACGCGTCTTCGCCGCTGCCAACCTACGTCGCCGACATCCACGTTATCCTGCCGCCGGTTTTTTACTGCTCGTGGATCGGCACGGCGGGCGCGACGTATATCGTTTTTGCTTCGTACAATTTTGCTCCGTACATCGCGGTCGGCACGTATGCGCCATCGGCTACGGGGCCAATCACTTTTTACGATCCGGCCATCGCTTTCTTTGCGCTGTACAACATTCTGATTATGGGAGGCCCGGCGGTTCCCATCACTTCCGTCGGCATCACCGCAGGCGGTCAGATTCAGGTGTCCTCGGAGGTCAATCCGCTCAATCAGAACGAGTATGTCTACGGTATCGTCAACCAGCCGACGAGCTACATGTTCGGCGGATCATGGAACTGGAGCACCGGCACCTACCACTTTATCGTGGACCAGTTCCCCAACGTGGCGGTCCACGCGGTCTGGACCCTGACCAGCACCGAGGTCATCCGCCCGGAGCCGTCGCTGGTTGTGAAGTCGACCGGGGTGGAGGGGCAGGAAAGCACGTGGGCTTTTAGCTGCCAAGGCCGACCCGAAGACGAAGATGCCGGGTTTGCTTTCGAGGTCGCGGATGATTACCCGTGGCGGCGGGAGATCGTTGTTGGCGGTGAGCTTGTCGAGCTTGATTCGTACTACGCGGGTACCGAGCTTGCGATTCAGGAAGTCGAGGAAGCCACGGCGTTCGTGGACCAAACCGCCTCCGACATTGACGTGTTCGGCATCAAGAGCCAGAACAGCACGCAGCCGCGTGTGGTCTGGACTTATCGCTCTTACGCGGCGGGCGCATACAAGCCCGGCTACACGGCGATTGGTTACAGTGGAACGCTCAAGAACCTGTCGAGTTTGACAGCGCTGGAAACTGGGACAATTAAGCCCCCTATTGGTCCGAGTAAAGGCGACACCGAGACGGACTACGACACGCTGTTCCAGCCCGGTTACGGCCTGTACCACGTGGGGCTGGCGCAGGGAGTCTTGGTTGCCGATTTGCCGAAGTTCTTTGGCCCGCACCACGCCGACGGATTACAGGCGTGGTTTGCTTTCAACGAGCACATCGACGACAACCTGACAGTCGTCGATCACGGCTTTCGCTCAATAGCCTCGCAGATGTTTGGCGTGAGCTACGCCTCGCGCTCGTTCGACGCTGAGAGGGGTTGGCACTTGAATCTCAGCAATGCGCAGGTCGCCGCCAGCGAATATCTCGACATCGGTGACGAGATCACGGCGTCGTTCTGGATCAGGCTCAACACCGCGCCGACAGTGGAAAGCCGCATTGTTGACCTGTCGCCCATTTACTTCACCCTGCGCCCCGGCGGCATTGTTTCGGCTTACTCCAAGACCAGTGCGGGTGATTTACTGGTCGGCAGCGCGTTCGTGGGCGATGGGCAGTGGCACTTCGTTTACCTGCGCCGCAGCGGCACCAACGCCGTTTTTGGCTCCGGCACGCTTACGCTGGCAGCCGCCGAGAACAACGTGCCTGACACCTATACGGCGGGCGACCCGGAGGCGGATGGGGCCATTTACGTTCAGGCGTTTGACGGCGCGGACTACGATTTCCACGACCTGCGCGTGTGGAATGTTTACAAGGACCAAAGCCAGATGGATTTGGTGCGCTATCACGCGCCCAACTCCACGCTCTGCACGTATCGGATGGGCTTTGTTTACACCATCGACCGCGAAGACAAGTTTGGTGTCAGGGTGCTGCCGTCGGGGTGGGCGTGCCCGGATGCGCTTCCTGCGTGGACGCGCCGCACGCGGCAAGGCTTGGTCCTGCGCTACGACAGCATGGGTTCCTACCACGGCGAGACGCGCTTCAAAGAAGTCGGCATGGGCGACCAGCGCCAGCCGCCCGACGTTTACACACTGGGCCAGCAGTTCATCACCTTGACCGCCGAGGGCACCGCGCCGTTCAGTACCGGTACCGGGGCGATGCCGGGCTGGAATCCGCTGTGGCAGGCGACGAATTACGCGGGCAACTACGAAGTCCTCCCGCTCAGCGGCAGCACGGCCACAGGCATTGTGCCGGTCGTGACGGCCAGCGGCACAACGACTCCGTGGCCCAACAACATGGACCAGACCAACCCGTTCCGGCAGCATGTCTGGGTTACGGCGAACGGCACTACGGTCTATCAGGTCTATCTGGAAAACAACGCGGGCACGGTCTACTTGAAGGCGGACCCCGTGACGCGCACGCGCAGCGGCTCCGAGGTCACCGTCGACCCCTATGTCTCAGCCCTGCTGAGCAATGGCACGACCATTGGCGGGGTTTGGTACGGCACCATCTACGAAGCGGCGGGCACAGGCTTTATTCAGGGAACGCTGGTTGGCAACTTTGGCACCTACGGCTATTACGACCCGGCCACGCTCACCTACTACCCCAAGACTTTCTACCGGCCTGACCTCTACATCAGCGAGATTCCAACCGGCGCTTACGTTCTCCTGAGCCAGAGCGGCAGCGGCATCCTCGTGGCCAATACGCCCACGTTCCAAGGCAGCATTGCCTCCTACGACGGCACCAACACGACTCCGCTGCTCTACCTGTACACGCCCAAGCGGACCATCCAGCAGAGGATGACGAGGCCCACAGTGTACGCGTCGTGGACCGATGCCGGGGCGGCGACGCCTGCGACCCAGAACATGGATGTCAGCGCCATGCCGAGCCTTGTTACGCTGGGCTACTTGAACACGCCCTGCTTGGGCGAAGCCGGGGTGATGGAGTTCACCGGCAACGGCACGCTTCTGCCCGGCGTCTATGAACTGACGATTGCCAGCGGGCAGGTGGGTCAGGTTGACGTGGATTTCAACGGGTTTGCGGTCCAGATCGAAGTGAACGACACCGTGTTTGAGTCGCGCCTGCTGCGTGGTTTCAGCGGGTATAACTTCAGCGGCACGGACACCTTCCAGTTCACGCTCGAAGACGCCGCCTACGGCCAGTGGGTCATGTCCATCGACTGGACCAACCCACTGGAGGACACGTCGAAAGGCACGAAGCGTCAGTTGGCGATTTATGGCTGGGCGCTGCGCTACATCAACATGGAGTTGTTCAGCGTGCGGCCCACCGTGCCCCCGCAGATCACCGCCTTGGCGACAGACAATTTCTATGTCGGCACGACGCCCGGCGGCTGGTTTGACACCATCAACAGCTATGGCACGTCGGTTGGCTACGCGCACGAGGCCGACATTTACACCGGCAACGACACCGTTACGGCAGTGTATCCGTTGGGTGACACGCTGACCGGGTTGACCAACGACCGGCGCAACGACATCGTTTACGTCGGCCCGGACATCGTGGTGCCGGAGGCGGGCAGCTTCACGTTCCCGTCATTCGGCAGCACGGGCACGGTGTCTGTTTACAATCCTCCGCAGTGGTTTTGGGCGGGAGCGCTGACGGCCAACCCGTCGGCCACGGTTTCCGCCAAGATGACGTACGAAACGCCTGCGGTGCGCGTGGCCCTGAGCGAGACGGTGGATTTCGGCACCCGCACCTATAGCGATTATGTTGCGGCGGATACGTCCAACGCCCAGATGGCAAAAATGAAGGTCGAGGGCTTGCAGCCGTGGACGAAGTACTACTATGCGGTCGAGAACGCGGGCAGCCTGTACACCGACTATATCGGCACGCTAACCACGTTCGGCACCGGCACGCGCAGTTTCAGCTTTGGGCTGGGCGCGTGTGAGAACAACCAACTGGCCGCGCCTTTCGCTGCCAACCCCATCTGGCCGTTCATGCACGCGCAGGATGTGCTGTTCCTGATGCAAGTCGGCGACTGGCACTATTACAACATCAGCACCAATGACATTAACCGGTTCCGCGTTGCCTACAACGAAGTGCTCTCGGACCCGTTTCACAAGCTGTTCTACACGCACCACCCGGTTGTTTACGTGTGGGATGACCATGACTTTGGAGCCAACAACTCCGACACCACGTCCGCCTCAAAACCAGCGGCCCGCGCTGCTTACCGGGAGACGGTGCCGCATTACCCGCTGGCGGCAGGGGACGGCAATCAACCGATTTATTACACGTTCAGCGTGGGCCGCTGCCGGTTTATCGTGACCGACAACCGCTCCGAGCGCACGCCTTACGTGATCGCGGACAACCCGACCAAGACCGTGCTGGGCACGCAGCAAAAGGCATGGTTCAAGTCCCAGTTGCTTGCGGCCAACGCCGACCCGGATGTGGCGGCGATTTTCTGGGTGAACAGTTTCCCGTGGACCGGGACCGCGCTGCCCGGAGCGTTTCCGGCGTCTGAAAACTGGGCGGCCTATCCCACCGAGCGAGCCGAGATCGCGACGTTCATCAGGGACAACGACGTTCAGCGCGTGTTTATTCTTTCCGGGGACGCGCACTCAACGGCCTTTGATGACGGGCGCACTTATGATTTCGCCACGGACGGCACTTACCCGTTTCCCGGCGGGCAGTTTGCTAACGGCATACCGGTCATTCAGTCGGCACCGATGGCGCAGGCGTACAGCACCAAGGGCACGCCTTATATGATCGGGCCGATGGTTTCAGCCGCTTACCCGGTGCAGCAAATCGGCATAGTTAATGTTTACGATTACGGGTCGAACCTGCTCATCAACTTCACCGGTTACGATGAGACGGGCGCGATCCTCACCAGCGCAGGCACGCAAATGACTTACACGTTGAGCGGAACTGCCTCACCACGGCCATGAATCAAGTAGGCGATACAGTCAACCTGATGGTCGCTCCGGCTCCGTCCGGCAGCGTCATCTACAGCTATGTTTGGGATTTCTGGGACGGGTCGACGACCGCGACCGACAAGCCTTTCGTGGCCAAGGTCGTCAACATCAGCGGCCAGCCCGGCACCGACGAGCTTCATTACAGGGTCAGGCCCGTGGCGGTCGACGGGCAGAGCGTCACGCTTAGCGGCACCATTACCGCCAACGCCGCGCCCACGATCCTGCCGGGCGCGTCGGTCAGCAACAACGGCCAGTTTTTCGCTTACGCCACAACGTTGAAGGTTCAGGCTTTTGTAAACGACGGCGACACCTTTACCTTTGCGTGGTTTTCCGGCACCAGCTTTCTTGGGCCGGGCGTGTCGTACCCCATCGGCAACGTCAGCGGCACGTGGACAGGAAACGACACGACGATCATCGCCAATTACCCGGCCACGGAAAACCAGATCACCGCCATCATCGGCAACTCGCAGATTATCACCTGCTACGTCATCGACTCTCGCGGCGGAACGTCCTCGGTCGCTTTTGGGCTGACGGGCGAGGAAAACCCGCCGCCGGATGCAACTTTGACCGCTGGGGTTGGCGCAGTCACTTTCGATTCCACCACGCCGCCGATTGCCCGCATCGGCGCTGGCCAGAACGTGGATTTCACGGTGTACGTTGCGCCGATGCCGGACCACACGGTCAGCTTTCTTTGGACCTTCTCCGGCAGCAACGGCTGGACCATGCCGCCCGCCACGACGGCAGGCGTGACCACGGTCTTGGCCAACGGAGGCTGGCAGAATACGGTCAACCGCGACATCAGCGCCGAGGTTGTTTCCAGCGGCACCGCCAAAGTAGCCACGGCAGAGGTTCGAGTCACGGCGGTCAACACGCTCAACAGTGAAATCAGCTACGCCGATGCCCAGTTCTCGATCACGCTGATCGCCAACAGCCCGCCCAGTTCTGTGGCCATTCTGCGGAAGGTCAACGGAGTGACGATCAGCGGCCTCGGCCCGGTCACCGCCGGGCAAAACATCGAGTTTTCGGCGGCGGGCACGGACCCCAACGGCGATTTGATGACGTATTTCTGGCTATTCAACCAGCCTTTTGTGCCCGCCAGCCTCTATCTGTGGGGGCCGAAAGTGGTTGTGGACACCGGCAGCTATTCCGGGCAGGTGGTTCAGGGCCAGATGTGGGTTTACGACCGTCTGGGGGCGCAGTTGACCACCCTTGTCCCCCTGACGAACGTGACCTAAATTTTTGTAAAAATTCGTGTTGACAGGGAGGCCGTGCTCGTATACAGTGGCACTATGGCTAAATTAACGAGCATAGACCTACCGGATGCCGACACTAAAAAGTCGAGCAATAACATTCCCAGCGTCCCCGTCGAAGGCGATACCGTCACACGGTACAATGAAGCCTGTGACCAGATCGACAAGGCGGAGGCGGTCATCAACGAACTCAAGCCGGTCCTGCATGAAGTGGGGCTACAGGCGGTGTTCGAGCACAACGTCGCTCACGCGAGCGAACCGAAGGAAATCCTCTCCAGCGTCAACCTGACTGACAGCGAGGGCGAAGTCTGCCAGTTGTCATGGACCCGGAAAGACCTCAAGAACGACAAGGCGCAGGTCCAAGCCGAGTTCAACCGGCTGCGCACGGTCGAGGGCAAGAAGGCCGACGTGAACGAGTTTGCCGGTTTCGAGCCGGTCGCCAAGTTCGACGCCAAGGTGTTCATCGTGGACGGCAAATTCGACGAGAAGCGCTACAAGGCGTTCATGGATGCCATCGCCAAAGTGGCCAAGGGCTTTAATGTTGACAACCCCCTGTCTTGCACTAAAGTCTTGAAGCCGAAGCCGGACTTCCACGACCGCCGCTGGCAGGTGTTCGATGTGGAAGCCAACTTGGCCATCCAGACGGTGCTCCCGACGCAGGTCAATTTGAAGCCCATACGCCCGGAAGCCGAGTAATCTGTTTTACAATGCGGGGCGGCTTCCAAAACGGGAGCCGCCCTGTTCTAATGTTGCATGAGCGCTGGACAATGCAGCACCGATTTATGCCAAAGCGAATCATACAACAGTCCGACCAAGTAATGGCTCTTGCCCTTGCTGACTACCAGAAGGGCGAGATGACCGTCGAGGACATCGCCAAGCTTCGCGGTATCAGTACCGCTACGCTTACCGTGTGGGCGAAGAAGGCGGGGTTCACTCTCCGTCGCCGGGGCCGCCGGAAGCAGGAGACGCCGACCGAGCGGCAACTGGAGATCATAAAGCTTGCGAGTGTTTACAGATACGACCAAGTTGGTGTGCGCTTCGGGATGCACAAGCAGTCGGTCCATCGAATCGTGAAGCGCTGGCGGAACTGGGCGCAGCCAAAGAAAGCGCCGTTTTCGCCGGGTGACATGCTGATCTGGCGCGGGAAGAAGTTCACCGTAATAGACGCCAACCAGCACGACGGCACCCTGCTCGATGAAAAGAATGTCATCTGGAAAAACTTTGCGTGGAATGGCGGTCGGATTCCTAAGAAGGTTGGGGTTAATCCGCGCTACGTCGTCACTGACGCGCAACCCGCCACTGCCTGAGTTTTTGGATGCTGGCACTTTCGTTGTTCCACCCGAAATGGAATGCGCCGCGCACAAGTACGACCGCATCAAGCACCACGGGCATCACTGGATTGAGGAAGGCACCGAGGACGACTTCAAGTGGTGCATTCTCAACAGTGACCTGCCCGTGCTGGTGGTGCCGCTGATCGGAACCTACGTCGTCCACATCGGCAGCGGCCAGCCTAACAACGAGTTCCTGCTGGGCTTCCGGGGCGCGACCTTCATGGAGCAGGGCGTCGTGGACCCGCACCTTGAGCGGCCTCTTGGCATAGGGCTTACGGGCACCTGCATTCCTGTGCCTTACCCAGCGGATCACGTGGCGCAGGACTTTGTTTACATGGAGGCCCACGTTCATTTGCCGCCCGCTGTAAACAGAAAGCTGATTGAAGTTCTCATGGCCCGGCCCGAAGTTGTGAAGCATGAACCGAAAGCAGCGGCGCTGGGCGCGTAGGCACAAGAGCCAGCAAAACCGGGAGAACTATCTGCGCAATCGGCGGCACTGGGCACCGTTGGGGCCGCCGGTTGTCATGGAGGAACCCACCGAGGCGCACGTCAAGGCGCTGCTCCTTGAGTGGCTGACGCCGCGTCAGGTGCTATACGAGGTCGAGAAGGAGTTGGGCCAGCGCTACGTCCAGAAGCTCGACGACACGCTTTTGGAAACCCTGAAGGGCATGGACTTCAGCGGGGTGGACTTGGCCAATACATGGGTCAAGGTCATGCGCGGCCTTCAGGTAAAAGCGCCCTCCATGCTGGCGCAGATCGTACCGGCCTAATGGGTATCCAAACGCTCAGCCGGTCCACGATGCCGTCCGGGGTTAAAGCCGGAACGGCGCTCAGTCATACCCTGCTCGACGCGCTTTACAGCCACATGAGCATCCCGGTCACCTATTACCCGGTGATCGAGGAAGGCGACTACGACGATTTCAAAGCCTGCGTGTTCCGGGTTTGCGCGTGCCGGGTGTGTGAGGTCGCTTTGGAGGACATGGTTCAGGAGTGCAACGAGCAGGGCATTCGCTGTTACCACCAGAACCGGGAGTGGAAATACTCTGACCGCCAATGCGTGACCACGGTTCAAATGCGCTTCGAGGCCACGAACGATTGCCGCGTGGATGTTCAGGAGTTCTTTCGCTATCTCGCAGGCAAGTATGGATTTGTTTACAACCGCATTACCATGTCCCGGCCCCGGCCTGTGCCGATCAGCCTTGGGCGCGGCGGCTACAGCGACAGCTACATGTACGAGACGCGGGGCATCGAATTGGAGGTCGAAATCCTGTGGCCGTACTGGACGTAGACAAATGGTCGCTGCTCAACTGGCACCGGATGTTCGCCTGCGAGCGCTGCGGGTCCACAATTTACAGCGTAGCCCGGCGGCGGGCGGCCACGGCTTACAGCGACCCCAGAGCCAACGAGGACATGTTCCTGTGCGACCAATGCGCTGAGGCGTACTACGCCTATTGGGCGGAAATGTGGGCCGAGTACAACAACAGTCGCAGGTAGTTAAAGCGTGAAAGTAGGAATGTTGGTTTTGCTGTTTTCGGTGCTCCCGGCGCTGGGGGCCACGGTTACGCTGGCATGGGACGCCAGTCCCTCAACCAACGTGATCGGGTACAGAATCTATTACGGCCCGTCTTCGCGGGCATATACTAACGTCACCGATGTTGGCAACGCGCTGATGGTCACGCTCAGCAACATTCCTCCGGGCGTCACCAGTTTTTACGCCGCCACGGCCTACGACCTTGCCGGGCTGGAAAGCGATTTTTCTAACGAGGTCAGCTACAAGCCGCCGGGGATCAGGCCGCCGTCCAAGGTCCATTTCTTGGTCACGGGGCCAGATACGGTTCGATGGCCATTGTCCCCGGTGTGGTGCAGAACCGATCCCGGTCCTCTTGCGTGGCGAACAGATACAGGACGTAGCCGCCATGCCCGCTCCCGACGTACTTATACGCCAGCGAATGCAGGGCGCTGGGCACAACAGCCATCCCTTCCTCCAACTGGACGTTATGCGTCTGGTTTACGGCCTCGGCAAGTAGGCTGAGGCTGGCCTTCCTGACCGCCTCGGCGGCCTTATAGCTGGCCTTGGCGATGGCGAGGTAGTTTCGACCCATTCGCAGGATGTCGGCGGTGCTGTGCCCTTTGCCGCTGTACCAGAGGGCCATTAGGCCGTTCAGCCAATCCGGGTTTGACTTGAAGTCCAGCACAGGCATTTGGCCGCTTCGCCAGATGCAGAGGCCGGTTTCCAATATGACCGCCGGGTCTTGCCAGCCGGTGAATTGAAGCTCCGTGGCCACGGCGTCCTTGCCGCTTAGGACCGCGAAGGCGGCGCTTCCTCCCACCCCGGAGTTGCGCTCGTAGGGCCAGCTTTCGAGGCTGACAAGCGGCTGGATGGCGCAGTTGACGATGTACGCGTCCTCGACGGCAAACGCGGGCACGTCCAGCCAGCCCCCGGCGAAGTCTACTCGGCAGGGCGCGTATTTAGGCAGCATCATCGGCGTTCAAGAGCCGCAACGCGGGCAGCCAGATCGTTGCACATCTGGAGGGCGCGGTCGGCCACGTTTTTGGTCACGAGAAGCTGCTGACGAAGCTCTTGCTGCTCGGCAATGATCTTGCCAAGGCTGGCAGAAGCGCTCCCCTGCGCCTTGTTGATGGATTCCATCAAACGGCGAAGTGCCACGATCTCATCCTGAACGGCCATGTTCTAATTACGTGTGAGACTCTTAACTAAAGAACTGCCTCCCGTGGAGAAAGGGGTGCCGCTGCCGCTATTGAAGTACCATCCCGGCAGCTACAAGAACCCCAAGATCAGCGCATGGGCAGGCTTTTTGGAAAAGCTGACACCCGGCGACTCGTTCGTCGTGTACAAGAACCAGACACAAAGCCTGATGATTCAGGCCCGGCGTCTGGGAGTGATCCTGACGTGGCGAGCCGAATCGGCCAACAAGGTCCGGGTTTGGGTTGTGCCGGAGGACAAGCTGCCCAAGGCTCCCAAGCGCAAGTGGGACAGCACGGTCAAGAAGCAGGTCAACTGGGAGCCGGGCGAGCGCGAGTCCAAATATGGCGTAAGCGCCATTACCGGCAAGCCGCGCCGCAAGCCGGGTCCAAAGCCCAAGGGCGAGCGCGTTGAAAAGCCGGTCCAGCCCGCCAGACCGGTCAAACCCCGCGAGGACGACTCTAGCTCTGCGGCTGACTCGCTGCTTTAGCCCAGTGCCGCCATTCGCTCAGCGAGCAGCGGCAGGGCCGGTTCGGGCGCTTGCGAGTGTAGACAACCGTAGTGCCGCGAGGCCAGCGTTTCTCCAGCGCCAGCACGATCCGCGTGGTGACGATGCTGAATTTAGGCAGGCGGACGATCTTGGCCAGCCGGTCGCCGGGCCGGGGATAGATTCGAGGATTGCGCTTCATGCGGGTTGGTAGAAAGGGCGACCGGGCAGGAAGCGGGCGCGGCGCAGATCGCCTTGGCGCACCATCGCTTTCAAGCGCGTGTGGATAAACTCGGTGTAATCAGGGGTGCGCTGGACCCGCTGTTGGGAGGCCATGCAGGCGGCGATGTTGTTCAGTTCGAGGTTTAGCCCGGAGCGCCACATGCGCGAGACAAGCATCCTGATCTCGAAATCCGTTGGCTTATCCATTCTTCAGGCGCATTTCGAGGTACTCAATGACGTACTTCGCGTAGAGCACGACCCACTCCCGGTCATCAAACATGAAGGTGGACTTGTTGGGGTCGATGCCCAGCCTCGCGCACTCGGCACTGGCTCGCTGGTAGAGCTTCTTGAATTCCTCGAACGCCTCGGCGCTCTTGAAGGAGTACATCTCGGTCGGCTTAGTAGGGTCAGTCATGGCGGGCGGGTATTGGGGGAGGTTTAGGGAACAGCCAGTCTTGCACGCGCTGGGCGCTGCCGTAGGCGTCGGAGCGCACTTCCATGTGGACGAACACCACGATCTCGCGCAGTGCCGTTAGTGACTCCTTGTCGGCCCGCGCAATGGCCTCGTAGAGATTGTTGGTCAGGACCGCGTTGAGGAAGTGGCCGGTTGCCTGCCGGTACTCGACGTAGCCGTAGATGCTGCGCAGGATATGCTCAGGGATGCGGCTGTATTCCGCGTGCTGCCGGGCTTTCTCGAACGTCATCATAGGCATACACTGTAAACCAATCTGGATACCTGTCAACATCAAATTTTATATCCCCACGATTTGCACGCATCCTTGATGTCGGCCTCGGCAGCCTCGACCGCCGCGTCGATGCTGGGGCCGCGCCCGTTGAGCAGCGTGTGGCCGTCGGCGGTTTCCTCGCACACGAAGTTGAAGCTCAGCGGCCCCTGCGGCTGCCGGGGCGCGTCGATGTCGATGCGGAAGCGGAATTCGTCGTTGTTCTTCCGGGCGATCTCCATGAGCCGCCGGACCAGTCGGGTAAGGTTCAAGTCCATATCAAACGGGGAAGTCTACCAGCACGTTGCGGGCGCGGCGCAGGAAGTCCATTGGCAATTCGATGCGCCCGTACTCGGAGAGCATTCCGCTTTCCTTCTCGCCGTAGGGCGTGGTCATCCAGTGCTTGAAGTAGCTGTGAATGTCGCTGCCCAGCAGCAGGCCGCCGTACTTGAGCATCTTGTTGGCCATCAGTTCGAGGATGACTTTCTCGTAGCCCCAGAAGTGGTAGCGTCCGACCTCATTCTTCCGGCGGAACAGGCGGGCGTCCTTGATGATGGCCTCCGGCAGCATGTCGCTGTAAACATCCATGAACACGAAGTCCACCTTGTAGCCTTTGAAGGTCTTGCGCACGTCGCCCTCGACAAACTCGATCTTGGCCAGTTCGGGGCGGTCCTTGAACATGCGCTTGAACCACTCGACGAGCAGCGGCTCGCTCTCGAATACGATGACCTTGGTAACCTCCGGCTTGGCGGCGGCCCGGAGCGCGAAGTAGCCGAGGCCCAGCCCGCCCGTGGCGACCACGCCCTTGGCCCGGAAGATGGCCAAGGCGGCGCTCTGAATTTCCATCGGCGTGAGCGACATCCACAGGTGCCCGTTAATGCCCAGCCGGGGCAGCGGCGTCTCGTCGAAGCGCATGTTGACGTTCAGGTAATCGTCGCAGCGCCCCTGAATCTTGAACCAGTCAATGCTGACGTGCTCGACGATGTAGCGGCTTTTGCGCAGCCCGTAGGCTTTTAGCTCGGCCTTCCAGTACTTGTCGCTGAACGGGCTTACGGGCAGTTGCTTTTCTCGATACCATCCTGTGCTCATGTTTACATTTACCTTTCTCGGTTAGCTCGCAGTCGTGCGTGTAGCACCGCCAGAGCGCGTAATTGATTTGGCAGGTCATTCCAGATTCTCCGTGATGGTTTCCCACTGGTCGCTGACCTTCTTGAGTTGGGTGCGCTGGGTGTCTTCATCGGCGACCTGCGCCGCCCATTTGGCGGCGTCGCGCACGGCCATGACTTCATCGCGAATCAGGGCGGTGATGACGGCTGGCTCCAGCGCGTCCAATTCCCACGACTCGTCGCCGAACTCGGCGATGTAGCCCTCGGCCCGGCTGTCAGTGATCTTGGCCGGGTTGGGCGGCGGGTTGTACTGCGTGACCTGCGGCATGTTGAGCGCCAAGCGCCGAACCTCGATCTCGCCGCCGGAGAACTCGCTCAGCCGGTCGGTGATGTCGCGGGTCATGTCCTTGCCGCTGGGGTCGTGGTCGCCCAGATGCAGAATGAGCGGGGTCTGCTCGCCCTTCCGGTGCGCTTTGAGGCGCATGGCCGCCGACCACATTTCGCTCTGGCTGGTGTAGCCACGGCAGGAGAAGAAGGGTATGTCCAGTTCGTTGCAGACGCCCTCGATGACGCCCACGAGCGCGTCCTTCTCAATCCAGCACTCGACCCGGTAGGGCTGGTCGGCCCACTTGTCGATGCGGTACTGGTTGGCGCACGCGCTGATGATGTCGGAGGGTTCGTCCCAGTGCGCGAGCTTCTGGAGATTGCGCGTGCGGTCCACGATGGCCTCCCAGTCCACAAGGCCCGCGAGCCGGGCGTCATTGATGATGTCGCCAAGGTTCTTGTATTCGCGCATGTTGTTGGCGATGAAGTCCCGGCTGACGAACTGGTAGTAAAGCTGGCGCAGCGTCAACTCGTAGCCCTGCTGGGCGTACTCCGCGATAATGGCGTTGGCCTTGTTGATCTTGTCCATCCGGTCATCGGAGAACCTTTTTGAGCGGTAGCAAATCTTTGGCATATTGGTCGTTGTTTACAGTGTCTATAGTCTCTATACCTAAAAAGGACCGGGTTTTAACCCCTCGGACACTACTTTCTTCAATTTCTTTGCGCGGCGGCCTTGTGGTAGAGGTAGTCGGCCACGTCTTTGGGCAGCCGCATGATGGTCATGGGCGTCGCGATCACCATGCCCTCGTGGGTGACGCCAGCGCCCTCGACGTTGGCCTGCGCCACGTTAATCAGGTAGCCCTCGGCCTGCCCCTCGAACGCACGCATGGCGGTCGGGCGCGGCGTCTGCATTTCCCTCCACGTGATCTGACCAGCCTCGGCCAGTGCCCGCAGCTTGGTGATGTGCTGCTGGACCTCCTGCATCATTTCTACGAGGTTCATGATCGGTCAGGGTTGCAGGCTTGGCGGAAGCGAACTTCGTCAAAGCGCGGGTTGAAGTGTTTGCCCACCTTGATGACGGCGGCCTCGATGCCCAGCGCTTGCGCGTAGGCGTTCTCGGCGAGGTCTTTCTTGCCTTCCATCTCGTGGATTTTGGCGACCCGGCGCATCTCGCGGGCCTCGTTGGCGAATAGGATGAAGTGCTGTCTGTTCATTTGTCCCTACAGGTTGCGCAGACAGGATGGCCGCGCTCGTCGAGCGACAACTCGCTCAGGTGCCGGGCTTCGCCGCACTGGCTGCATTTTTCGGTTGTGGCGGTCGGCGGCACCCCAATCAGGGGCACGGTGTACTCACCCATCTTGACCGTGGCGTGCTTGGCCATCGGGTTCGGGTGCTGGTCCGCCGGGAGATCGTAAACGTTGGTGCCATCCTTGAGGCTGGTCACGTAGTCGGCCTTGGTGCGCCAGACCGTGCCGCAGGCGTGGCACTGTATGCAGGAGTAGTCGGAGTAGGTCCAGCGGTAGCCGTTGAACGCAGAGGCGTTGCCATTGCGCTGGAGCACTACCCAGCGGCGCTCGCTGGCGGGTTTGCGGTGTTCACCGCACTTGCAGGAGTTGCCTTGGCTCATGATTGGTCCCTTAGCTGCTGGTTGATGGCGCTCAAATCTCCGTACAGCTTGCGTTCTTCTTGGGCTTGGAGGGCTTTCAGGCGCAGGTGGTTTAGCTCCATGTCTGGGAAATCAGCGCCCAGCAGCAGTTGACCCAGAGGGGCATTGAGCAGCGCCATGAATTCGGCTGCTGTGTTCTCCGGGTTTTCGTAATCGTAGTAGCGCTGGGCGGTGTTGCGCTGGTGCTGCCCGCACCAAAGGTAAAGCTCGGTCACTGATTCGTGAATGAGCAGGTGGGTATTGTTTCCCCGCAGGTTCTTAGCGACCCGCAGCAGGATTTCCAAGTAGACCAAGGTCTTTCGATAGTCACGTGTCATACGATTAGTTCCCGCAGCCGCACCAGTAAGCGGAGCGACCGCTCACGTCGACGACCCAGTTGGTGGGGGTGTTGCACTTCTCGCACGCGCCCCGGTTGGCGACGCGCTGGCCGGTGTGGGTGCCGACCACGGCGGGTCCAGCGCCTTCTGGCGTGCCCGTGGTGGGCTGGTTGAAGGTGATGAAGTACTGGCCGTGGGGCAGCTTGGGCGCGGGCTGGCGCAGGGCGAGGTCTTGTGCGTGCTGCTTGGAGTTGCCGTCGTTGTCCCAGTAGAACACGCGGGTCTTGAGCGAGACGTTGAAGAAGTAGGCGGTGTTGCGCCACTCGTAACGCGGGTGCCGCAGCGGGTTGCCCTTGCGGCCTTTGTGGAGCTTGTGGCTGTAGGCCAGCACGCCCAGCACCCAGCCAGCGGCGTTGAGGCGGTTCACCCGGCTGAGGAAGAAGGCGTCGCCTTCCTTCTGGTAGTCGGCGGAGCGCAATTCTTGCACAATCGCATGGACCTGCTGGGGCGTGAGTGATTCGGTTTTGTTCATAGAGTGACGCCGCTCGTATTCGGCGTGTGCCGGGATATGTTCCGGCCAAGGATTGGTGCTCGTAGCTGCATTCATGCCGTTCATCATAAAGGAAATCCTCGTCTTGTAAACACTTATTTTTAATTACTTTTTGGGCAGTACCCAAGGGGCGAGTTCCTTGAGCCGGGCGTGGAAGCCAGCGCGGACGGCGCTCAAGGCCATCTCCTGCTCAGCCGCCAGTGCTTGCAGCTTCGCGGCCAACTCATTGCCCTCCTTCATGGGCATGATTTTGATGGGCCGGAAGCTGCCTTGATAGCTCGGCACGAACGCCGTGCCGTCGTCCTGTAGCGTGCCCTTGGCGGCGAGCACGAAGGGGAACATGTCGTAGCGCCAGAACACCATCACCGTGCCTTCGCCGCTACCGGCGCACTGGGGGCAGTCAATGAAGGTGTCGTCGGTGCGCTTGGGCGGGTAGCTGGGCGGCAGGGTTATGCGACCGGTGCCTTTGCAGTGCTTGCAGGTTTTCATAGTTCGTGATGAAGTGTTTCAGTTGGTGGATTTGAGCCGCTTGACCATGCACTCCAGATGGAGCACGAGCAGGTTGACGTTGAATCCGGCCTTGGTGCAAAGCTGCTTCAGCTTGGGAGTGCCGTGCCACTGGACCGCCTTGAGCCACGGCTCAATCTGGTTGGCCAGCTTCCACGGGTCGAGGCCCAGTTCCTTCATGGCCTTGTGCTGCGGCCCCTCGCTCAAGTCCTCGCTGGAGTCGAGGCACTGGAGGCTGGCGGCTTCGCGCAGGGTGACGCCGTGTTTGCCGACCGGGTGCTTGGGATTGTACCAGCGCCACTTGATGCGCTTCCAGCCAGTGGCGCGTAAGGAGTTGATGATGTCATTCTTAGTCATACGTTTTAGCCTTTCCGGTCGGGACGTTTGGGCATGGGCATCCAGTAGCGGGGTTTGACCGCGCTGGGGGAGCCGTCCATTCTGAATTCGTTGAGCAGCCCGCCGTAGTACCAGCCCCGGACGGGTGTCTCGTTTTCCTCCACGACCAGCAGGAGCATCTTGGTGATGCCCGTAGTGCTGTTGGGGTCATTAACCAGTTCAGGAGGAACTGGCTCGCTGGCCGAATGCCAGACGTTCACCGGGGGCATGGTCTGGATGCTGACGGGCGGCTGCCAGCCACATTTCAGGCAGGTGAGGCTGTCCACGAACTTGTGGTCGCAGGTCGCGGCCCGCACCGCGTCGATGACCGCCTTGGCTTTGGCGAGGCTGAGCCGGGCCAGCGGCCAGTCCATCAAATGGTCGCTGAACAGGACGCGGAAGGTGCCGACTTCCTCGTCCTTCTCGACGTTGGGCCGCACGCGCACCCAGTCGGGGATGACAAAGCCCTCGGTGCCCTTGCGCATGATCTCCCAGCCTTCCTTGCTGCGTCGGTCGCGGGCCTCGTCAGCCTGCTTCCGGCTGTGCTTGCGCTCAATGGTCTGCCGGGCGTACTCGACGATCTTGGCGATGGCTTCCGGGCTGAAGTTGCGGATGTGAACGTGAAGGCCGCCGACGGGGTTGTAGACCTCAAGCTGGGCGATCTGGCGGCGCACCCCGGCCTTGAGCAGCATCTTGCGCTCAAGGTCGATGATGTACTTGATGTCCTCGACGCCGCTCTTGGTCACTGTGAGCCTGCCGAGGCGGAACTTGCTGTCCCCGGTGTGGCCGTTGTGGTGGACGCCGAACCCGGCGAGGTTCAGGGCAGCGGTCAGTTCGAGGGTCCACTGCTGGTAGGTGGACTTGGTATCGTCAATGATGTCGTTCATAGGGCTTTCAG
>Ga0209496_10000020_pt1 | contig 19472 bp, 16 predicted proteins | sample Plant_0915_D1_FD_187692 | JGI IMG/M metagenome (GOLD analysis project Ga0209496, IMG submission 187692) | Wetland microbial communities from Old Woman Creek Reserve in Ohio, USA - Plant_0915_D1 (SPAdes) (version 2) | ecosystem: Environmental > Aquatic > Freshwater > Wetlands > Sediment ...
ATGAGGACGTTGAAGATGATGATGAAGATGACGACCTCATTGATGATACTGGTGACGAGGACGAGGAAGATTGAGACCCATTAGTATAGCCGGAATAAGTATCTGTGCTAGTGGAAGCAATACCTACTGGGACCACTAGTGATTAGCCCAAAAGAGGCCAGAGGCTATACTGATGGTAGGGCACCTGCTTAACGTGCCTTTAGTCCGATAACTACTGGACGTAAAATACTAAGCAGGTGCCCGCTTTTCATGAATAAGAGGACAAAATGTCTGATGAACAGCGAGTCATTGGAAAGATTATCAAGGTATCTGCACAAGGATGGGGATTTATCTCATCCAAAGATATTAAGTTTACTCGTATCTTCTTCCACTGGACTTCACTCAAGCAAGATACACTGAAGTTTCAGGAACTTAAGACTGGAATGAAGGTAGAGTTTACGCCAGTAGAAGTTGAAGGAAAGGGCTGGCGTGCTATTAAGATTAATGTCATTCCTCCACCAACAGGCTTGATAGAGTAATGACATTCAAAGAGCGTTATGACACCGAGACTACATGGCACGGTAAAGTAACCGTGATGGAGATATACCATCTAGCCATGTGCCAAAGAGTTAGAGGCTGGACTATCACTAATACAGCCGAACACTTTGAGTGTAGTATCGGACTAGTGAGTGAGAATCTACGCCTCGCACAATCAATTCACTCGGACCCTAAGATTTTGAAATGCGAATCGCGTCAGGAAGCCTTAAAGAAATGGAGAAAATGATGAAACTTCCAGTTGAGGTTCAGCAGGTTATTCAGGAATACGCTAATATGTATCCACTCCCTGTGAATAATGAGGAGGGTGCTTCTAATTGGACACACGCTCTATGTCAGCAGTTGAACTTCTCATTTCCATCAGCAGGATGGGGACATAAGAGTGCTGGTCCAGGCCGTCCACACTCTAAGGATGTAGTTTGCACAATGAATCCGTTTATCGGATGGGATGTTGTGCTGGCTGCTGGTGGTCCTAACCCTACACTACAGCTTAATGGAGATAGTATTGACCTGTCAGGTCAGATTTTCGAGCCTGTCTCTCCTGTAGACTATCTTGGTTCTACTCCTCCTCCGCCTCCCAATCCTCCAACTGATATCGAAGCAAAGCTGGATTACATTATCCAGATGATGCAGAAGTATCACACTGAGGAAATGGACGCTATTACGGCTCCTCGCGTTACAAGGATGGGCTAATGAAATACGTTCCCGGCTGTGGCTCTATTGGAGCCAAACTAATGATACTTGGAGAAGCTCCCTCCACACAAGAGACAGCCGCAGGTCTACCTTTTGTTGGTCCATCCGGCAAAGAGTTAGACAGGTTACTATATGATGCTGGAATTCATCGTAGTAACTGCTGGATATCGAATGTATGTAAATACGAAGTGCCCCCGAATGAGGGAAAGAAACGGATACCTTTCCCCATTCGGGCGCGCAATATCGGTATTAATATGGAGGAACAACTCCATGACCTACAGGAAGAAATTAACCAGATTAAGCCAAATTGTATACTCGCACTTGGAGGAACTGCTCTGTGGGCTTTATCGGGTAAGACTAAGATATCGGACTTTCGTGGAAGTATTATGCACGGTATGGGTGTTAAGTTTGTTCCTACTTATCATCCAGCTCATCTACTACACCAGTCTACAGGAGCAGAGTTCAAGGGGTATTGGAATAGGCAGGTAATGATATTTGACTTTAAGAGAGCCAAGTATCAATCTTCTTTTCCCGATTTAGTTCTGCCCTCACGAGCATTAGAAATCTGTCGCAACTCAGCTCAACTAGCAGAGTTCCGTAACCGATATCGTTCGCAAGCGAACATGGCGGTAGATATTGAGGCCAATGGAACTTGTATTCCTGTTTGTATTGGACTGGCTCTATCCAAACATCATGGAATGGTAGTCCCCCTCTGGAACTGTGAGGATATATCACATATACCAGATAGTGACATGGTTCAGATGTGGATTATTCTCGCGGAGATGCTATATGAAAAAAGTATTATCGGACAGAACTTTAATTACGATAGAGATAAAATCAAGCGACTCGGCTTTGTTATCCGACACCTTACAGCGGATACAATGCTCAAGGCGCACGCCATTAACCCTGAACTTCCCAAAGGCTTGGCGTTCAACACTAGTCTATACACCGAAGAACCCTTCTACAAAGACGAAGGGATGTATAAAGGTTCAATATCTGACCTCCTCATCGGCTGTGCCAGAGATGCTTGTGTAACCTTTGAAGTTAATGAGAATATGGACCAAGACCTAGATGAACTAGGTCAACGTCCATTCTTTGAGAACTTCCTAATGAAACTTCCTGACCTCTATTGGAGTATAGAGAGACAGGGAATGAGAGTAGACCCCGCGCTTCGAGATTCACTACTCCGTAAGTATGTGGAGTGGGATGAAAGGACGCGATATGAGTTATTCAAACTCGTTGGCACGGAGATTAACGTCAACTCTCATACACAAGTGGGGACACTTCTTTGGGATAATCTCAAGCTCCCTCGCAAAGATACGACGGGGGAAGAAGATATTACAGCCCTGCTTAACAGTCCAACTGCCGTTAAGAAACCTGAACATAGGCGAATCCTTGAGCTTATTCTTGAGGGTAGACGTGTCAGAAAATCTATTTCCACTTACCTCATGGCGCTCCCAGACTATGACGGTAGGATGCGAACTACTTACTTCCCCTGTCTTGATACTGGTAGAACTTCTACCGGACAGCAAGACCCTCCAATCAGACCCCTCGTCGAAGTAATAGATGAGAATGGTAAGAAGAAACAGAAAGTTCTTGGCACCGCATTTCAGACCATGACTAAGCATGGTGATATCGGTGCTGACATACGCGGTATGTATGTGCCTGATTCTGAGGAGGAGATATTTATTCAAGCTGACTCATCACAAGCGGAGGCTAGAGTCGTAGCCTTACTTGCTAATGATGAGGACACACTAAGGATGTATGATGAACATGATATACACGCTCTTACTGCTTCTTGGTTTTTCGGTGGCTCTGAATCTGATTATTCTAAAAAGATACTTGGCTACGAGCATCCTGTTAGATTCGCTGGTAAAACTCTTAGACACGCAGGGCATCTCGGGGCAGGAAAGCGTAGAGCATCTATTGAACTCAACACTCAAGCGCGGAAGTATAAGATTCCTATTCAAATTACGGAAGCGATTGCTGACCGCGCACTTAAAATCTTCCACGCCAAATCTCCTAGAGTTCAGGGAGTCTTTCAAGCCGAAGTTATAGAAGCTCTAAAGAGAAACAGACAGTTAGTAGCTCCACTTCCATATGGTATTGATGCTCCATGTGGAGGTAGAAGAACTTTCTTTGAGAGATGGGGAGAGGACTTGTTCAGAATGGGCTTCTCTTATCTCCCTCAACGTGCTGTGTCGGATAACACTAAGGCTGCTGCTATCCGTATTAGAAACAGAATACCAGAAATAAAGATTGTGATGGAGGCACATGACGCTCTGCTATTCTGTGTTCCTATCTCCAAGCTACAAGAGTGGGCAGTTATAATCAAGGAGGAAATGGAACGGCCAATAGACTTCTCACAATGCACGTTGCGTAGGCACAACCTCGTGATTCCCTGCGATATCGAGACTGGCAAGAACTACCTTGAAATGAAGAAGTTTAAGGATATGCCAGTCACCTACATCCCTGAACCCGAAGAAACCAAATCCGTAACTGACGCTTTCACTGTGAGGTAAATATGCTGAAACTACAAATTGAGTGTAGCATTGTCGGCCAAGATTCTGAAACGGGTTATTGGAAAAGAGAAGTTGTAACAGGAAGGGATATCTATTCCTTCATGATTGCGCTTGCTTCCACTCTATTCTTGATTAACTCGGAAGCTGGTGATTACCACAAAGCGAAAGAAATAGAGGAGATGGAAGGTGGAGAACTTCCTTTCTAGCTACAACTTCACTTTAGAAGAAGTGTATGCCATGTATCGTCTAATTCGTTATCATCTTGGATTTCTACCCCAGGATGACCCTGAATTGACGGAAGTGATGAAGCACATATGCGAAGTTGTAGACACCAAAAATGAGTTGGCTACAAAGTATCATAAAACAGCATGAGGAGCTGGAATCACCAGTTTCTTTTTGGTATTGGTCAGCTATTGCAGCACTCTCAGCGGTCGTTAAGGACCAGGTATGGTTGAATCGTCAGATATATAATCTATACCCAAATATATATGTGATGCTTCACGCTGAGAGTGGACTCAAGAAGGGTCCGCCAATATCAATGGCTAGGCAGTTGGTGAAGCCCGTGAATAACACGCGCATCATCAGCGGGCGTAGCTCTATACAAGGCATACTCAAGGATTTGGGAACTGCCTACACTCAGCCGGGCGGAAAGATACAGACCAAATCGGTGGCCTTTATCTGCTCATCCGAACTTTCATCTAGCATCGTTGAGGACAAAGTAGCAACGAAGATATTAACTGACCTGTATGACCGTCAGTATAACGTAGGTGAGTGGCGCTCTCTATTGAAGATGGAGACTTTTGAGTTAAAAGACCCCACTATCACTATGCTGACAGCCACCAATGAAGCTATGAGTGAGGACTTCTTCACTCGTTCAGCTATTCAGGGAGGTTACTTTGCTAGAACATTCATCATCTACGAAAAGGAGTCTAAAGTATCTAACTCGCTTATATACCCGCTATCCAATCCACCTAATTATGCTACATCAGCAGACTACCTCAAACAAGTTGCTAAATTGCAGGGTCAGTTCCATCCAATCGCTCAGGTCGAAAAAGATGATGAGTTCAGATACAGAAAAGTGAAGCATGGTAGAGATATATACTTCAACGAAACAGGGGTTATCTATGACGATTGGTATGAGAATTTCAAGGAACTTGTCAAAGCATCGGAGAGGGATGAAACAGGCACACTAAATAGGTTTGGTGATAGCGTTCTGAAAGTGGCTATGCTTCTATCCCTCGCACAAGAACCAACTCTATTCTTAAAGAGGGAAGCCATGATAGAAGCCATCACCGAATCAGAGAAACTATTAGGTAATGTCCGTAAGACTACGATGGGGAGGCATGGAATTAGCCAGTCCTCACTACTCAAGACAATGATTATCATGGAGTTGCTTAACAGAGAAAACCATCAGATTACTAGAACAGTTCTGATGAAGAAGATGTGGCAGCACTATGAGAACTCAGTAGAGTTTGACGATATCATGCAATCTTTCGATGCCTCGGGCATGATAATGACAAACAATGTAGGTAATCAGATTCTCTATACCATGCCTCCTAACCAAGTGGAAGAACTAAAGGTCTATATGGCCGGGAAGTCAAAAAAATGAGCATGACATTTCTCAATCTGTTGGATGCAGCTTCGGCTATATATGCGAAGAAAAGCCATGACTATGCAAGTGAAGCAGAACCGTATGGAAATTACTATTTCGCGGGGATGCTATCGCAGATGTTTAACAATCCTGATGATGCAGGATTTGTAGGCAGGATGGGAGAGAAGCTCTACCGCCTCGCCAATTTGGAGAATAGCGGTAAAGCTCCTCTCAATGAGACTATTGAAGATACTGAGATAGACCTTATTGTTATTATGGTCCTGTGGATTTCTGCGCGTAGAGATAAGCGTAACAATCCACTTAAAGAAGATTAGTTACTGCTGTATAGTTCCATAAGTCTGAACGCCCATTCCCAATCCTGCGGGAACAGCAAGTGGTAATAGTCTAGGGTCTTCCTGTGCAAGCTGATAAACATCCTGCACAATGATAGGAATGAATCTCTGCATAATTGAATTTTCCATCGGATTCATGGATGTAAAATTCATAGGTTTACCACTCAATTCCCTAGCACCTAAAGCTAAGGCTATTCCAAAACCAACTACAGGATTAGCCTTGAATCCTAGAAATCTTCCCAAGATGCTTAGATGGGTGGGGTCGTAAGGCCCCTTCTTTGACTTCCAGAGGTCGTATTGTTTTCCACTCGTGCTAGAGGTCACTGACTGGCCTCCGCCCCCTGCAAAGCCCGTGGCGAGGTCTAAGGGGGCTATCCCGGTCGAAGTCCCGCCCTCCATGCCCGGAACCCGAGCAAACCCAGGCCGAATCAATCTATTAGCAGCCACTACATATTGCTGAAAACCAGCCCAAGGGTCTAAACGTGTATTACCAATAACAGCTTTACCGAAATCACTACTATTAGGGTCATTAGATACTTCAGCTCCAGCCATCTTTGCAAGCTGTAGAATCGTGCTTCCAAATCCTGCAACTGCAAATAGACTTTTCAAGGCTTCCTTACGAACAAGTGGAGAAGCCATGATATAGTAGCCAGGATTCAGCATCTTCAAGCGTGATGCAATCAGTCTAGGTGCAAACAGTCCAGTATTCAGCAGAACAGCGTGTTGTTCTAGCTTACCAAGCGAACCTCTACCAGTAGCAGTATTCACAAATCCTGCTATTTCACGAGTAAGAGGTAGGTTCTTCTTAACATCGGCTAGAACATTACCATCTTTAATCAGACTCTCAAACACATCAGCACGAAGATTATTCAAGAATGATACGTAAGCCCTATTAGACTTACGAACCATCGCGCCTAGTGTTCCTCGATATGCTTCTGCTAGTTGTGCTCCACCATGTTCCCTCATGAACTTATTATGTTCAAACATTCCACCGGACTCTGCCCATGTAGACATAATCCGTTCTTCTCTATTACTCAAGTCAGTCAAGTCTGTTAGTTTCAAGCCAGCATCATCAGCGAATGATGGCTTTTCCTTACCAGTAAGAGGGTCAATAGTCCTCTTGAATAGTGCTCTCTGAGCAATACTATTCTGGCTTGCAACGAATCCTTCTTCTGTCATCCATGATTGCCACAATGGGCCTAGAGCCTTCCAAAATGCCTTCTTATGGATTAGTGGAAGTCCCTGTCTCAATGGTGCAGAAAGGTCATTGGATGCCAATACACCACGCGAAAGGTTAAATGCCTCCGCTACAACGGAAGCCTTAGCCTTATCCTGAACTGGTCCTAGCTGCTGAATCCGAGCGTTCTTACTAGTAGGACGCACCCCTCCTAGTTCTTCTTCAAGAATAGGAGGTTCTACTTTCCCTGCAACCTTTCGTAGACGCAACCCTTTTTCAGTTTCTCCAACAATCTCAAATCCCTGCTCCATTATCTTCTTGACATTAGCAGGGGTAGCTTTCTCAGCAGGAACTACGATGGTCTTACCGACTGGGATGTTCCTAAGAGCTGTTGTTCCACCAGGTTCAACATTTCCGTGAACTCCTGGTAATCCCTCCCGCTGAGTGATTCTGCTTCCCTCCTCTGCGATGAGAGTTGATTCTTTAGAGCTGCTTCTCCGTAAAGCGTCTTGACCTCTTGAAAGTAGGTCAGACATTTCGATAGAGTATTTGCCGGAACCCGCTGTGAGGAGCCTTTCAATTCTCTGGGTGACATTGACTTGCCTCCGTGGTCCAAATCTAGTATATACATCGGCAAAGGCAGAAGTAAATCCTGCTCCTTCTTCCCATGCCATCATATGCGTAAACTCGTGCATAATTACATGAACGAAGGCATCGGCAGCTTGTGCCGGTGTCTTATATTTCATAATATTAATGGGATTTATTAGAATCGCGTGTTCATTCTTTCCATGCGGATTCCTAACATTCATGCCCCTAACTTCTGGGTCAAGAATGAACCCCTGACTATAAATCTTAGAACCCAAAAGAACATCACTAAACTCAGTAGTCAATTCATCCAGTAGATTCTGAGAAATCTGTGCAACCTTCACCAATTCTTTATTACTTGCAAGTTCAGCTATTTCTGCTTCAGTAAATCTACCTCCAGGGTCAACCATTACGAACTTTTTACCCGGAGTAGGAACCATTCCCTTAAAGGTTCTCTCAAGTTCTAGTTCTTTCGCTTTAGCTGCACCCTCAACTAGAACATCATTAATTACATCCTGAACTGCATAGCGAGTAGTATCCCTCATCTTCTCTCGCGTGGGAGTAGTTAGGGGATAATGTTCACTGGTGCCTTTTACAGTAGGGTCAAGTTCGATTACAAGTGAATCAGGAACCCGAACTTTCTTACCAAGATAGACAGTTTCAGCTCCCTGGAACATACCCCTACTTACTAGGATTGCTTCAAGTTTATTAGTCTCCATTTCCACCGCATCTCTAGGAATGGAAATCCTAAACTTTGCACCTGGACTTGTGCCTTCTGCTAGGAATCTAGCACCTTCCAGATGAGTTCCTGCTTTGGGTGTAATTACATTACTGTGAGCCTCAAAAGGTATACCTACTCCAGTTACAGGGTCTTTCCTGTAAATATTATTCATCTCCTCTATTACTTCTATCGGAACAGATAGCTTAGAGTGCTTCTCCAGTGTTCTTAGATAATTAGTCAATTCATGCCATTTCTGGCCTTCCGGTATCTTAATCTCAGTCCAGACTCCAGTTGGTGTTCCCTCTGGAACTGGATTAGATTCAATCCTAACCTTATGGTCAATTACATCATCTGGCACAACATGGAACTTATGTTCCATCAATCTTCCATCGGGTTCTCTAGTAACGGTTCTAAATTCAAACCATTCACCTTTAGTTAGATATCCAACCTTACCTACACCAAGTTCACCAATCGTTCTCTTTTCACCACCACGCTTACCTGACCCAGTTAGATTGAGATAATCAGTCCAGATTCTATCAATAGGTATTCCAGGACCATTATCTTCTACTTTAATACTTCTACCTTCTGACTGATTATAGACAATTCTAACCCTACCACCTGGCACATCGGTAGTGGCATCAATAGCGTTCTGGAGTAGTTCTTTACCTGCTACTTGCGGAGTTGAACTAGCAATGGTTCCCCGGAAGATTTCAATTACATCTCTCAATCCACCTTCAGGGATATCCATCCCACCCATACCAGTCTCAGGGTCGTAGTTCTTCTGACCTTCCCTTCTAAATAGTTCTTGTAATGGTCTTTCTCCCTGCCTAACAGATGGGCCAAATTCATTCTCAATTTGCCATCCAAATCTTGGTTCTTCAGGTGGAACTTCAGCAGTTCTTTCCACTCCTTTATATCTATTCCAAAGTTCTCTTTCTTCTGGTGTAAGTCTGGACTGAGAAGTATCCTCACTCCATTCTCTCTCTGTCATCCTCATTACATCTGATTCTTTACCTTTAGTTCTCGACCGGAAGTCAATTTCTTCTTTTCTAGCAACTGACAATTTAATACCAGCAGCCTTAGCTCCCTTTTCGGCATGAGCTAATGCTTGATGTATAGGTCCAACACTACCAGGCTCATTAGCAGCCTTGGCTCGTAATTCTTTAACCTGAGCCTGTCTCCTTTCTACTGCTTCTTCTAGTTCATCAATAGTAAATCCTTCTTTAGTCTTAAATACTGGTTCATTAACAGAATCAGGTTCCGCTTGCTTAAAGATATATCGGTCCTTCTCATCGAAGACCTTCTGAGTGGGTCTCTCGAAAACAAAGCTACCATCCTTATCATAGCCCTTGAAAAGATACCCATCTTTACGAAGGTTGGTAATATATACTTCGTCTGCCTCTCCTCGCGGAATGATTACCCTATCCCTTTGAAGTGGCTCTCCAATTTGAGTAAGGTCGCCTATTGTTTCTCCCTTTGCTTCAAATAGGATTTCGCCACCTTCTGATTTACCTACAGCCCTATATCCTCTGGCCTCTGCATTTTCAAGAAATTCGCGTGTAACTCTATTTGCAGGAATACCAATCTGATTTCCAGGAGCAGCAGTATCCAAAACAACTCCTTCTTGTGGAGTCTTGGGGAAATCATAGTATCCATCAGCACCTTTAACTAGCTTACCCTGGTCTTTTGCTTCACTCCATAGTTCCTTAGTTTTCTGGAAAGACAGTCCAAGTCTCTTTTGGAGTTCAGCAACATTCTTAACCTGCTTAGTAGTCATCAATGTAGTCACTTCCTGCACACCAGGAGGAGGAGCCACACCAACAGCAGGTTCTTCAGTCAGAGGATAAGGCTTGTCACTAATAATCTGCCCTGTATCGGGGTCAAAGATGATTTCTTCCCCTTCTTCTACAGTCTTTACACCTGTTTCCTTCGCAGCAACAGGCTCAACAGGCTTAACAGGTTCAGGCTTTTTAAGTAGTTTACGATGAATTTTAGCCATATTCTTGAGGGCAGTTTCTCTATCCATTTTGCCCTCAACATAAGCCTTCTGAATACCCTCCATCGTAGTAAGGTCTACTTCAAGTCCCTTTGGACCCTCTACATCTAGCATAGTTTCAGGTGCAGGAGCAGGTTTAGCTACTGCTTCCGCTACGACCTGATTAATAGGAGGTTTAATAGGAACTTCTGGAACCTTAGTTACATCCTCAAAAGGTAGAAATGGCTCTCCTGGTGGTGCTTGAGGCATAGGTGGACGCGGTGGAGGAGGTTTAGGAGGAGCAGGAAATGGTAGTTTTCCCTGTCCTTGAAAATCCTCAATAGTTTCAACTCCTACACGCGGACCAATAGGTCTAACACCACGTTCAAGATGTTTTGCAGCACCAACCCCCGCACCTAGAGCCATTAAACCAGTAGCACCAATCTGACCATACTGACCGATTGCTTCTGGTGAAAATGCACCTGTTTCCTGTGCCTGTCTATATGCTCCTCCTACTTGATGTGGCAACTCACTAGCCATCTGAGCGCCAAATACAGTTCCAGCAATAGGAGCAACTTCAGGTTGTGCAATAGTTAATGCTGCTAAGGCTGCATTAGGAATAGAAGTAAGAGGCTTAACTAGTTTATTAAAAACTTCTACTGCTCCCCCTACGGGAATCATAGAAAGACGAGAAACATCCCCTATCCAGTCTTGTCTTTGTGCGCCAGGATAATTCCAACCCGGTTCAGGAAGGTCAGGCACACCCTCGAAAAATCCCTTCTTTAGTGATTGTCCAATAACTTCAGGACTCCACATAGAAGGGGGTTCTTGTATAGGATTACCAAATTCATCCAAATCCGGTGGTTTACCAGACGTAGAAGGAGGAATAGGATTCCCGTATTCGTCCAAATCAGGTGGTTTCTGAGGCATTAGAAAACCTCGCCCGGTCCAGCTTCAGGATTTCCAGTGTCAGGAACAGCTACCCACTTATTACCCTTCTTAACATATTTCCATCCCTTAACAGGTGAAGGGGGAGGAGTAGTAAGAGGAACTTTAGGTCCAGGTCCAGCCATAGAACTACGTCCAGCACCAGATGGAGGAGCACCAGATGGAGGAGTATTAGCTGGTCCTACAGCCTCACCATATATTGCCTTAGAAATCTCATCATACTGTTCCTGTGTAGGTCCAGCAGCACTAAAGAATCCACCAGTTGAAGGCTTAGTGACCTGAACATCATTAGTGCCAGTTACACCAAGTTTAATGTAAGGTGCGAGTTCTGGTCTAGTATTCCTCAATCTCTGTGCATTGTTATAGATACGAACTCTAGTCTGTGAAGGTAGTTCCGTTTTACCTGTTCCACCAGCAGGAGTAGACCTAGTTTCACGAGCCTGCTTACCGCGTTCTCCAGCAAGTTCCATCCTACCTTCTTGTCTAGTGATTTCAGTCTCTCTGGCTTCTTCACCAGTAGCAGCAATCTGGTCTAGTCTCTGTTCACCTGCCAATTCAAGTTTATCAAGTTCAGTCATGCTACCAGTGGGAATACCTGTATCAGAGATTTGACCTGTCGCGGGGTCAAATATCTGAACATTTCCACCCTTAGGCATAAAGAATTTCTTGCCAGGATTTCGGGCTTTATAGGCATAGATATTAGCACGTTGCTGTTGAATTTCGGCTTTACGTTCGTCGTTCTTTTCCTTAGCAATCTGCGCTCTTTCACGCAGCTCAATAGCCATCTGATTATAGGCCATTGTGCGTTCATTTACATTCTGGTATCTCTCATTAGTTGCTGCGGCTTGCATTGGTGCAATTTTATTCTTCCAGTCCTCAATAGGTTCACTTCTCCAACTTTGACGAGTTCTTTCAGCAACCTGAGGACCATACGCATATTCCTGCAATAGTGAACCAATACCTCGCAACCAACCAGGACGTTTCTCCTGTGGATACTGGTCAATCATTTCTTCAAATCTACGAGTAGCATCATCTGAAGGCTGATACAACTCTCTCATTCTCTGACCAGCATCCATTTCAGGCTCAGGCATACCCTGACCTGGAGTGGGTATATTAACTCCAGGAGTTTCCAAATCAAACTGCTGAGGCTTAAATGGACCAACATCATACATACTTAAGCGTGGGTCAGGCATCTGTTGTCCCACACTTGTAGTCCCTGAAACAGTCATAGCAGGGGGCATAAACATGGATGGGTCAGCAGGAATTTCCATATCCGAAGTCATAACCCCCGGTCCCATCATAGGACCCGGAATAGGATTAGGACCAGGTGGAAGCTGACTACGAAATATACCTCCATAATCATTAGGATTATAAGGCATACGTCCAGTAATTCCACCTTGAGAGGGAAGGTCATTCCCAATAGGGGGACGAGGCCCGAAAATGTTTTGCTGTCTCAAATACTCAAGGAAGTTAGGCATTTTCGTGTCCCCTAGTCGTAGTAGGAGGGATTATAGGTTCCGCCATAATAATTGCCTCCACCACCTGAAGGCATCCAATCGGTATATCCAGTATAGTAGCTACCACCACCCTCATAAGGATTCCAGTAACCACCGCCACCACCGAAATTACCCCAATCATTCCATCCACCACCAGCACCACCAGCCCAGAAATCAGTATTCATCGGGTCGCCGCCACCAAAGTTCCCACCACCATAACCCATATTAGGGTCATTAACATACCAGTTAGAACTAGTATTGTAGTTACCAGGAGGCGCAGTAGGCATAGTAGGCTGATAACCCTGGAATGAAGTTCCTTGAGTTCCGGGGAAACCACTAGGAGTATTATATCCTACAGGTGTAGAGCCTGATGGACCCATACTAGTAGGAACTTTAGGGGCACCCAACATATTCATGGCAGAACCAGCCATACCTAGAAGCTGTTTCCACCACGGTTCACTAGCTTGCTGTCCACCATATGCTTCAATCTGTCTACCAAGCAATCCTAGACCAGTCTGATTACGCAACTGCTCCAGATTGATTCTATTCTGATAAGCCTGCAAAGCCTGATTACCAAACGTAGATGCAAGGCCCGGAGTAGTTCCATATAGACTAGTTTGGCCTCTAAGTGCATCCAACTGCGTGTTTCTCAAAGCCTGCAAAGACTGTTCAGATAGCTGCTGTGCCTGCAAATCGGCGTTCTGATTAGCCATAGCAGCTTGCAACATTCTGCCAGCTTCTTGACTAGACAGACCACCCATTGTGCTGCCAATACCACTAATACCTGCCAATCCAGCAAGTCTACCCTGTCTAATATCCTGTGCAAGTTGAGCATTTACCCCTGTCAAGGCATCAGCCATTTGACCGGGCATTTCTCTCTGTGCTTTACTAGCAGCAGCGATATAATTAGGCGCTCCACCACTTCCACCAAGCGCCCTCGCACGATTAAGTTCCATCATCGTATTGCCATAAGCACTACGAATCGGAGCTACACCACGCGCTCTAAGTTCCTGAATATCAGTAGGAGAATATCCACCTGTTTGAGCGAATTCACGATATCCCGGCATAGCTTCGCGGAGATATCCATAGGATTCGCCCAATTCTGCTGGACGTTCAGCATTAACTCGCTCGAATCCAAACTTAGTTGGACCCTGTTTGCTGATATCCCCCATGAAGTTCTGGTATCCCCCCATGATATTACTATAATCCTGGAGGTTCTGATTTTTGCCAGTCATGTAGGTATTCCACATCTCCTGAGACTGTGGAATATACTCCTTTTCGAGAGGAGTCTGGTCGCTCATTAGGTTTTTATACCACGAGCCAGCAGCATTGCCTACATTGGATAGGTCTTGGTTACGGTCCTTGTTCTTGTCACCCATGTGGCACCTTTATTGAAAATGCTGAGCTGCGAGGATAAAATCCATGTGTAATCAAACCTTTAGCGAAGGTATCATCCCCTTCAACAAAGGCTACTAGTTCATTCAATCCAAATCTCTTACCTACATATAGTGAAGCGTTCTTTGCTTCAAGTAGTGCCTTAACTATTTTAACCTTAGGCATATCCTTATCAGCAAACAGTAATATTTCAGCAGTTGGTCTGAGTCCGGCTGCTAATACTATTTTATCCTCGTCATCAGTTATAGCAAATGCACAATAATGGTCATGTGCAAAGTCAGGTAATGGATAATCAGGATAGAATTTCTCCTGAAATTCCTTAACTTTCTCAATATCTTCTGGCTTTAATGCTCTAGCCTTCTTAATCATATCTAGCCCAGAACAATCTCATCACCATCAATAGTAAGGGTGAGGATATTGTTTGTCCCCGCGAGTGCCTGAATAATCTCTGCCACATCAATAACATAGTAACAGAAATGGTCAAGCACAGCACCAGCAGCGATACTATACGCATCAAAGAGTCTAGTAGCTGCTGCATCAGCACCAATGGACATTGTAAACGTCACGGCAGCACCAGATGGATTCTGGACATGAACATGACGAACAATGGTCTTAGTAAGTGCCGGAACCGTATACTTAGTAGCGGCAGCATTACTAACCTGAGCCGGTCCAGCAAGTCTCTTAGCGATTCTAGCCATTGTTATCTCCTATGGAACTTTGGTCACTTCCACCTTAGAACACTTGTGACAACGCATATAACAACTTAGTAGGAGCAAAAACTGAGCGTGGGCCTGTTCATGCTCATATGTCTGAATTGCAGGGAGAGTAATACGCTCTACAGCGTTATTATCATGAATATATACTTCTTCATTGCCTTCAAGAGAGGTGATTTCTACCTTGAATTCTCTTACGGCCATGATAGCCTCCTAGAACCACCAACCCCAAGAACCTGCGCGAACTGTAATATCTGTATTCGCGTTCAATTCATTAGCGAATCGAACTGCGAGAGTTCCATTAGCTGTGCAAATATACCGACCCTGAACCATATACAATAAATCTACGTTAGCAGTAATAGTAGAAGTTAAAAGGGTCATGTCATCACGAGTATCAGTGTGTCTTTGGAGCCATGTTGCTACTCCAGCCGCACCATTAGCGATAGTCTGACCAGTTGCGAAGTAATCAAGTGTTCCAGTAGGACAATTAATAGCAGCTTTCCATCCTGTAGTGGTAGCTGCTGATTGGAAAACTACATAAAAGTAGAAAGCATAAGTAACACCATTTACAACTGGGAAAGTGAGATTAGTTACATCAACATAAGTAGCTGCACCAGCATTAATTGTCTGGTTTGCAGTAGTTCTCATTACATTCAATACTGCTGGACCTGCTGGACCTGTAGGACCGGGCAACCATATAGGTGTTTCAGGTTCTTCTGCATCTATTCCTGGAGGTCCAATAGGACCAGTGAATCCCTGTTGACCCTGTGGGCCAGGTTGTGGAAGTTGACCAGCAATAGGGGCATTAGTATAACCTTGATGTGTCGCTCCTTCAAAATAAGTAGTTACACTGACATTAGCTGGTCCAGAAACTCTAGCTACATACAGCTTATATACTAGCCTTTGGGTATCCAGTAGAACAACATCAGCGGTGTTATAAAAATCAAAATTAACTTCATCAATCGAAGTATCTGTGAAGGAATCAGAATAACTTGAACCTATTAAAGTTTCACCAGTTCCATCAGCATTACAGTAATAAATCTCCATTAAAAATCTAGCAAAGCCACCGACTGTCGTAACTGCTGCATGAACATGGTGGTCATCTTTACCAGCTTGATAGGCATATACTCCCGGAACTCCAAGTGGAGTAGCAAAGGATACAATTAAATTATCACCAGTTCCGGCACATACCTGAACTATTGTAGATTCAGCATTAGCAGAAGGAGCTAATTGGGCTATAAAATACCCTGCTAAGTCAGAAGCATCAGTATTATTAAACCAAAATATTACACCAGAATTTCCACCTGTTAATCCTCGTGGACCTACTGGACCTGGAAATCCTATCTCTCCTATTTCACCTTCTAATCCATCTATACCGGGTATTCCGGGAGCACCAGCAGCACCAGTAGGACCAGCACCACCTGTAGCTCCGGGTAATCCAGGTTCTCCATCTACACCATCTTCACCATCAAGAGGTATAAATTGAATACCATCTCTACCGGGAGTGCCATCTACCCCCATTTTACCGTCTATTCCAGGGGGTCCGGGTGGCCCATCTTCTGCTTCTCCACCACCATCTAAACCAAATGGCATAGCAGCAGATATAATTCTTCTTCCACCAGCATCATTAAACTGAATCCCCGCGCCAGGCAAAACTTGCAGAGAATTAGGAAGTAATACCTCCTTATTCTTTGTAAGGTATGTGGCACCTAATAGTCCAGCTCCACCCCCTCCACCACTAGACCCACTAATTGCAGCCTCAGTAGCAGCTACTTCATTACGCAGAAAGTCAATTAGCTGATTAATTACCTGAAATAAGGCGAAATTCTCCTGTTGTAGCCCCGAAGTAAGTAGTTGAGACTTCAATCTATCAAGAGTGACAGCCATTACGCCGGATACTCCTGAGCAACAGGTTTAGCAAAGATTAAAATACGCTGAATTTGGAACCATTCATTAATTTCTGATACATTACCGACCAATCTGATGCGCTGAGACTGGAAATTTGCTAATCGTAAAGGCTCAATTCGTGTAGCCGCAGCCATAGTGATTGGAACTAGCGTTTGAGTCTGAATATCGTCATAATCGGTGAGCGCCAGGTCCATATTTCCTGAACCTGTAACGCGCATACGAATACTTACAACATGATGTTCGTATTCTCCGCCCGAATTTCTTTTAGCCACCGATATATCCTGTCTTAAAGGTAGCGTCTGGAATCTTTACATCAACTGTATCGTCACCAATTCCAGTATAAAACGTATCATTTCGCTTTCCAGGAACCAAAGTATAGATTCCTGACAAATCTTCAACTGCTAAGAGTGGAACTTCACCATTAAAGTTCATTCCACCATCACCAGTGATAATCGGCTGGTCTGGAGGAGTATAGGGAAGATTATTCCAAGTTCCAGTAGGAAGTTCAGTTCCCGGCTGAAAGATTCCATTATTCCATCCAGCACTATCCCCAAGAATTACGAATACTTCATAAGTAGTTCCAATGGCATTAAGAGTAAGTCCAACAAAAATTTGGTCCGGTCCTCCCCCAACAATAGCAGTTGCAGAAGAAACAGAAGTAGTTGCAGGTTGACTATTATTACCCGTAAATGATGGGTCACGGAAATAAGCATCAACTCCATCATTAGGAATAACTAATGCAAAAAGTGGGTATCTACCCGTAGTAAGAGGCAGATTAATTACTCTAAGCGCATTTCCATCGCCCACATAGGATGTGAGCTGAACCATTACCCATCCAGCATCATCAGTAGTTCTCCACATGGAGAAATTATACTGTGAAGTTCTATTATCATTTATATTATCTGCACCTACAGTAAGTGCGCCCGCAGCAATACTGCCCCAATTAGCTTTTTCAACTCCACTAAGATTTACACCTGTAGTGCCAGCATGACCCGGACCTTTATAGGTTAAGTCACCACTTGTTCCACCAGCCGACTGTAGAACTTCACCCTGAATAAATCCTGCTCCTGGAGTCCAAATTGGGTCAAAAAATGATTTAGATGCTCCTGCACGAGAAGCAGCAAAATCATAAGCATCACAATAGTTAAATCTCATTCCAGGGTCGCAAAAAGCGATATATTGATAAGTTCTTCCATTCCAGTTAACTGCCGGGTCTACTCCTTCAACGCTAAAGTGATATCCAGTAGCATCAGCCCACACAGTAATATATGGAATAATATCAATATCACATGTTTCATGTGGACCCATTGATGCTGAGAACCATTCAACAGGAGTTGAACCCGCAGTAACTCCTCTAATCCAGATAAAATGTGGTGGACCGGGAAGGTCAATTACTTGATAAGTATCATTTCCAACATAAGTATCTCCAACAGCAAAGGTAGGAGATGCTACTGGACCAATATAAGGAAATAGTGCCCAGGGAGTATTAGCAAATGGAGCATTATGATGCCAAATATTATTTGATAAATCAAATGGAAATGCAGGGTCATCTTCAAGACCCCATGCTCCAATATATTCAACAAGAGCAGATAGAGCATTAACTAGAGTGATATTAGCAGAATTCGGTCTAACGAATTTATGAACAAAAGGATACAAACTAGTTGGAAGAGTTAATCCTGTTGGCAGATGTCCAATATTACCTCTCCAGTTATGAGAAGCATCAATACTAACTGTATCATCAACGTAGGCTCCACCAGCAACACTATGAGATAATGTTCCATTCTGTGCAATCTGATTCCAATTATTTATTTCAGTGAAAGCAGCCACCGGACCAAGAGCGACTCCTATTCCTTCAAGTAATGCTTCTTCAGGTTCATCAGTTACAATGTCTGTAATAGGGTCAAGAGCAGTAGAACTTGTAAGCTGAGTATTTGCACTAGGAACCTGAGTAGGATTATAATATTGATTAAGGTTTACATATCCACCTTCTACCCAAGTAGGAGTAAGAGTCGCTGATACAGCATTAGTGGCTCTTACATGACTACCATATACCCAGTCAATACTAGTAAGAGATTCTACTCCTGCAATGTTAGGAACATCAGCGTTAATCCAGTCATCAAAATCTACTTCCCAATTTGCTTCACGATTGGATAGCTGACCAATAGTAGACTGTTGATGGAATGTTACTCTATCCATTCCTGCGCCAGTATTAATAGTATATTGGCAATCAAGAACATGATTGATATATAGACGAACTCCTCCCGAATCTCCAGCAGCAGCAGGCCAAGTTAAAAGAATATCAAAAAGATACCACTTACCTACGACTAGAGTAGTAGGAGAAGTAGCTTCAAGTGTTCCTATTGTCGAGGCTGTAGCATTATAAAGTAATGGAACTCCAGCAGTTGAAAGTCTGATAGTGCATCCCTCAGTAGTGGGATTATTACCCCTAGCATAATAGAAAATAAGTTCATTAGTGCCAAGATTATTAACCCTAAAATAGAACCGTTCCCAAGAAGTTTTTGGAGCTAATCCTGCTCTAAGTTTAGCAACTTGCTTAGTGTGAGTATAAGATGTGCCAGAATTCCCACGAATTCGGAATCCTTTTCCACCTGTAACTCGTGATGCACAACGACCTATAGCATTTACAGTATCGCCAGCTTCATTTAGTGTTCCTGGATGTTCAAATCCACCAATGAATCTACGTTGTGGAATAGTTGCTGTAGGAGGAACTCCCCCACCTATCTGATTATGCTGATATACAATAGCTCCATACCAAACAAACTGAGTCTGCTTGGTAGTTGGAAACAAAGGAGTTGATTTCTGAGGTAGAGTTACACTATCAACATTAGTAGTAAAAATAT
>Ga0209496_10000021_pt1 | contig 19375 bp, 19 predicted proteins | sample Plant_0915_D1_FD_187692 | JGI IMG/M metagenome (GOLD analysis project Ga0209496, IMG submission 187692) | Wetland microbial communities from Old Woman Creek Reserve in Ohio, USA - Plant_0915_D1 (SPAdes) (version 2) | ecosystem: Environmental > Aquatic > Freshwater > Wetlands > Sediment ...
TTATCGGCAGTCGAATCATCAGCGAAGGATTCACTCTTAAAGATATAAGACAAGAGTTTATCTTAACTCCTCATTGGGAACCCGACATTTTCTTATCTGTATCGTATTTTGTATTAAAATGATTTAAGGATAAGAAAATTATAATAAAAAGAAAACATGTCAAACATTCAACAAATAACACAAGAAAATCAACAATTGAAACAGCGAAATGATCAATTGGCACAACAAAATGGTCAATTAAATCAACGAATTAATCAATTAACCCAACAATTGGCCGATGCCAACCGAAACATTCAAACTAAAGAGTCTAATAATAAAAGTTTAGAAAAAGATCTTTTAACTTATAAAGCAGAGATTGGAAGAATGAGTCAAGTAAATTTACATCTCTCTCAAAAAGCAACAACACCGACTTGTTCCAGATGTCGAATGTAATTTTTTTATGTTAGAATTTTGTATCTTTTAAAAAGATAAAAAATTATTTGGCGCCGGCCGCTTGCAGGTCACTGCGTTCCTCGCGGCTAAATTCCCAATTGCTTGTTTAATTCTCTGATTGCTTCTATTTGACATTCTTGATTGTAAATATCATTAGCGATTTGTTTATTAAACCGAGTTGTGGCTTCAATCATTACATCTAATTGCTTTAACTTTTTTTCATTTTCTTCAATCATTTTATCTTTCTCTATAATTAAGATTTGATTTTGTTTAGATATTTCACCTGCCATGTCATCCAATTCTTTTTGAAGATCTTGTGGCAAATTATCAAAAATATAAATACAATCTGAATCGTTACCATTTTTAACAAAATGATCCAATAAGGCGCCTAAGGCGCTGCGGCGCTCTGCGCCCTCTTGATGCGTAAAATTTTGATAATTATTTAAGATATGCATCGTCTCCTCTTGGCGTAACAAAGTCATTGTTTTTAATTATAAATTATTTTTATTTTAAAGATTTGAATTACTCTTTAAAATGGATAAATTCGATTGGGAATCTGATGCCCGCGAAGCGGGCGGCCCGAAGGGTATCAAGATCGTAATTCTTGAAAAATATAACCAAAAAGTTAGCACACATCAAATTTATTACTTTTGCCATAAAACATCTTTTGATCCTACCAATTTACAAAATTATTCTTTGGAACAACTTTACGATTTCTGTATTTCACCTCGATCAGCATTTAGATTTTTTATTATAGCTGCAATTATCAATGTTTTGTCCATAGATTCTGAAGACGCGCAAAAATATTTGAAAGAGTTTGAACAAAAATATTTAAGCGTGATTCGTTCAATTGATATTGCCAAATCAATAAATCTAGATGATCAACCAAAAGAAGTTCAAAGTGTCAAACAACTTGTAACTTCCCATTTTTTGAATTTATTGGACGTTGTAAATAATGTAGAAGAACTTTATGAAGGATTACAAAAAAATTTGAAAGGAATAAATATAGGTCGAAAAATTCCCATATGTGCATCGATCTTGAGATTACAGAATCGAAATGAGTTAGCTGACATGTTAATTGATTATTTTGAATCTAAAAAATTACCTCCATGGCAACAATTTCAACAAGAAAGTAAATGGAAAAAAGAATTAATTGACGAAATTTACCCCGTTATTAATAAACGAATTGAAAACAATAGTTCATATGCTGATGTTCGAATACACGGCGCTATGAACAGAATTGTAGATTATTTACGAATGTTTGAAAATTATGTTCACGAATGTCAAAAACCAACAACACATAACGTTTTGCAATGGTTCTTTGGCACATGTACAATTGAAGGATTAGTTGACGCTTTTGTATATATTGGTGAAAACTATATAGAGCCTTTGAATCATCTTGTGAGGTCTAAAATTTCACTACATCATGCTTCTGATTTTGTTAAAGTGATGGTTCCTTTCTTCAGAGATTATATTCCTCATTATTTTATGTGTAAAAGTAATTTGTCTTTATTGAAAGGTCCAAATATTTTAATGAAAATTAAAGACAAACGTAAACGACCTGTAGAGACTCGTCGTAATTTCTTTGACAGCGAAATTACTTCTTTACTTGAAGCAGTTGATAATGATCCAAAATGGAAAACAATATTTTTAATTCTTCATGAAGTTGGTTTGAGAGCTGGTGCGATTGGAACGATGAAAATAAAGACAGTTGTTACTCCAAATGGTATATTTTTTGATGAAATCAATCATATTGAAAAACAACAAAAACAACGCACGTTTATTGTAAGTTCAAAATTAAAACAAGCGTTTAAAGATTATTGCGAATTCAAAAAAATTAATTACGTTAAAGATCAAGAAGAATATTTGTTCAAAAATGAAAAAAATAATAATCGATTGAGCAAAGCCGCAATATGTGTCAAGTTACACGATGTTGCCGATAAATGCGGAATTAAAGGCATGCATGTTCATCCTCACGCGTTTAGACACACAATTGTGAATAATTTGATGACATGTGGTAATAAATTAGAAAATGTTTCAAGATTTATAGGACATTCAAGTGTGAGCACAACTGAAACTTATTATTGGACAACAGAATTAAGAAATATTGTACCAACAATGAATATTCCGTGGTTAGTGACTGCAAAAAAGAAAATTGCATATCCAGAAGATTTGTCATCAGACGAGTCAGACTTTGAAGAAAATATTGAAACATCGACTATATCATCTTCAATAGATCGTGAAGATTTGATGCAAATTGCTATTGGATTATTATCAGCAATGCAAAGTGTTTTGACAATTGAACAAAAACAAACATTAAAAGATAGAATACCAAATATTGAGCAGATGTTTGCGTTAATTTGCGAACACAGTATTGCATCGTCAACTTCGTAATTTATAACACAACGTGTTATAAATGTTTTGCTTTACAATACAAATATCCTAAAAGAAGTGTAAATTATGATGACCTGACAACTTACAATAAATATATTCCATTGGATTAAGTCTCAAATAAAAAGGGCTGCACCAAAATCCATTTTCTGGTTCTTTAATAGTTGTTGGCTCTAAAGCACATTGCATTTTAAGTTTTTGAACGTAAAATAGACGTTCATCTGTAGAATGAAATCTTTTCTTTCTCAATTCATCTCGATGGACTTGACTTATTTCGTTTGTCAAAATCATGACAGATAAAAAGCTAAGTTGCCGAGCTAAATCAAATTGCATATCCAAATCAGATTGTTGAGCTATTGCTTTTTCAGCCCAATCATACATTCGGACAATTTCCCATATTCGTGCTGGAAATCTATTGGAATAAGGTTCTCCTTTGTTCCATTCATTTGTATCGAAAGGAGCTATGATTTTATTTTCCCATGGTGCTTCTTCATTAATTGTGCGCAGTCGAATATTTATTTCCATAGCTATTTTCTTTAATTCATCTTTTGGTTTACTTTTTAATTTGTAAGCACTGTTGAATTTTAAAATTTGAGTGTTGAGGTTGAAAACTTTGTCAAAGTATTCTTTACCAACTATGTTGATAACATATAATTCAAAGTCATTAGGTTGATTGTTGTATAGTTGCTGTTTATTTTCTTCATGAGATGGATCATCTTTTCTAAGCTTTCCTTCCGGTCCATAAAATAATAATCCAACAGGAAATCTATACCAATATCTAACAAAATCTTCTTGTCCAGTGTTTGGATTTTTTCTATAACTATCAACCGGTCGATCTCCAATTGTTTTCCATAACTTGTCAGCATAAATTAAAAACATTGTCTGTTCTTGGATTTCTACTATTTTGACCCAATCAATTTCTTTGTGTTGTAAGATATCCTCTGATTGTTGAGAAAGTAGTTCAAAATAATTTTTATAAAAATCAACAATTGTATTAGAAGGAATCATGTGATGGATTGAAAATTTGTCTGGTTTTGGTTCTTTATTTCCACCTTCTAATTTTTGAACAAAGTCCTTCGACAGTCTAAGATATGCAAATTCTCTATTTTTTAATCTACTATTGTGAACAAATGATCTCAATTTAAATTGTTTTAAAGATTTAATTACTTCATCCCTATTTATTGGTTCGAAATGACAATGATCAACGATTTTGATGTTTGTAATTTTTTCTTTTCCTATTTTATTTTTAACATCTTCAAAAATAGCGAAGAACACGTTGAATGATAAAGGCGTTTGATCCTGTTCAATAATTTCACTTTGGTAAAAGTGAATTCGTTGAGTGAAACGTGAATTGAATTCATCAACACTATATCCTGGAACGAGTCTGAGTAGATCTTCTGTATCGAAAAAAAATTTTTCTACAAGTTTGTAATTATTAAATAATTCAACATTATTTTCATCTGTGTAGTATCGATACAGTGATACAAGTGATTCGGAAGCATCTTGATGTGAAGACGTAGATGGTGTTGGAACCGGCGTTATTACAGAAGGATTGAAAGTCAGTGAAAACTGAGCAAAAAGCCAAGCAATATCGTCCAATATTTCTTCTTTTGTGAGATCAGCTTTGCTAAAAGTTGCAAAGCATAAAATTAATAAAGGTAGTTTCATTTTTAATATGAATTTTAAACCTTTAAATTAATTAAAGATTAATAAATTGATAATAATAAATGGACGAATTAAATATTAATGAAATAAAAGATACAAAAGATTCTTCCAATTATGCAAATTCTGATTATACATATCTTAGCGAATTAGAATCTTTTCGTGACAGAGAAAATAGGTCTATTTTAAAAATATGTTCGGTATATCCCGAACAATTTTTATCAAAAAATATTGCTCACCCAGATGAAGTGAAGCATTTGACAATTATTTTGGACTTTAATAGTTCTGGTAATAGTTATACATATTATGCTTGGTATCGCAGAGGCAGTGACGATTTATGTTCTGATATTGTTAATTTTCAAAATCTTGAAACTTTAACAGCAAAGGATTTAAATTTATCAGAAGACTTATGGATTAAATTTGCAAATAATTCTAAAAATCTTAAAGAAATTCATTTTTCTTCATCCGATGCTGACGCTGATGGTTTTAAATTTTATGAAAAAGAAAAAGCTATTGAAGCTATATTTAAAATACCAACTTTAGAAAAGGTAAGTATAGAATATTTATGTTTTCCTTATTTACCACCAGGACCGAGTAATATTAACTATCTTGACTTATATGTAAATGGCGAAGATTCGAATCATATGGAAAAAGATGATCCATATTTTAAACAAATTAAAAGTTACTCAAATAATTTATTAACACACACTAATATCAAAACTTTAATTCTTGATATAGTATCAATATCGCCTTATGAGCTAAAAGATTTAAAGCTGGACAAAATGATTCAATTGGAAGAAGTCAATTTGAGAAGATGTTGTTATATTAGCGAAATACAAAAAATTTTGATGCTTCCAAATCTTAAAAAAATTCATTTTCATATACATACAGATAGAAAAGATCCTCTGATGAAAAAATTCAAAGAAAAAAATGTCATACGTTCAGATTTGAAATTTCCCAGTGTTGAAGAAATATATATTTATACTCCATATATGAGTATATATGAAGAAGATTTTAATTTTGACGAAACAAAGAAATATTTAGCAGATATATTCACACAACAATGTTTAAACCTAAAGAAGATTATGTTTAAAAATGAACAAATATTTTGAATTTAAAAATCTTTATTGATTGTTTCATTCTCTTTGTGTTAATTTTATCACATTCTAAATGTGTTAAAATTTTAAAATTACTCTTCAATATTGGATAACCCCATCCCTGTTTTCAATTGCATAAACAATTTTTGTTTCTCTAATTTTGTTATCTTCTTTTTCTTATTTTTATCTTTTTCTTTACCATCATCTTTCAAAAATGACGGTAATGTTGCATTTGCTTTTTCACGACTCAACCACGGTATATTCAATCTCGTACTCACTTCAGCTGCCGACTCTTTCAAATAATATTTTTCAGTCGTTAATGATGACGCATGCCCCAACATCTTAGATACCAGTTCCGGTTTATTGCCTTCCTCAAGCAAATTATGAGCAAACGTATGTCGTAACGAGTGTGCGTGAACATGCGGGCCCTCTACTCCAGCCCGTTTACCAATATTTTTGATTATCGTGTTAATGCGGTGAGTACTGATGCCGATATCCTCACCTCTACCCGGGAATAAATACGATCCCATACTTTTCCGACCTGTTTCAATCCATTTTTCAAGAAGCTCATTTACTCGTTTATTGATTACAAATGTGAACCATTTACCTCCTTTTTCAAGAGTTCTACCATTTTGCTTGACTATCATTTTGTTATTAACAAATGTGACGATATTCTCTAGTTTAATATTTGACACCCCACCAGCTCTTAGGCCAGTAGTGATCATGAGCATAAAAAGAATTTCATCTAGAAGATTTGCTTTTGAAGATTCAAACATTGCTTCTAATTCATCCACACTTAATCGATGGACGTCTGTTTCGAGTGTTTGAGTTTTGATTTTTGGAGTTGTTTTTTTCAATATTTTAAATTTTTCTAATAAATTTCCGTTTTCAAGAATATTGCAGATCAAAACTTCAAGGAATTGTAATTTTCGATTCAATTCGTAGTTTGGACGAATTATGTTTACAACCTCAATTAAGTCATCGAACGTAAACTGCGACATAATATTTTTATAATTTTTAGGTTCAATTTCTAGATGTTCAAATAATTGCAAAATAAATGCGATCCACGAAGACAATGAATCTTGTGATTTGTATTTACTTTTGTCTTTGCAATCTTGAAGGAGTTGGAGTAGTGCTTTTTTGTTAGGGCAGTTGTCGTTCGTCTGCTTAAATTTCCGTGGCAAATTAAATTCAATCGATGTTTTACTTATTTTTTTAGTAGATGGTATTGCAATTCGTTGTAAAAACGCTTGAGAAATTGTTGTTTCTTTCAATATTTTTTTTAAAGATGTAAGCGCAATTGATGCTGTATTTCGACCCCATTGATTAATATCAATAATTTGTTTCATTGTAGTTGAAAATTGTTCACTCAATTGATACGATGTGTTTGTTTCTTCAATAAATGGTTCAATTTCTGTATTGCCGTAGATTAGATAGAGGGTGTGTTTGAGAAGTGAAAATCCTAATTCTAGATGACCTTTTTGTGTTTTTAAGTTTTCGAAGTTGTAGACCTTGCGAAGTAAAGAAAATCCTTCCGATTCTTCAATATATAAGGGTTCAGCGGAACTCCTAGAACTCCATAAACTTTCAGTCCCATTATTAGTATTTTTAGTACCGTTCACCATTTATTCATTACAATTATTATTGTTAAATCATTTTATGACCTTTATCGGGTCCTAAAATTTATATTGAAAATTTAATTTTCAGGTAACATATCATATTTGACATCATTAATTTGATTCATCTCTTCTATCAATTCTGCTTCATCAACATCTTCTCCTAAATCGATATTGTTTCCGTCAAACAAAACTCCGCGTTTCTTCAAATTTTCCTTCACTCGTACGTACAGACTTTTTGAGCGCGCGAAGCGCGCCGGCACCGCTACGCGGTGCAATTCGGGTTGCATTTGAAATCGAGAAGGATTTGAAGACCTGGAAAAAGAACGGTTTGAGCTTTGATTCTGTTTTTCGTGTAAGCGTTTTGAGCTCTTATTGTATAATAAGCGGGATGATTTGGATCATTGCGTTTCAGGAGAACAAATCGTTCCTGTTTTGAAAATTGTTCAGGAAGAGGTGCTCTATCTTCAACAGCAATGCTTAATCGACGTTTTATATCTTTATTTTGCTGCTTAATTTCATTATTTTGATCTTTAACATCTTCCAAAGAAACACCGAGAGATCGAATATATGATTTCAATTCTTCTTGTTGCATTTCTTGTTTTAAAGACATATCTGACATTTTTTGCTCTAAATCTGTTATTTTATATTGAGCTTTTCGTTCATTGAAGTAAAGAGTGTATTCCACATAAAGCTTCATCAATTTTTCAAGATCAATGTAATATTGTCTGATGATATGACCATTTTTTGTTTTGAGTTGCATAATGGCCATTTTCATATCATCTGGTTTCATAATGAGAAACTTGGAATTTTGAACATTTGATGGTAGTGCTTGAATTTCAGTTTGAATAGATGGATAAAGTTCAATTTCTCTGTCGTTTTGAGTTAATTCTGTATAAGCAATTTCATTTCTTTTTATCATTTTAATAAAATTTTCTTTCTGTTTTCTGTAATCTCCTTCATATCCAAACCACTCTAGAACACGCTCCCCCAGGTGGAGGCACGTGTTTCCAACCATCACTTGCCAAAAATAATCGAACATTATCATGTTCAATTTGAACTCTGTTACTTCTACAAATTTGACAATATCCAAGACTGTTGGACTTGGATAGGCAAGAGCTTTCAAAACCATTAGATTTGCAGGTCCTTTGGGGTCAATTGTAATTCCCATAAAGGTATTTTCAATTTTTAATTCTTGTGACATTTTCATTTTTTAGAACTAACTTTTGTGACAAAAAATCAATTTATTGACACAATCAATCATTTTATGGTTCAATTTGTAATTGTAATAAATAATTATCAAGTTTTTATAATCAAAAATAAGTGGCAATTCAATTAATTCTAAGTATTTATAATGAGATTCAAATAATTTTAATCAAATATTCTTGATGATTAAAATTTAATATTGTACGAGTAGGAAGAAGTAAGAGACCATTGGAACTATGCCGAAACTTCGCAAGTAATAGCCAGAGGGTGGCGACTCGGAGCACATGATAACATGATCAAGAAGGGCTATCGCAACTTAAGTGTGAATATCTTCCAGCAAGTATCTGTTCCTTCTGCATCTTTTGACGTCCCATCTATAGATCTTCACATGTACGAGATATCAGAAAGAAAAGACGTTTTCATGAAAATCCTGGAAAGAGCGGTGAAGAAAGGAGCGTTCGACTGCGCTCTCAACGTGGCGCGCAATTACACCCGTGGCTACGACTACCAACGTGAATGTGACTACGCAGAGTGTCAATATATATGCGATGGCAACGTGATGGCTCCTTTAGACACCGAGACGTACAACCTCTACTACTCGATGAAAAGTAGAGTCAAAGAGGAACTCGCATCGCACTTCGCGCAGCACTCCTTCATATATCTCCGGGAACTGCGCGAGAGACTGTCATTCTTGGATGACTTTGAAATCATCTCAGCTTTGTGCACATTCGTGAACGACAACACGCAGTTCACTAACCAGCTGAACAAACCCGTGTACGCTCGTATCGCTCACGGCATCGTATACGTCACCACAGATATCACCGTCCAGAACTACAACCGTATGAGCGCGTATTACGCCCTCAACATGGTCATATCTTCTCAAGAAAACTTTAATAAAGTCTTAGATCGTATGTACGAAGACAAACTACCGGATATGATCGAATCCATGTTTCTACACTCCGATGAAAACACCATAGCCATTCTCAACACGCTTCCGTCTTATTTGCAGCGCATTGTACTCGAAGCGTGTTTGGAGGCACAACTACTAGGAAAGGATGATAACGTGGCAACTAGACAAACAATTTGTAATTACTTCAAAGGTAACCACGACACTGTTACAATAGAGGACGAAACCTACACCATTGTATGGCTTCACAAAATTGAGTTTGGAATTGTTTATGCGCAGTTGAACCCTGAGTCGGGGCGAATAGATTGGATCGATTGCATACACAAAGAGGAGACCTTTATGCAGCAAATCGTCCATCACATTGACACGTACAAAGACCTTCTTCTGACTTCGCCTATAGGGTATTACGGGTTGTACAATAGTCTTCTTGATGATTTTTGTCTGAGGGACATATCTACTGCCAAAGACGAAGCAACTAGAAAATTTGTAGACGCGGTCGATTTGCGCAAGATCACGGCGGGTAGGCGATGCGTAGATTTTGATTTGCCAACACTCGTGGATATAATTGCGAGGCGAATCAAAATGACACCTCCGAGCGAATATTTAGTGAATGTATCTATTGATGTATTAGTTGAAAAAGTTCGAAGCAAAAAGAAGTTCTTCAAAGAACAAGATCTTGAAAGCATTGAATCAATGAAGACATTCCTATACTGGAGCGAGCAGAGAAGAAATACCATATGTGATGCGATCAGATCGTGGCTAGAAGAACGAAACTTAGTGGAAATGAACACCGATTGCGGAACACAACGAAAACAACGCGCGAAAATAATAAGATAAAACTTTAACAAACGATTTCTATGAAGTGCATAATTTATGACTCCTTGGTCATAAATTAAGTTCTCGGATAATCAACAATTCATATTGCATTGTCTGCATAAAGGTCTCAAATGACTTAAATGAACATTTTGTTGTGCAAGCCTGCCTAACTCTGCTTTTAGCATAACATTGTCACTATTCAAAGTCCTCATGTTAGCGTCTTTCTGTCTCAAAAGCTGCTTGTTTTCGTTAAGTTCCCTTTCAAACTGAGTAATTCTCGATTTAAGTTGATTATTCTCATTTTCCAACTGAGTGTTGCGTTGTTCTAATTGTTGTATATTCGACATATCTATATATTAGATTTAGAATCTTTAAATAATTTAGACTTTTTATGTCACCAATATAAAATGACGACTTTCATTCGAGAACAACAAACTAAAGAAATTCTGAACAAGTATAGAGATATGTCAACTCAAGAGCTATTAGATTACTTAATGTCACATCATTACGACGGCGATTGTCAATACATATTCAGTCATTTACCCAAAGACTTACAAGACGATATTGATGCTTTAGCAGGAGAAACGGTCAAGATCAGGGACCGGCAGATTTCTGGCGTTAAGAAATTAACTGAGCACGTAGATCGACATATTGCTGATGTTCGAGAATTTAATAAACGCTTGAGAGCTGAAAATTACCAAATCGAATGTGAGATAGAGAACGTAAGGGAGATAAGGCGACAGCTAACACTTTGACAGCATAGCGCATAATTTATGACCCCTTGGTCATAAATTTAAACTGTCAATTGAGTGCTGCGTTGTTCGCCGAGAAGCTGTAAATGTTATTATTTTTTTCCCATTTATGTTTAGAATAGTCTTCTAAGAGCTTCATATCATTCTTATTCTCTCTTAACTCATGGTACATACTACTATTGACATCGTTCACAATCTGTTGAATGCTTGTCATAAAGTGATCAATATTTATCATTTTGTTCAATTTATAAAAAAATATGGCCCTTTCTCTTTCATATTCATCCATATCAATTTCTATTGACGACTCAAAACCACGAATACTATTTACCAACCTCGTTACATGTCCAACTAAACACATATGGCTTGAATCATTCATTTCTTCATTTAGTCTTTTCAACATTTCGTCTTTGTCTTTGTGAGAAAGTATAAATGCGTAAACGGATGCAAAAACATCAACTGCTTTAATATTTTCAATTACAGGTTCTTCCGCTTTCTCAATGTAATCGAGGAATACGTGTTCAAAAGGTCTTTCGTATTTGACTGGATAGTCGTTAGTCAGACATTTGATCGCCTTTATCATTGAAGATGTGAAGCAGTGAACATTCTGACGGTCTTGGTATACGTATGCAGGAAAGATAATCTTGTTCAGATCCGTGAAACGGAACTCTCGCTCAAAATACTCAATTGCACGGTAGTCGTTGGTAAGGTGCAACTCGCGGTAATAAGCCATCATATCGTTTCTCACATCGTCATATACAGATTTCAAGTAAGGTTCGTTTTTTAGCTCAGCCAATATATTTTTAAATAATCTAATACGCTCTCTATATGACAGGCTAGAACATTTGTCGTACTCGTTAAACAGATTTTTCACACGAATTTCAAAAGACTCCATTATTATCTTAATAAACTATCTTTAACTAAGTTCTTTCGAAGTGCAAATAACTCAATCACCTCACTTTTGGATATGACATCGTTTGACATATTGAGCTTAGCATTTGGCTCGAAATTCATAAATTCGTCCATATATAAGTAATCATTTACGAATGCATCAATTAATATTTGTGTATCACATGAATTTTTGCTAACTCTATCATAGCCGATATATTTATCTATTAATATAAATTTACTACCCTGCGCAGTCGGATATACAATACCTAAAGTTTTTTGTTTGTTGTCACAAATCGAGTCGATACTTACTATAACATCTGAAGGATCTATAATTTCTCCGTGATTGATTTTATTGTTGGCTATAATAAGTGTAAATTTTTTGTCACCAATATTAGTCTTTGACGTGAAATTGTTCAACATGACAACCTGAGGACGATTTACTTGTCGGAAAGATAGATACTCGTTCGCACCATTAGTCGCGTCTGTTACATCTCCGGAGTACGCAATTTGTCGATCTTGACTGTAAAAAGCGTCGTTCCATCCTATTTTAGTTTGTATATCAATTGAACTTAGATCCAAATCTACCCTTCCTTCTTGATTGAACCAATTTATGCCGATTATTAATGACTTCGCGCTAAACTGTGTTCCAATGGGAAAAGGCCCAACAAAATTCTTCTCAGATGTCGGCAATGCTACTCTTGTTCCTTTAGACTGAACAAATGAGGAAGGTAACAGTTTTTTTAACTCATCTTTGCACATCTCTATATTTGCAGCTCTATCTCTTGTACACCACATCTTACCATTTCGGATTTGATAAACTTCAGGTTTTTTATGTTTCATCAAGTATTTGAGATGTTTCACAATTTCAAATCCGGTAGTAGGTTTATTGCTAGAAGGAATGAATTTTTTGTGATACACTTTTGATAATTTGCTTATCCGATTTATACACTTTTTCATAGATTCATGCGCTTTAATACTCAAAAAAATGATTTTAAAACGGTTGAAAATTTCTGCCATTTTTTTTACATCTTTTAACCATTTAATGAATTTGTCTCCATTAGCACATTTGATCTTATCACAAAGATCTTTGTTTTTAATCAAACTTGATGCGCGAAGCGCACGGGCATGGGCCTCTTGCGTCGCTTCGTTGCTCGTAACATCGCAACTTGATTTAATTGCGTCGTAAACTGCGCATTTTAAAATTTCCACTGGATCGTTTGGAATAGTTCCTGTACTAACGTACAATATCGTTTTAATGTCCCGATTTTGAACTTTATTCATTTCAACTAGGTTCACATCTATAATAGAAAATAACTGTTGAATAGTAGATTCTTTGAATGCTACTTTACTGTAGAGTATGTTCATTGCTTTACTTTTGATTTCGTCAACAGTCATTCCGAATATTATTCGAATAGGTACATTGACGGCACGGTCCACATTCGGCACGTAAATCACGCTGTTCACAGCAACATCAGAGAGTTGAACTGATAAATAATGAAATATTTGATCAACTGCTATCGACTCCCTGCTATTATTTATAATCTCACCCCAGGTTCTATAAAATGTTTTATTTAACACAACAGATTCATCAATTAAAACTTTACGAACACAACTTGACACGTTTTCTGGCGCTAGATAACCATTCTTAATTAAATCTTTATCAATTCTATCTATAGATTGACTAACAGGCACGCTATTAAAAATATTCAATGATGCTTTAATCAAATCAGTATTGTCCATTTTTTTTTAGCCCCGTCCGTGTATTTCCCAATTTCGAAAGGCGAGCAGTAAGTAAGCATATAATATCAGGAACTACTTTAGCCTTTCGAAATTAATAAGCGAGTGGTATCGTTTACAATTAAATAAGAGGTACCTCTTTTGCCTATTATATATATATTATATTTGATTCCTTAAATCATTTTCTAATTTAAAAATAGTAGTCATTTTGATTTAACTTTCTTATGTTATGAAAATGGATATGTTTAAAAATAATGTAGTAATTTTCGCAGTAGTGGTTATAACAGCTTTTACAATGATATGGGTGTTTCAGGATGTGAAGAAAGACAATTATACCGATATCCCTTCCCATTACGCGAAACTAGGAGAGGGGTATAACACCCAATTGTTCTCCCCTTGTATATCTCAAAGATGTGCTGGAGGGCCTTATATATACACCGATAACCCATATCTACAATCGGTGTGTAAAGGGGTGACAGACAAAGAGCTTGAGAAAGTAAGTTGTGGAAAAGGGTGTAAACTAGGTCCTCCCGTCGCATTCGAATATACGACATTGAGCAATGGAGCATGGGACAACGTTATGTGCAACAGTGCTACCGGCGACTGTGGATTTGCCAAGCGCAGATCATGTGGTTGTATCCCTCAGTCATCTTCCTCTTTGTGCGTACTGTAACCTCAAACCATCCCATAAACTTTCATGACTTTATGCAACTTTGCAAAATATATATGTCCATCAACGAATAATTTATAACTCGTTTAAACGAGTCATAAATTTTTAATAACAGATGAGAGTGATTCTAACTAATTCTCGTTTAATTTGATACAGAGATTTTTTATCCTCTTCGTCGACATGATCATATATTAAAGATCAGTCAAAAAGACGATAGCAGTTTATGAAAAGATCAAATATCATCGGACTCTTTATCGAGCCCTTTGGGAGCGCCTTCGGCGCACGTGGCGAAGCCACTCACTCGATAATGACGCCCATGAAAGTCAATTTTTTCACTAAACGGAAATTCATATTCCGCGGAATATGAATGAAAATTAAGCAGATATAAGTTATTCTACATTCAATTTTTCTTCATCAAGCTTTATAAACTCTTCAATCAACTCTTCTTCAGTCATGCTGACAAGCTCTATGTCATTCATCCTCACGTTAACATTACCCTTTTGGGTCTGAGTCTCTTTGAACCGTCCGAACAAATTTTTAGTGTTCGGCTGATACTCTAACTTCAGAATGACTTCCATCCTTTCAAACCGACGCTTTAATAAACCTATTCTCGTTGTGACATAAACATTTTGACCACATATAACATAGTATTGATATCTTTCATTTGCTTTGTTTTTCTTGATCAAAATGAACTGTTCCAGTCTATTGAGAGTCTTAACTTTAGGCACTCTGTCTTCGATAGATGTATTCAACTTGTCCTGAACAACAGCTAACTCGCCTTGTATATTGTCAAACTCGCCTTGAAAATCTTCGTTTTGACTTATCAATTGCTGATTTTGAGTAATCAAATTATCATTCTGGGTAATTAAATGATCATTTTGATTTTTGATATGTTGAATTACAGCTTCTTGACGTATCATCATTTGTTCTTGTTTTTGTCTTTCTAGTTTCATATCGGACATAGCAGCTTCAAGGCTTGTTATTTCGCTTTCGGCTTTTCGTTTATTGAAACATAGTGTATACTCAACGTAAAGTTTCATCAATTTTTCAAGATCTATGTAATACTGTCTGATTATATGCCCATTCTTAGTTTTGAGTTGCATAATAGCCATTTTAATGTTATCTGGTTCCATAATTAAAAATTTAGAATGTTGTACATTTGACGGTAGTAATGCTATCTCTTGCTGAATTGACGGATAATGATCAATTTCTGGGTCTTTACGAGTTAGTTCTTTATACTCAATGTTGTTATTCTTGAGCATTCTAATAAAATTTTTACGTTGCTCTTTTATCTCACCTTCATATCCAAACCATTCAAATACACCAGGGTGGAGGTGCACCCGAGTGTTTCCAACCATGACTTGCCAAAAGTAATCAAACATGACCATATTGAGCTTAAAGCCTGTTACTTCAATAAATTTACAAATATCTAATAAACAGTGTCCTTCAGCTAATGCTTTTATGATCATAGGGTTACTAGGGCCTTTAGGATCAATAACGACGCCCATGAAAGTAGTAGTGTTTTGAATTGACATTTTATTATTTTTAATATTTTGACCTTCTGAAAATCAATTTTTTCACTATTTGAGCATGAGAACTGTTTGGCTTAATCACCATCGTCTCCCAATAAACTTTCATGACTTTATGTCATGAAAGAAGAGTAATTTTAAATTAGTCCCTCTTCAAAGGAGTTTATTACGTCAAGAAGAAACATATATCAAAATTGAGCAATTATTGGATCTGATATTTTGGAAATGTAAATCTAGTTATGAAGAGGGAATAAGTAGAAAATGGAGCCTATATTAGCGATCAATCATAATAGATTTGTGATGAAAGTCCAGCACGCAGATTTGAACGAGCTGTACAAAGCTCATCGACTATCTTTTTGGTCACCGGAAGAAATTTCTTTTGACCAGGATTTAGAAGATTGGGATAATAAATTGAATGACAACGAAAAATTTTTCATCAAACACGTATTAGCGTTCTTTGCAGGCAGCGATGGGATTGTAAACGAGAATCTTGTCACTAACTTTCATAACGAAGTTCAATATCCAGAAGCCAGAGCTTTTTACACATTTCAAATCGCTATGGAAACGATTCATAGTGAAACATATCGCCTTCTGATTGAAACTTATGTTCGAAATCTGGATGAGCAAGAACACCTATTCGAAGCGATTCACAACTTTCCTGCTATCAAGAAAAAGGCTCAATGGGCTCTCAAATGGACCAATCCTACAAATGCATCTTTTGTTCAACGGCTTATCGCATTCGTGGCTGTAGAAGGAATCTTTTTCTCAGGATCTTTCTGTTCCATTTTCTGGCTTAAAAAGCGTGGACTTATGCCAGGATTGACATTTTCGAATGAACTCATATCACGTGATGAAGGATTGCACTGTGAATTCGCGATCAATTTGTACAAGAACCACATCGTCAATAAGCTAAACTGCGATGAGATAGAAAATATCTTATTGTCGGCATTGGATATCGAAAGAGAGTTTATACTCGAAGCTCTTCCTGTCAAACTGATTGGCATCAACGCTCAATCGATGATTCAGTATCTTGAATTTGTTACTAACAGATTGTTACTTCAGTTAGGATGTAACAAGAAATTCAACGCTTCAAACCCTTTTCCATTCATGGATATGATCAGTATGGAGGGTAAGACAAATTTTTTTGAAAAGAGAGTTAGCGAGTACAAGAAACTGTCTACCCACAATGAGAGTTTACGCTTTGATGAAGAATTTTAGACAGTACATTCTTTACAATCTTTGAATTTGTACAGAAGTATGAAACTAACCACCAATACCGCTACGCCGATAGATATCATTATGTACTTTTGATTTTGATAATCATTTTTAGTTGCCAGACCTGCCATTCCTGCTCCTGCGAGCGCTATAGGCACGGCCATACACATTCCGCAAAAGTCTTCTCGAACATCCATTAATTTTACTTCAAGATTATATTTATTTCTCAATGTCAAAAATGTGTCATGTTTGAAGCCTATTTAATTTTGAGACCTTTCAAGGTCTCAAAATTATTATTCTATGCTTATTTTTTTGACGGCTATGCATTCTGGAATCTGTTCCGCACCATGCCTTCTTCGAACAAAAAGTCATAATTGCTGTTTTTGTTTGTCAAAAAAAAATTATTGTCGTGCTTTATACCCAGGTTCATCGCCATGCAAAAGAAGACGCTGTCGCATAAAAAATTGATCTTAGAATTTTTGATCAGCTCCATATAATACGGCACCAGATGCCCTATTAACTTACTCGCCAATTCGTGTCTGTCAGTTCCCGGTTCGTAACAGTTGAAGTTTGGGTTCACAAAAAATATATCGTTTCTGCTCATGCCCATCTTTTGTTCCGCTTCCTCTATGGTAAACTGAACTCCTCTATCAGATGTATTGTGAATAAACGCGTAATGGGGTTCTTGATTCTTTACAAGCATATATAACTGCGTATACTCTTCTTTTTCAGGGATGTGGTAATAATTTCTGAAAATGCTTTCGTTGTAGTTAATCTGCTGGTAAAACGCCAATGGAGCTCTGTAAACATTAAAGCGGCTATACCAATTTCCTATCACAATGAGGGGGTGATTTCCAGTAATACTATCAAATATTTCTTTTTGATATACATCACAAGGAATGACAAAATTATCACAGTGGTAAAATGATATATCTGGATCATCTTCGTATAACAGTCTGAGATTTTCATAGTTTTTCTTCAAATAAAAAACTACTACTTTATCATAGTACGTGCTCAAATATCTAATAAGACCAATTGCAGTAATATGATCTCCAAGACCTAGATGAGTAAGAACAAATACCTTGGATTCATCTTTGTTTCGAGAACGATCTTGTTTCTTTATTTTGTTAATGACTTTAAGAATTCTATTAACGGCTTTTAAAAGAAGTTTAGGTCTTGGTTCGTTTTGACAAAGACATTTACATTCATCTTGGCATTTACAGCGACAATTTTGTTCACAGTGGCAAGTCTCTCGATAAGTGGTTTGTGTAAGTTTTTCAATCTCTCTATTTATCAACTGAAGTACTTTGTAATAGAACTGAGTGTTGGCCACATTGTCTGAATTTTCCATTTATTTTACTATGCCAAAATAAATGTTACAGTCAAATCGTTGCATCCACAACGTTGTTTACCTAATCCATAGACTGTCGTAATCGGGCGCCTCGTCGTAATTGAGGTTACATACGTGTTACGTTCAACTTTCGACTACTTTCTTTTCAGCGTTTATCCCTTCATTCATCATTTCGACCAATTCAGATTCGGATATATCAGCATTCGTTAACGTTAGCTTACACATGTTAAATTCAACCCCTTTTTGTTTCAATTCTTCTTTAATTCGCACGTAATAAGTTTTTGAATTTGGATGAAAAGGTAAATCTAATAATATTGTGACTTCTGGATATATACTTTTATAATAATGGCATTAAAACAACCTGTTGACTGACTATTACCATTGAAATTCTCCAAAGATTCCATTAATAAAAACTGTCTTTAATTTGTTTATAACAAACATTATTTAATGAGAGTGCCATTTTATATAGACTCTTCGAAATTCAACCCCTTTTTGTTTTCAATTCTTCTTTAATTCGCACATACTAATTTAATGGATAATGATTATGAATGAAATTAGTAATTTGGAATTGGACCCTTCGCGAAGCGGTCCTGTCCATAGGGTATATAAAGATTTAGAATTTAACTTTTGATCAAGAGTTTTGAATATTTGAAAATCCGACCGCGCCGTGCCCATGCAACTAGACTATGCAAAAACAGTGGTAAATGAAAAAATTGAATTCGGTTCTTCAGATTTATTGTAAAAATAAAATGTCATTGAACGATATATGTTATGAATTAATTAAAGACTCTTTCCATTATGGTACGTTTGGAGAGTTTACACTTGTGATTGACAAGAATACAGGCTGTTTTAACGCAACTAAACTATGCAAACAAGGAAACAAAGATTTTTCTGATTGGAGTTGCCTAAAAAGAGCAAAAGAATTAATCAAATTTTACCATAAAAGCCGCCCCCAGAATTCTGGGGGCGGCTTTTATGAAATAAAAGCCGATAATAAGCATGAATTAAACAAACAAATTACTGGTCAATATGTTCAGAAAGAATTTATTCTTGATATAGCATCTTGGATATCACCAGAATTTTACTTCAAATGCAGTCAAATAGTC